>Ga0209091_10001395_pt1 | contig 21140 bp, 18 predicted proteins | sample ArcticOcean_MG_C_6_FD_187438 | JGI IMG/M metagenome (GOLD analysis project Ga0209091, IMG submission 187438) | Marine microbial communities from western Arctic Ocean - ArcticOcean_MG_CB8_128 (SPAdes) (version 2) | ecosystem: Environmental > Aquatic > Marine > Oceanic | place: Arctic Ocean...
AATAGGAGTTCGCAAAGATTATTATCGGCTCCCAGAAGGACAAGAAGATGCATTGTTGATGTCTAAGAGCCTAAAGAAAGATTGGAAGAATAGATTTTTTAATAACTAACAGTTAGCTGTTAAGCAGGGTCTCTATTTCTTTAGAGATTTTTTCTGGCGTAGTATTTGGAGCAAACCTAGCAATAGGCTTTCCCTCTTTATTAATTAGAAATTTAGTGAAATTCCATTTTATAGATTCTGATCCCAGCAACCCCTTCTTCTCAGAAGTAAGGTATTTGAATAAAGGATGGGCATCCTCGCCTTTGACATCGACTTTTTCAAAAATTGGAAAATTTATTCCATAATTTAGTGTGCAGAATTCTTGAATTTCTTCAGAAGATCCAGGCTCTTGGCCGCCAAACTGGTTGCAAGGAAAGGCTAAAACTGAAAAACCAGAGTCCTTAAATTTTTCTTGAAGTTCTTGAAGTCCGTTATATTGAGGAGTAAATCCACATTTACTTGCAGTATTAACAATTAGCAAAGTTCGACCTTCAAAGGCAGAAAGATTCTGCAGATTCCCTGCATTGTCATTGCATGAGTGGTTATAAATATTATCTTTTATTTCTGTCATAGCTTTCTTAAATTTTATTTCGCTATTATAGTGCTTTTAATAAATTAGATGGAGTAATTGAGTGGAGTACAGAAAATTAGGTAGAACAGATTTAGATGTAAGTTTAATTTGCTTAGGAACCATGACCTGGGGCCAACAAAACACAGAAGAAGAAGGTCACGAGCAAATGGATTACGCGTTTGAAAAAGGTGTCAATTTCTTTGATACAGCAGAATTATACCCAATTCCTCCTATGCCAGACACTCAAGGAAGAACTGAGGAGATTATTGGGACTTGGTTTAAAAAGAATTCAAACAGAGAAAAGATTATTCTTGCCACAAAAGTTGCTGGCAGGAGTCCAATGAATTGGTTCAGGGGCGGAGAGACAAGATTAGATAGGTCCAATATAGAAGAAGCGTTAAACAATAGCTTAAAGAGGTTACAAACTGATTATGTAGACTTATACCAGCTGCATTGGCCAGATAGGCGTATAGCGATGTTCGGTTCAGGCGGAATAGGTTACAAACATATTGAAGCAGAAAGTATAGCCATATCAGAGACCTTAGAGGTCTTGGGAGATTTAGTTAAAAGTGGAAAGGTAAGGCATGTGGGTTTATCTAACGAGACTTCATGGGGTTTGTCGGAGTTTCTTAAGTATTCAGAGAAAGAAGATCTACCAAGAGTAGCATCCGTTCAGAATGCTTACAATTTTTTAAATAGAACATATGAAGACGCTCTTTCTGAATTCTATTATCAGTCTGAGGTTGGCCTTCTAGCATATTCCCCTATAGCTCAAGGGTATTTATCAGGTAAATATATAGATGGAGCCAGACCTGAAGGTTCCAGAACAGCTTTATTTAAAAGAGGAGATAGATACGAAGTTCCAGGAGCAAATGAGGCAATAAAATCATACGTATCTTATGCTAATGAGATAGGAATGGACCCTTCAGTTTTTGCTAATGCATTTGTGAATTCTAAAGAATTTGTCACTTCAAATATTATAGGAGCAACAACAATGGAACAATTAAAGCTGGCTGTTGGAAGCGCAGATATAATTTTAAGCGAAGAAGACTTTAAGGCCGTTGATTCAATACACAGAGAGTGCCCCAATCTTTGCCCTTAAGAGTGACTGCTGAAGACATATCTTGGATTTGGAAGTCATATTCTGAGTTAAGAAAAGACGAGCTCTACGAAATCCTAAAATTTAGACAAGAGATTTTTTCGGTAGAACAACAATCTTGGTATCTAGACGTTGATGGTTTAGATAAAGAAGCTTTACATTTTTTAGGCACTTCTAATAATGATTTGGTAGCTTATGAAAGACTTGTAGCTCCTGGAGTAAAAAATTTGCATGCTTCTCTTGGTAGAATCCTGGTGCATGAAAAATACAGAGGTCTGGGTTTGGGTCATTATTTAGTAGAGGAAGGAATGAAGAAGAGTAAAAATATTTTCCCATCAATGTTGATAACTTTATCAGCTCAAGAGCATTTAGAAGCATTTTATAATGAACACGGCTTTACAAAATGTGGGGATCCATACATTGAAGACGGAATACCTCATATAGAAATGATTTCAAATGAGTAATAAAAATTTTATAAATATCATCCTAGTCTTAGGAATTTTTATTGGAATTTCCCTAGCATCTATCTCCCTTATTAAGAGAGTAAATTTTGAAACCGCGGGAGGTTGGGTAGCAAATATTGAGGGAGCTAAGATAACCAAAGAGAAATATCTCCTTCAATTAGAAGGTTTAAGATCCGACAAACGTTCACCATTAACTCAAAAAGATAAAGAATTTGTCTTAGAAAGAATGATCGAAGAAGAATTACTTATAAAGAGAGCTCTGGACATGGGCATGCTAAGAACTAACCCCATGGCACGAGGTACCGTTGTCCAGCAAATGATTAATCAAATTATTTCTGATAACGACATGGTGGAGATTTCAGAAGTAGAACTAAATAAATTTTTTACTAAAAATATAGGTTTCTTTACAAATGCGAACAGGCTGCGAGTAAAGCAAATCTATTTCCAAGATCAAGAAGATGGAAGTGTTGCTTCTTTTCAGAAAGCGACACAGGCATTTGATACGTTACTTTCTGGAGGTACTTATGACGAAGCTGCATTTTTGGGAACACAAACGGCCTTACAGGTTCCTGATACGCTAATGACTTTATCAAAAGTCAGAGAGTATTTAGGACCTTCATTGATGTTGATAGCAGGGAAATTAGAGCCAGGCGAATTTACCACCCCTAAAAGAGTGTCCGGAGGTTATAAGATTATTTATTTAGTGGATAAAGAAAATTCAAAACCACCAGAGTTATCAGATATAAAGAACCAAGTAATTTCAGAATTTAAAAAGCGAAGAGACGACCAATCCTTAAGAAATTATTTAGAAGATTTAAAGAGTTGGTACGATATTTCTAGAAATTTAGATGTGTAAAGAATGTATAAAAGATCAAGACTTTATCTCTTACTCTTAATTTTCTTATCAAGCTCTATAGTCGCCCATCAAAGAAGCGAATCTTACTCCAAGGTGTTAATTAATCACTACGACAACAGTTTTGAAGTAGAGACGGTTTTCTCTATTCAGCTTTCTGTTTTATCTAAAATGCAATGGCCTCTTAGCAGTAATTGGGAGCAAGAAGTTTCAAATCATGTAAAAGAGAATTTTTATATAGATTCTGAATGCGAATTTAAGCAAATACCCAGAATCTTCACTTCCAATTCAACCGGTTACACCCGTTTGAGTTGGAGTGAAAAGTGTAAAGGCGAAACTGTTAAATTAAAGAATAACGCATTTTTTGATTTAGACCCGACACATGCTCATATTTCTACTTTCAAGATAGATGGTGAATCTTATCCGGAGAAGCTATTTACTAGCCAGTCTAGAACTTGGGAGGAGGGTGGTCTAGATTCAGATAAGAAAAATGAAGATGAAGGTTCAATATGGGATTATTTTCTTTTAGGTATAAAACACATCTCCACAGGTTATGACCATATAGCCTTCCTTCTAGGAATTATTCTACTTAATAGAAGAAAACGACTATTGGCAATTGCGATCACAGGTTTTACCTTAGGACATAGTTTAACTTTAGCTTTGGGAGTGATGAATTTTGTAAGTCCCTCTACAAGCTTTGTAGAGTCATTAATTGGATATTCTATATTATTAATTGCACTAGAATTTTTAGCAAAGGAAACCAATCAATATGTAAATTATTCAAAAATATTTTTCTTTATATCAATACCATTCCTCATCTTTTATAACTTTTTTGGTATCGATTCTTATCTTATAGGGCTATTTGGGATAATGCTCTTTACAGTTTCATACTTTAATTTAAGTAATAGCTTAAGAAATTCTAATTTATCTTTAGCAGTAACAACCTTGTTTGGTCTAGTGCACGGCTTTGGATTTGCAGGCACTCTATCAGAAGTAGGCTTGCCAGAAGATAGAATAGTGTCGGCTTTACTGGGTTTTAACTTGGGAGTAGAGGCAGGGCAGATAGCAATAGTTTTATTATTTCTTTTAGTGGCCTCAAGGGTTAGAAATATTCAAATCATGAGAACTTTAAACCTAGAACCATTAACAGCTGTATTCTTAGCTTCTTTGGGGTCTTTTTGGTTTATTGAAAGAATATTCTAGTCTTAAATAATTCTGATATTTTCAGCTTGGGGACCTTTTTCAGAATCCTCGACAGAAAATCTAACCTTGGTATTTTCTTTTAGCTTTCTTCTGTCTGAAGGTTGAACCGCTCTAAGATGAACAAACAAATCGCCACCTTTATCTCTTATAAGAAACCCATACCCCTTACTTGGATCAAACCACTTTATAGTTCCAGTTTCTCCTCTAAAGTTTCTTTTGATCTTTCTTCCGTAGATAAATCCTAATATAGATAAAAAGCCTAGAGACCAGTATATGAATACATACCACAGCGCAGTATTGTTAGCTCCACCAATCAGATATGTTGTAGCCAAAACATAGACTATCGAGATTATAAGACTTGTTATGAGAGCTCTAAAAAGCATAATTTTCTTCCTTTAATGAATTATAAAGCATCTAACCCAGATCAATAGCTAATTAAATTAGCTTTGCTATTTCATTTAGCTGATCTTTGAGGTTACCTACTTCCATGACTATATTTTCATGCCTTTCTTTTTGATCACTCACAAGTTCTTTAGGTGCGTTCTGTAGGAATTTTTCATTTTCTAGTTTTCCAGAAATCATAGATCTCTCTTTTTCTAATTTCTCGATGGTTTTTTTAAGCCTTGAGACTTCATTTGCCGGGTCAATAAGGCCCTCTAAAGGAATCAGAGTTTTAAGGTTATTTTGAACATAGATAGCGCAAGGAGGAGTCTCTCCTGTCTCTAGCCAGGTTAACTCTGAGAGACCGGTCATTTCAATTAATAGGTCTTCAAATTTTTTAATATTGTTCTTATCCGATTCATTCCCATCTTTCATTAGGCATTTAATTTTTACAGAAGGCTTAATGCTTAATTCGCCTCTTATATTCCTTATTCCAGTAACCACTGATTTAAGCCACTCTACCGAATCATAACTCCTTAAATCTTGATTTTTTACAGATGTTGGAAAGCTAGAAATCATAATGCTCTCACATGGAGTTTGATTGTGAGTTTTATGATGTTGCCAAATTTCTTCTGTAATAAAAGGCATAATAGGATGGGCAAGACGGAGGGTTTTTTCTAGTGTGTTTATTATTGACCTCATTATTTTTGTCTTAGAATCACTACTGATTGACCCGCTGGATAATCTAATTTTTGATAGCTCTATGTACCAATCACAAAATTCATACCAGATGAATTCATAAATAGCTTTGATCACTAAATCAAATCTATAGTCCTCAAATGCCTCCTCAACCTTATTTGAAGTTTCATTAAGCTTATAGTTTATCCATTGATCTACATCGTCTGTAGATTCTTCATCTGAAATCTCATACTTTTCTAATTGAAGATCTATGAACCTAGAAGCATTCCAAAGCTTGTTGCAGAAATTTCTGTAGCCTTCAACTCTTTTCATGTCGAAGTTGATGTCTCTACCTCCAGAAGCAAGTGAACAAAAAGTCAGCCTTAAAGCATCTGTGCCATAGGCATTAATGCCCTCTGGAAACTCTTTCTTTGTTTGTTTTTCTATCCTCTCTCTCATTTTTGGTTGCATGAGACCTTCGGTTCTTTTTTCCAGAAGTTCTTTGAGATTGATTCCATCTATAATATCTAAAGGATCAAGTGTATTGCCTTTGGATTTAGACATTTTTTGTCCTTCTGAATCTTTTATAAGGCCATGGATAAAGATTTTTTTAAACGGCACCTCTTTGATGAAATGCGTTGTCATCATGATCATTCTTGCTACCCAAAAGAAGATAATATCAAAACCCGTCACGAGGACATTTGTAGGATGATACCGCTTTAAGAGTTTAGTGTTTGAAGGCCACCCAAGAGTTGAGAATGTCCATAATGAAGATGAAAACCAAGTATCCAGAACATCATCTTCTTGCCTTAAGATTACTTCTTCTTTAATCCCATACTTTTCTCTGACCAATTTTTCATCTTTCGCTACATAAATATTTCCATCATCATCATACCAAGCCGGTATTCGATGACCCCACCATAATTGCCTGCTTATACACCAATCCTGTATGTCATTCATCCATGAGAAATAGGTATTTTCCCAATTCTTAGGAACAAAACCTGTTTCATCATTTTTAACAACTTTTATTGCTTCTTTAGATAATTCTTTCTGATTCACAAACCATTGGTTTGTTATAAGTGGCTCTAGTACAGAATTGCTCCTATCCCCAGTAGGAATGGTAATCTTGTAGGGCTCAATTTTTTCTAAAAGGCCTAATAATTCCATTTCTTTAATGACTTTCTTTCGAGCTTCTTCTCTTGTTAGGCCCACAAAATCTTTCGGAACATTTTCATTTAAAGTTCCATCAAGTTTCAGAATATTTATTAACTCCAAATTGTGTCTTTTACCTATATCAAAATCATTGAAATCATGCGCCGGTGTTATCTTTACGCAGCCCGTGCCAAATTCAGGATCAACATAGGCATCACCTATTATGGGTATATTTCTGTTTGATAGAGGCAGGTTTATGGTTTGACCTATTAGAGAATTATATCTTTCATCTTCTGGGTTTATAGCAATTGCAGTATCACCTAGCATTGTTTCAGGCCTTGTAGTTGCAACTGTTATAAATTTATTATCTTCTAAAGGGTATTTTAGAAACCATAAAGAACCTTGCTTTTCCTCAGTTATCACTTCCAGGTCTGACAGTGCTGTCTGAAGGACAGTGTCCCAATTAACAAGCCTTTCACCTCGGTATATAAGCCCTTCGTCATAAAGTTGTATGAATACTTCCTTAACAGCAAGGCTCAAATCTTCGTTCATTGTAAAGGCTTCTCTGGACCAATCCGGAGAGGCGCCAAGTCGTCTTAATTGTTTGGTAATTTTGCTCCCAGATTTCTCTTTCCATTCCCAAACTTTTTTTTCAAATTCTTTTCTTCCTAGAGATTCTTTTGTTATTCCATCAACTTCTAATTGTCTCTCCACAACCATTTGTGTTGCAATTCCAGCATGATCAACTCCTACCTGCCATAAAACATCAAAGCCAGACATTCTTTTGTATCGGATTAAAGCGTCCATTAGTGTGTTTTGGAACCCATGACCCATATGCAAGGTACCTGTCACATTAGGTGGAGGTATCATTATGCAATAAGGTTCTTTGTTGCTATCAGGGTCTGATTTAAAGAAGCCGGAGTCTTCCCATCTTTTATAAATAGGTATTTCTATGTCTTTAGGATTGTAGATTGATTTCATCACCACTTCTTGAATTCAGGTTCTAGCCCTTCTTTTTTAGCTTGTTTCCAAGTTTTTGCTGCTTCCTCTCTTAGAACTGAACCGTCTTCAATTACCATTTGGTAATAACAATTGTAGTGTTTTATATTTGAAGGAAAATCAGGACTTAGATTTATCAAAGATCTGTCTTCATCCTTATCAAACTTTGTCCCAGGATACCCTATATTAATTCTAACCTTTGAATCGCCAGCATGGATTAATTGGTGTGGCAGTAGAATATTTGCAGGCTTATTCCACATTTCTTTGTTTAAGCTTTCGGCTTGCTCCAGAGTATTGCATTTAAGATCTATCCATTTAGTAGATAAATAATTATCTTCTTCTAGATAAATTTTTGCAGTCAATTCGCATGCTATTTCTACAGCAAGATTTAAATCAGAGCCAATCGAGATGAACTCCGTCTTCAGCATTAAGAATTATCTATAAGATATTGGCTTAATAAAGGAACAGGCCTGCCTGAGCCGCCTTTTGCTGCCCCTTTGTATTGGGCTGTGCCTGCTACATCAAGATGAGCCCATTTATAATCTTTAGTAAATCTAGACAAGAAGCAGGCTGCTGTTATGGTTCCGGCTCTTCCTCCAATATTAGCTATATCTGCAAAATTACTGTCTAAATCTTTTTGATAAATATCCCAAATTGGTAATTGCCATGCTCTGTCGGTTGAGTTTTCACCAGCAGAGATAAGTGCTTTCGCTAAATTATCATCGTTACTCATTAGGCCAGAGGTGGAATATCCAAGAGCCATAATTACAGCACCAGTCAGTGTTGCTATGTCTACAACAGTTTTTGGTTTGAAACGCTTTGCATAAGTTAAAGCATCGGCTAGAACTAGTCTGCCTTCTGCATCGGTATTTAAAATCTCTACAGTAAGTCCTGACATTGTTTTAACAACATCTCCTGGTTTGGTTGCTTTGCTTCCTGGCATGTTTTCAGCACTAGCAATAATACCTACTACATTAATAGGGAGTTTCAATTCTGCGGCTACTTGTAAAGTTCCTACTACACTGGCAGCTCCGCACATATCAAATTTCATTTCGTCCATTGCCCCGCCTGGCTTCAAACTAATACCTCCAGTATCAAAAGTTATCCCTTTGCCCACAAGCACGTACGGTTGATCTCCTTTTTTTCCGCCTTTGTATTCTATAGTGATTAGTTTGGATTCTTGAGCACTCCCTGCACCTACAGAAAGTAAACAGTCCATGCCTAATTTCTTCATTTCCTTTTCTCCAAGGACTTTGCAACTAAGTGAATCATAGTTTCTTGCTGCAGTTTTAGAGGCATTAGCGATATAGGTTGGCGTACAAACATTGCCTGGAAGGTTGGCTAGATCTTTAGCTTCATTAGAGCCTTGTCCAATTGCTTGACCTACCTTTATAGCTTTTTTTAACTTAGCATCAGAAACGGTTGAACTTAGAGAGATGACAACTTTCTTTAATTTATTAACCTTCTTATTTTTCTTATTTAACTTTGCATCATAGGTGTAGACTTGGTGCTCAAGCATTCTGCTTAATTGATTTAACACCCACTCATCTCCATCTTTTGTCTTTAGAGAGGGAAGGGCAATAGCAACATCAGACACACCGCTGGATATAGCAACACGAACGACACTTGATAGCATTTTAATTGTTTGATCTTTAGAGAGTGTAGAGGATTTCTTTCCACAGCCTATCACATAGACTCTTTCAGCTTTACTGCCTTCCAAAGAGGCAATGTATAAGTTCTGTCCTACTTTGCCTTGAAGCTCTTCTCTGGATATTAGTTTTTTTAAGACACCGTTACTTAAACTATCTAATTTTTTTAATTCTTCACTAACCGATTTAGCTTCATAGAATCCCGTTATGAGGGCCATAGTTTTAATCTTTTCAAGGCTCTTTGATTGATCTTGGTTGAGGCTTAATGCCAATCTTTTTTTCATCTAACTTCTCCTTAAATATTCTGTTATTGGTGTATTCTAATACTTTATGATTTTAACGATAGATAAAATCTAAACTCATTTTGTATTTTATTGTCTAATGGGAAGTAGGATAGAGGATTAACCAGTGTGTAATTTATAGCTATGATCTTAAACCGTTACTTTCTTAAAGATATATTTCTGTATACAGCTGCAGTAAGTTTCATATTTCTTTTAATTGTAGTGTCATCTAGATCAATTCAATATCTTGAGCAAGCGGCTGTTGGTGAAATCAATCCTGAAGTCGTAGCTTGGGTCATTCTCTATAGGCTTCCTGAATTTTTTCAACTTATTTTGCCTTTAAGCTTTTTCTTAAGTTTAGTATTAACTGTCGGAAAATTTAGTGCCAATAACGAATTAAACATCTATGAACAAAATGGATTCACCGTAAGAAGGCTTATTGCAATATCTTTGATTCCTGCGAGTTTAGTAGCGGTAGTAAGTATGTGTCTTTCAATATGGATTTCTCCTGAAAGTAATATAAGAGCTAGTCAATTGCTCGAAGAGCAGAGTTTTCAAGATAAGTTTAGATCCATTCAGCCTGGTAGTTTCCATAGGCTGAATGAAGATTTATTGATTTATGCCAAAAAAAGAGAAGGAAGAATTTTAAAGTCTGTTTTCATCCAGACAAATCCAAAAAAACAAACAAATACAGGAACAATAGTAACAGCAGACAGCGCTTCATTAGATATAACCAACCCTAATATTTTATTACTAAATGAAGGAAACCTATATTTTAAACAAAAAGATTACCAGTCTTCAAGAATGTCTTTTGAAGAATTACAGATGAATATTGAGGCCAGTCCTCCTATAAAAGTTTTGGATAAAATAACAGAAAAGACAAGTATTCAATCTAAATTCCAGTGGAGTATCTCCTTAGGACTTATGTCTCTTATTGCTGTATTACTTGCCATTCCAGTTAGTAAGGTTCCTCCAAGAGAGGGTAGGTACAAGAGAGTCCTTCCTGCTATCTTTATTTTTATATTTTATCTCGGGCTTTTGATAACTAGTCGAGGTTGGCTGGAGACGGGAATAATCCAAGCTTTTCCTGGAATGTATTCAGTACATTTAATATTTATGGTACTGGGACTTTTTCTTTTAAATCGAGCCGACTCTTTCAAAAACTAAGATGAAATTTTTATTAGGTGATGCGGTCGACAGGAACATAGCTTTCCAAGTGGCCTTGAGCTTGATGACAGTTGTTGTAACGATAGGCGCGGTAGATTTCATATTCTTAGTCCTTTCAGAGCTTTCTGATATATCTGATTCTTATAAGTTTATTGATGTTTTAATTTATTGTGTTTCTAAAGTGCCATATTCGCTTTACGATTTAATGCCCTACCTGTGTTTGATTGGAGTGATGGTTGGACTCGGAAATTTAAGTGACCAGGGCGAGCTAGTAGCTTCAAAGATTTTAGGAAAATCAAACTTGAGTATTCTTTTAAGTAGCATCAGGCCGATCCTCGTATTTCTCTTGCTGGGATTAATAGCTTCAGAGTTTTGGTTACCAGGCCTTTCTCAAAAAGCAGAAGAAAGCCGCTTATTAAAGCAAGAGGTAATAAATTCTGACCAAGGTTACTGGTTAGCAAGTAGTGAAGGGTTTAGTTATTTTAGATCAACCCCTTCTAAGAATTTAATAGAAGACATAACGATTTACAGTATTGATTCAGAATTTAAATTACTAGAAATTAAGAAAGCTAGAAAAGCTATATTAGTATCAGGAGATTGGAAACTTAATGATGTGGAGGTAGAGAATATTTCTGAAGGTTTGATTCTGGAAGATAAAGAGATGGCTTGGAAAACCGGTCCTAAGGATAGTGATTTTAACTTAATTCTTTCTCCAAAATATTTTCCTTTAAGTTTACTTAAGCAACAAATGTCTAATGACGTATCAGAATACAGAAGGAACTTATTGGCATTGGAATTCTGGAGAAAATTATTACAACCTTTTGTTGCTTTAGCATTAATCCTTCTAGCGGCTTCATTTATTTTTGGTCCAATGAGAGATCAAAGATCAGGTCAAAGAATAATTATAGGAATCGTTTTGGCCTTTGGCGTTAATATAATTAAAAGTCTTTTTGAAAGTATTTCAATGGTTTCTAATATGACACCCTTTGTTGCTGTGATAACACCTATAGCTTTAATCCTTTTAATTGGATTATTCTTGATCAAAAGAACTAAAGTTATTTCTTGATATTAATTATCTTTGTGTCGGTATAAATATCTGACCAGGATCTGTTTTTTTTATCAATAATTATTATCAAATAGCCAAGGCCCATCATCAAGAAAGAGATAAATGAAATAAGACATCTTATTAGTGAGGTTTTTACAGTGAGGGCCTCATCATTGCAAGTTACCAGCTTAATCTTCCAAGCTTGCATGCCAAGTGTTTGACCTTTATTTTTTTGCCAGAAATAACAATAAAAAACTGGGCCGCTGGTTACGGCAATCAATAGCTGAATCACAGACAGAAAGGTTCCTGGCTCGGGTGCTTCACCATTCATCACATTGAGCAAGAGAGATAAGCTGATAACAACAGCAAGCACGAAGAGTGTGTCATACAGCAATGAAAATATTCTTCTAAAAAATCCAGCTGGTTCCATAAGTATTAGTCAGTAAGCAAAATTTTGATTATTCTATAGTCAAATTATAGAGAATATTATGACTGAAACTACTCAAGATTATGGGGATTCCTCTTTTTTTGGCCACCCTAAAGGTTTGATAACTTTATTTCTAACTGAAATGTGGGAAAGGATGTCTTTCTATGGAATGAGGGGGTTGTTGGTTTTGTTTATGACTAGAGAGGTAACTGAGGGGGGTTTGAATCTAGAAACTGGTGAGGCAATGGCTATATATGGAATATACGGAGCATCGGTTTATTTCTTGTGTGTCCCTGGAGGTTGGGTTGCAGATAAAATATTTGGAGCTCAGAAATCCGTCTTAATAGGAGCAATAATAATAACTCTTGGGCACTACGTCTTAGCAATTCCATTTGAAAAAACCTTCTTTTTAGGTTTGGTATTGGTGTCTATAGGTACGGGTTTTTTAAAGCCAAATATTTCTACAATAGTGGGTCAATTGTATAAACCAGGAGATATTCGTATTGATGCAGGTTATACAATTTTTTACATGTCCATAAATATAGGCAGCATGTTGGGCTTTTTAGTCTGTGGCTACTTAGGAGAAAAAGTTGGCTGGCATTGGGGTTTTGGAGCAGCAGGAGTCGGTATGACTTTTGGAGTGATCCAGTATATTTTAACAAGAAAGTCATTAGGGGAAGCTGGATTGAAACCCAATTTAGAGGTCAACGAAGATGCATCCCGATATAAATCATTTTTTTATATAGCCATGACTCTTTTGGTTTTGATTATAGGTACGAATTTTCTTGGATTCTGGAGTATTGACGCGCAAGTTCTAAATCAATTAACTGTTTATTTGATAATCTCTGTGGCTGTTTTGTATTTTATTTACCTATTTTTCTTTGCAGGATTGAACAAAAAAGAAAAAGAAAATATTTCTATGTTCTTATTGCTCTTTCTAGGGTCTGTACTTTTTTGGGCTGGGTTTGATCAGGGAGGATCATCTTTGAATCTATTCGCTAAAGACTACACCGATTTGTACATCTTTGGATGGGAAATGCCAGCGACCTTTCTGCAAGTTGCCAACCCTTTAATGGTGGTTATTTTTGCTCCATTTTTTGCAAGTTTTTGGATAAATTTGGGCAGGAAGAACATGGATTTTGATACACCAGAGAAATTCGCTATGGGCTGTTTTTTAATGGCAATTGGATTTTGTGTAATTATTCTCGGTGTGGAAGTTGCTCTTGAAAATGAAAAAGCAGGAGTTAAATGGTTGTTGATAACTTACCTTTTTCATACCTTAGGTGAGTTGTGTTTAAGCCCCGTGGGCCTTTCTGCAACTGCAAAGTATTCTCCTAAGAGATACAAAGGCCAAATGATGGGCTTATGGTTTTTATCTTCTTCTTTAGCCGCAGGTGTTGCTGGGTTATTGGCAAGTAAATCTTTTGAGTCGGGGATATCCAGTATGCCGGCTTTATTTAATCAGGTTATATTTGGTCTCGTGTTTATAGGCATAGTTCTTTTGATTGCTAATAAGTACATAAAAGGACACCCTGAAACAGAAGACTCATAATCCATTGGTCGGAGGTTATTTAACTTTTCGTTAAGAGTCTGACTAGAATTTGATTATAAATTTCTGAAAGAGTGATTAGATCTTCAGATCTAATGCATTCATTAACTTTGTGAATAGATTCATTTACAGGGCCTAGCTCAACTACCTCTGCACCAGTTGGGGCAATAAACCTCCCGTCCGAGGTTCCTCCATCAGTTGAGGTTTTAGTTTCTATGTCTGTTACGTCTGATATTGACTGTTTAACCGCATCTATCAAAGTTCTCTCTTTGGTCAAAAAAGGATTTCCGCTCTGGCTCCAGCTTACTGAATAATTTAAGGAATGATCATTTAATATTTTTTCAACGGATTCTTTAATTTCTTCCTCTGTTGTTGAAGGGGAAAATCTGACATTCAGATCAAAACTAAGATCTCCAGGTATTACATTGGAGGCACCTGTTCCTGAATTAAGGTTTGAAATTTGTAGGGCACTGTCTTGAAATTCGCCCGTTTCATCTTTCCAAGCTAATTTAGAAATTTCATTAATTGCACCTAATGATTCGTGTATAGGATTCAGGGCTTTTTGCGGATAGGCTACGTGACCTTGTATCCCTTGAATCTTAATGGAAGCACCCAAGGAACCTCTCCTGCCAATTTTAATGACATCTCCAACTTGGTGATTTGCTGTAGGTTCTCCAACGAGACACCAATCTATATTTTCTTGCCTACTTTGAAGTTCTTTAATAACTTTTTTTACACCATTCACAGAAGGTCCTTCTTCATCGCTCGTTAGCATGAGACCAATGCGTCCGTTGAACTCTTTGTTCTCAGCTATAAAATCTTCTATTGCCGTCACAAAGGCAGCAACACTTCCTTTCATGTCTGCTGCTCCTCGTCCAATTAAAAAACCGTTTTCTTCTAAAGGTAAAAAGGGATCATTTTTCCAATCTTCAATTGGTCCAGTGGGAACAACATCAGTGTGTCCTAGAAAAATAAAAAGAGGTCCTTCTTTCCCGTAAGTAGCCCATAAATTTTTTACTTCTTCAAAAGGCATGTGTTCTATATTGAACCCAATTTTTTCCAGTCTTTGAGCTATAAGATCTTGGCACCCTTCATCCAAAGGAGTTACAGAAGCTCTAGACATAAGCTCTTTTGCTAATTCTATTGTAGGATTCATAAGAATGAGTTCAGTCGTTTGAGTGCAGTTGATCGTTCAATACAACACTTTTTTTATTCGGTTTACACTGGATTGTGCCACTAAGTGAATTTCTTATAAAAAGAAGATCGGGTTTTAAGGATAGCTCAGAAGCTCTCACTGTTACTATTAAGTTACTACTTTGATCTAGGACTTCAACTTTTGAACCTCCAGTTAAATATAGTCCTGCTTCTACGATGCATCTGTCTCCTAATGGAATTCCAAGTCCAGAATTAGCTCCTAAGAGGCAATCTTCTCCCACGGATATCTTTACATCATTGCCACCAGAAAGTGTCCCCATGGTGCTGCATCCTCCACCTAAGTCAGAATTCTTACCAACCACAACTCCTGCTGATATTCTTCCTTCAATCATTGCTGGACCCAGTGTGCCGGCATTGAAGTTTACGAAACCCTCATGCATAACAGTAGTGCCTTCACTTAAATAGGCGCCCAATCTAACTCTGGATGCATCTGCAATCCTTACACCGGAAGGAATAACGTAATCAGTCAAACAAGGAAATTTATCCAATGACCTAATGAACAAGTAATCATAATCTTCTCTTAATACTTCTACATCAGCAGGATCCATAGGTCCATGATTGGTCCATGCTACGTTAGGCAATGCATTAAAGATTCCTTCTAGATTTATTGAGTTTGGTTCAGTTAATCTTTGTGATATGCAGTGTAGTTTTAAGTACGCATCTTTAACGTCATTTACAGCATCGTCCTTTTCGATCTTATGAATTACAAACTTTATTCTTTCAGAGTGGGTTGACCCTTCATTAAGGTTTATCTTTTCTTGCGTGGTTTCTTGATTTCTTATGTGCTCCTCAATTTGACTATCATCTAGGTCTTTTAACGTGTCATATAACTCTAGAAGCATTTCATAAGAAGAATCTTTATCATAAAGAGGAGAGGGGTTGGTTGTGCAGGAAGTAAGACCGCTTTTAGATCTTATTAATTGATATCTAACGTCTAAAATCTCTCCTTTGAGATTGGTAGTGGAGGTTCCTATGGCAATTAAAGGGAATATATTCATCGTGCCATTATAGGTACTAGAGAGAGTTAATGGTATTTCGAAGTTATTTTTATTGATCTTCGGAGAAATATTCCAAAGTTTTGTTGATGCAGGAGGCTGCTTTTCTTAGTGTTTCAATGTCATGAACAATGGCAATCCTGATAAATCCTGAGCCAGGGTTTTGGCCTTCATTTTCTACACCCAAGAAAGAACCAGGTAAGACAATTACGTTATGTTCTTGGTAGAGCTCCTTCGTGAAAGTCAGGTCATCAACTGGCAGCTTGATCCAAAAATAGAAACCTCCACTCGGTCTAGTCACATTAAATTTTTGATCTATTTGGTCCAGGGCAACAGCGTATTTCTCGTCATAGTTTTTTCTATTATCTTCAACGTATGCATCGTTAGACCAAGCCCAAGCACTAGCTTTTTGTGCAGGTACAGAGAGGGTGGCACCATGATATGTTCTGTATAAAAGAAGTTTTGTAATGACTTTCTCATTTGCACTAATAAAACCAGATCTCAAGCCAGCTAAATTAGAGCGTTTTGATAAGCTGTGAAAAATAACCGCCCTCGAACCTGGATTGGTTAGGTCACAACATTCAATCAATCCTACTGGAGCTTCTCCAGATGAAGGGTATAAATCTATGTAACATTCATCTGAGCAAACAAGAAAATCATATTTTTCAGCGAGCTCTAGAACTTTAAGATATTCTTTTTTCCCCATAGTGTACCCAGTAGGGTTGGAAGGGGAACACAAGATAAGTAACTGACAGTCCAACCATGTTTTTTCAGAAATTGATTCAAAATTAGGCTTAAAACCACCTTCTTCTGTAGAGTTTACGTAGTAAGGTTTGCCACCGGCTAAGTGGGTAGCTCCTTCATAAATCTTATAAAAAGGATTGGGCATTACAACCGTCGGGTTTTTTTTGCTAGTATCTAGAGTGGCTTGAATAAAGGAAAAAATTCCTTCTCTGGTCCCACTAACTGGAAGAACATTTTTATCTGGATCGACTGGGCTAATTACGTCAAATCTTCTATTTAGATATTTAACATATGACTCTCTGAGCTCTGAAGTTCCTTTAGTAGTGGGATATTGAGACAGTAATTCCGAGTATTCATTCAGTAAAGAAAGAGCTTCTCTTGGCGGAGTATTTTTTGGCTCCCCTATTGATAGATTAATAGGGAAATCTCCTTTTGGCTTTGTCCTTTTTAATAATTCATTTAAATGAAAAAAAGGATATTCAGACAGTGTTTCTAATTTATGGTTCAATTTTTCTTAAATTTTAAGTGATTTTTCTAAATCAGTTATTAGTTGATTCAATTCTTCTTTTTTTATAAAAGGAGTATCTTCCTTCGAAGATATGCAAAATCTATCTTCGGCTCTTTCTCCGTAAGTTGCAATCCTGGCTTTTTTTATTACTGCCCCATGTTCTACAAATACTTTACTGACATTGGCCAAGATCCCAGGTCTGTCTTTGGTTCTTAGGTCTATCTGAGTCCACCTGTTGGTCATATCGTGCTTCACACTAATTGAAGTCTTAAGATTGAAATGCTTTAGATTTTTTGGAAGACGTTTTTGTACTAACTTGGGAATTAAATCTTCTGCATCGAGGGATTTTATAAGTTTATCTTTTATCTTCTTTATTTTATCTCCTTTTTTTGAAAGAGCATTTCCATTTCCATCAGAGATTTTTAAACAATCAAAGCAAAAACCATTTTTCATTCCAAATAATTTTGCATCCAAAAAATTGATATCTTCAGAGTCTAAGACACCTATTGTTGCTGCAAAAACATTTGGCCTGTCTTTTGTGTGAATAATTAGAGTTGTATTCCCTTTTTCATCTTCAAACAATTCAACTTTTGTAGAATCTTTTGTTTTTAGAAGAATATGGGCATGCTCCACAAGTTCTTTGGCTTCGAAGCTTTCAAAATAATTTGAATAGAAGTTCTTCCACAAAGCTTGCAGATCTTTTTCATTTATTTCTTTTTCTTTTAAAAGAGTATTTCGTGCCATTTTTAAATTGGTTGACTCGTTTCTTTCTTCTTTGTTTCCAAGAAAGTTTGATGCTTTTGAGTAGAGCTCTCCTAGAAGCGTTGAGTTCCAAGAATTCCATAGATCTGGATTTGTTGCACTCACATCCGCTACCGTCAAACAATAAAGGTAATCAAGGTTCTTTTGACTTTGAATCATTTCCCCAAAATTTCTAATTACAGAAGGATCAGATAGATCTTCTTTTTGTGATGTTTTTGACATTAATAAATGATTTATAACAAGCCACTCTATTAAATTCCTATCAACATTATTTATATCATGGCTTTTGCAGAATCTTCTCACTATCGTTGTGCCTAAGGTCGAATGATCTTTACCACGACCTTTGCCAATATCATGATAAAGGCCTGCTATATAAAGAATTTCTATTTTAGGCAGGTTTTTAATAATTTTTGACGCCAAAGGGTATAGATCTGAAGAGGTTCCCAAAAGCATTCGCCTCATATTCCTAAGAACCTGCAATGTATGGGCATCAACAGTATAGATATGAAAAAGATCATATTGCATTTGGCCAGTGATTCTTCCAAATTCCGGTAAATATCTACCTAAGATTCCTAGCTCTTTCATTTTCTCTAATTGAGTTACCATGAGTCGTTCAGACCTTATGAGCTTTAGGAAAAGATTTATATTCTTTTTCTTTTTTCTAAATTCAGAGTTAATGAGATCTCTATCTTCTTTTAAGATGCGAAGAGTTCGTGATTCTATGCCATGAAGTTTAGGATGTTCGGCTAATTGCACAAAGAGATCGAGAAGTAAGGATGGGTTCTTTTTAAATCCATCAGATCTCTTTAAGCACAGGAGGTCATTTTTTTGATAAAAGTTATTATCAATATCTTTCTTTCTACTAAACTTTGTTCTATAGAGATTCTCTTTAAAAGACTGAATAACCGTTGAGTTAATTTCTGATATGGTTAAAGCGGATCGATAATACCTATGCATTAGCTTTTCAGCAGCTGAATTAGGATTTTCTATCGTGGGAAAGAGTTTCTTGGCTATTGAAATTTGGTATTCAAACAACAACCTATCTTCTTCTCTATTGGCTTCCAAGTGGAGGAGGTACCTTATAATCCAGAGCCAGTATTTAGCTTTTTTAAGTTCATTCCTTTCGAAAGGCGTAACAATGTTGAATAGGTCCAGATTACCTTTTTGAGTATTTCTTGAATAATTTTTTAACAACCAATCAATTGTATGAATGTCTCTCAATCCACCAGGAGAAGATTTTACATCGGGTTCTAAATTATATTCTGTGTTATGAAATTTTGTATGACGCTCTGTTTGCTCATCATATTTAGCTTCAAAGAATTTCTTTTCAGGCCAGAGATTTTTTACTTCTAAGATTTTAAAGAGTTCAGACTCCATGTTCATATCACCTGATATTAATCTGGATTCAAGCATGTTGGTCATTGTCCTAATATCTGATCTAGCTTGTATTTTTGACTCTTTTACAGTCCTGACGCTATGACCAACGTCAAATCCAATATCCCATAAATGGCTTATAAATTTTGTTACCGCTGCCTCATCACCGCTGCCAAGAGTATTCTGACTAAGAATTAGTAGATCGATATCTGAGAAGGGGTGAAGTTCTGATCTTCCATAACCCCCTACAGAAAATAATGCTAGATCATTGACTGTTTCTAAACCTAGTTCTGTCCAAATGTCCCTTAACAGAGAGTCTGAAAGATTCGATCTCATCTCTAAGAAATTTGCTATACCTTTGACTTGCCTGCCTCTGCCCCCTGTAAGCCAATTGTTAAATTGCTCTTGTATCTTTAGGTTGTTCTCATTGTTAGCCTGAGAGAAGATTTCATTCATTAAAAATAGAGGTTCTTAGAACCTTTCTTCTTTTCTTCTTGTCAGAACTTCACAGCCTGTTTCAGTAACGGCAAGTGTGTGTTCCCATTGGGCAGAATTCCTTCCATCTTGAGTCTCTACGGTCCACCCATCAGATAGAGTCTTGGTGTATTTTGTACCTAAATTTATCATTGGCTCTATGGTAAAGCACATTCCTTCTTTTATCTCCAGACCAGTACCCGGTTGACCATAATGCAATATTTGAGGCTCGTCATGATAAATCTTACCTATTCCGTGACCGCAATATTCCTCTACTACAGAGTAGTGATTATTTTCTGCGTGAGTCTGAATTGCATTGCCAATGTCTCCTAAAAAGGCACCAGGTCTAACGACGTCTATTGCCTTATAAAGACATTCTTGAGTGATCTTAACCAATCTCTCGTTATGAGGTTTTGATTTCCCCACCGTAAACATCTTTGATGTGTCTCCGTGCCAGCCATCTTTTAAGACTGTTACATCAATGTTAATGATGTCATCATTTTTAAGAACCTTATCTTTACTAGGAATTCCATGACAGATAACCTGATTTACACTTGAACAGACTGTCTTTTCGTACCCTTTATAGCCAACGTTTGCTGGAATGGCACTTTGTGTATTAACAATATAATCATGACACCTTTGGTCCAATTCTTCTGTCGAAGTTCCTGGAACCACAAAAGCCGTAATCATTTCTAAAACTTCTGCAGCAAGCTGTCCTGCTATGCGCATTCCATTAATTTCTTCTTTTGTTTTTATCATTTTATAAATTAATCTTACTAATATTAGTTTTTTAAATGGACATCATTCCATTGTTTTATTATAGTGCGGTTTTAATGCCAAATGGCTTTAAAAAACATAAACGCGAATTTCAGATTTTCTTCTGGTTCGCTTTTTTTTCATCAATTTTAAACCACCATCCTTCTAATGAAATCCGAATCTAAGGCTATTTTAGCTTTGGCTGATGGCACTATATTTAGTGGTACAAGTATTGGAGCAGAAGGAAAAACCAAAGGTGAGGTTGTTTTTAATACTGCCATGACGGGTTACGAAGAAATCTTAACAGACCCTTCTTATAAGAACCAAATTGTTACTTTAACTTATCCTCACATAGGAAATACGGGGATAAACACTGAAGATCTTGAATCGGATGATGTTTGGTGTTCGGGACTCATAATTCGCGATTACCCCTTCAAGTCCAGCAACTGGAGAAAAGAAAAGGATTTAAAAGAATTCTTAATTTCTAGGAATACAGTCGCTATAGCCGATATAGATACCAGAAAATTAACAAGATTAATAAGAAAAAAAGGGGCCCAATCTGCCGCTATAATTTCTCTTCCTGACATTGACGAAGATGAAGCAATTGAGTTTGCTAATAGTTTTGGCGGACTAGGCGGACAAGATCTTGCAGCAGAAGTTAGCACAAAGAAGCAATACAATTGGTCTGAAGGCAGCTGGCTCAGCAGCCCAGTAAATAAAAAATACAAAGTAGTAGCGCTTGATTTTGGAGTGAA
>Ga0209091_10001396_pt1 | contig 21140 bp, 17 predicted proteins | sample ArcticOcean_MG_C_6_FD_187438 | JGI IMG/M metagenome (GOLD analysis project Ga0209091, IMG submission 187438) | Marine microbial communities from western Arctic Ocean - ArcticOcean_MG_CB8_128 (SPAdes) (version 2) | ecosystem: Environmental > Aquatic > Marine > Oceanic | place: Arctic Ocean...
TGCAGTTGTTTCTGAAGGACCTGCATTACCGGCGAGGTCGGTATAACTAGTGGCCAGCGAAAGCGTATTGTTCGGTTCTTCCTCTCCGGCGGTCGGGGTGAAGGTTCCAGTCCAGGTGATGTTGTCGTTGCTGGTCATTGACGGTAGCGACCCATTGGGATTCGTTATGTCGGCAGCAATGAATTCTATAACTACCTCTGAGAAACCCAGATTTACCGTAGCGTTATCTCCGATCTTAAGCTCCGTGTCGGAGAGAGTGAAGTTATCCACCCTCGGTGCCTCAGTATCCACCATGTAGCTATTATTGTCCGATACTGCGCTGTGCGTGAGAGTGGCATTGTTACCGGCCAGATCCCTGATCGTGCCACTGTTCAAGGCAAGGGCATTGGCCCTGATACTGATGCCATCGGTGTCATTATCTCCAGTCTGGATCGTGTATGTGAAAACCAGCGGAGCATTACCGGTGCCTGAAGCATAAGTCGCCGTCCGGTTGTCGTCACTTACAGCCAGAGTCAGTTGCGGTGTACCAGTTACTGGTACATTTTCACTGAAAGTGACTGTCACTGAGACATTGTCTCCAGCATTCAGCAAGTTGTTCTGAATACCCGTCGCACTGGTTATCGCCACGCCGCTTACAGTTGGAGGTGTGGTGTCGCCGGTCACTTCTAAATTGCTAGTTGCGGCACTGGTGTTGCCGGCAAGGTCGGTTTCCCTGACGTTGAACTGGTGGGTGGTGCCGTTGGCCACCGTGGCACTATAGCTCCAGCTGGTCCCGGATACTGTTGCTGCTCCGAGTTCCGTGCTGTTGTCGTATACTATCACACTTGATTCTGCTTCGTTGGTCCCTGAAAGAACAAGTGCAGTATCATCCGTAGTGTTATCACTCGTAAAATCTCCCCTTACCGTGCCCTCGTCATCGTTCGCTTTAGTGAAGTTCGCTGTTGGCGCCGTGGTGTCGCCGGTCACTGCTAAATTGCTAGTTGCGGCACTGGTGTTGCCGGCAAGGTCGGTTTCCCTGACGTTGAACAGGTGGGTGGTGCCGTTGGCCACAGTGGCACTGTAGCTCCAGCTGGTCCCGGATACTGTTGCTGCTCCGAGTTCCGTGCTGTTGTCGTATACCTTTACACTTGATTCTGCTTCGTTGGTCCCTGAAAGAACAAGCGCAGTATCATCCGTAGTGTTATCACTCGTAAAATCTCCCCTTACCGTGCCCTCGTCATCGTTCGCTTTAGTGAAGCTCGCTGTTGGCGCGGTAGTGTCCACTTTGTAGCTAGCGTTGTCCGACACTGCGCTGTGTGTGAGAGTAGCATTGTTACCGGCCGCATCCCTAATCATGCCACTATTCAAAGCAATGGCATTAGCCCCGATGCTGATGCCATTGGAGTCTGCCTCTCCCGCCTGGATCGTGTATTGGAACACCAGCGTTGTCCCTCCGCTGCCTGACGTATATGTCGCCGTCCGATTGTCCGCCCCAACAACCAGGGTCAGTTGCGGTGTATTCGTTACAAGCACATTTTCACTGAAAGTGGATGTCACTGAGACATTGTCTCCGGCATTCAGCAAGTTGTTCTGAATACCCGTTGCACTACTGATCACTATGCTGCTCATCGTTGGCGCCGTGGTGTTAACGGTTACTGTGAAGTCGCTTGTTGCGGCACTGGTGTTTCCCGCAAGATCTGTTTCCCTGACGTTAAACTCATACGTGGTTACGTTGGCCAAAGTTGCACTGTAGCTCCAGCTGGTTCCAGATACAGTTGCATTATCAAGCTCGGTGGTGCTGTTGTATACCTTTACACTTGATCCAGATTCGTTGGTCCCAGAAAGAACAAGAGCAGTATCATCCGTAGTGTCGCCACTAGTCAGCGCTCCCCTTACCGTGCCTTCATCATCAGTTGCTACAGGGTAGTTTGCCGTTGGCGCCGTGGTGTCCACCTTGTAGCTAGCATTGCCAGACACTGCATTGTGTGTGAGAGTGGCATTGTTACCAGCCGCATCCCTAATCATACCACTATTCAAGGCAAGGGCATTGGCCCTGATACTGATGCCATCGATGTCATTATCTCCAGCCTGTATCGTGTATGTGAAAACCAGCGGAGCATTACCGGTGCCTGAAGCATAAGTCGCCGTCCGGTTGTCGTCACCAACAGCAAGGGTAAGTTGCGGTGTTCCTGTTTTATTCACAACTTCACTGAAAGTTACTGTCACCGAGACATTGTCTCCAGCATTCAGAAAATTGTTCTGAATACCCGTTGCACTACTGATCACTATGCTGCTCACTGAAGGCGCCAGGGTATCAACCTCATAGTTTGCAGTTGTTGCCGAAGGGCCTGAATTACCTGCGGTGTCGGTGTAACTCGTTGCCAGCGAAAGCTCATTGCTCTGTTCTTCCTCTCCGGTGGTTGGCGTGAAGGTCCCGGACCAGGTGATGTTGTCTGAACTGGTCATGGTTGCGAGCGTCCCATTGTCAACCGTTACGTCGTCATCACTGAAGAAGGAAGCCACCGACTCTGAGAAAACCAGCGTTACCGTCGCGTTATCACCGGCCTTAAGCGCGATGTCGGAGAGCGTGAAGGAGTTCACAGAAGGAGCCCGGGTATCAACCTCATAGTTCGCAGTTGTCGCCGTAGGACCCGAATTACCAACGATGTCGGTATAACTGGTGGCCAAAGAAAGCGTATTGCTCGCACCTTCCGTATCGGCGGTCGGCGTGAAGATTCCAGTCCAGGTGATGTTGTCGCTGCTGGTCATGGTTGCGAGCGTCCCATTGTCAGCCGTTATATCTGCATCACTGGAGAAGGAAGCAACTGCTTCTGAGAAAACTAGGGTTACCGCCGAGTTATCGCCTGCCTTAAGCGCGGTGTCGGAGAGCCCGAATGAACTTACAGAAGGGTTGATATCATCAATCATATAGTTCGCAGATCTCGCCGCAGTGCCAGTATTTCCTGCGGTGTCGGTATAATTAGTGTCCAGGTCAAACCAGTTGGACCAATCTTCCCTATTAGCGGTCGGCGTGAAGATTCCTTGCCAGGTGATGTTGTTGTTGCTGGTCATTGCCGCGAGGTTCCCATTGTCAACCGTGATGTCGTCAGCACTGGAGAAGTTAGCAACCACCTCTGAGAAAACCAGGTATACCACAGCGTTTTCACCGGTCTTGAGCTCTGTATCAGAGAAAATGAAGGCGCTTACATAAGGTGCAGTTGTATCAACAGTAAAGGAACTCATATTTAACGTTACAGAATTACCAGCAGTATCAGTAACAGTAACTGTGCAGTTTGAGTGAGTCCCATCATTCAAGGAAACCAAAGTAATTGTTGTATTTCCATTAATAGCTGATGTAGTAACTGAAGAACAGGATCCTCCATATGTGATGGTTCCTGCCTGATCAGAAGAGAACGTGTATTCTGGGGTAGAGTTGTTAGTTAGAGTTGTTACTGCAGTTACTTCTGCAAGTGTTGCTGCAGTTGAATCTACTACGAATGATGTTATTGTTATTGAATCACTAACATACCCTGAAGCATTGGTAACTTTAATTGTACAATCAGAATAAGTCCCATCATTTAACGAATTTAACGTGATGCGATTATTTCCAGAGGTTGCTGATGTAGTATTTGAAGAACAGGATCCTCCATATGTGATGGTTCCTGCCTGATCAGAAGAGAATGTGTAATTTGGGGTAGAGTCGTTAGTTGGAGTTGTTACTACAGTTACTTCTGCAATAGTTGGTGAAGTTGGATCTTCGACAATAAATGATGAAAGTGTTAGTGAGCCGATTAACCAAGGTCCTTCAGTATCAACAGTAATAGTACAATCTGAATATGTTCCATTACTTAGAGGGTCTAAAGTAATTTTATTATTTCCTTGGCTTGCAACTGTTGTACTTGAAGAACATAACCCTCCGTATGTAATATTACCAGCTACATTAGAAGAGAAAGTATAATCTGGTGTGTTGTCTGTTGTTAGATAAGGGACTGCAGTTACTTCTTTAAGGGCTAAAGTAAATAAGGTTGATCCATCAGAATTCTCAGATTTATAACCTTCCTCGCATGAATTGACGACTATGCTTAAAGTTATGAACAGATAAATAAATAGAAAATTTTTCATTTTTCTAAACTACTTTAATTTTGGGCGTTTGTTTCATAAGTCATAATCAAGTATTGAAAAATCATCTTTTTGGAAAATATTATAGAATAGTTTATCTTTATATATAGACATTTGCTTATAATTAATTTTTTGGGGTATTTCTAGCTTAAACTATATTATTTGTGGATGACTGAGATAGATTTATTTCAAAACATATAAGGGATCGAATTATTAACATTTTTATTCTTGCTTTTTTTAGAAAGCAAGACCAATTCCTGCCAAATATAGATTTCCAGAATCATTGAAACTACTCCAATAAATAGCGGTTGATTCAGATTCTAAATCTAAATATGCATACTTGATATATTGATAACCTAACAATATTTCAAAAATTCCATATTCGACCCCGAAAATACTAAAATGTCCGTAGCCAAATACATTTGTTGAGTTGTATTTTTGACTATCACTTGTTGTTCCGATAAATTTTCCACTGTAAACTGCGCTACTACCGAGAGTAAGAGTATACTCATCACCGAAGGTATATGAGAGGTCTATCATTGTATTTTCTAGATCAACTGATTTATCAGGATGACTCGTCTTATTTTTAAAAACTGATTGTCCAATCCCTACACCATCCCAAATTATTGAAGAAATTGAACTGGTAGCTTCTTGAAAATCTGAAGAATATGTACCTGTTAAATACCTAAATCTAATCTTTGAAGGATATTTTATATTCTGGGAATCTTTTGATCGGGAACCTTTTGATTGGTAACCTTTTGATTGGTAATCATTTGATATACCTGATGATTTTTTTGAACTTGAATGTGGATAAAGTGGACTAATATTAGTGCTTTTTCCTTTAAAATCAAACATGCTTTTAGCAAAAACAAAACTAAAACTATTACTTAAAATTAATAAAGTAAACAGAACAATTCCGAATTTCAAATAAAACATCTTGTATCAATAAAGCAACTGAAGTTTTTAGCACTTTATTTTACTAGCACAATCTAGTCCTTAATTTCTCAAATTTATAAAAATTTTCATCTTCAATCGTAAAACCAGAATTGTTGATAATGTTTGTATTGATTGCCTGGTGGGAGTTAATCAGAAGAAATGATGTGGTTAGTTTTAGGGGGGGTACAAGAGTGTGGTGATTTTACTTGGAGTTGTGTCTGACTGTTAAAAATTAGTGGGGGCTACTCACAGGGGGATGATGGGGTTGGTTTTGAGTGATTACTTACTGAAACTTTCCATTTACCCACTTTCCAAGGGTTTTCCCGTTTTTGCTGTATTTTGTTCCGATCCAAGGACTCCCACCTTTCCATTTCCCCACATACCTTTCACCATTAGAATATGTGTGTGTTCCTTGACCATTTGGTTTCCTATTTTTAATTTCCCCAAAATATTTTCCATCCTTTTCCTCGTCACCATCCTCATACCATCCCACTATACTATTCCTATTAATAAAGAACAAAACCCCATTTTGTATTTTCGTCCCTTTACCTTTAACCTTCTCTAAAATCCTCTCACATTCTTTCTTGACCACCTCAAACATTTCGTTACCAGTCAACTTTTTCTCTGTCATTGTTTGGAGAACACATTGACCTATACTTTCATATTTCGATGTGGACTGACCAAACAGAGGAAAAGAAAGAAGAATGATTGAGAGGAATATGAGTAGGTGTTTCATAAGGTTTCCTAATTAGTTGATTATTCGGAAACTATATATAACATTAATCGGTTTGTTTTACAATGTGTGTGGAATTATATTTGGTAATGTTACTGTTGGAGAGTCACTAGAAGGGAAGGTTGTGGAAGGAATATTCGCCAGAATTGATGGATGCAGAATTATTGATAATGTATGTGTTGATTATTAATTGATTTAAATTAATCTTCCGAAATTGGATAGTTTATGGTTCAATGAGGGAAATGTTATAGAAAAAAATTTGTATTTAACAATTTAACTAGCAAACAATCATGATACATGTCCTTGCAAGTATAAAAGTAAAACCTGGAAAACGTGATTTTTTAATTGAGCATCTAAAGTCTAACATTCCTAATGTGATTAAAGAAAAGGGATGCATAGAATACAATTCTACAATAGATGTTGATTATAACTTGGATAATCAAACTTTTGATGAAAACATGGTTACCATTATTGAAAAATGGGAAAATTTTGATTCTCTAAAAAAACATATGCATGCACCACATATGTTGTCCTATCGTGAGAATGTAAAGGATTTAGTTGAAAATACTTCACTGAAAATTCTTACAAACACATGATACCTATAGAGTTTTAGAAACTACTAACGTTCAGTTATAAAATCGGCAACTAATCCAAAGATCTGTATATGAATTTTATATAGATTTATCTATTTTAGAGGGAATTTCACTTTTTATGATTTAAGGCATTGCGCACTCAATAATCTCAGACTTGCAGGGAATGATCGTTATGTTATCAAAAAAGCATCTGGCCATAAAACAGACAGCGCTTTCCAACGATACATACTTGTTACTGAAGATGAAATGGGGGGTATGAAATGGCTGGATAAAAAGACCAATTCGGGAACGACAGACACCTATGAGCTGCCAACAAATGCATGATCTTCGCATCCACCTCCTGCATCTCAACCAAGCCAGCGTATAGGACCTCATCAGTAACCTGACTAACAGTCATGCCAGTACGCTCTGACATGGCCACAAGGGTGCGCTTAAGTTCAGGTGATTGAAGGACACAATCTGAATTGTACTTCAGAATGAAGAGAGAGGTTCAGTCGAGTATTCGAGTCACGCCTATGCCGAAGCTGAACCGGGAGCCGCCTCCCCGCTGACGCAGTCGAGATTCGCAAGTGGCAACCGCCTCTTCGGTACTGTACTTGGCACAATCCGGATGGCTCATGACTCCTGCCTTGCTCATGACAGGCTCCACCGATGTGCAGCCCGGGGGAGTCCGCCACTTATGCTGATATCATTGGTGAATTTTACAACTAAGCCATTTTTACCACCAAATTTACCAGCAAATGATCGTCTTAGGTGGCTGATTTTGTATAAGGGACGGTATCATATTAGAATTAATAAATCTGAATATCTATAATACGCAATCACTTATAGAATAACTATTATATATTCAAATACATATCCTAATATTTGTAAGGCTGCCTCCCTCACATGCGCACATGCGACAGATCTAAGTGATGTCTTTAACATCATGTCCATTCTCCGATACCTTTTTTACTTGGAGGGTTTCTGATTGGTGCGGCCATCTGATGTAGTAAATCGGTATAAATGGTTCTAACTGCTTTAAGTATCAATGTGGGGATATAATTTACCTAGCTGCGACACCTCTATTCATCACAGTCCAAAATCACTCTAAATTAACACACTAACCAATACAATATCAGGGAATTATAGATTTAAACGTCCTAACACATTCCATCCTATTCTTTCACTTCCTACGATTTTTGTTGGTATTTTTATTGGTATAAATTATCATTTGCTTCTGTTTGAAGTTTATTCTTATTCCAAAATCATTATCTTATATAAATTACTTTTACCCAGTAAAAAATAGTAACGATTAGTAATTCATACTTTTCCCATAGTATTCGGAATAATATAAGTATTTTTTAAATTAGACCTAGCAAAATACTGAAATAAAATTATGAGACGAACACAAAAACTGACTGAATTATTAAGTAAACAAGCTATTAAAAAGGCAAATAGTTCAACAGAGATTAATAAGATATTTTTAAAAACGCTAACAAAATATCCAACTTTTTAATTATTTTTATTTCAATTAATCTTATGAACCTTAAATAGATTAAATTCCATGTCATCAAATTTAAAACAATTATTTTGCTCCGCTAAAGTAATAGATACACATGCTCATGTAGTTTTAAAAGAAACAGAAGGTGCTGCCGGAAAGTATGGACCGGAAATTCTGTTTGATGGTGATATCCCAATTTATAGAATTGGAGATTATAGTCTGAGAGGTGTTAATTATGTTGGAACAGCTTTTACAGATCCAGAAATACGGTTGGATAAAATGGACGAAGCAAAAATAGATGTCCAGATACTGACGCCAAATCCTCTTACATACTTTCACTACATTGAAGCAAGCAAAGCTATCCGTTTTTCTAGGATACATAATAATGCTTTGGCAAAAATGGTCCAGTTTTCTCCAGAACGTTTGTTGGGTATGGCTAATCTGCCAATTCAAGATCCAATAGCAGCTCGCGACGAAATATACCGTTGTGTTGAGGAATTAAATCTTTGTGGTGCCTCAATAGGAACATCTAGTATAAAACAGTTAGACGATCCGTGTTATGATATTCTCTATGATGCTTTCGAATTACTAGGTGTACCTTTATTCATTCACCCTGCACCTTCAGGAATCGATCGCCCATTAATAGATGAATCATTAGGAAGATATGAGTTAGATTTAATGGTCGGTTTTTCTTTTCAGGAGACTATTGCTGTTGCAAATTTAATTTTTGGAGGAGTTTTAGAACGTCATCCAAAACTACATGTTTGCATTAGTCATGGGGGTGGAATGCTACCATTTGTAGCAGGTCGTTTAAGCAAAGCGTCAAGAAAGCGCTCTTGGGTACCGATGAATTTGAGGGCAGACGGAGCATTTGAAGAAGAAATAAGAAAATTATGGTACGATAGTCATGTTCATTCTAATCATTCGCTCAATCTTTTAGAAAAGATTGTAGGAAATGATCGAATAGTATTCGGAACGAATTTTGCCGGTTGGGATCAGCCCGAAACTTATGAAATTAATGAACGTTCTGAGCAATGGAAATTGAATACTTTAGAACTATTTAGTCCAAATTAGAGATAAAATATGTTTGATAAAATATTGATAAAAAATGTAAATATAATCGATGGATTAGGTAATGATCCTTTTCAAGGCAGTGTATTAATAGAAAACGAAAGAATTTGCAAAATCTATAAATCAAAAACTTCATTACCACAAAGAAAAAATGCCGATCCCTCTTTACAGATTGTTGACGGAGATGGAAATTTCTTGATGCCAGGTCTTATTGATGCACACTGTCATAGCTCTTTTGATGAAGTATCTTCAAACGATGAATTGTTTTTCCACCGTAATAGGCCAGGATTAGCTGCTATTATAGCTGCTAGGAATTTGAAAAAGATTCTACGAGCTGGAGTTACCAGTATTTGTGATCCAGATTCTATTCATGAACTTGGTTACGATCTTAAAGAAGCTATTAATACTAGGGTTATTCAAGGGCCCCGGATTGCCACTGGAGGTTACGCGATGTTAACCTCAGTAGGAGGCACTGCAGGGAGACTTATTCCGGACAAAGGAACTATTGGTTATGGAAAAATGGTCAATGGACATGATGAAATTGTAGCAGAGGTCAGAAGGCAAATTAAGATGGGAGCAGACTGGATCAAAGTACATGTTACTGGTTTGATCCCAAACCATAAAGAACGTGATGAAATTCAAGTCTGGTCAAATGAAGAAATGGAATTGATTTGCAAGGTTGCCCATGATTTAGGAACTCCTGTAATGGGACATTGTAGGGGATCAAATTCAATTAGGAACGCAGCAATATCGGGTTTCGACTTAATACTGCACGGGACTCTTATGAAGCCAGATGCCTTGGAAGCCGTTATTAAAAGAAAGATACCAATTGTTCCAACATTTACCTTCCAAGCGAATATGATCGACTATGGGCACTTTGTTGGAGCATCTACTTATATAAAGGATCTATTTCGAAGGGAAATTATTGACAGTGCTGAAATGCTTAGGAAAGCTTACGATCATGGAGTACCTATTCTATGCGGTTCAGAAAGTGGGTTTTCTGTTACACCATATGGTCAATGGCACTATAGGGAGATGGAAATTCTAATGAAGGAAATGGGCTTTACGTCACTTGAAGCCATTAGAAGTTCAACTTCTGTAAATGCCTTTGCAATGAGACTTGAAGGAGAGATAGGTCAGATAGAAGAGGGTGCATTTGCTGATCTTATTATAGTTTCAGGAGACCCAATAAAAGATATTACCACATTAGGTGATCTCGAAAACATAAAAATGGTTATGAAATCTGGACAAATACAAAAATTTGAAGATGAAATCGACCGATTGCCTATTCCAGGCTGGAGAGTGGTAAGTTATGGCCAGATCCTATCTAAAGACCTAGTCAATAAGAAATAATATTTAGTGACAAAAACTATAGTTTAAATTTATTAACGAGGAAAAAATGAAATATGCTCATTTAAGATGTTATACCATAAATAAAGGTCAGATTGATAGTTGGATTTCTTTGTTTCAAGAAATAATTCCAGTGATGTCTAATGCTGGGATAACTGTTGAAAGTTATTGGGTAAATGAAGAACAAACACAGTTTATCTGGATTCGTTCTTATGGTACCGAAAAGGAATCAATAGCTACAGCAGAAAATTTATTTTATGGTAGCGAATGGTGGAAGGAAAATATTGACTTAGTAAGAAGCCATATAGCCCATCGTGAAATTAAAATTATAAATTCTATTTAGTAAATATTAAACTCCTAGTTCATTTTCGATCTCATTCAATCTTTGAAATTGTTTCTTAGTTAAAATAACCTTACTGGATTTTGTATGCCCAAGATTGTTTAATTCAAATGGATCTTCTTGAAGATCATATAATTCGTGCTCAACAAGATCAAAAGGTGCATTTCTTTTTATTTTCATTTTGCCTTTCATTTCTAATCCCAGATTAGTCACCCCTCCGCCAACTCCATAGTAACGTGCGTATTTGAAACGTCCGTCAAAAAAACCAGAACTTGCATAACGTACTTTTTCCACTCCAGGGTACCAAGGCCATTCCTGAGCAAAATAAACATATTCACGTATAGCTTCTGATGGATCTTCCAAAAGATCAATTAAACTATTTCCTTTAAAACTGTCTTCAAAGTTTTTATTAGGTGCTGCTAAATTGAAGATTGTGGGAGCTAAATCAATATGACTAGTTAAGTTATGGGTTACTCGCGGACCATTCCACTCAGGAGACACAATATACAGGGGTACATTCATGGTTTCCTGATAATTCCATGGACCTTTTGAACGTAATTTATGGGAACCACACTGGTCACCGTGATCCGATGTGAAAATGATAATCGTATTTTTCCATAAATCCTTTTGGTCTAGAGTAATTAAAATTTTTTCTAGGCAGAGATCATTTAAAATATGCAAATGTAGATAATAGTTTAATTGCATTAGCCATAAGCTTTCATCTTCAGGATTTATAGTTCCTGGAAGAGAATGCTTAAGCATCATTTTCATCCATACTTGATGAACTGAAGGTTTTGTATCTAAATCATCATAAAAATTAATTGGTAGTTTATTCATATATTCGGGGACATTTTTTGAAAAACCAGGGAGATTGTTTTTCCGACCCCATTTCCTTTTTTCTAGATAACGCTTTGTAATATTCGTATATCCAGGATTTTCTTCCATATACCACTTTTGATCTACTGGAAACCACATACCATCGTGTGGATTAACTAGACCTACACATAAAAACCAAGGATTGACATCCTTGGCATGATTGTTTAACCACTCTATGGTATTTTCAGTTATAATTGGATCATATTCAGTGCCGCTATTTGGAAGCCCCCAAAAAGACATATCGTTACCAACCCAATCCCCAAAACCAAATTTATCCATGTCAGGTTTAGGACCATATTGTAAATGCCATTTCCCTTTATATGCTGTGTAGTAACCTTCCCTTCTTAGAATTTTTCCTATAGTTAATTCTTCAAAACTTAATTGAGTATTTTTAGGAGACGATGAATTTTCAGTTACACCATGCTGATGAATATGTTTACCTGTAAATATTGAAGCACGAGAGGGGGAACAAGGTGAAGTATGGGTATAATGATTCTTAAATTCTAACCCTTTAGATTTAAGAAGTTCTCTCCCAGGAAGTTTAATATAATCTGGAATCCAAGTATTCTCTCGCTCTTGATCAGTCAATATGAACAGAATATTATTTCTATCTTTTTTTTTAGGATGTTTCACAAAAATTTCATGGATAATAGACTAAAAATGGAAAGACGATGCAAAGTAATAGGACAAAAAGATCTGCTGCAATGAATCTTGTTGAATGTCCAAAAATTCTTTTTAAGGAGACGTTTGGATTCATTCCATGCAAAACAAAAACGTTCATTCCTAAGGGAGGAGTTACATATCCTATTTCCATCATTTTCACTAATAATATGCCCAGCCAAATACCATCAAAACCAAGGTCTATAAGTACTGGAAAAACAATAGGTAAAGTTATTAACATAATCTCTATAGGCCCCAAGAACATTCCTAATGGAATATACAGTAGTAAGACCATTCCTAGTGTATACATCCTCGGCGTATCTATGCCGATAACAGATTCAGTCAGAGTAGCTGGAATATTAGCAATTGATAAAAACATGGTAAAAAGGGAGGCTCCAACAATGATAATAAATATCATACTTGTAGTAACAGAGGTTTCAATTAGAGATTCAACAAGTATTTTTGGTTCTTTTATTATTAATGGCAAAGCTAAAATGAATGCTCCTAAAGCTCCAACAGCTGCAGATTCAGTGGGAGTAGCTATCCCAGCATAAATACCACCAAGAACTATTATAATTAAAGAAATAAATCCCCATAGTCCTTTCATAGAACTTATTTTTTCTCTTAAACTAGTACTGGGACCTCTGGGAGCTAATTTTGGATCAATAATTGCCGAAAAATAAGAAACCAGCATATTTGCAACAATAGTTAATATCCCAGGAATAACTCCAGCTATAAGCAATTTACCTATTGATAAATCAGTGATCATTCCATAAATAATCAAAACAATACTAGGAGGTATTAAAATACCAATTGAGCCACCTCCAGCAACTGCAGCACAAGCGAAACCTGAATCATATCCATATTTTTCCATTTCAGGAACCGCAACCTTTCCTAAAGTAGCAGCAGTTGCAGCGCTAGAACCTGTTGCTGCTGCAAATATACCACAGCCAATTGAACTTGCCATAGCAAGACCTCCCGGCAACCCACCTACAATTTTGAAACCTGCAGAATATGCTTTTTGGGCCAAACCCGCATTTAATGATAAATGTCCCATCAAAATGAACAGAGGTACTGAAATCAGGACATAATTTGAAACAGTATTATATGCAGTTGAAACAAGTATCAGAGATGCCGCATTATAGTTCTTTAAGTACCAAATACCACAAAAACCTACTAATAGTAAACTAAACCCTACAGGTAGTCTTATAGCAAATAATAAAAGTAGTAACGAAATAACACATATACCTGTAATTAGCACATCACTCATAATTATTTCTTCTGGAAAATAATTTTGATACAATTACAAAAATGTAAATTAATACTCCTAAAGACAAACATAACTTAGAAGGATACTTTGGAAAACTTGCCATGCCAGGTAAAATCTCATTTATTTCATATGAGTATAAAAAATCGGCAAAAGAATGCCAAAATAGAATTGATGATATGGTTAATAAAATAATGCAGTTTATCTTAGATATTATGTATTGATATTTGAGATTAAGTTTTTTGTAGAATAAATCAATTACTATGTGTCTATCACTTATTTCTGTATATCCCAGGCCAAGATATATTACAGCGATCATCAACATTAAGGAAAATTCCATGGCGCCTATAATGGGTGAGTTAAAAACGTATCTAAAAAATACATCAGCACTTACCATGATCATGATAAGTAATATTGAAAAAGCAGCTAACACTCCAAACATCTTTGTGAATTTCGTTAAAATGCTTACAATTCTAATCATAATAATTTTAATTTAGTAGAAACTTTTTATATATAGGAGGGGGGGTAATGCTAGCAGAGAAGGACTCATAGCATTAGTTTGAGAATAATTGGGACGTGGGTCTTTACACTGACTTTTTTCTATTTTTGACTCGTAAACAATTAGTGCCAGTTAATACTAGTTTCTGGCACTAATTGTTAGATATTAATTGTCAAATGGGTCTTTATACTGACTTTTACCAGCTTTATCCCATTCGTCAACTTTTTTGGCATAAACATCCATTAACTTCCCAAAACTAGGATTGAATTTATTTTGTTTTGCTTTGAGTTTGTTCCAGTAATCTGGTAACAATCTGTCTTTTAACTTTTCTTTTTCTTTCTTAGACATTTTAATCATCTTAACCCCAGCTTTCTTAAACTTATCATAAAAAATCTTGTCTTTAGCTGAAGCGTTCTCTGAAAAATTTGCTATAGAGGCCTCTCTGGCTTCAATAATAATTTTCTGAACACCAGGCTCAAGACTATTCCAGGTATCAAGGTTCATAGTACTGAGACTATTTGAATATATTCCAAATCCTGTTCCTCCTAGAACAAAAGTTGCACCTTCATGTATCTTGAAAAGATCCAAATGTTGGAGAGCTAATATAACACCTTCAACTGTGCCCTGAGAAAAAGCTGTGTATATTTCAGAACCAGCAACATTCACAGGAACTCCCCCCAAACCAGCCCAAGCTTCTCCTACAAATCCTGTAGCCCTATATTTTTTACCAGCTATGTCATCCAATGTTTGAATTACTCCAGTTGAACCAGCAACCTGAACTGGCCCTACTCCATAACTTGTAAGCAGGACTAAATTATTTTTATTCATTTCTGCTTTCCATTCAGGATAATTATCCCAAATGTAGTAACTAGCTCTACTGGTAAGATCTGGTTTATCTGTAATAAATAAAGGTTGTGCAATTCCTCCGAGTGGAAACCTGGCTGGATCATATGCTGCAGACCACTGACCCATATCTGCTATACCAGTTTCAATAATCGTTGACTGTTGTTCAGACTTGGAATTTAATGAGCCATTGAACCTCCAATCTACTGTAATTGCACCTCCAGTTTTTTCTTCAACATATTTCCAGAAAGCAATATCTGCCTGGGCTCCTAATGTCTTGTCTGACATGAAACTTGTATATACTAATTCCCTTTTTTTGAATGTTTTTGCAAAGATTGGATTGAAAAAAACCGATGCAGTTGCTGAAAATACAAACAAAATAGAAAATAATGATATTTTTTTAAATATATTCTTCATCTTTTTATCCTTACAAATAATTAAAAAATTAAAAAGCAACAGACCATGCTTTATTACAAAAATAATAATAACAATGAGTATATTTCGTGTGCAATATGTATGTTAGATATAACTATATCTTCTAAAATAAAGAACAGAATTATTACTCAATGTTTCATCTTATACCCACTTCATATTAGGGTAACTCTATGAATCTACCAAAAACAAATTAGTATGTCAAACATTTATTATTATATTCTCCCAGTTCTAAAAATACACAAAATTTAATGTTAGAAAGTCAGTGAACATAATTTATTATTTAGTAATTTCTTACAATTACTACCAATTCCATTTCAAAATTTGTATCACTTAATTAAATTTTATCTAGCTCTCAATGGATCTGAACCATCCCAATTTATTGAGGCATTTTTAACTCGTTCATATAGGAACTTTAAACTTTCTATTGGTTCATATATCTCAATGAAATGACCCATTTCAGAAATTGCATCAAAAAATTGAAAACGATTATGCCCTGCTTGACCAGTCATCGCTAAAACATAACCCAATTTTATTAGTTTAGCAGAGGCTAAATCCAAATCTTCTACGAAGTAAGCAAGATGATGAAGACCTGATTGTTGAGGCGAATACAAGTCTCTTATTATAGAAGGGCCTTTACCATTGTCCTGAACAAGTTCTATCATAATTCCACCCAACTGACCATAAGCTACAGTTATGTCGAGTTCGGCTGGAAGACCTCTGTAAATAATATTTTTAATAGGGATATGTTCGGAAATAAAAAATGGTCCTGCCCCAAAATCTTTAACCCATTTATCAACACCTTTAAAAATATCGGAAACTGCATAAGCAATTTGAACAGGCGGACCAAGTGAGCTCATTTTCTTAAATAATTTTTGAGAAAAATTTAATTAGAAGGGAGACATTCCTAATGAAAGCCCACCATCAACTACCATTGAAGCACCTGTAGTCCATTCAGCCCTTATTAAATAATCAATTGCTTCTGCTATTTCTTCAGAAGTTCCGACTCTCTCCAACACATGAAGAGGGGCTATAGCATCCATACGTTCATCATGCTCATCTTTTGAAAATAATCCTGCTCTGATATTTAATTCTGTTGGAACTGCACCCGGAATCACACAGTTTACCCTAATCTTATATTGGCCAAGTTCGGCAGCTAGAACGCTTGTAAGTGCTTCTAGTGCTCCTTTCGTAGCAGCGTATGGTGAAGCCCCTGGGAAAGAGCGACGTGTGTGTACAGAACCAAGAAATATGATAGCACCTTGAGATTTCTTTAAGTGGAAAATTGATTCTCCAGTCAACATCATTCCAGAAACTACATTTGTATGAAAGACTTTCATTAATTCATCTTCATTTAAATCAGATATTGGACCACGCAGCATATCAGCAGCACCATTAATAAGTGCATCAAGTCCTTTCCCATGTCTTACTGCTGCATCAAGCACAATTTTCCTTTGTTTTGCAATAGTAACATCTCCTTTAATTCCAAGACAATTTGTTCCAATTTCTTTTGAAACTTGCATCACATTGGCCTCTCGTCTTCCACATATCGTAACTTTGGCTCCAAGTTTAGAGAAGTATCTTGCTGCACCAGCTCCAATTCCGGAACCTCCTCCAGTTATAAGAATTGACATGTTTTCTATTTTTTTCATAATTAAATCTAATTAAGATTGCCAATCGCCCAATTTGCAGAACGCCTGATTATTTTAGCATGTTCAGGATGGTTAATTGATTTTGTGTCATGCCCCAGAGCATCATATACAATCCTACCATTTGAATAATTTTTTGCCCATAAGACTGGGTGCCATTTATTTTGCCCTTCAACCCTAGCGCTCATTAAAGGAGTTATGTTTTTCGTAATTTTCAAATTAGCAAAAACTTCATCTTCAAGATTAAAAGAGTTTATATTTTCTATAATTGGGTGTTTTGTAGTTTCAGTTCTAGTATTAACAATTCCAAAAGGAAGATGACCAGATTTTCCCCAAATCCATTTAGCACCTAGAATTGACATCCAATCTTTCCATTCATCAAAACAGATTGTAGCAGTATGCAGTCCGAAGATCCCCCCCCCCCTTTCTAGAAATTTATGAATAGATTTTTGTCCTGAAGAAGAAATATTAAATTCCCATTTATCACGGTATGGCTTATATTTTGACCCATTTTTCATACTCCATCGAAGAGCGTATACTGTAAGTAAGTCATAATCCCCCTCTTCAATTTTATTTAGACCAAATTCAATATCTTCAGTAATTTCTGATTCAATACCCTCTTTCATAAGTATTTTTTCAAGAGAAAGTGATGACTCTTTAAAAGGATGAAAAATCCCGCCTGTTAAGATAAGGTTTTTCATGAACTATTATTCCCTAGGTAGATGCATCAAGACACTATGAATTACTCCTCCGTCTACAATAATCTCGTTTGCATTCACATAAGAAGCTGCATCAGATGATAGATAAAGAACTGTTTTTGCAATATCTTCTGCTGTTCCAAGCCTTTGCAACGGAACTGCTTTCCCTCGTAATTCCCTTATTTTAGGATCTTCAAAAAATGGCTTTGACATTCCTGAATCTATAAAACCTGGAGCAATTGCATTTACTCTTATACCAAATTCGCCCCATTCAAGAGCCATAAGTTTAGTTAGAGATGCCAAACCTGCTTTAGCTGGTGAATAGGCGCCAACTCCTATTCCAGGGCTTACAGAGTGAATCGAAGTGATATTGATTACACTTCCTCTTATTCCTTCCGCAACCATAAGACGTACCCCTTCAGTTGCAACTATGAAACTACCAATTACATTTGTTTGCATCACATCTTCAAAGTCTGCAACTTTTTGATCCAGGAGTTTATCAAATCTAGCTATCCCAGCATTATTGACTATAAGATCAGGAGCTTTCCCGATATCTCTATAGAACTCCTTTACAGAAAGTTTGTTTCTAACATCTACAGCATATGCAGAGGCATTGTCTAAATCTTTTGCTGTACGAATCGAGTCCTCAAGTTTTAAGTCTAAAACTGCTACAGCATAACCATTCATAGAAAGCTCCTTGCAGATAGACTTTCCTATACCTCCACCGCCTCCAGTTACAATTGCATTTTTCATTGTCTCTTTCTAAAATTTATGGGGTATCTTGCCCAATTTTGTCGCTCTGTCTTATTATCTTTCTGAGGACTATCCTCATTAGATGGTTCTGCTCCTTGGTCCATCAAGCATTCCATAAAACAGGTTATCAAACCAAAGTTATGTTTTTCTATATCTGTGTCTGATTTAGGAATCTCACCACCATCAAGAACTCTAGCCAGGCAAGAATGGGATCCTAGCCCGAATGAAAGACCCCAAGGTGGATAATTTTTAGAGGTTCCTCTATGGGGATTATATCTAGTAGCATCAATTCCATAAACTGAAATATCTCGATTGGATTCCCATAAGTCTATTATTATACGATCTCCTTCTTTGACTTGGTTATTGCCTAAAACTTTTGATGATCTTACAGCTTTTCTCCAGGCAACAGGACTGGCTGGATGAAGTCTCAAAGTTTCAAATACACATTTTTGCAAGAAGAACTTATCATTTTGGATTATTTTTTTATCCTCAGGATGAGATTTGATCCATTCAAATAACTCGTGAAATGCATGAGTAGAAGCATTTGCAGTACTATGTGAGCCCGCCTGAAGATAAAAAGCTACTTCCCTTCGAATAATTTCATTAGACAGATGCAACTTTTTTTGATTACGTAACAACAAAGTTAAGATGTCTTTAGGGAGATGATCTTCATTTAATTCCCCACATTCAAATTTTTTCAAAAGTTCAATTCTGCGATTTAATGAGGTAGCGTAAAATTCTTTGTCAAATACTTCAAGTGCATCTATTACTTGCTGTCTAATTTTATTTTTGTTTTTGAGAGAATGTACTAAAGTAGCTCCTTCACTAAAAATCTTTACTAATCTAAGAAGGTTTCTAGTTTTTATAAAATCATTTTCTGGGATATCTATTCCCGAAATGTCAGCTGTAACATTCATTGTGACTAGATATCCCAATTCGACTAGGTTAGAGCTACCATTTGAAACTGCATCATCAATTATAGGCTTAAGAATCTTAGGGAAATCGACCTGTTCATAATTCCTTGAGATATCTTTCCTGAACAGATGATATTCTGTCTTTCTCCGATTTATGTGGGAATCACCTTCAGCTGTGAGTATGACATCCTGCATAATGATAGAACTTTCTTCATATAGTGATTGCGCAAAGTCACGATTTATCAGAATAGCAGTTGCTTCTTTATAATTATTTACTAACACTTGAGCCATACTCTAAAACCTAGAAAAGAATGGGATAAGAAGACCAATTATTCCTGACTGTACTTCTGTCAACAACACCCGGTTTGTTTTTATTAGGAGCGGCACCATATTCAAGAAGTTTCTTTGCCGTAAGTGTAATGATACCATATTGATGGGTTAGAGGATCTGTATCTTCTTTTGGTATAATTCCCGCAGCCAGATTAACACCAATGCATGCATGCATACCTTTACCAAAAGACAGTCCATAAGGAGGTACACCACTAGGAAGATTTCGTTCAGGATTGTGCTCCTTTGCATCCAAACCAAAAACAGAAACATCTCGGTTTGCTTCCATTAAATTAATAACTAATGTGTCAGAATTATTTAAGGTTTTTCCATCATTCGTTTGATATGGACATGTTGGCCTACGCATTGCGGTCGGACTAGAAGGATGAAGTCTCATACTTTCATGTATGCATCTTTGAAGATAAATGGGCTCTTTCATAAGTCGGTTTTCTTGAGTTGGATCCTTCATTCGTTCAAAAAGTTCATGCATCGCATGAGTAAGCGTATGAATTGAAGTGAATGCTCCTGCAAGTAAATAAAAAGCTGTTTCTTTCAGAATAATATCATCACTTAATCCCAACTTTTCTTGATTCTTTAAGAGCTCCGTGAGGACATCCTTTGGTACATCACTCTCACTGATCTCACCAAGCTTAAAACGATTTAAGTATTCTAAACGTTTTTGTTTCGAAGGCTTATAAAACTCATTGTTAAATGCTTCTATACTATCATTTATTTCATTTGAGATTGCATCCTTGTCCCCTTTTGCTTGTCCAAGAGTTGCAGCTTTACCAAATGTACGAAGCATTGATAAAATTCTTTCCGTCTCAGCAACTGATTTATTTGGCCTATCTATTCCAGAAAAATCAGCAGTTAAATTTAGTAATATGCGATATGAAAGATCAACAAGATCAGCTTTGCCTTCTTTTAAATATGGAGTAATAGTTTCATCAAGTGTTTTTTTAAAAACTTCAGTTTCATACCAGCGATAAAAATTAGGCCTAAGAATTTTTGCTTCAACTTTTCGACGCATTTGATGTTCTTTCCCATGGAGGTTAACTAGCACTTTATCCATAAGAATAGCCCCCGCATCATATAATGCCTGTCGTAATTCATTAACTCTTAAAGTTTCACCTGCTGTTTTAAAGTCACTAATTGTATAAGACATTTTTGTCCTCCTTAAACGAGATTAAATAATTATAAATGCAGAGACTATTACTCTCCAAACACTTTAGAAACCATTTTATTTGCAAAAATTAAAATCAGAAGTAAGAATAGTCATAGAAACAAAATAAAGTTACAAGGAAGATTATTAAAAGAGATGATTTTTTTCTACCTCTTTTTTACATTGAAGTTCTAAATATTGAAGTTTTTACCATAAATAACAGTTACTTAAATATTATTAAGTGACATAAATAATTATGGTTCTAAAGAGGCTTGATCCCCGGATCACCTGATAAAAAGTCACGAATGGGTTACTATTTCGTTTTGCACAAACACCCCAGAACGCTGCACAGTGCAAGATAGACGGTGATGAAACGAGAATAATTAAATTAGACAATGAAAACGACACTGGCAGGATTAGCGAGAATATGAGCCGTTTCACGTTCAGCTATTTGGT
>Ga0209091_10001399_pt1 | contig 21131 bp, 21 predicted proteins | sample ArcticOcean_MG_C_6_FD_187438 | JGI IMG/M metagenome (GOLD analysis project Ga0209091, IMG submission 187438) | Marine microbial communities from western Arctic Ocean - ArcticOcean_MG_CB8_128 (SPAdes) (version 2) | ecosystem: Environmental > Aquatic > Marine > Oceanic | place: Arctic Ocean...
ACCGCCACCGCCGCCGCCACCGCCGCCGCCACCACCGCCGCCACCGCCGCTTTTTTTACTTGCGGCCGCTGTTTTTTTGCCCGCATTAATGACTTTTAATATTCTATTTATTTCGAGTAATTGTTTGGCAGTGGGGGTTTTTGTTGGACATATTTGGACTAATGTGTATATTTTAATATTTTGAGGGGTGAACTCACAAGATTTATTCACCAAAGTTTGGCGAATAGCCTCAATTTTGTCTATCGTCATCTGTTTTTTACAAGTGCGGTCGGCTTCAGGTAGAATATTATCGCCTATTTTCCACAACCAGAATGTGTCATCGTCTCGGGCCTTTAGTAACAACATGTCGATGTCTTCAACTGATAATTTACCGGTTATCAACTTATACGCTGTAGAATTTTCGACATATTTAAGAATGAGGAGGTCGTGCGAAAAAGAGGAAGCTTGTTCAACTAATATGTTATCGAGTTTCGTAATAACAGATTGAGTCCATATTTTTTCGTTTGGACAGTCTGTAAGAAGTTTTGTAGCGACATCGAGTTCAAATTTCAATTGGTCAAGACCGTTCATTCCAAACATTGAGGTAAAACTATGAAAAGAAGAATCATAACGCGTCAAAAAGAATTGGGCAATAGCAACCAAATGTAAATCATTAATTCCTGGATAGAAACTATCTGCTACAGCAAATAATTCTCTCCATTCGGGTACACTATAGGATGGACAATCCGCTGCAGATGTTGTCGTTACATTGGGAAATAACGAGTTAAACTGTGTCCAAAAGTCCCACCCAGGCACTGGAATATTTGCAAACACATTAAACCCCGGCCCCATGACGTGTACGTTCAGTGTTCTCCTAACAGGTTCAGGAATAGAGCCGAAAAGGTCATTCATATCGCCAAAAGATACGAATGGTTTGATGTGTGGTTTTCCAGGAATATGCGCCGTTTTACTGACACCACATTGGCCAATGACAACTAAATAATCGTTTCCTTGGACCAACGATAAATCTGGTAGAGAATCAACCTGCTGGTTCTCAAAAGTTGTTAAATAACCATTGTCTTCTATTTTAAATTTTGCTGGAGCGCCAGCTTCAACATACCAAGAGGGTATATCTGAAAAAAAATTTTTCGCCGCTTGTGCGCGTTTTTTACGTCCATTCACATCTCCTCCGACAGCAACAAATTGAATATTTTTTAGTGTATCGCCAATTATTTTTTTCAAGGCTGCAAATTGCAATAATGCGAAAAAATCATCACAATTTCCATCAAGGCCTAAATCATGAAATACAAATATATTGTTCGATTGTAATTTAAGTCGAAGATTTTGTCCAAGTTTGACAATATCATTATTGGTGTTGCCATTTATTAATGCCTTTAATGTAGCCATATGTTGAGCGTGGTCTGATGACCCACCTAGAAATTGACGGACGGCAAATCCATCATATTCAATTTGTTTACCATAGTCTCCCGGTAATCGGTCTAAATTTTCAACGATACTTTCACCCAAAGACCCTATAAACCCGTTTGTTCCGATTTGTTCTTTAATAGGTTCCCATGCTTTGAATATTTCTGCCCATAATGCGCATTCTTCGACTGCTTTTTGTCCTCTTTTTGTAAATGCAAAATCGGTGTGTTTTGATTCACCTTGTGTTAAACTTGTCATATTATATTTAAAAAAAAAATGATATTATATACTGTGTTTTTAATGTTTAGATTTTGCATAATGTAACGCAAATAGCTCTTTATGGTTTAGAAATAATTCTGGGGTTTCTGTAGACCATAATTGTTCAAATCCTACAGGCCATGCATCCCCACCTGCTTCCAAATAAGCATCATATACATAAGGTGACCCAGTAACTCTGTGCCATTGGTCGTTTTTCATTTCAAACATATCGACAATTTGACGTCGATAAAAAAATCGCATATGGCCTAATAAATATACGCGCCATTTGTCAGATTTAAAGGTATCATAACCGCCTACATAACACATGCCGTCTAAATCAATGATTCTGGTCAATCGCGAATGCTGCATTAAACATATACACTACATATTTATAGAAAAGTTAATAAAAACTTAGGATTTAAGCTGAACACATAAGACATGCGTCTTCTTCGCATTCCATTGGTTTGGTTGACACTGTAAATTGCATCGCTTTGGCCTTTGGTCGTGTCCTTAGATAATATTGGCCAGTTTTAAGGCCTTTTTTCCATCCGTAAAAGTGCATACTGGTTAATATTGCTCTGGTGGGTTCTTCAACATATAAATTTAAAGATTGTGACTGGTCAATGTAAATACCCCTATCTGCGGCCATATCAATGATGGATCGTTGTGAAATTTCCCAGACCGTTTTGAATATGGCTTTAATATCTTCGGGTACGTTCGGAATGTTTTGAACTGTCCCACGATGTGCAATAAGTTGTTTGGCCATTTTTTCAGACCATAACCCGCGTTCAATTAGCGCCTCTTGTAGATATTTGTTAATGACAATATATTCGCCTGACAATACTCTTCTTGTATATAAATTCGACGTTCTCGGTTCAAAAGATTCGGTATTTCCTAATATTTGAGCTGTGGAAGCTGTTGGCATGGGTGCCGTAAGTAGTGAATTGCGTGTTCCATGTTGTTGTATTTGAAGGCGCAAGCTTGACCAATCGTGACGACTATCACCATGTTGAACACCCCACAATTCAATTTGGGTTTGACCTTTTGAAAAGGGTGAACCTGCAAATGTTTCGTAAGGACCATCGCGTTGCGCCAACAGACAAGATTCGGACAATGCGGCATAATAGATGGTTTCAAATATCTGTTTGTTGAGCGTTCTGGCTTCTTGTGATTCATACGGGAGCCGCATAGCTGCGAAAACATCCGCAAGTCCCTGTACACCTATTCCAATGGGTCTATGTCTGAAATTAGAACGTTGTGCTTGTGGTAGTGGATATCGGTTGAGGTCAATGGTGATATTGAGATTCCTGGTGGCAAGTCGAACGACTCGTTCAAGTTGTTGGAAATTAAACTGTTTTCGTTCTACACATTTTGGAAGTGCGATTGAGGCTAATGTACAAACAGCCGCCTCATCTTTCGACGTATATTCCACTATTTCACAACATAAATTCGAACCTCGAATTGTCCCTAAATTCTGCTGATTAGATTTGCGATTACAAGAATCTTTGTACATAATGTACGGGGTCCCTGTTTCTATTTGTGTATCTAATATAGCGAACCATACTTCACGTGCTGATTCGAATGTTTTAGCGACATTACCGGAAGACTCGCATTGTTCATACAATTGTTTATAATTCTCGCCAACGGCGTCTTGTAAGCCGGGACACTGTGTAGGACAAATGACTGACCATGGTTGGTTGTCTTTGACGCGTTGCATGAAAAGGTCTGAAATCCAGAGTCCGTAGAAAAGGTCACGTGCCTTTTCAGAATCGATACCATGATTCTTTTTTAATTCTAAAAAATCTAGGATATCTGGATGGTGAGGTTCTAAATAGATCGCAAACGAACCCTTCCTTTTTCCGCCCCCCTGGTCTACGTAGCGTGCCGTATCATTGAACACGCGTAACATGGGTGTCAATCCGTTTGAAATACCATTGGTTCCTTTAATTTCTGAATTTCGTGCTCTTATATTGGAGACACTAAGACCAATACCACCAGCACCCTTGGAGATAAGAGCGCAACGTTTGAGCGTTTCAAAGATGCCATCAATGCTATCATCGGTCATGGTAAGCAAATAACACGAGGCCAGTTGACCTCTTGAAAGTCCGGCGTGGAATAACGTAGGTGTAGCATGTGTATATAATAGACGAGAAGTGGCTTCGTATGTTTCTCGTACAAGCGGCATATTATTCATATGTAGGGCAATGGCCACGCGCATTAACATATATTGGGGCCTCTCGGCGATAACACCGTGTTTTTTTAACAAATAGGAACGTTCCAAAGTTTTGAATCCCATCACATTATATTGAAAATCTCGGTCCGTGTCGATCATGGCATTGATTTCACCTTCGTGTTCTTGTACAACTTGGACAAATTCAGGAGACAATATCGATTGTAATTGACGTACACTGTCCGAAAAGGTATTGGGTGTTGAACGATGTAACATAGAGACACAGATACGCCCACCTAATGCGCCATACTGCCAATGTTCCACAGTCAACGCGGCGCAGATTTCAGAGAGATAGGTCGCCAAATGTTCTGTTGTCATATTCATGGACATGGTCGATTGCAAACGTTCAATAATTTTATTGATATCCACTGCGTTTAAACGCGGAGTTTTTGACGCCAAATTGGACAAATAACGCTTAATCTTGGAATCTGCGAAAGATTGTGACCTCCCATCTCTTTTCTTAAGAACCGGCATGTTCGAAGTTGACGATGTTAAAATCATGAGAATGTGGTGAGTGAATAGACTTTTATACTTCAGTGTCGATCTACTTTTTACCTTTGGGATTTTTGTATATTACAGCGTCTATATCCAAATTAACCTCTTCAAACGAATTATTCCCATAAAAATCCTCGTAAATATCTTCTTTTGTCTCTGAAACCTGGATATAATCCTGTAAATGAAAACAGCGAGAAAACCGTGAACCCATAATAATTATTTTAAAAGTGCCTTTTTATAGCCTTGAGCCTTTGATATAACATGTGTTACACATATGTCAATTGAATAATACGTATTATAATATTTGTAGAAAAAAAATGCACTGCACCTGGCCTTCTTCTGATATATGTCAAAAAATTTTCAAAGCAATTCAACATACAAATACAACAGTCAATGTGAGCTTTGATCAGCATGGTCTTCATATCATGACAATGGATAGTTCACACACATCCCTTATACGTATGGAATTGACGCCTAGTTTTTTTAGCCAGTGGAAGTGTGAAGTACCTATTACACTAGGTCTTCACACCGAAGTAATGGTCAATATGCTACTAAAAGCCAAAAAATCTCAAATTTCTTGGAGTGTCCCAAATGATACACAATTAAACATTCAATTTGAAAAAGACGGGTGCGAAATTTTATTCTCCATGCGTGCTATTGACATTGAAGACGAAGCGTTGGCAATACCAGAGATGGTTGATGATGTTGGGTTGTTTGCCAGCAACACAACAATAAAAGATTGGATGGATACAGTCATGATGACGAAAGGAGATATTCACTTTAAAATCACGAAAGAAGATTTTACGTGTTCGTCAGAAACAATTGAATTTGGTGAAGTCGTCGTTAAAGAAACGATGACAGGAAATCACATACAACCTCACAATTATAAAGAAGACGTAAACATTACAATTAACCACAACGGGGCAAAATCTATGGCTATTTACTCGGCATGTGGCACAAAGTGTTATTTAGGCGTGTCAAATAAAATGCCGGCACATCTTAAAATACCATTGGATGAAAACCAATCGTACATTGAATATTTTATTGCACCTAAAATGGAAGACTAAACTTCAACCACAAACATAAAAACTAAACATAAAAGCAAGACGTCTTGAAATATATTTCAGATATAAACATTCTTGAAATAGAAAAACACTATAAACATTAAAAAGTAAGAAGATAAATGATACTTAATTTTAATTTACAATACCCTTTAAAAACGGGCGATATTCTCTTATTTGACGAACATCCGACATATTGTTGTATGAATTTTTTAGATAGTTGTATTAAATGTTGTACACGCGAACCCTATTCACATGCCGCCTTGGTCATAGTCAATCCACCTTGGAAAGACGATAACAATACACCAATACCAAAAGGAACCTACGTATGGGAATCCTCCTATCATGGTAAAGATTGGCCAGATATTCAAAATGGTAAAACACAATTTGGTGTCCAATTACAACCCATAGAATTATATACTAAAAAATATCCAGGTCATGACAGTATATGGGTCAGACGCCTTAAGACCACAAAATGGTTTAAACAAACGGATAAACTTGAAAAAATTAATAACAATACAAAAAACAAATCGTACGACATGAATATCTGTGATTGGCTTGCAGCTTTATTCAAAAATAGATGTTATAAAAGACGGACAAAAAGCTTTTATTGTTCGGCATTCGTGTCTTATACGTTAAGTCAATTGGGCATGGTACCGAACGTAGATTGGACTATTGTGTCGCCCGCATTATTGTCATCGAAAATGCCGAATAACATTATTAATATTGACACATGGTATGAAGATGACGAACTATATACTTCATGCTAACCAATGTTTAAACACAGGAACCATGTCAAATTCAGCATCACTACTTAAATCCATGTCACTGCCAGATTCTGTGGAATCTGGCATGATTTCGACAACAATGTCGCACAAACCAATGTGTTCTTCTGAATACGTGTCATCAAAGACAAATTGAGACCTTTCTAAAGGCCACCCAAGCCGTGGCGTGCTTGTAGCGACCCCAATACAGGCATTGATATGTTTACAACATACATTGGCACCTAATATGTGAAAATGTTTACATGTACATGTCCATAAACCATCTATATATTCCACTCTATATTTAAACCCAGGCTCATTATAACCTTCCATCACTGTTTCTCGTGGATTAGTTCCGTAGCTTAAAATATGAAAATAATCCTTAAATCTTTCATCTTGAATACGTGTTCCAATGTTTTCTAACCAGTATGTTTCGATAATTCCACCATCTAACCATTTCTTAAAAAAATGCCATACTTGTTGGTTAATACATAATGGTTTCATGTTATGTTCACCAGAGTATTTTTGTCCTAATTTAAAAGGCTCCACTAAAAAAATACGTGGTTGGTCTCCAATATTTATAAAACCTTGGCCATATTGAGACCAATCATCTTGTGAAGGACAACCAATTCGTGTACAATTTTGAACAATAGGTAACATTTATTTAATAACATCTATATTTATAGTAGAGAAACATATGTTATACTTAATCACTTTTTTATATAGTCTATGACGAATACAACAAAATATGGCCGAAAGTATGTTCGATTGGGATTATGTTATCGACAATTGTGATGCAACGCCTATGAGTTTATATGAAACTACTATGAACGCATATAGAGGACCTCGTACAACGTCAATACGAAAGTTGGCCGATGATTTAGCGCATGTTGCTCTACAGATTGAAAATATAAAACAGAGACAAGCAGCAAAGTTTGTATTGTTATTGATGACTTTTAAGTTGGCCACGCGCACTAACGAGATTGCAGACCATTCAGAGTTGACCCAAAGTATTCGGGACGCATGGGATGATTTTTTAACACCGACCTCGCCTAATACTGTAACAGAAGATATATTTTAATACATGATTGGAGCTTTAGAAATCATTTTTAAAATATTGTATATCACATCTTGTTGATTGTATATTGACTTTTTGCGAAGGCAACAGAGTAAATAAACACACTCGTTCTTCTCCTTTTCTTGTTGTACATGTCTGTAGGATTTTCTCCATTGTTTAAGACTTTCTTTCATCTTGTTCCGAAGAGTTGTCGGGATGGAGTCTCTTCCATTTCGATACTGTAGCCATTCCTCTTGGTATGAAGCAATGTTCTCGAAATGGTGTTTGTTCCGGTGTTTGAGATGCGTTAAGCGAATATCGGCTTCTACGTTAGCGGTAAACCGGCGACGTTTCACAAACGGGTGTTCCGGTTCATCGGGCGTGCTTCGTTGTCTTTTTTTGAGGGGCAAAGTCATTTCTTGTGGCAATGACATGGTGTATAAACGGAGATATAATTTTGATTATAATGGAAACTCTATTTGTAAATCCTATGCAGATTGAATGTATCCAATCTTCCGATAATCTTCAATGTCGGAATACCCATATTTGCCCGGATATTTCCGATGCCAATCCCGACGTTCCCATTTATCCTCACACTTTAAACGATATTTCTTCAGATATTCCATCTTCTGTTTCAAAGACATCTGTTCCAAATCGTAGATTGTGCCAAAGTCCACCCGTTGGATGCGAAAACGTGCATCTTGAATCCTGTCGCGCAATAAGTCGTCTTCCCCTCCCCATCCCCAGAAATCATTGGGGAATCCGTTAATATTGATGAAATCCTTTTTCCACATCATTAGGATGCCGCCCAGGTAACTATCTGAATCGTAACGCCGCCATGCTCGTCCAATATGCCGCACTGTTTTTTTCGGCATATAATCTAGATAAGCCTTTAAAATTCTATCGTCCGGAAGCAAATCTACATCATGAAGACAAATAAGAGAAGAGGAGGTTTCAGACACTCCTAGATTCAAAAGAGCACCCCTATTAAAAGGCTTATTATCGTCATATTGCTCCACAACAATAATACGACTCAGTGGAAGTTTTTCGAACATGTGTTCTTTAAATTTAACTAATTGGCCGGCGCGTTCTGGCTGGTTTGTGGCACGGAATGGGACAATAATGGTGGGATAACATTCAGAACGTACCTGCATCCAAGCTTGACCGAGTAGATTTTTACCACGCCATGATTCACCTGCTTTGGCGTCTTTAATAGAAAGGCCGATGCCCCAGATAGGGTCGTACGGCGCTGCTTCGGCAATGTCTTGGACACCTGTTTCCAAAAGCATTCTTCTTAAACGAGGATGTTGTTGAACTTTATAACGGGTGGCGTCGAGTACAATATCGTATTTAAATTGATTCCATTTGTCTTGGTTCCGCGCACACCTGCCTAATTTTTTAATTTGCATAGGTTTTGTTTCGCGCATAATTTTCTTATAGGTTCGAATATCGCCCATAAGTTTTGCCTTGTGTGCCATCATGTATTGTTCATTGCATATATAACGTACGCCTTGTTTATCAACGATAGGGGCCTTAAAAAACTGCGAGAAAACCCCTTTATAAAAATATACAGTCATTTTTGTAAAAATAACCATTACATTTTTTTATACGATTATGTAATGCTTAAGCAATCTATCCACGAAGTGCTGCATATTTTATGTAGTCACCATATGTTTCTATTTTAACGATTTCACGGAGAGGGTGGGTTCCCAATAATATATTTACGAAAGTAACAGATGATAATTCTGTTCCATACACAGAAATAGAATGTAACGAATCATACAGACGTCTTAATTGGTAAATACCTGCATGCCAATTCTGGCTAATACACAAATCATCAAATACCGGCTTAAAAAAATCTACTCTTATTTCAAAATAAGGTCTATTCCAATCGTATTCACTAATACTGATATGTTCAATAATCCAACTTGAATATGTAAACAAAAAGTCAGAGGATTGACTTTTTTTAAATAATATATCGAGGGTTTGCGATTCAGATACAACTCCACATTTTGTATGAAGACGTGCCCAATGTGTTCTTCTTTGATATGCATCGGCATGGGGGTGGGTATAAAACCATTTTTGATAATAGACAAGTATTAAAGTGCGCTGGTCTGGAGTTAATCGTTCTCTTGACATATCTAAATTATCTCCAATGCGTAATAATGCCAATAATGGATTATCTTCCATATTTACTCGCTTATAATGTCTTTGAATACAAACATTTGATAAAGACATGAATGTCCCATCCTTTGCGGGTTCATATCTGGTTTGTTTTTGATTATCGGCATTATGTTCGCGTATAGCCTCTAATATTTGATCTTGTACTTGTTCCAGAAACAAACGTGGGGACCTTGCAAAAAGATATTGAAGCATATTCGCACCAAGTTGAGCATGTAAAAACTTCTGTTTATGATAAGACTGGTCATAAAGTCCGGTCGCTGCCTGGTTCGCATCTTCATCTAAAAAAGGTGTTAAACGCCGTTTCATTTCTTCGCAGCCAGATTGTGTTTGTTGACATAATTCATATTCTGCATAACCAACATCATGCAATAACCCTGTCCATAAAACCATATTGGTCACTATTTCCGACTTTAATTCAAACAAATGTAAAGATTTTATTAAAAGCATGTGCATAAAATAGGCAGTTTTCATGGAATGGCCCAAACTGTGTGATGTAAATATAGGTGAATTGTATTTAGATTGTAATTTGAGAGCGCGCCATAATGGAATATATTCGTCCCAATCAGCTCTATTTGTTTTGTGTATATTGTTTATAATGTCTCCCCACAATGGGATATAACATTCACGCACCCGGGGCTCTGAACATACGATATCTAATATAGATTCTATAGGATGTGGTACAAATGTGCGAAACATTATTTATGAAATTATTCTCTTAAATACAGGAGACTAGTAAATAATATATTTTTTATTAAACTATACTTATATTTTTAAGTTTAACGTGTTCTTTTTTTTTGTTTTTTCCTACACCAAAGAATAAAACTAAAAAAAGCTCCAATAACTATTGAAAATATCAATATTGTATTGTACATTAATATACGTTGATCACGGAGTTCTATTTCAACTTGTTCGTACATTTCATGTTTTGTTAATGCATACGCTTCAAACATGGCATGATTATATTGTTTTAATCGCTCTTCTATTAATAGTTGTATAGATTCAGGGAGTGTTGACAACGTATGGTTGGACATGGGACTTTATAATAAATTGAAGTTTAAATAGACGGTATGAAACTATAAAGGGATGTCTATTTAATTTACATGGACCCCGTTGGAGATCTTGCGGAAGTTATAAGATTAACACCACAAAATATACAACAAATAAGACAAGGCGCTTTTGTCATTTTTAAAGATAACGGCTCTCTTTATCGTAAATGGTCCAAAAATGGGCATCCAAGGTGGTCTAGGCACGCATCTTCTGCACCTACTATAGAAGTATCTGCTATTAAAGGCGCTGTATTAACTGGAAAAACACCCGAAGGACATACTTGGTTTCAATGGGAACGTTCAAAATGTTGTAGTTGTTCACATGGGATGGATTGGTTAAGATATATGTTTGTTTTTAAAAACCAAGGGCCAGAAGGCGAATCTATACACACGCAGTCAAACAAACCCTTTGTGTTTTCGCCCATCACTGTCTAAAAAAAACTTTTTCAAAAAGTTTGTTTTTAATAAATTGGAAATTCTAGTAATTGTCCCACCCATTGTTGAAATTCTTGTAATCCGTTTTTTTCCCATTCAATAGCTACAATTGTATTATACAAACCAGGTTCTTCTTTAAAGGCACTGATTGGTAATTTTTCTGTAAGTCCATCATTATTAATGTGTACTTTAACTTGTTGACATTTAAACTGTTCCGGGTGTAAACTATAAAAGAGTGCAACGGAATCAAACTGAATATTTGAGTTAACCCCACATGCCAATGAAATATCTCGTCCTTGTCCATCTTTTAATATATGTGGCAATTCCATTGTTTTATCTCTTTTCATAATGTGTTTTTTTAAGTTGGACAAATACCATTGTGTATACATTATTCTTAATTGTTGAACAATGGGCAATTGTTGAGTTTGAATTTGTATATTTGGCCGAATATGTTTTATTTTATCTTTGTAATTAAAATCATGTGGATTGAATACTGTCCGTGGGTCATTTTTTGACCAAGATATGCGCCCAACTCCTGCGCTATCCAATGGAACGATAGTACAATCACGGTATGTTTGTAATACCCATTTCCAAGATTCAATGCCATTTCTAACGTTATATTCTGGAATATGTCCTATGGCCCCATCAAAAAAACGTCCAAAACACCCTCCCATAAGAATGAGCCTGACTTTTTCTGGCGGTAAATTCATTTTTTTAATATTGTCAAGGGGGCCAATACACAATACATTTATTTTATCTTCGATCTCTACATTTTTTTCGCGTACATTTGCCAGTATATTTGATAAACGACTTTCGAGAGTAGGATACTCAGGCCCAAATGCGCCCAACGCCATATAGTTACAGTTTGACATCTGGTCTGAATCCGTCATGCCTCTAATTATGGGCGCATCTTGAAGAATACCTTCGGCTTTCCATAAAATATGAATGAGTCTTGCTCTATATTCTGAATTGCCATGGCCGGAAGTGATAAACAAAAGTATTCGAATGGCTTGTTTTTTATGTAATCGAATAGCTAATGCAATGGCAAAGGCATCATCTATATCATCGCCAATGTCTGTATCTATAATATATTCTGGTATTTTTTTTACAAATTGTTTATAATCACCATCTTTGTACATTTGAGATATAATTGCATGCGTATATACTACCTATTATTGAGAATAGTCTAAACATATTTTATTTTCTAAATGTAACTGTACAATATTAAAATAGAAATGTCTAAGACTGTAGTCGATTGTTTATTTCGGGATGTATCCTTAACGCGCCAGGCGTTAAATTCGTATGATGATTTTGTTTCACGAATTGTGCCTGAAGTTGTTGAAACACACCGACCCATTGAAGTTTCGCCTCAAATGTTTAGTGGTGGTCAACACAAGATTTGGTTAAATAATCTAAATTATGATATTCCTTCAGTGGTTGAAAAGGATAATAATATTCGTCGAATTACACCAATGGAAGCCCGTATTCGTGATTTTATGTATTCGGTGCCTGTATATGTTGACGTACATCATTCTTATACCTCTGCGTCTGGAAATACGACTACATCTGTAAAAAAGCAGATATATATGGCACGTATGCCTGTAATGGTACGTTCAAGTTTGTGTGTATTAAGTAAAGATCATTGTGACGATTTTGAAAAGAGGGAATGTCCGCATGATCCTGGTGGTTATTTTATTGTAAATGGTAGAGAGAAAACGCTTGTGGTTCAGGAGCGCATTTCTCCGAATATGGTGTTTTGTTTTGGACCATCCGAATGTATATTTCATTCCGAACATAATCCAACGACACATTCCAATAGTACGTTTCGTATATTCGTGAAAAAGTTTGGGTTTACAGCCTTTCGGGTTACTTTTGCCAACGTGAATGTGGAAATTCCATTTTTGATTTTATATAGAGCCCTTGGCGGACAAGAAGATATGTTACATCATTATATAGATCCGTCCGATGTCTCTGAAACAATTGGGGATGCTTCTGTGGCAACAACTCAGGAGAGTGCTTTAAAATGGCTGGCTGATTATGTAGAAGATGTTCCATATTTTTTAAATAATGTGGTGTATCCTCATATTGGTACAAATTCAAAGATGAAATGTTTGCAAATGTGTATCCAATGGGCTGAATATATTCATTGTTTAAAAAATGACAATGGCAAGAATGACAATGTGTATCATGATCGTGACCATGTGCGTGCAAAACGCTTAGATACTGCCGGGGCAATGTTGGGAACGTTGTTTTCACATTTATTTTTTCAAATGTTGCGAAATATTCGTAAAGATGCGCAGACATTAGCCGACAAAAATAAAACGATTCGACCGGAAAAATTAATACAGCCTCAGCATATTACAGACGGTATTAAATATGCATTGGCAACGGGCAATTGGAAAATCAAAGGGTCATCTTATGCGGGACGCGTGGGTGTTTCTCAACTTTTAAATAGAAATACTTATATTTCTTGTATTTCTCAGCTTCGTCGAGTAGATACAGGTATCGATTCGACACAAAAGATCATTGCTCCGCGCTTGTTGTATGGTAATCAATGGGGCTATTTGTGTCCGTCTGAAACGCCAGAAGGAGCACCTTGTGGCCTGGTTAAGCAACTGGCATTATCTGCATATATTACAACGCGTTGTGAACAACAACCTATCCATGAACACGTTCAAAAATTTTTATCTGAAAATGGCAGTTCTATTATTTTCCATAATGGCCAGCCCGTTGGATTTACGTCTGATGCTTCTGGCTGTATTCAAACTCTTCGGGAAGCGCGTCGTTCTCGTACTATTTCTTTAGATACGTGCGTAGCATCTGAAAAAAATAATGTCCACATTTGGTCAGATGCGGGTCGTTTGTCTCGACCTGTGTATGTTGTTAAAAATGGCAGTCTTGTTATTTCAAAAGAACAAGTAAATGACTTATTGGCAGGTCGTTTAAGATGGGACGATTTGTTTTCATTGGGTGTCATTGAAAATTTATCTATTTACGAAGAAGAAAATTCATTAATTGCATTAGAACCCAAAGATTTGGAACATGATCATACACATTGTGAATTGGACCCAACGCTTATTTTGGGTACATTGGCGTCAACGATACCGTATCCTGACCACAACCAGTCGCCTCGTAATGTGTACCAGGCGGCGATGGGTAAACAAGCCATGGGTGTATACGCTGCAAATTATGGATCACGTTTTGATACAAATGGACATATATTACATTATCCACAAAAACCACTCGCAACGACTTCTGTCGCAAAAGCGTTATGCGGTGATGATTTAGCAGCAGGAATGAACGCTATCGTTGCCATTTGTTGTTTTGGGGGTTATAACCAGGAAGATTCACTGTTATTTAACAAAAGTGCGATTGATAGAGGATTCGGACGTTCGACAACATATCGTACATATACGGCTTCAAATTCGTCAACGCGAAATACGGTAAAGAAAGAATTTAAAAAACACGACACTTATAAAAATACCACTGATAAACTAGACAAAGATGGTCTATCAGCACCAAACACAGTGATTGAAAAGGGCGACGCTGTGTTTTGTAGTATTAGTTCGAATCAAAAGAATCCAACACTTGTGAAAAATAAAAAGGCGCGTGGTGTAACCGATGCTACAATCCTATTTCAAAATGCCTCTGGGGGTCAAACGGCAAAAACGCGCATTCGTGAGACGCGCATTCCCAAAGTAGGTGACAAATTTTCTTCGAGACATGGACAAAAGGGTACAATAGGGATGATATACAACCAAGAAGACCTTCCATTTACGGAACAAGGGATTGTGCCGGATATTATCGTAAACCCGCATGCTATTCCAAGCCGCATGACGATAGGCCACGTTATGGAGTGTTTAGCCAGCAAAATGGCAGCATTAACTGGGCAGCGTGTAGATGCGACGGCTTTTTCACATAAGCCTGTCGAAGCTATTAGTGAAATGTTAAAAAAAGCAGGGTTTGCGGAAGATGGTAAGGAAGTTATGTATCATCCTTATACCGGAAAACGCCTGAAAGGTCGCGTCTTTATAGGCCCCACATACTACCAGCGTTTGAAGCATATGGTTGATGACAAGGTCCATGCTCGCGCCAAGGGCAAAATTGTAGGGTTGACGCGTCAACCTGTAGAAGGTCGTGCAAATGGTGGTGGATTAAGATGGGGCGAAATGGAACGTGATTGTGGCGTTGCTCACGGTGCTTCTGCGGTTTTACACGAACGCATGATGGTATCAAGCGACGAATATAAAGCACCCTTGTGTGAACATTGTGGTCTTATTGGTACAGTTGTCAAAGGACCTCGTGGAGAACCATTTTGTCATAAATGTAACAAAATGGACACTTACGTTGTAGCTATGCCTTATGCAGGCAAGCTTTTGTGTCAAGAACTCATGTCCATGGGTATTTCGCCTCAAATTGTTTTGCAAAATAAACATATTTAGAACATAATCTCTTTTGTTTTTAATTGTAGATAACATTAGTAAACAATGCAACGTCCTATTACTTTACCACATTCTGCCAAAGAATATCTCCATCGTTCAAAAAAATGCATTGATGTGCGTGATAATGCAGCCTTTTCGATTAAATTTAATACGAGTAATCGTAAATGGCACAATACGGTTGGTATTCAGAATGCCACTGTTTCGATAAATCCTCGTACGTATAGTGACAATGCACTGGTTTATGCAGGTACCCCTATTCATGTACTTTCATTTGGATGTGGTCCCGATACTTATTATTGGGGACGTTACCGGTGTACGGGTGGGCGCCCGCATAAAGTTTTTCACCTAGAATATGTCGATGATGGAGATTTGGAAATGTTTGGAGCAGATGCACTCCAAGGTAAACGTTCTCGTCTAGAACAACAGTGGGAAAGGGCATTTGAAACTGCGGGCATTCGCGCAGTGTATGAACCTGCAACAATTCGCATTTCACGCGAACAGGAATATACGCCAGATTTTTGGTTGCCTGAAAGTAAAGAATTTATTGAAATTAAGGGACCGCCACCAACACAGGGCGAATTTGACAAATGTAAAAGTACGGTTGAAAAGGGATTCCCCATTAAGATGTTTAGAGGCCCACCTTCAAATTTTACAGTGTACAATTGGGACAAAATGGGTACAGTAACTTCTGAAGTCCACGATTCTTTCTATCGTTACAATCACCCTGTCCCTAAACGTAAAAAACGGATTCTTTATAATGCCGAATAACTAATATTTAAGTATACTTTAATTTCTCTAAAATGCGTTGTATGTGGTGTGGTGTTCACCGTGATTATTATTTAACAGCAGAAAATGCTTATAGACAAAATTGTAGAGAATCGGACAATGGATACCATGATTTTGTATGGTTCCCTTGTATTGCAAGATTATTTGCACGAAAGAATTCAACCCCCCCGGAATATCTTTTGCAAAGACGTACAAGAACAAAGGCTCGAACTATATAAGTATCATTTTATAAATAAATATGTCTGCGATTAAGACACATGATCATTGGGAAGTTGTTCAAGGTGGTGAAATAAAATTAGAGGCGGTGGAATCAGAACAAAATGCACCTATACGCGTTAGGGCAGTTCGCATTTCACGTACAAACCCTTCTTTGTGCGAATTAATGACAGAAAGAACCTATACGGGTGGAAGTATATCACGTACAGAACATTTTATACAACACGGACATATTCAAAGTACAGAACCAAGTTCATCAACAACAAAGTTTAATGTGTCAACTCGATTAAATGGCGAAAAATTAGAACTTAATTTAACTTCAGTTAAATCAAATAAACAAAGTTGTCTTGTTATGTAGGGATTTCTTAGTTTCACTTCAGTGTTGAATATATAAATAAATATAGAATAACAAATGAAATATTTATTTATTATTATTTTTGTACAAGCAAGTTCAAAACAAATTTTTGAAAATATTGAATGTGACCAGAATGTTGACATAATGCCAGATAGAATACGATTGACTTCAAAACGTACAAATGTGATGGAAAATAAATGTATTTGGAAACAACAAAATATACCATTCCCAAATACATTTTACATACAAGTTGATAGAAAATATGCATTAAAACGTTCAAATCGCGCAGATTCAGTGTTGTCAATACAATTAGAAAATAATAAACACGATAAAATATCGTTGGATATTCATAACGATAAAATTGTTTCGGGCGACGACCGGTGTTTAGGTTTGTTTGTAAGTCCTCAAAGTCGTCCTTTTTGGATACGTGTACAAGTAGATGCACTTTTGGACTTAAAACTGACGTTTATAAGTGTGAGTTATGCGACTTTTAAAAGTTCAGAATTTATAAATTGTCTTCATGTTGAAAGAACAGAAAATTGGTCTTTTGCTTATTTAAGTTTTCAGGCAAATACTCATTCAGGGATGACTCAAGATATACAAGGGTTTTCGTTATTTACTCCATTTGTGAGACCTGTTGTGAATGACAAGTTTGAGAAACGCCTTTTGACTCTTGAAACGCGTATTCAAAGTATAGAAAAGCAGATTTCAAACAACCATAAACAAAATACGATAAAACACAAAATTATGTCGGAACGTCATAATGAATTCACCAATAAGGTAGAACACGATACAAGTCATGTCCATTCAAAACTTACAAATCGTGTCCTTCTTCTAGTGGCATCTGGTGCTATTGTGTTTATATTCGTGTTTTGGTATATGTCTTCATGTATACGTCATGTTACAATTATACAAAAAGACCATGTCATTTAAATGTATATATTATTTCGCCGCTTGAATTTATAAATTCAAATTCTCCAGAATCACGAACCATTAAAAAACCCCTTTCTCCAGCAGAAAAAATCAAAGATTCATCTTGGACATTTTCAATGGGATAACTTGAAGAACCGGCACCCGAAACATATTCGTGAATACCCTCTTCAGATATAATATGTTGCATATTGTGATCATGTCCACATAAATATGCGTCTATACCGTGGTTTATCATGGCGTGCTTTAAAAAATCATACATATCTCCAGTCTGCTGCTGATGATGACCAAATGTCCAAAGGGGATGATGACCAACAATAAATTTGCGAGAAGCAAAAGATTGTTCCAAAGCAGACGTTAACCATTCTTTTTGTTCTTCGATGCGTGTTTTTTGATATTCAAAGTCTACCCAAGGCCCGTCACCTATACCATATTGTTCTCCAAAATGGTGTTTGACATAATTTTCATCAATCCAAGGAGTTGTATCAATAAAAAACAATTCAGTATCTTTGTATTTTATATTAAAAAACCTCTTTGGCATTATCCATTGCTTATATATACGACTCATATCCACTTGTGCGGCAGCATTGCCTACATAATCATGGTTGCCCAGACAGACATACCAAGGGACAGATGAATTATAAACTTCTACCCAAATATGAGCTCTAGGGTCTGATGCACTTTCAATACCACTTGAATAAAAGTTATCGCCGACACTAACTACATAATCAGGGTTTTGAGCATTTAAAACATTTGCTACATTGCGCTGAGAATGTGTTCCGCGTCTTCCCCAATCACCGATGACTGCAAAATCTGCACCTACTAATGTAAATAACATTATATAATTTATCCACATTTATTTAAAATATTTCACTTTTATACTACAGTATAAACATTTTGTATTTGACGCAGACTGGCACAACCAAATGCTTTTAGATTGTATTCATTATTTGACGAAATAGATTCCTTTAACAAAGGATATTCAATTTTTATTTGGGAAGTAGAAGAATAACAAACTACTATACCATACGCGTTACCATTAAACTTGGTACGTATCCCATTAATAACAACATTTGCACCATTTTCGGAGGAGATGCCAATACCTCGACAATCTAAAACGCGCAAATTTGTACACGTTGTAGTGACAGATGGTCCATACAGTAAAATACCATCTTCTTCACAATTTTGAATGGACACGTTTTTTACAACAAACGATGATTTTCCAATAATACCAGTGCCAAGTTTGTGAGATATACAGAGGTCTTCAAAATATACATTGCCTTTTATGTTGTCAGGGATAAATAAACCACCGTTTATTATGCTGTTATTTCCAATAATACATACAGGCTTGGTAATAATTAAATATTTTTGTACACAAATTAAAGAACGACGGGCCTCGATATCGTATCTACCCTTTTCGAGAAAAATAGTAGTTTGTGTGTCACATCGATTTGAACGCAGAATCGCTTCTTTTAATGTACAGTCTGATGGAACACATATAGTTAACATCTAGGGGTGTATAGATGTTTTATAGTTTATATAGTTAAAATAAACTTTTTAAAAAAGTTTTGCAAAGTATTTCTCTAAAACTTTTAGCTAAAAGTTTTAGCCAAAAGATTTAGAAAAAAAGTCATTCTACAAACATAAATTCTCTAAAAGTTTTAGCCAAAAGATTTAGAAAAAAAGTCATTCTACAAACATAAATTCTCTAAAAGTTTTAGCCAAAAGATTTAGAAAAAAAGTCATTCTACAAACATAAATTCTCTAAAAGTTTTAGCTAAAAGTTTTAGAGAATAAAACACAATTTCAAAACACAATTTCAAAATCTTACTTTCTCTAAAAGTTTTAGCTAAAACTTTTAGAAAATAAACACACAATTTCAAAACACAATTTCAAAATCTTACTTTCTCTAAAAGTTTTAGCTAAAAGTTTTAGAAAATAAAACACAATTTCAAAGTATTTCTCTAAAAGTTTTATCTAAAAGTTTTAGAAAATAAAACACAATTTCAAAGTATTTCTCTAAAAGTTTTAGCCAAAAGTTTTAGAAAAAAAAGTCATTCTACAAACATAAATTCTCTAAAACTTTTAGCTAAAACTTTTAGAAAATAAAACACAATTTCAAAGTATTTCTCTAAAAGTTTTAGCCAAAAGATTTAGAAAATAAACACACAATTTCAAAACACAATTTCAAAGTATTTCTCTAAAAGTTTTAGCCAAAAGATTTAGAAAATAAACACACAATTTCAAAACACAATTTCAAAATCTTACTTTCTCTAAAAGTTTTAGCTAAAAGATTTAGAAAATAAACACACAATTTCAAAACACAATTTCAAAATCTTACTTTCTCTAAAAGTTTTAGCTAAAAGTTTTAGAAAATAAAACACAATTTCAAAGTATTTCTCTAAAAGTTTTAGCTAAAAGTGTTTAGAAAATAAAACACAATTTCAAAGTATTTCTCTAAAAGTTTTAGCTAAAAGTTTTAGAAAAAAGTCAACCGTTTGCCACTGATGATACCCATTTTTGGCTCGGCGAAGTCGGTGACATTCTCCTATTTCAATGAACTATACAAAAAAAAAGATGCACAACTTAGTTTGTGCATCTTTTTAGAGACATGCCAACCCTGGGAATATATGTTTTAGCGGCCTGCCGCCGGCACATATGGCTAAAAGACTGTAATTGTTTTTAATTTAAATATAGTATATAAAGAACGTTTTGTAAATTTATAATGTCTTCTTTACGACAACCAACATCTTTACGACAACCAGCACAGGATGTGATGACGAGAGATTACAAAGCACTCGTGGAAATATGCAAAGCTGATATACAATCAAAATACCGTACTCCATTGCACCAAATGACTGGGTGGAAAGAGACCGAACGTGTAAAAAAAATGATTGGTACAGAGGAGGAATTTCGTGCCAAATTGTCATCTGACAAGAAGTATGAAACAATGGTTAATCTCGTTCTGGACCGTAGTCGAGTTTTCACTTATTGATTAGTTCTTCCACCCTTAAACTTTTACGCAAAGGAATTTACCACTTCTCAATGTATGGTAAAAACAATTCATCGCCACAGATATAGAATCATTGTCCGAAAAATAACGAACGCATATGTCACGAAAGCCTGCCCAAACGTGCTATGTTACTTTCTAGACCATTAAAGGCGTATATAGCCTCTTGGTTTGTTGTAAATCGGCAGAAGATTACGTTTTGCATACCAATAGACGATGGTTGGTTGTTCCAATGACATTTATTACATATATTATTTTTATCTATATGTCATGTATAATACTTAATAGATGTTTTATAGTGTATATGGTTAAGAAGAAACTTTATTTTCGATGTTTAACTATTTTCAAGGGTGTACTTACTCGATGTATACGTTTAAACTCTTGAAAAAAACTTTCGGCAATATCCGGATCCTGCAATTCCATACAATTCTCAATATTGTTCAGCGCGTTTTCTGTCA
>Ga0209091_10001400_pt1 | contig 21126 bp, 18 predicted proteins | sample ArcticOcean_MG_C_6_FD_187438 | JGI IMG/M metagenome (GOLD analysis project Ga0209091, IMG submission 187438) | Marine microbial communities from western Arctic Ocean - ArcticOcean_MG_CB8_128 (SPAdes) (version 2) | ecosystem: Environmental > Aquatic > Marine > Oceanic | place: Arctic Ocean...
TGTAATAAGAAAAATAACTCCTTACATAATAGCTTATTTTTTAAGAAGACTTGAAAAAAAGGTAAGAAGTAAGTTTAATCAAAACAACTCAGAAAGTTTTAAATCTTCTCCCAATAGTAATGATAATAAAAAGGAAAAAGTTGGTGAGTATGTTGACTTTGAAGAGATAGATTAAAACTGTATTTGAATGAAAAATTATTTAACTCATTTAGTGTGTATAATAGTATTAGCATTAATTTCTGTTACTTACTTTTATCCCGTTTTATCTGGTAAATCAATTCAACAATCTGACATCTCTCAATTTAAGGGAATGTCCAAACAAATAGTTGACCATAGAGAAGAGTTTAATGAAGAGCCTTACTGGCTGGATAATGCCTTTCTAGGAATGCCATCATATCAAGTTAGTGCTAAATATCCATTTGATGTTTTATATTATATAGATCAAACTATAAGATTCCTTCCAAGACCTGCTGATTATTTGTTTTTATATCTATTGTCTTTTTATTTTTTAATTATATCATTAAATATAAATTACAGATATGCATTGTTTGGAGCAATGGCATTTGGTTTCTCAACATATTTGATCATTATATTAGGAGTAGGTCATAATACTAAAGCTTTAGCTTTAGGTTATTTACCTTTGATTGTCGCTGGATTTTTAACAGTTTTAAGAGGGAATTATTTAAAAGGATTTTTAATTTCTTCTCTTTTTTTAGGTCTTCAAGTTCATGCTAATCATTATCAAATGACTTATTACACATTGATAATGCTTTCAATTATTGTTTTAGTTCATTATTATAGTTTTATAAATTTAAAAGATTTTAAAAAAATATATAAATCTTTTTCTGTATTTATCTCAATTGGTTTGCTTGCACTGTTAATGAACGCGCCCTCATTATTAGCTACAAAAGAATATTCAGAGTTTAGTACAAGAAGTAAAAATGAAATAACTATTAATACAGATGGCTCAACTAAAGAATCATTAAATGGTTTAGACAAAGAATACATTACTGAATACAGTTATGGAATTTTAGAGAGTTTTAATCTTGTTTTTCCAAGATTTATGGGTGGAGGAAGTTCCGAAAGAATCAGAGAAGATTCTAAGTTTATGGATTTTGTAAGATCATTAGATTCCAATCAAGCCCAACAAGTTTACCAATACTCTAAAGTTTACTGGGGAGATCAGCCAATAGTAGCAGCACCTGCTTATATCGGAATTTCTATATTTTTCATTTTTTTAATGTCTCTTTTACTTGTTAATGATTTAAATAGAAAATGGATATTAATAGCTGTTTTAGTATCATTATTATTATCCTGGGGAAAGAATTTTTCGTTTTTAACTGATTTAATGATTGATTATTTTCCATTATACGACAAATTTAGAGCTGTTTCATCCATACAGGTGATTATTGAATTTTGTGTTCCGTTATTGGCTGTTTTTGGCTTAAAAAACTTCTTGTCCGTTAATACAGATGATATTAAAAAGCTAAATGCTTTAAAATATGTATCTGTATTTTTAATACTACTTATTTTAGTTTTTTATTTTTTTGGAACTAGTTTGTTTGACTTTAAGTCTGATTTTGAAATTTTCTCTCAGTATCCTGAAATTCTTAGTTTAATAATTGAAGAAAGACAATATGTTTTTGAATCTGATCTTTTAAGGTCTTTAATTATAGTTATATGTTGTTCAGTATCTTTTTATTTGTTTTTAAATAAATTTATCAAAAAAGATTTAACGATTTTTATCATCACAGCTATTCTAGTATTTGATTTATGGAACGTAGATAAAAATTATGTTAATTCAGATCAATTTGTTAAAAAATCTTTAGTTGAGGTTCCATTCCAAAAAACAATAGCAGATAAAGCTATTTTAGAAGATGATTCTGATTTTAGAGTATTTGAGCCAATAGGTGGTTTCTCTAACGCTAGAACATCATATTTCCACAAATCAATAGCTGGTTACCATGCTGCAAAACCTAAAAGAATTCAGAACTTATATGATTTTTACATAAGTAAAAATAGTTATGATGTACTTAATATGTTAAACGTTAAATACATAATTCAAAATAGTGAGAATAATCCGTTAGGAGTAACTAGAAATCCTAATAACTTAGGTAATGCGTGGTTTGTTAATAGTTTAATTAATGTTGATAATGCCGATGATGAATTATTAGGGTTAAAAAACATAGATTTAGCCACTACTTGTTTAACTCAGGAATCTGATATTGGAAACATTGACTATAAATTAAATGAAATGGATCAAATTAAATTGGTTTCAAGAAAAGCAAATCAATTAATTTACAACTCAAGAACTTCTTTAGATCAATTTGCAGTTTTTTCAGAAGCTTATTATAAAAATGGATGGCAAGCTTATATAGATAATGAACAAGTAAAACATTTTAAAGTCAATTATTTACTTAGAGGAATGAAAATTCCCTCAGGCGTTCATGAAATAAAGTTTGAATTTATTTCAAAAGTTGTAACCACAGGATTTTATCTTTCATTATTTTCTTATTTAATTTTTATAATTGTGTTTATTAAATTTATTTTAAACAAAAAAGATGTACAATAAAATTCCTAAAAAAAGATATGACAAAACTTTAAGCATACTTAAAGAGGTTTGCCCATCTCCTAAGGTAATATACGATTTAGGTGTGATCAATCCATTTACTGAAATAATGAAAGAAAATAATTATAAAGTATATAATTCAGGTAGTCAGGATTTAGATATTGATTTTAAATTAGATATCCCTGATGATGTTGATTTAGTTACTGGTTTTGAAATTCTTGAACACCTTGTTTCTCCATATCCGTTGTTAAGTTCATTAAATGCTAAAAGATTATTTATAACTGTTCCTTTAAATTTATGGTTTTCAAAAGCATACAGAAGTAAAACTGATGAAAGAGATCGTCATTTTCATGAATTTGAAGAATGGCAATTTGATTGGTTACTTGAAAAAGCAGGTTGGAAAATTATAAAGAAAGAAAAATGGACTAATCCTTCTTTTAAACTAGGTTTAAGACCTCTTTTAAGAAACTTTCATAATAGATATTATGCTGTTTATGCTGAAAGAGATAAGACTGGTAGCTGGCCTAATAAAGACAGTTATACTAATTATTACAGAGGAGTTCTAAATCTATAACATATGAAGATAGGTATGATATTAGACGCACCTTTTCCAATTGACCCAAGGGTCAGTAACGAAGCAAGCGCTTTAATTTCAGCTGGTCATGAGGTTTATTTGTTTTGTTTATCCTATTCAAAAAAATTCATTAAAAAAGAAGTAATTGATTCAATAAATATTAGAAGATATTATTGTTCGAAATTAACCTATAAATTTTCTGCTTTAGCTTATACGTTTCCATATTATAAAATTAATATGAGCAGCAAAATCAATAATTTTCTTAATTCAAACAGTATTGATAGAATACATATTCATGATATTCAAATTGCTAGCTCGGTTTTTAAGGCTAATTTAAAATCTCTTCCTGTAACTTTAGATCTTCATGAAAATAGACCGGAAATAATGAAGTTTTATAAGCATGTAAACTCATTTTTAGGAAAACTATTGATATCTCCAAAGAAATGGAAAATTGCTGAAGAAAAATTCAGTAAGGCTGCTAATAATATTATTGTTGTAACTAATGCTGCAAAAACTGAACTTTGTAATAGAATTGGTTTAAATAAAAATAAGATAACAGTATTTCCAAATACTGTCAGAAAAAGTTTTTACACTGATTTTGATTTAGATAATAATTTAGTAGAAAAATATAGAGATAATTTTGTTTTACTTTATTTAGGAAATACTTCAAAAAGAAGAGGTATTTCAACTGTTATTAATTCATTAAAGGTTTTAAAAACTCAAATTCCTGAAATCAAATTTATTATTGTTGGATCTAGTTCTTATGACAACGAATTAAAATATTTATCAAAAATTAACAATGTTCAGAACCTTATCTCATTTGAAGGTTGGAGAAATGAAAATTCTTTTCAATCTTATCTCTCAATTTGTGATATTGGAGTATCTCCGTTAGAATCAAACATTCATCATGATACAACATATGCTAATAAAATATTTCAATATATGTCATTTGGTTGTCCAATGATTTGTAGTAATGTTATAGCTCAGAAGGAAATTGTAGAAAAATATGAAGTAGGAGAGTTGTTTAGTCCAGGCAATAGTAAGGAATTTACTAAAAAAGTAATTAGTCTTTATAATAATATAGATAAAATAAATACATATAGTTTAAATTCTAGAAGTGCTATTGAAAATCACTTAAATAATGATATTGTATCAACTGAAATTGTAAAAATGTATGGTTAATAATAAAATATTAATTATAACTTATTATTGGCCTCCTTCGGGTGGATCTGGCGTTCAACGTTGGTTGAGTTTTTCAAATAGCTTAGTCAATATGGGATATGATGTAACAGTTCTTACTGCAGAATTTCCAGATTATCCATTAATAGATATGAGCTTGAAAAGTAAAATAGATCCTTTGATTAAGATTTTAAAGGTTCCTGTTTTTGAACCTGCCAAGTTTTTCAAGTCAAAAAAAACTAATTCTGATAATATTGAAGGTAAAGGGATTTTAAATTATTTAAAACTTTTTATTAGATCTAATTTTTTCTTTCCTGATTCAAGGATGTTTTGGATAAATGATGTGGTTAATACTGCATCTTCCTTTATAAATAAAAATAATATTAACTGTGTTGTTACTACTTCACCTCCTTTTAGCCTAAATATAATAGGCTTTAAATTAAAATTAAGAAACGATATCAAATGGATATCCGACCATAGAGATCCTTGGTCAGATTTTTTTCAGTTCAAAAACATGCCAATGTTTAATTATGTTAAAAATAAACATACAAAGTGGGAAGAAAGATGTTTGAGATTGGCTGATTCAGTGATTGTTACATCACCTTCTCTTAAAAAGACATATTCTAAAATTAATAACAATACACATTTAATAACGAACGGATTTAATGATATTGAAGACACTTATGCTAATGAGAATTTTGGTATTATTTATTCAGGAGTTATGAAATCTTCTCAAAATCCTAAAATGTTATGGAAAGTTCTTTATGAAATCTCTAAAGCCAATAAATCATTCAGGAAAGACTTTAGTTTAAAACTGATTGGAAGTTTTGATAAATCTATTCATCAAAATAAACATCTTAAGAAATTAAAAGAAAATGTGGTTTTTGAAGATTATATGAGTAAAGATACTCTAGCAGAAAATTTATCAATTGGAAAAGTATTTATTTTATGTGATGTTGATCAGCTTGATGGAGGTAATTTAATACCAGGTAAGTTTTTCCACTATTTGTCTTATAAAATTCCTATTGTTGCTTTCTCATCAATAAAAAGTGATACTTATAATATTGTTAAAGAAACTAAATCTGGAAATGTGTTTGAATTTTCAAATGAAATTGATTTAAAAAATCATATTTTAGAACTGTATTCTAATTTTAAAAACGGCAATTATTTATTAAGTTCAAGTGATATTGAAAAATATAAATATTCAAATTTAAGTTCGGAATTAAGAGACATTATTAACAAAATAAATAATTAGTGGGTATAGTTTTTAAACAAACTTCATGGAACATTGTTACAATCTCTGTTGCTATTTTAATAGGAGGAGTTAATACCTTGTATTTTTATCCTGAATTTTTAAAAGATGATTATTATGGTTTAGTAGTTTTTTTATTAGCAACTTCTAACTTACTACAGCCGTTAATGTCATTTGGAGCTCAACATACTATTATTAAATTTTTTAGCTCTTTTACTGAAAAGAAAAAGAAAGATCAATTTTTATCTAGTGTAATTTTTTTACCTCTATTTTTTATTATTCCAATTACCTTTCTTGTTGTTCAATTTCACGATCTAATTGCTCAATTCCTTTCGATTAAAAATCCTATTATTGAATCATATATATGGGTGATTTTTTTGGTTTCATTTGCAACTTCTTATTTTGAAGTTTTTTATTCTTGGTCAAGAGTTCAATTCAAATCTATTTTTGGAAATATTTTGAAAGAAATTTATCCTCGACTATCGGTTCTTTTATTACTGATTTTAGTTTCTTTAAATATATTAACTAAAGAAAATTTTGTTTGGTGGCTAACAGGTTTCTATTATTTAAGATTGATCTTAATGATAGTATATTCTTTTTATTTATACACACCGACATTTTCAATTACATTTCCGGAAAATTTTAAAGAAATACTTTCTTATTCTTTTTATATTTTATTAGCTGGATCTGCTGCTAGTTTTTTGATTGATATTGATAAGTATATGATTCCTCAAAAGCAAGCAATTAGCCAAACTGCATATTATGCAGTTGCTGTTTTTATTGCTACAGTTGTAGAAATTCCAGGAAGAGCTATGTTTCAAATTTTAAACCCATTAGTTGCCAAATCATTAAACAACGGGAATTATTCTGAACTAAAAAGTCTTTATAAAAAAAGCTCTGAAAACTTATTACTTGTTAGTGGATTGTTTTTTTTATTAATTAATCTAAATATAGATTCATTCTATCTTTTATTAAACAATCAATACTATTCAAATGCTTCTTTAGTTGTTCTTATTATTTCATCAGCTAAGTTGATTCAAATGAGTTTTGGTTGTGGCCCTGCAATATTAGCTACATCAAACTTTTATAGAATCACTCTACCGTTTTCAATTTCAATGGCAGTATCAGTTTATTTACTCAACGATTACTTAATAGATTTATATGGCATAAATGGAGCTGCAATTTCAACTTTTATTGTATTGTTAGTATTTACTGCATTAAAAATTATATACATTGTCTTTAAGATTAATATTCAGCCATATAATTTAAATTCTTTAAAAATATTGTTTTCAATTTTTATAGTTTACTTAATAAGCTATTTTGTGAAACTTGATATGAATCCTTTATCAGAAATTATTATAAGATCAATTGGGATAGTAATTATTTATTTTATAATGATAAGTTTTTTTGGAATTTCTCAAAAACTTAAGAATTTACTTAATTTAAAATTTTAATTCTAAATATTTTTTAAGTCTTGATTTTTTTTCTGTCATCAGTTTTTTTGGTGATCCATTAAAAATTAAATTACCTCCATTTTCACCTCCGTCTGGACCTAAATCAATTACATTGTCCGAACATTTTATAAGATCTAGATTGTGTTCTACTACAATAATTGAATGACCATTGTCAAGTAATGAATTAAAAGATTTAAGAAGTTTTTTTATATCATGAAAATGAAGCCCTGTTGTTGGCTCGTCAAAAATAAATAGTGTTTTTTTACCTTTATTTCCTTTTAATAAAAATGTAGCTAATTTAATCCTTTGAGCTTCACCTCCAGAAAGAGTAGAGGAGGATTGTCCAAGCTGGACATAACCCATACCTACATCTTGTAATGGTTTTAGTTTACTACTTATTTTTTTATTTTCATGTATAGAGAAAAAATTGATAGCTTCATCTACAGTCATTGTTAAGATGTTATCAATAGTCATACCTTGGTATTTAACTTTTAAAATTTCATTTTTAAATCTTTTTCCTTTGCAATTTTCACAAATCAAACTGACATCCGCCATGAATTGCATTTCTATTTTTACACTACCTTCTCCTTTACAATTTTCACATCTTCCTCCATCAACATTAAAAGAAAAATGTTTTGCTTTATAATTATTTAGTTTTGACAACTTTAAAGAGGAATATAAATTACGGATATCATCATATATTTTTAAATATGTAACTGGGTTAGACCTAGATGAAGTTCCGATCGGGTTTTGATCGATGAATTCAATTTCATCAATTTTTGAAATATCTCCACTTATACTGTCAAATTGACCAGGTTTTATTTTAAACATTCCCTTTTCTTTCAATAGTGCAGGGTAAAGTATTTTTTTGACTAGAGTTGTTTTGCCGCTTCCAGAAACTCCTGTAATTACTGTTAAATTGTTTAAAGGGAATTCTACATTAATGTTTTTAAGGTTGTTTTCTCTTGCTCCTTTAATTATTATTTTTCCACTACTATATCTTGATTTACCTGACTTAGTAATTTCTTCCTTTTTGTTTAAATATTTTGAAGTTAAACTATTTGATTTTAATATTTCTTTAATTGAGCCTTGGGCTACTACTAAACCACCATTAGATCCTGCTTCAGGACCTATATCTATTATATGATCAGCACATCTTATTATATCTTCATCATGTTCAACTACAATTACTGTATTTCCAAGATTTTTTAATTCTTTTAATATGTCAATTAATTTTTCAGTATCACGTGGATGTAGCCCAATACTGGGTTCGTCTAAGACATAAAGTGAACTTACTAATGAACTTCCTAATGATGTTGCTAAATTTATTCTTTGTGATTCTCCACCTGAAAGCGTGCTAGATTTTCTATTTAATGTTAAGTATCCTAAACCAACATTGCTTATAAATTTCAGTCTACTATTAATTTCTTTTAAAACTCTGTTAGCCAATTCATTTTCATAATCATTTAATTTAAGATCATTGAAAAACTTAATAACAGAACTAATTGGCATTTGAACTAAATCAGTAATTGATTTACTATTTATTTTAACATAAGAGGCTTCTATTTTTAATCTATTGCCATTACAAGTTGAACATGTAGTTTTTCCCCTGTACCTAGAAAGCATTACTCTATTTTGAATTTTATAAATTTTTGATTCAAGTTTATTAAAAAAATAATTTAATCCTTTAAAAAATTCATTTCCTTCCCAAACTATATTTATTTGATCTTTAGAAAGTTGATAGTATGGTTTGTGAATTGGAAATTTAAAATTTGAAGCATTTTTTATTAATTCATTTTTATATTTTTTCAGTTTTTCACCTCTCCATGGTGCAATAGCGTTTTCGTATACAGATAAACCAGTATTTGGAACAACTAGCTCAGGGTCTATCCCAACTATATCTCCGTAACCTCCACATTTAGAACAAGCACCTAGTGGGTTGTTGAAACTAAACAAATGCTGTGTAGGTTCATTAAATTTTATATTGTCTTTTTCAAAATTATTATTAAAATCGAATTCTTTTTTTAGATTTAGATTTTCGATAGTTAACTTACCATTACCCTCAAAAAAAGCTAATTCTATTGAGTCAGAAATCCTATTTAAATAATCAATATCATTTTTGTAAATAGAACGATCTACAACTAAATGAAATTTTTCATGATTTAAAACATTTAAACCTTCAATTCTTTTTATTTCTCCATTGATCTTTATTCTAGCAAACCCTTGTTCCTTAATTAAGTTTAACGATTGTTTACTATCGGAAAGTTTATTTAACTTTTTTGGAGACATTATCATGAATTTGTCACCTGTTTTAAACTCTTTTATTTTATTTACTACAGAATTAATAGAATCTTTCTTTACCTCTAATTTTGAAACAGGAGAATAGGTTCTTCCTATTCTAGCAAATAACAACTTCAAATAATCATAAATTTCAGATGAAGTTCCTACTGTTGACCTAGGATTAGAGTTGTTGACTTTTTGTTCTATTGCAATAGCAGGAGAAATCCCTGTAATACTGTCAACTTTAGGTTTGTTAAGTTTCCCTAAAAATTGTCTAGCATATGAAGACAAACTTTCAATGTATCTTCTTTGTCCTTCAGCATAAAGTGTGTCAAATGCTAAACTCGATTTTCCAGAACCTGATAGTCCAGTAATAACTATTAATTTATTTTTAGGAATATCTAAATCTATGTTTTTTAGATTGTGCATTTTAGCACCTCTAATTTTAATAAATCCAGGACTTAATTTATGATTTTCCAAATTCTAAAATAATCTATAAAGATAATCTTTAAAACACTTTAAATATTTTAATTTTTAAAAGTATTAATTATTGATTTTCTACCAATTTTTTTGGTAATAGGATCATTGTTTAAATTCCATGCTCTTGCAGGTGAAAATTTTCTTCCATACCAGATAATTTGTAAATGAAGCTTGTTCCAAAGCTTTTCAGGAAAAAGTCTTTTAGCATCTTTTTCAGTAGTTTTTACATTTTTTCCATTAGACATTCCCCAACGATACATTAGGCGATGAATGTGTGTGTCAACAGGAAATGTAGGTATATTAAATGCTTGTGCTAGTACTACTCCGGCAGTTTTGTGACCAACTGCAGGAAGTTCTTCTAAATCCTCGAAATTTCCAGGAACTTTTCCGTTGTGTTTGTTAATTAAAATATGAGATAATCCATGAATTCCTTTGGACTTCATTGGAGATAATCCTACTGGTTTAATAATTTGTCTTATTTGATCTACACTTAATTTAATCATATCATACGGGTTGTCAGCTTTTGAAAATAAAATAGGAGTTATTTTATTCACTCCAATATCAGTACTTTGTGCAGATAATAAGACCGCAATTAAAAGTGTATATGGATCTTTATGATCTAAAGGAACAGGAACCTTTGGAAAGAGTAGTTCAAGGGTATCTATTATGTAATTAATTTTTTCAGTTTTGTTCATAATAATTATGTAAATTTAAAAATTAAAAATTTTATAATATGTTAAAAATTGGAGATAATTTACCTGATTTTTCTTGTCAAGATGATAAAGGTAATACAGTGACACAAGATGACTTTAAAGGTAAGAATATAGTATTATTCTTTTATCCCAGAGCTAATACACCAGGATGTACAGCACAAGCTTGTAATTTGTCTGAGAATTATGATAGACTAACCAAAGCAGGTTATTCAATTTTTGGTGTCAGTGCAGATCAGGTTAAACATCAATCTTCATTTTCAAATAAATTTGGTTTTCCATACCCTTTACTTGCAGATACTCAGAAGACATTAATAAATAGTTTTGGTGTGTGGGGTTTTAAAAAATTTATGGGTAAAGAATACGAAGGTATTTTAAGAACTACATTTGTTTTAAATAAGGATAGTATAATAACAAACGTAATAGAAAAGGTAAAAACAAAAGACCATACAAGTCAAATTCTTGATCTATAGCTGTTTATATCCAAAAAGATTTTTTTCTTTTATTAATGTTGTTACTTTTTTTGGTATCATTTTTTCCCAACCTTCTTCATTATTCTTGATCATTTCGAGTACTCTCTGTGAATAGATATCTAGTAAAGCTTTATCAAAACCAAAAATATCAATAACCTTGTTGTTGAATTTGAAAAACTTATAAAGATTCTTCATTCTTGGAGCAACATGCAGATTGTTACTGTTAATTATATCTCCGTTAATTTTCATAGGATATAGAAATATTCTTAAGTTTTTATAGAAGAGTTTTCCAAAAGCTTCAAGTATACCACCGCTTAAATGATTGTAATATTTTTCATCAAAAATTTCTACTAAATTATTTACACCCATAGTTAGAACAATTTTCTCTTGAGTGTAGTTTGAAAAATATTCGGCTAATCTATAATATTCCTTAAAATTAGTAATCATAACCGTTAGTCCAAGGGAGCATAGAAGAGTTGCTCTATGAATAAAGTCAATTTCATTTACGTCTCCATTTGAAGTTTTTAAATTAGATAGGGTAATTTCAAATACAGTTAAATGTTTTTTTTCATCATAATCTTCTTCATGAGACATTATTTCAATTGACTTGTCAAACATGTCTTCATTTACTTTAGTTACTGGTCTAAAACTTCCTCTAATGGCTAAAATATTTTTTTTATGTAAAACTCTTGCTGGTAATATATTATTTCCATCAGGTCCGAACATAACTGCTTCTGTCATACCATTTTTAACCAGTTCTAGACTCATTACTCTATTATCCACATTCTTGAATAATGGTCCAGAGAAATTAACAGTGTCAATTTCTATAGCTCCAGGATCAATATGATCATAAAGGTATTTTAATAACTTTCTAGGTTCATCGTGTTTGTAATAAGCACCATATATTAAATTTAAACCCATCAAACCTAAGGCTTCTTGTTGTGCTCTAGCTTCAAACAAGTTAAACCTAACATGAATTAATATTTCGCTAAAATCTTGAGAAGAATCCGTTTGAAATTTAATGCCCATCCAACCATGTCCACGATATTTTTTTGCAAAATCAATTGTAGCCACCGTGTTTGCATAAGTAAAGAACATCTTGTTGGGATGATCTTTTCGATCCATCCTAGATTCTAATAAATTAACTTCATGAGACAACATTTTTTTTAATCTAGATTCAGACACATACCTGTTGTCCGGTTCTTCACCATATATAGCATCACTAAATGCTTTATCGTAAGCACTCATAGTTTTAGCTATAGTTCCGGAAGCGCCTCCTGATCTAAAAAAGTGTCTAGCAACTTCTTGACCAGCACCAATCTCGGCGAAAGTTCCATAAATGTGCTTGTTTAAATTTATTCTTAAAGCTTTAGCTTTAACAGAGGGGATGTTTTCAAAAGGTTGATCACCTTTAAGAGAAATTGACATATTATTAAAATATATTATGCTAAGTTAAAAAGTTTATCAACTAAAAAATATATTTTTATAAAAAATTCTTTTGAAAATTACTTTTCTTGGTACTGGAACATCAACTGGAATTCCTTTAATTGGAAGTAGTCATCCAGTTTGCCTAAGTCAAAATACAAAAGACAAACGTCTTAGATCCTCAATTAAAATAGATTTTGATGACAATACTTATATAATTGATTGCGGTCCAGACTTTCGTCAACAAATGATAAATAGTAATTGTAAAAAAATTGATGGTATTCTTTTCACTCATGAACATGCTGATCATACTGCAGGTTTGGACGATATACGACCTTATTGTTTTAGAAATGGATCATTACCAATTTATGGACATAAAAGAGTCCTAGATAATCTTTCTAATAGATTCCGTTATATATTTAAGAATGATAACAAGTATCCTGGAGCTCCATCTGTTGTGCCGAATTATGTAGATTCTAGCTCGTATCTAAATTTAAATAAATTCAATGTTGTTCCTATTTCTTATTTACATGCAGATTTACAGGTTTACGGATATAGGTTTAAAGATTTCGCCTACTTAACAGACTTAAAAACGATAGAAGTTAATGAAATTGATAAGCTTAAGAATTTAGATACTTTAGTTTTAAATGCTATTAGAATTGAGCCACATTTTTCACATTTAAATTTACAAGAAGCTTTAGATTTGATAAAAATAATTAATCCAAAAAAAACTTATTTAACTCATATAAGTCATATGTTAGGCTTTCATGATGATGTTGAAAAGGAATTGCCAGAAAATGTTCACTTGTCTTATGACGGACTAATTATTGAGGTGAATTGATTTTTTCATTCATCCATTTTAACATGGATTTAAAATTATCAGGTGATACTCCATGACCAATAGGATATTCTTCGAAAATGTAATCAACTTTATTTTGATCTAATATTTTTAGACTTTGTTTGGAAAGTTCAAATGGAAGTATTTCATCTTGTGTTCCATGCGAAACATAAAAGGACAGCTTCTTCAAAGTTTTAATTTCTGAAATATCTATAATATTAGGATCAAATGCTCCGCTTAATGAAATTACATTATTAACTTTTTCAGGGAATGATAAAGCAACAGCGTTCACTAGCATAGATCCTTGACTAAAACCCAATAGTGTAATATTCTTTTTATCAATATTGTATATTTCAATACATTGATCAATACATGTTACAATCCTATCTCTAGACTCTTGAGCTTTAGTAATATCGTAAGATTTATTTCCATTAAAGTCTAGTGATATATTATACCAAGCATAACCGTCATTTTGTATTTCAATATCTCCTCTTAAGGAAATTATTGTTATATGCTCAGGAATTGCTCTAGAGAATGAAAATAAATCTTTTTCATTACTGCCATAACCGTGAACCATGATAAGAAGAGGGGATAAGGTATTTTCTAAATTTGACTTACGAACTAAATGATAAAAAGGTAATTTGTTATTCATTAATAGTAATCTTATTTCCATTTATTACCCCCAGAGGTTTTCCTTTCATTTTCATTCCTAGAAAAGCACTATTTTTTGATTTAGAAAGAATATGGTTTTTAGAAAAGACATAATCTTCAAGAGTAAATAAAGTCAGTGAAGCTTTGTTGTCAATTTCTAACCTAGGCTTTTCAATATTAAATATTTTACGTCCTCGAGTCAGAATTTCAATAGTTTCATCTAGCTTAAATAGTGTTAGTAAAGATCCGAAAAGTGATTCTAATCCTATAGTACCATACTTAGCATTTTTAATATCTGTTTTTTTATTTTCTATATCAATAGGAAGGTGGTCGCTTGTAACCATGTCAATTGCACCAGTTCTAACTCCTTTAATCAATGCTAACCTATCTTTTTCTTCTCTTAATGGTGGAAGTACTTTAAACCTAGTATCGAAATCTTTTAATTTTTCATCGTTAAAAACTAAATTGTGTATAGCTACACTACAGGTTACGTTTAATCCTTTAGATTTAGCTTTTTTAATTAATTCTAATGACTTTCTTGTTGAAATAGTAGGTATATGTAGTTTACCTCCACTATACTCTAAAATATGTAAATCTCTAGTAATTTGAATTTCTTCAGCAAAATTAGGAATCCCTTTGATTCCGTAATTCACACTTGTTAAACCTTCATTAATAAGCCCACCTTTTGCTATTGAATTATCTTGAGGAAATGACAATATAACAGAGTTAAAAGATTGTGAATAAAGAAGTGCAGTTTTTAATAAATTAGAATTTATAATAGGTTTTTTAAAATCGTAAAATCCGACAGCACCAGATTTTTTCATATCATATAATTCTGCTAAATCTTTAGATTCACTTGAAAGAGTTAACGCTCCAATTGGATGTATATTACAAGATGAGTTTGATGTTTTTGATTTAATAAAAGAAATACCAGTTTGATTGTCAAGAACAGGTTTTGTACCAGAGTTTAACAATAAATCAGTAAATCCACTTTTAGAAGCAACATCAGCACCATTTAAAAGCGTTTCTCTTTCTTCATATCCAGGCTCTCCAAATGAAACACTACTATCAAACCAGCCTAAAGAAACATGAAGGTTTTTAACATCAATAATTTTAGCATTTTTTTCTGAAATTGAGTTGCCAATTTTCTTTATTTTTCCTTCGGAAATTAAAATATCTTGCTTAGTGCCGTTGTGTTTACTTTCGACATTTATAACTTTTGCAGATTTAAGAATTATATTCATGCAATCAAGTTACTCTTTGAAACATTTTTTTATAAATGCTGGGCAAATATAAGAATTGATTTGAATTTATTGATTATTAATGACTAAAATCCTTCAAATACTCCTAAACCAAATAAAGAAAAATCATATTTAGCAGGATCATTAGAGTCTAAAATTCTTAATTTATTATCTAGTTCAATAACAGCCTTATGATCATTTTGATTTCGTTTTAATAATCCTAATTTCCTAGCAACTCTTCCACTATGAACATCAAGTGGACATGATAAATAGGATGGTGAAACTTTATTCCAAATTCCAAAATCAACTCCATTAGAATCTTTTCTAACCATCCATCTTAAAAACATATTTAATCTTTTACATGCAGATCCTTTTAGTGGGTCGCTTATATGTTTTGTGGTTCTTAATGGGTAATCCTTTTGAAAAAAAAGCGATTTAAAACAATGAATTGAGTTATGAATACTATTGTCTTTAATATTATCAAAAAAAATATTTTCTAAATTTCCGTAATCATTGTATATATCTTTTAGTCTTTTAATAAAATATCTAAAATCTATCTCATTAAAAGTCCTGTGCTTTATACTTAATTTATTAATTTCTTTTTCAGTTGAATTAATTATGTAATCGTGTGGTGAATTATCTAATAAATCCATCATTTTAAATGAATTTTTAATAATAGTTTTTCTTTGTCCCCAAGCAATTGTTGCTGTTAAAAAAGAGGATATTTCAATATCTTCCTTTGATGTGAAAGTATGAGGAACTTGAATTGGATCTGATTCAATAAATTTTCTCTGATTGTATTGTACGTATTTAGAATCTAAGAACTCTTTTAATTCATTATTGCTAAGCCCATTTCCCATCTACAAGATTCAATTTTCTGTCAGTCATGTTTGACAATTCTTTATTGTGAGTGACAATTATAAATGTAATGTTTAATTTATCTCTTAAGTCAAAGAAAAGTTTGTGTAATAAATCCGAAGATTTAGAATCTAAATTCCCACTAGGTTCGTCCGCAAAAATAACTTTAGGATCGTTAATTAATGCTCTAGCAACAGCAACTCTTTGTTGTTCTCCTCCAGAAAGTTGAGAAGGAAACTGATTAATGACACTTAATAGACCTAATGTTTTTAAGAGATTTTTAGCTTTATTTATTGAAATATTTTTATTTTCTCCTTTTATAATTGCAGGGATTATAACATTTTCTAGAGCTGTAAATTCAGGAAGAAGCTCATGAAATTGAAATATAAATCCAATTTGAGTATTTCTGAATTTAGAAAGGTTTTTATCATTTAAACTTAACACATCAACATCATTAATTTTAATTATTGAATCATTGTTCTTGTCAGGTGAATCTAGTGTGCTTATAAGATTTAAAAGAGTAGTTTTTCCAGCACCAGATGGACCTATTATTGAAATAATTTCTCCCTTTTTTACATTAAGGTCAATTTTATTTACAACTTTTTTGTTATTGTAAGTTTTAGAGATGTTCTTAACTAAAATCATTTTAAACTTTTTTCTTTTTTAATAGATTAAAATCAATAAAGTAATTAATTCTTAATGAAAGTTGGTGGTTTATTGGTTTTTCAAATAATTCTTTTGTGCTATTATAGTATGAAATACCAGATAAATTATTTTCATTAAAAATATTATTTCTGTAAAGTAATGTAATTTTACTTCCTGGTGCAAACTCCCAATTGTAACTTAAATCAAGATTCCAAAGATTAAAATTTGTATTTGGATTATAATCAGAAATGTTTTTTTCTGAAACAGATCTATTTCCATCAGATTTTAATAGAAAAAAATCCTCTTTATATAGTGCTGAACTCCAAAATTGTCTAAATTTTAAATTCAGTGATTTATAAGAGTTGAAATTATAATTTAATGAGATATTATTTTCAGTAAATTTCACTTTACGGTTACCAAAATATAAATTATCATTTTCGTCGAATACATATCCAATCTCATTCTTGCTTATTCCATTTGAAATACCTAGTTCAACTTTAAATTGATTAGACAATCTGTACCCAGAGTAAAATTCAATTTCAGTCTCACTGCTATTCTCATTAAATTGCTCATTAACACCATAAGAATGTTCTATGCCTGATCCATAAACTAGTTTCTTTCTAGTATCAGATCTGTAATTAAATTCTAATTCGTATTCAGCAGGTTGATAAATAAAAAAGTCTTCTTTTCTAGTTTCTTCAAAATCTTTGTACTTAGAAGTATAATCAAAACTTGCTCTAATTTCTTCTAGTTTAAGAGAAGTCAATGTTAAACCAATTCTTCCACCCTGTGATTTTAATATTTTTGGGTAAAATCTACTTCTTTCACTCATCCACAGATAAGCTTCAATTTTTTCATAAAGTTTTGTTGGCTTAAAAGTCATATACCCAACTTTAGCCCAAAGTCTTTGATCATTTCTTAAGTTATAATAACCAAGATCATTTTGATAATAATTCGCATCAACTCCATTCCATCCAATGTCAAATCTTAAACTTCCAGTTAGCTCACTCAAACTTATCCCTCCTCTAAAACCTTTAGTGTTAGAAAAAGATTTAGAGTTACTTTGAAACACATTAGCGTTAATGTTAAACTTTCTATCGTTATCGTATAAGTCAATTACTAACGCACTGTTATTAGAACCTTTAAAATCATCTCCTCTATTTACATTAGTGTTTAAAAAAGAAAATGTAGAGTATTTGTTTAAAGCCGTTTGACTGAGCGACACAACGTTGTAATTTGTAAGTGGTGCTATTAGTTTGTTTTTAATTTCTTGAGTGTTTAAGTCTTTTACATTAGCATAAGCTTTTTCAGTAATGGAATTAATTATTCCAATGCTAAGTCCTGAATTTGTAGTTCCAGTCAATTTAATTGAATTAACAAGGTTTGATTTAGTCCCGTAACTTATTAATTCTTCATTGTCTTCAATTAATTCATCCGTGTTTAAAATAATATCATCACCAATTCTTCTGCTATAGAAAAAGTTTCCTCCTCTAAAGCCCCCAGTATCCGCTTTTTTAAACAACTGAGATCCTTCAGTAAAAAACGCTCTATTTTCATCGAATTTTTGTTCGAATGGACTCAGGTTTAATTCTTTTTCATCAAAAGCAACTTGTCCAAAATCAGGAATCAGTGTAGCATCCAAAGTAAAATTATTACTGATTCCGTATTTTAAATCCATTCCTGCAGAATATCCACTTAATGGTCGATTGTTTTTATTTAAATCTACAGAAGATTGTAAGTAAGGATAAAAGAATAGTCGAGTAGGAGGAGATATGTTTTTTAGTCCATTTAATAAGCCTAAAGACTCTCTAAATGTAGATGTTTTGGTGTCAATGTAATTCCATGTATAAAATTCACCAAATTCAATTATTCTTCTTGAAAATTGTATTCCCCACGATTGAATATCAGATGAAGGAAATCTAAGAGCACTGTAAGGAATTTTCATTTCCATATTCCACCCATTTTCATCAATTGAAACTTTAGCTTCAAAAACAGTATCAAAATTCCAATCCTCATCAGAAAATTCGCCAGATGTGTAAGTGTCACCTAATGTACCAGCACTAGTTACTTGAAAACCTTGATCGTTTAAATTATCATCATTAGTATTTATACTTAACCAGAACGAATCAGCATTTACCTCCCAGATATCATCTCTTTGACTAAATTCTAAAGGAATTAAAGATGGATTTGGATCATTAAATTTGCCAGCTATATATATACCATTATCATCATAACCTAAATAAATAAAAGATTCATAGCCCTCTCTTTCTTTCTGTCCATTATTTGGCATCCATCTTTCAAATCCTGTTGCAGGTTCTAAGCCATTCCATTGAGAATCATTAATTATTCCATCGATTTTTGGGGGATTATTAAATCTAGTAATTTTAATTTCTTTTCTATTTTGAGAATAATTAAATGTTGTAAATAACACAAAAAATAAAACACAAAATCTTTTCATTAATTTTTATTAAATAATTTAAAACGAATACAAATTTAAACTAATTTTATACATCAAAACAATTAAATAATATGATTAAAACTTCAATTTTTGGTGGTGGCTGTTTTTGGTGTACTGAAGCAATATTTAAGAAAATTAATGGAGTTGTTTCTATTTCCCCTGGTTATATAGGTGGTCATGTCTTGAATCCAACTTATGAGCAAATTTGTACTGGTAAAACAGGACATGCTGAAGTTATTAAAATTGAGTACAATTCATCTCTAATTTCGTTTAAAGACTTATTAGTCGTTTTTTTTTCTACTCACGATCCAACAACTTTAAATAGACAGGGAAATGATGTCGGAACTCAATACAGATCATCGATATTTACTGATAACAAAGATGAGATTAAAATAATAGAAAATTATATTTTAGAGCTTGGTGAAAATGGAGTGAATGGAAACAAGATAGTTACAAAAATTGAAGATGATACTGTTTTTTATTTAGCTGAAAATTATCATCACAATTACTTTAGTTTGAACAGTAATGCACCTTATTGTTCGTTTATAATTGCACCAAAAGTTAGAAAATTATTAGATTCTAAAAGTTCATTTATTAAGAAAAATTAATCCTTAAACAAGATTCCGAAAGAGAGGAATTTTATCATTTTTTTTGAAATCATCAATGACATTTTTAAAAAAAAATTAAAAATAAACTTATCTTTTTGAAGTGTTAAAATACTAACGGTTACTCCAAAGACAAAGCCAAACCATACTAGCATTAATTGATAAACAGGAAACACAATTAATAATCTTATTGGCCAATATAATAAAAAATGAACATTATCTAATTCAAAATATGTAGTTATAGGGCCGGAAATTTTAGCGGCAACTGAACCCGTAACTCCAAAAACAATAAAAATTATAATAGCCTGAAAATTTGTTTCAATTCCCCATTTATTCTTTAATTTTTTTAACATTTATTTTAAAATTTCTGCAATTTGTTGTGCTAATTCTACACCAATTCTGTCTTGTGCTTCATTAGTAGCAGCTCCAATATGGGGAGTTAAGGAAATCCTAGGATGCATTAATAATTTAATTTCAGGTTTTGGTTCGTTTTCAAATGTATCTAATCCTGCAAACGAAATCTTTCCTGAGTCTAATGCATTAACTAATTCAACTTCGTTAACAACACCTCCTCTGGCGGCATTTATTAAACCTACACCATGCTTCATCAGTTCAAATTGTTTTTTATCAATAACATAACTTTTTTGAGCCGGAACGTGTAAACTAATAAAATCTGAGTTTTTTAGAAGGTCGTCAAATTTTGAAATTTTAATATCAAAATCAATTGATTTATCACCCATGAATTCTAATTTTAAAGTCGTGTCAGACAAGAATTTATCATAAGCTAGAATATTCATTCCTGCACCAATAGCAATTTTAGCAGTTTCTCTACCAATTCTTCCAAATCCAATAATCCCTAGAGTTTTTCCTCTTAATTCAACTCCTTTTGCGTAAGCTTTTTTTAATTTTTTAAAATTAGAATCTCCGTCTAACGGCATAGAACGGTTAGATTCATGGAGAAATCTTACCCCACTATAAAGATGAGCGAATACTAATTCTGCAACTGAAGATGAAGATGCAGCTGGGGTATTAATTACGTTGATATTTTTGCTTCTAGCATATTCTACATCAATGTTATCCATTCCAACACCACCTCGACCAATAATTTTTAAACCTGGACATTTGTCTATTAATTCTTTTCTTACTGTGGTCGCACTTCTAACGAGAATTACACTAATATCTTCTTTGTTAATGTAATTCTCTAATTGCTCCTGAGCCACATTAGTAGTAATAATATTGAAACCTGATTTTTTTAATTCTTCAACTCCGGAATTAGAAATACCATCGTTTGCTAAAACATTTATCATTTTTTTTTTTTTTAAACTAGTTTATTAAGTTGATTCATTGCCTCAATTAATACTTTAACCGAGCTAATATCTAATGCATTATAAATCGAGGCTCTATATCCACCAACAGATCTGTGTCCATTAACTC
>Ga0209091_10001405_pt1 | contig 21069 bp, 20 predicted proteins | sample ArcticOcean_MG_C_6_FD_187438 | JGI IMG/M metagenome (GOLD analysis project Ga0209091, IMG submission 187438) | Marine microbial communities from western Arctic Ocean - ArcticOcean_MG_CB8_128 (SPAdes) (version 2) | ecosystem: Environmental > Aquatic > Marine > Oceanic | place: Arctic Ocean...
AACAAATAATTTTGTTTATAGGAGAACTAGAATGAAGCATCTAAAGCTGCGCAAAGCAAAATCTGTATACAAAAATGGGGGAAACATAACGGAATTCTTACGTAAGGAATTTAGAAGTAAATCAAATACCAGCGAAATTATTGAAATTGCATATGACTTACAAGCAGGAAGTTATATCGATTATGTCGTTAACTTTCCTGAGGAAACTAATCTTTACGCCGAAGAGCTTCACTCTCTTTTAGCTCCTCATCTTAGTGATGGCTGTTCAATATTAGATGTTGGGACCGGTGAATTAACAACATTAACTAATCTTGTTAACAGGTTAGATTGTCGTGTAGCAGAGATATTTGCTTTTGATATAAGCTGGTCTCGATTACACAAAGGGCTTTCTTATTGGAATCAAAGTGTTATCAAACAAGATTTTAATTTATCTACTTTTGTTGCAGATATAAAAAAAATTCCAATGATAGATAAAAGTGTTGATATAGCAATCTCAAGTCATGCACTTGAACCCAATGGTAAATTATTAACGAGTCTTTTAAGTGAAATATTCCGTGTTTCTAAAAATAAATGTGTATTTTTTGAGCCCTCTTATGAATATAATTCTAGAGACGGGAAGCAACGTATGGACAAACTTGGCTACATAAAAGATATGGAGGGAAGTGTTAAAGCATTAGGTGGTAAGTTAATCGACTTCAAGCTCTTAAAAAACCCTGTAAATAAAAAAAACCCAACAGCTTGTTTTGTTATTAGCCCACCTGTAGAAAATTTTGACAAATTTCAAAGTGATCTAAAATTTAGTGTGCCAGGGACAAACTTTCCATTAAAATTAAGTAATGAATTTATGGTGTCTGAAGATACAGGTTTAGTTTTTCCTATTTTAGATAAAATCCCAGTATTAAAAGAAGATGCAGCAATTCTTGCCACAGGTATGTTCAGCTAATGATTCAAATTATAAATAATCCATTCAAAGTGGTAAAAAATTCATTAAAAATACTTGTTAAAAATATTATTAACAATGTTGTTTTTCTAAAAATAAGTCCTCTGAAATTAATGCTAGGAGATAAGTTCCAAAGAGTTATTTTTCTTAAATTAGACTTTTTTAATAAATCAAAAGAACACTCCTTATTCTATCAAAATTTATTTCGTTCAACTGGGGCAGGAAGAGACATATGCGAGGAAGGCTATTGGGAATCTATTCATAATCATTCCACAAGTATTGCTGGCTATGTTCCATATATTAAATTAAAGACATCGATAATAATGTATCACTTTTGGGCAATAAATTATGGTCTAAGGAAGCAAGCTCTTGGTCATATTATTTTATTAAAAGATAAGAAAGTAAAAAAAGTTTTTAAGTTTAATTTACAATCCGGACAGATAAGAAAATTTAACCTAAAAAATTTATTTAAAGATGATGGTGACATTATTTTTGTTGAGATTTTTCACCCAAAATTTCCAAAAAATCATGGTGGACACAATGGACATTTTAGATTCTGGGGTGACTACTCAAAAAATAAATCTACGGTGCATTCTATGCCATTTCCATATATTTTATTCAATACTAAAATTCCCTCATGTAGGGCAACATTTGCAGATATTGATTATAAAAAAAATGCCGGTGAAATTAGATTAATTAATTTTTATGAAAATAAAGTCATAAAATTAAAAAATCATTTATTTGGTAAAATAAATTTTGGCTATTTTATTCAATCAATCAAAGCATCTATTTCATCTGTTTGGCATTCGGCTGAATATAGTGGAATACTTTCTTCCAACACCAGTGATCAATTCCAATTAGTTGCTCTCCCGCCAATCCCAGATATAGACTTACAGCTAAGTTTTATAGAAGCATTTACTAGTAACAAAAAAGAAGAGATTACTTTTTCTATTTTTGATTCCAGTGCAAATTTTGTAAAAAAGAAATGCTTAACCCTTTCTCACTTAAGTAGAATTCGTTGCTCTGAAATTTTCCCTGGTTTGGAGCTAAGTGAGATGCAGTTATTAATTGATTTATCAAAAGTTGAAACCCTGCTTCATACCGGGTACCTGCACTTATTATATCTCTGCGGTGATGTGCTTGGGGATTCAGTTCATAGTCATCCCTTAAGTGCTCCTAGAATATTCAAGAAAAATAAACCTATCATTAATAACGGATATGGCCAGTCATTAAAATTTATGCATTTTCCAAAAGAAAAGCCATATAAATCTTTTCTCTCAATCTGGACAAATGATAAAAAAATTCCAGCCCAACTTAGATTTATTGATAATTTAGGAAATGAATATATAAAGAATATTGTCATCCATCCTTTAGGTGTTGCTCATTATCGATTAGATGAAATTTTAGTCTCTTTGGGAGCAGGGATGGCTTCTTATTATATTGTTCAATTTCAATCCAATACTTCAAACTTATATGCAAATGTATATGTATTCAACGAAAGAGACAAATCTATATCAGTTGATCATTTAACTGGTGGCTAGTTAATTCAAGTTAAAGTAAATTAAAACAGAAAGAATTAGATACTTACCAAAAAGCATGTGATGAAGATGTTACGTTTAAATTAGAAATCCTCCGACCTTATAAAAATAAGATAGGCAGTGAATGGTTTGCTAACATAAGAATGGATATTGAATCACTAAATGATCCGAACGCTAGATTAAACAGAGGAAAAAATATAGATAAATTATTTATAAAGGCTTTAGCTTTTGCTGCGGATAAACATAAAAATCAGCGCCAATGATTAAATGATTGTGCAAGCCAAGTTAGAATAAAAATTAATTTATTTAAAATCTTTTAATCTATAAACTATTGCCTCCATCCAACCAAATGCGTCCACATTGGGGTCAATCTTTTGTATTTTATGTGTGTGAAAAAAATCCTCATAAGAAAATCGTGGGGGGACCCTTGCAATTATTTCATAAAGATTTGTTTTCTCAACTATAGGGGGAATGCTAAGCTCACCTAACCCAATATGTGGTTGCACTACTATAATGGTAGGGCGGTAATCTTTTATAACCTGTATTAGTCTATCCTCATCACTGTCAAGAAAAGCAGCCAAAGCTCTCAAATCATAAAGAAAAAATGCAGGAGCTTCAGATAGTTTATTATTTAGAGGAACCGACAGCCCTGTAAGTGGATATACAGGTGACCAATAACCACTTGTAGATAAAGTAGAATCTTCCCTTGAATAGTTATAAATCTGTTTTGCTACAGTTGCTATTTGACTTCTCTCAACCGTATTTTTACTTCTGAAGGCGTCAATATTTTTTATCCATCGACTTGCATCTGATAAGGTATGTATTCGGTTTTTCTGGACTATTTTTTCATTTAAAGTCGGCAGGATAACTACCAAACTTAATATACCAATAAACATCATTGCTGATGCTTGTGTTTTTTTAGATTCATTAATATTAATGTATTTCCATCCCATTGCGCTGAGGCCTGCAAAGCCAATCAGGCAATTGGAAAAATGATATAGAAGCCCGAGTTTAGAGTAGTATTCAATAATTGGAAGTACTGCAACTGCTAACCAAAAATAAAACCGATTCATGTTGGTTAACTTTTTATCACCCCAATATAATTTAAGAAGATAAGTAATTGAGATAATGGCAGTTAGAAAAATAAACCAAAATGATTCTAGAATCATCAAAGGGAATTTCCATTCTATTTTGGCTATTCCGATCGAATATCTAACATAACTATCGATTAAATCAAATAAGTCCCATCCTCTGAACGACAACATAACCGCGACCACACTAAAACCGATAACGGCAGCACCAATTAAGTATTTAACGAGAGCCCGCCAGCCATAACTAATATATATTGCTATAGTTGCTAATAGAAAGAACGGTAGGAATGGTTCTCTGAATAAAACCCCCAAAGAGACAAGTCCACCAATCAAATAAAATGAGTACTTATCTTCCTTGGTTGAATTTTGCCAAACTAGCAGTGCGCTAAATAAGGGAAGATATGCTGCCCAAATACTATTTCTAAACCCAAAAGCTATAACCTCAATATCATTCATTATGATTAATAAGGTAGTTACTAGAATTACTGTAAAAAGAGTACTGCCACTTTCTTTTAAAATAACTTTAAATAAGATAATAGAGGCAGCAATAGCAACAACTCCATCAATCAATCTTAATGTTATGTATTGATTTATATCCAGGCCGTATACCCAGGCAGTCAAAAATTGATATAAAAGGAGAGGCGTACCGCTTGTAAGCTCAGCATTGGTTAAAAATTGATAAATATAGCTACACGTAAATGTATAGAAACCGCCATCATATTCGGGTAGACCCGAGGCAAGCTGTAGGCGAAGATATCCAGTAGTTAGAAGAGCTATAGTAATAGCAAGAAGTAAATTAAGGTTCTTAGGTGTAATTATAGTATTTGTCATATTAAGAAATATTCTAGTACATCATTCATTAAGTAATTTTTGAATTATAGTAGAATCAATAAAATTTATCTATATAGAGTTAGTATAGTTAAAATTATAGTAACAGGCTGGAAAATGATAAAGTATATGAATTCAATTGATTAAAAATGTGCGAACTATTATTAAAGGAAAGATAAAATGAAAGCAGTTATTCTTGCAGGCGGGCTAGGGACGCGAATTTCTGAAGAAACAATTCTTAAACCAAAGCCTATGATAGAAATTGGGGGACTCCCCATTATTTGGCACGTAATGAAAATATACTCACATTACGGGATTAACGATTTTATTATTTGCTGTGGATATAAAGGATATATGCTTAAAGAGTACTTCTCAAATTATTTTCTGCATACTTCTGATGTAACTTTTGATTTCAAATCTAATGATTACAAATATCACAACACTAAAGCCGAGCCTTGGAAGGTCACGTTAGTAGATACTGGCGATGAAACAATGACAGGTGGAAGAATGAAAAGAATTAAGGAATATTTGGGTGATGATGATACATTCTGTATGACATATGGCGATGGGGTAGGAGATATTGATATTGGTAGATTAATTGAATATCATAAGTCACATCAATCACTTGCAACTATAACAGCTACAATTCCTCCTGGTAGATTTGGGTCAATCTCTTTGGATAAAAATAGCTCTGTTAATAAATTTATTGAGAAACCAAAAGGAGATGATTCCTATATTAATGGCGGTTTTTTTGTGCTTTCGAGGGATGTGATCGACTTAATAAAAGATGATAAGACATTATGGGAAAAAGAGCCACTGGAGAAATTATCAAAAGAAAACCAATTAGAAGCATTTAAACATGATGGATTTTGGCAGCCGATGGATACCTTAAGAGAAAAAAATTATTTAGAAGAATTATGGATTTCAGGAAAGGCTCCATGGAAAGTCTGGAATGAATAAAAAATTCTGGAAAGATAAGAATGTATTTATAACAGGACACACTGGCTTTAAAGGGAGTTGGCTGTCTATTTGGTTAAATGAATTAGGAGCAAATGTAACCGGTTATGCGTTAGCGCCAGTAACTGATATCAGCATGTTTGAATCCCTTTCTATTGAAAAAAAAGTAAAAACAGTTTTTGGAGATATAAGAAATTATAATGGGTTAAGGGAGCAGATTGTCTTGGCTAAGCCAGAAATAATTATTCATATGGCAGCACAAGCTTTAGTTTTAGATTCCTATAATAATCCGATTGAGACATATCAAACTAACATGATGGGGACTGTAAATATTTTAAATGCAATACGAGATGTATCATCAGTAAAGGTTTTTCTCAATGTTACAAGTGATAAATGTTACGAGAATAGAGAAAATTCTAATGCTTTTAAGGAAGAGGATATTCTAGGTGGTTCTGACCCGTATAGCTCTAGCAAGGCATGTTCCGAATTAATTACGGCTGCTTATAGGGATTCTTTTTTTAAGAATACTGTAGCCATTGCGTCAGCAAGAGCAGGAAATGTCATCGGTGGAGGTGACTGGGCATTGAATAGAATTATCCCAGATTATATAAAGAAAATAAATCAAAATCAAAAATTATCTATTAGAAGTCCAAAAGCAATCAGGCCCTGGCAGTTTGTTCTTGAGCCATTAAGTGGATATTTGATACTTGCAGAAAAACTATTTCTAGAAGGGCAAGGGTATGCTGAACCATGGAATTTTGGCCCAGATAATCAAGATAGCAAATCAGTTGACTGGTTAATCTCTGAGTTTGATAAAAAGTATGGAGGGGGAAATAATTTCGAGATAGAATTAAATGACAACTCCCCTCATGAGGCTAATCATCTGAAATTAGATTGTTCAAAATCTATTAAAAGATTAAATTGGGCTCCAAGGCTCACTATTGATAAGGCAATATCAATGACATGCGATTGGTATAAGAATTTTTATGGAGATAATAACAATATGTATACATTCACTTTAGAACAAATTAAACAATTCAACTTAAATTTAAAAAGATAAACTATGGAAAATATTTCTTACGCAAAAACTGTCTACGGACAAGAGGAAATAAATGCAGTTGTTAAGTGTCTTAATGAATCGACTCAGATGGGTAACTATGCAAGACAATTTGAAACAGAAATTGCTAAGCTGTTTGATAAAAAAGAATGTTTGTATGTAAACTCTGGATCATCAGCTTTATTTATTGGTATTGAAGCATTTGGTTTCCCAAATGAAAGTGAAGTTATAACGCCTGCCCTTACTTTCGGTACCTCTGTAGGATGTTTAATTAAAAATAATTTAGTTCCAGTTTTTGTTGATGTTGAGCCACTGACATATTGTATTGATGTTAATAAAATTGAAAAAGTAATTAATATGAAGACAGTGGCAATTTTAGCGCCAAACTTGATGGGAAACCTTTGTGATTGGATTGAAATAAGAAGGATAGCTGACAAACATAATCTTATTGTTATTGAGGATTCCGCAGATACTTTAGGCGCCACAATTAATGGTAAGAGCTCAGGGGCATACTCTGATATGTCAATTACTAGTTTTTATGGTTCTCATATAATAAATTGCGCCGGAAATGGGGGGGCATTACTATTAAACGATAAAAAAATAATAGAAAAAGCTAAATTATTGAGATCGTGGGGAAGAAGCTCCTCATTGTTTAATGAAAAAAGTGAGGCAATTGAGAACAGGTTTGATGTAAATCTAGACGGGATTGATTATGATGCAAAGTTTGTTTTTGAGGCAGTTGGATACAATGTTGAAGGAAGTGAGATTGGCGCAGCATTTGGATTAGAACAATTAAAAAAATTACAAAAAAATATCCTAACTAGAAAAAATAATTTTAAAAGACAATGTGATTTTTTTAATCAACATAAACAGTATTTTAGTAATCCAGTAGAAACAGATAATATAAATACCGCTTGGCTAGCATTTCCAATTTTGATTAATAAAAATGCACCATTTAGTAGAAAAGACTTTCAAATTTACTTAGAAAAAAGAAATATTCAGACAAGGGTGGTATTCACAGGAAATATTATAAGACAGCCAATGATGAAAGGTCAGAAATATAAAACTACCGATCAGGGCTATCCAAATTCTGATGCCGTAATGGAGAGAGGTGTTTTGCTCCCTCTACATCATGGGTTAACTGATGAAATGTTTAAGAGACTTCATAAAACAATCACAGAATTTATTGAGAACCTTTAATAATTTAGAGATTAATTTCCTATTTAAAATCTTTAAATCTATAAATTGAACCTGCTTTCCAAACTCATATGAGACAATAAGAGTATGAATATTTTAATAACAGGAACACAAGGATTCGTTGGTAAGAATTTAAAAGAGTATTTTAAAAAAAATAAAGACCAAATACTCTCTCCATTGGAGAAAGATTTAAATTTAACTGATCCAGTTTCTGTTAAGAATTATTTTAATAATAATAATATTGAATACATAATCCATTCCGCTTCAACTGAACCAAGAAATAAACAATATCCAAAAGATGTATGTGAAAAAAATTTAAAAATGTTTTTTAATATTTTAAAATATAAAAGTAAAGATTCTAATATGATAAATTTAGGTAGTGGGTCAGAGTACTCAAGAGCATATTGGATACCGCAAATGAAAGAAGAATACTTTGATCAACATATACCAGAAGATGGGCACAGTTATGCAAAATATATTATCTCTAAGACAATTGAGCTATCGAACAATAAAATAACTAACCTAAGAATTTTTGGGATTTTTGGAAAATATGAGGACTATACAAATAAATTTATATCGAACTGCATTGTAAAAAATTTATGCGGACTACCAATTAAAATTAATCAAAATGTTATTTATGATTATATTTATATAAAAGATTTTTGCAGAATAGTGGAATACTTAATAAATAATAAAACGACTAATAGTACAATGAATGTTACCCCAACAGACTCTATTGATCTTGTTTCGATTAATAGTTATATCCAATCAATACTTTCTATTAATTCAAGCATAGAGATAATGAATGAGGGATATGGTAAAGAATATACGGGAAGTAATAGTACCCTATTAAGAAATTTAGGAAATTTTGACTTTACTCCTATTAAAAAATCAATTGAAGAACTCATTAATTACTATAAAGAAAATATGAGTTTAATTAATCAGGACGCGTTGATTGAAGATAAATTTTTTGAATACGCAAAAAGTATAAATAAAATTAATTAATTTAAAGTTATGAAAAATTATAAAAAAATAATTGAAGAAGATTCAAATTCTATAATGAAAGTTAATCTTCCGTGGGGAGATTTGAAGAATTCAAAAATTTTAATAACTGGCGCCACAGGATTTATAGCAGGTTATTTAATAAGATTCTTAGCGGCATTAAGTAATAAAAATAAATTAAATATTATGATAACTGGTACAGTTAGAAATCTCGAAGCAGCGCAAAAAAAATTCAAAAATGATGACTTTAATGTATTAAATCTTATTGAATTATCAATACTTGATGAAATAAAAATAAATGAAAAATATGATTATATTTTTCATATGGCCAGCGTTGCTTCACCTAAGTTATTCAAAGATAATCCAAAGGAAGTTGTCTTACCAAACACGTTAGGAACTATAAATCTTTTAAAATTTGCTTCTACAATAAATTTAAAAAGATTTATTTTTTTTAGCACAACAGGAGTTAATGGTTTCGTAGATGATGATATAAGACCAATCGCGGAAGATGTATATGGTGGGCTTGATCCAACTAAACTTGCAAATTGTTATCTTGAAAGTAAAAGAATGGGGGAAAATTTATGTATTGCATGGTTCGAAGAAGATAATGTTCCTATTCAAGTTGTTAGACCTGCAATCACTTATGGCCCTGGAGTACCTCTAGATGACGGAAGATCGTATGCTGATTTTATAAAAAGCATAGTAAATAATAAAAATATTGTCCTATATTCTAAGGGTGAAGCAATTAGAAACTTTTGCTATATCGCAGATTTTATAAGTGGTTTATTTCATGTAATTTTTAAGGGAAAAATTGGACATGTTTATAATGTTTCAACTGAAGTAGAACACTCTATTAAGCAAGTGGCTTTAATGCTTACTGAGGATATCTTTAAAGATAAAAATTTAAGTGTAGAATTTGATATAGGATCTAATAAAGACATAAGGCCAGAATTTAATAGAACAACTGTATCAACAAAAAAAGTTCGAGCTCTTGGATGGGAGCCCTGCTTTAGTTTTAAAAACGGCATCAAAAGAACAGTTGAAAGTTATCTATAATAATCAAAATATGGAAAATATTTTTTGAAAAATAAAAAGAAAAAATTATTATTAAGTATTGTGACACCTTGCTTAAATGAAGAAGATAATATTGAAGCTTGCTATAAAGAAGTTAAAAAAGTTATGAATGATTTACCTAATTTTGATTATGAGCATATTTTTTGTGACAATGACTCATCTGATAAGACGTTATTAAGAATTAAAGCCATAGCAAAAAAAGATAAAAAAATAAAAATTATTGTAAATTCTAGAAATTTTGGAGCTTTTGCATCAATTTTTAATGGGATGTTATCAGCCACTGGTGATGCTGTTATTCCTATGCTTGCCGCTGATCTTCAAGACCCACCTAGCGTTATCCCTAAAATGATTAAGCTCTGGCAGAAAGGCTATAAAGTTGTTTATGGTAAAAGAGTGAATAGAAAACAAGGTATTATTATTTCTTTTATTAGATCTATATATTATTTGCTTGTAGAAAAATCATCAAATATAAAAATGCATAAAAATGTGGGTGAATTTACACTTATTGATAAAAAAGTCCAAAGTGCTTTGAGAGAATTTGATGATTATTTCCCATACCTAAGAGGTATGATTGCTAGTTGCGGATTCAAATCAACTGTCGTTGAGTATAAATGGGGAAATCGAAAGAAAGGAAAAACTACAGCTACTCCACTTTTGTTAATAAATGATGGAATTAATGGCTTAATATCTTTTTCTAATTTGCCTATGAGGATTTGTATGTTATCAGGGATTTTAATTTCAGCTCTGGCATTAATTTATGCAATTTATTCCTTAATACTTGTAACTTGGTTTTCAACTCTGGCGGCTCCAGGTATCTCCCTAATAATAACTTCAATATTTTTCTTTTTTGGAATTATTTTCATATTTCTTGGTATTTTAGGAGAGTATATAAATGCTATACATTCCCAAGTTAGAAAAAAACCTCTTGTTATCGAAGCAGAAAGAATAAATTTTAAAAAATAAAATAAAATGAAAAAATTAAAATTATATGCAGATTTCCTTAGTAAAAAAATCTCAAAACATGAATACATTACAGAAATCTTTAAGCAACACCAATCCCTTTTTGAATATTCAAAATTCCTAAAAGATTCAGATATTGAGTCTATTAAAGTTACAGAAAAAGAAATTATTGCTGAAGTAAATGGTATTTCAAAAATAAAAATGATTGTTGATACAACTGATTTAAGATTTGTACCGATTGAGATTATGAATTTTAAAAAATTTGAACCAGAATTTGCAGATTTAATTTTCTTATTTTCTAAAAATTCTGAAAATATTATAGATATTGGTGCAAATATAGGTTGGTATTCCTTAAACTTTAATTCACTTGCCAGGGTAAAAACTATTCACGCATTTGAACCAATACCAAAAACTTTTAATTACTTACTTAAACATATTGAATTAAATGATGCTAAAAAAATTATACCCAATAATTTAGCACTTTCTGAGTCGAATGGTGAGGTCGAATTTTTATGGCATGATGGAGAACTGGGTGCATCATCTATGGTTAATATTAGAGAATTAGATAATATAAAAAATATCAAATGTAATACGATGAAATTAGATGATTATGTAGAACAAAAAAAAATTAATGTTGATTTCATAAAAATTGATGTTGAAGGGTCTGAGTTACTGGTTTTTAAGGGCGCAAAAAATGTTTTACAAGATTCGCAACCAATTATTTTTTGTGAGATGCTAAGAATGCATGCTAAAAAATTTAATTTTCATCCAAATGAAACTATATTACTATTAGAAAATTATGGTTATAAGTGTTTTAGTAGGAGCAAAAATAAAAAGTTTGAAGAAATAAAAGAGATGACTGAAGAAACTGAAGAAACTAATTATTTTTTTCTACACGAAACTAAACATCTCAATCAAATAAAAGAAATTTTGTTGCATTGATGACCATACTAGTTTCTTTGATAATTTTAAGCAGTTTTTTACTTCTAAGGTAGAATTCAAAAATGAATTTATCTAGGTTAAGTGATTTGCGTTCAAACCAAAAAGTTAGATACCTTATTACCGGTGGATACAATACTGTATTTGGGTATCTTTTGTTTGTTTTTATTTTTTATTATTTTTCTTCAACTATCAGCCATTATTTATTATTAGGCATTTGCCATTTAATTGGAACAATTCATAATTTTTTTTCATATAGTACTTTTGTTTTTAAACCAAAAACTAATGCCTTCAAAAATTATTTAAAATTTAACTTAGTATATCTGTTTATATTTTTACTAAATCTAGTAATGTTTATACTTCTAACTAAAGTTATGAATTGGAATCTTTATTTTTCCCAGGCTTTAATAGTAGGCCTTATTGCAGTTCTAGGATATATTTTAAATAAAAACTATGCATTTTCTAATAAATTAATATTCAAAAAAAATAATAAATGAGTATGAATAAAAAAATTAGAGTCGCAGATTATATTGCTCAGCGCTCAGTTCAAGTTGGTGCAAAGCATGTTTTTCTTGTTACTGGTGGTGGAGCGATGCATTTAAATGACGCCCTTACTAGACATAAATTATTAACTCCAGTTTTTTTTCATCATGAGCAAAGTGCAGCTATGGCTGCCGAGAGCTATTTCCGCTTGATTAATAGGGTTGCTGTTCTTAATGTTACCACCGGACCAGGAGGAATAAATGCACTTAATGGGGTTTATGGGGCATATATGGATTCACTTTCAATGTTAGTAGTATCAGGCCAGGTAAAAAATGAGACATATCTAAAAAATTATCATATCAAGCTAAGACAGTTAGGTGACCAGGAAGTTGATATAGTATCAATGGCTCAACCTATTACAAAATATGCAGTTACTGTAAGAAAACCTGAAGAAATAAGAGAAATTATGGATAAAGCTATTTACTTTTTATCAAATGGGAGACCTGGACCAGTTTGGATAGATGTACCTATTGACATTCAAGGCTCACTAATTGACCCAAACAAATTAAAAGGTTTTGATGGCAATATTAAAAAATTAATTAATGACTCAGCAGTTTCTGACAATACAAAACTTGAGCTATCAACTAAATCTAATTTAAATGAGAAAGCTCTTAATGTAATTATTGAACAGCTAAGGAAATCAAAGAGACCAGTTATTCTTGCAGGAACTGGGGTAAGTATTTCTAAAATGAACAAACAATTTTTGCAATTAATAAAAAAATTAAAATTACCTGTTGTCACTGGTTGGAATGCACATGATTTGGTTTCAAATGAGAATAAATATTACGCTGGGAAGCCAGGAACAGTTGGGGATCGACCAGGAAACTTTGCTGTCCAAAATTCAGATTTATTAATTGTCTTAGGTTGCAGATTAAATATCAGACAAATTAGCTACAACTGGAAAGAGTTTGCTCCTAAAGCATTTAAAATAATGGTAGATCTTGATCAAGCAGAATTAGATAAACCAACTTTACAAATCAATCAAAAAATTAAGGCAGATCTAAAATTTTTTATACCCCTTTTTATTAAGAAGATAAAAGAATTAAATTATGTAAGCACGAAAGAACATGATAAATATCTTAAGTGGTGCAAGGAAAAAGTATTTAAATATCCAGTAGTCCTTCCTGAATATACCAATAAAAAAAATAAAAAAATAAACCCATATGTTTTTATTGATGACCTATTTAATCTTTTAAATAAAGATGATGTGGTAATTACAGGGAATGGTTCAGCATGCGTAATGACTTTTCAGGCAGCTAAAATAAAACAGGGTCAGCGTTTATATACAAATTCTGGATCAGCATCAATGGGATATGATTTACCTGCATCGATTGGCGCGGCGATAGCAATGAAAGGAAAAAGAGTGATTTGTTTAGCTGGTGATGGGAGCTTAATGATGAATTTGCAAGAACTTCAAACTATGAAGGGATATAACTTACCTATCAAAGTTTTCATTCTTAACAATGACGGATATGTATCAATCAAGCAAACTCAGGAAGCATATTTCTCTGATAATGTTAATGGCGTTGGGCCAAAAAGTGGCGTCACAATGCCTGATTTTACTAAACTCGGAAAGGCATTAAATATTTCAAGTATCAGGATTACTAAATTATCTGAGTTATCTTCAACAAATTTTTTAAAAATGTTCAACAATGATGAATCGGGTATTTTCGAGATTGTTATTGATCCTAATCAAGGATTCGCCCCAAAATTGACTTCAAGAAAATTAGATGATGGAACTATGGTCTCACCATCTCTGCATGATATGAGTCCTTTCTTGGATGAAGATGAGCTTGCTAAGAATATTCTTTAGTTAATGAATAAAATTGAATTAGTAATTTTCGATTTAGATGGTACTTTAGTCGATTCTGATATGACAGTTATTAGAATACTTAATACCATCCGAAAAGATTTAACTCTCCCTGCCTTAAAATTAAAAGATATTTCTTTTTTTCTTAGCCTGGGAGGTGAGAGGATGATAAAAGAAACAATAGGTAATGAAAAAAGTGCAAAAAAATATTTAGAAATCTTTAGACAAAGATACTTGGAAGACTCGTTAGCTAAAGAAAATCTTTTTGATGGAGTAATTGATTACCTAAATCATCTTAAGAGTAAAAGTATTCAGATGGCAGTCTTTACGAACAAACCAAAAGACTTAACTACAAAGACTCTCAATAGACATCAAATCTATGATTTTTTTAATTATATTGTAACTAGTGATGACGTAGACTTTAAAAAACCAGATCCAGACGGGTGCTACAAGATAATTAAAATGTCATCAATTCCTCCAGAAAATATTATGATGATAGGGGATAGTGAGCTTGACCAAAAAGCTGCTAATTTAGCATCTATAAGTTTTTTACATCATAATGTATCATCTAACTATCGCGTTGTAGATACTAAAAATATTAATGTATTTAGCAATTTTAACGATTTAATAGATTAAAATATTATGAATAAAACTGAAAAACAAATGCTCGAAATTCTTCGCAAGCTAAAAGAAAATGGAGCGGTGGCAGTAAAAGCAGAATTTGAAGCTGAGGGCACTCGAACTGAAGAGCTATTAAGGTTAATAGAATTATCTAGAAGGGCTGATATTGGTATTGGGCTTAAAATTGGTGGCTGTGAAGCAGTGAGAGACTTGATAGAAGCAAAACAATTTGGCGTAGATTATGTGATTGCACCTATGGTTGAAACATCCTATGCAATGGAAAAATATGTCGTTGCTAAAAATAAAGTGTTTACTTTGGATGAAAGAGAGGATGTTGACTTCTTGGTTAATATTGAAACACATACCGGCTTGAATAACAGTAGCACAATGATAGATATAGCTTCAAAAAAAAATGGGATTGATGGGATTGTTTTTGGAAGGGTTGATTTTGCCGGCTCTAAAGGGCTAGCCTTGGATAGTATTAATGAAGATAATATCACTGATAGCTGTATTGAAATTGCTAGTAAATGTAAAAATAATAATCTTGATTTTGTAGTTGGTGGCGGAATATCAGACATCTCAATAGACCCATTAAAAAAAATTAGTAAAAATCATCTATCAAGGTTTGAGACAAGAAAAATAATTTTTGAGGCAGATGCTTTAAATAATAAAGAAATCAAAAAAGCCTTATTGAATGCAGTCCATTTTGAATTATTATGGCTATTAAACAAAAGAGAGTTTTATTCTCTTATAACAAGAGAAGATGATAAAAGACTAAAGATGCTAAATGACAGATGGAAGATTCTTAATAATTAGGATTAAACATATTTCTTACATTATATGAAATCAAAAAATCTAGAATTTAAATGTCGATTATGTGCTTCAACACGAACGGAGTCCTTAATTAATCTTGATGGATTTCCAAAAGCAGCTCAACATTTTATCTCAAGCCTTGAGCAAATAGAAGAAGATCAACCGATCACATTAATGGTATGCCAGTGCATTGATTGCGGCTTAATTCAGCTTAAAAACGACCCAGTTAGCTATTATAAAGATGTCATAACTGCCGCTTCACTGTCTGAAGGCTCCAAAGAAAACCTTGTTAATGAGTGGCGACCTTTTATAGAAAAATATAATATCTTGGGAAGAGATGCAATTGAAGTTGGCACTGGAAAAGGTGATTTTTTGGAGGTACTAGAGAGGTTAGATATAAATGCTTATGGTATTGAACATTCCCTTGAGAATGTCGAGGAATGTAAGAAAAAAAAATTAAAAGTAGAAAAAGCATACCTGACTGAGCTACCAGAAGCTTATAATAAAAAATATTCATTAGTTGTTTGTAATAACTTTTTAGAGCATCAGCCCGAAACAAAGAATTACTTAAGTTGTTTAAGGAATTTAGTAAGTGATGATGGTGTAATTTATATATCAGTTCCGAACGTAGACTATTTGCTAGAAAAAAAGTGTCTTTATGAGTTTGTTGCCGACCATTTAGTATATTTTACAGAAAAGACATTAAGAAAGGCTATGGAAATTAACGGCTTTAATATTTTAGAATCCTATAAAAAAAATAATGGAAATGATCTTGTGGTAATTGCGAAACCTGAGGCAAGAATCAATATTGACGGAGCCATAGAAACTGTCTCAGATATTGTTAAATCAATTCAAAAAGAGGTTAATAAGCATAAAAATGTTGTAATATGGAGTGCTGGACATAGAGCGCTTGCACTTATGGCAATAGCAAAACTAGAAAAAATTAAATATGTAATTGATTCTGCCTCATTTAAACAAGGTAAATTTACACCAATCTTGCATAAAAAAATTATTAGCCCTGAAGACTTTATTAATATCAAATGTGACCTACTTATTATTATGTTGCCAGGAAATTATGCTGAGCAAGTTATTAGATTTGTTGATGAAAACAAAATAACCTGTAAAGTTACAGTATTCGAGGATAAAGCACTTTCGAACTAAGAAAAAATAGGGAGATTACATGAGTGATTTAGAGGAAGTAGTAGTAAGGCCTAGGATACATTCTGCAGAAAAAACACCATTGGAAGAATTAGTGCCCTTAAAGACTCCTATTTCTGCACACGTCGATATCTCTAGTTTATGCAATTATCGCTGTAGCTTCTGTTTTCAAGCTGATACCCAAGGGATGAAGGATGTAGGCCTAAAAAGAGGATTCATGGAGTTCTCAATGTTTAAAAAGATTGTTGATGATTTTGACGAATTCCCAGAAAAAATTAAGAAAATTAAAATTGGCAACCATGGAGAACCTACTTTACATTCGGAAGTGGTTAAAATGGTTGATTATGCTAGTAAGAGTGGCTCGGCAGACATTATTGAGATGTTCACTAATGGCTCAAAATTAACCCCTGAACTAAACGAAGGTTTAGTTAAATCAGGGTTACAAAGAATTAATATCTCTCTAGAAGGCTTGTCAGATGAAAGATACATGACTGTTGCTGGTACTAAGCAGGTATTTCAAGAGATTATAGATGGTGTGAAAAGCTTGTATGAAATAAAAGTTAGAGAAAAAAGTGAGCTACAGATTTATGTGAAGATTGCAGATCAAGCTCATGCTTTAAAAGGCGATAAGGATGTTAAATTTAATCTCTCAGAAGAAGAAAAAAAGTATTTTTTTGATACATTTACACCAATTTGCGACGAGATATTTATAGAAAAGGTAGTGCCTCAATGGGCAGATACTCAGTTAGACAAGCAAAATGATGTTACTGATACTGGGATGTATGGACAGAAAATTAATCAATGGAAAGATTCCTGCCCGTTTATTTTTATGTATCTTCACTTTAATTGTGACGGTACCGTTAGTCCATGTACCCTAGATTGGCCAAGAAAAGTTGTGATAGGAGACGTGACCAAGGAGAGTGTCTCTGAGATATGGAATGGTGACTCTTTAAGAGAGCTTCAGGTTGCTATGTTAGCAGGCGAAAGAAAATGTGTGGATTTATGCTCAACATGTTCTGCACCAATGGTTTGTGTTGAGGAAGATTTAGATAGTCATGTTGATAGAGTAGTTAAGGCAATTGGTGGCGAAGAAGATTTAAAAAACATCAAAAAAAATAGGTGGATTCAGCCTAAAAAAGACGATGTGACTCCTATTACAATTCACAGATAAATAATATGAAATTATTAATTATTGGTGGCACAGGATTTATTGGAAAAAATCTTAAGAAATATTTTGAGAAAAAAGATAATTTTGATGTTTATGCCCCAACCAGACAAGAGCTAGATCTCTTTGACGACATATCGTGCCTTGAGTACGTTAAAAAATTAAAACCTGATTTTGTAATTCACTCAGCAGTAGATATTACTTCAGTAGAAAATACATTAAAAGTATTTTTCAATATATACAATGCAAAAAAATATTTTGGGCATATGCTTCAGATAGGTTCGGGTGCTGAATATGATAAAAGAGCATATGAGCCAATAATGAAGGAATCATTATTTAATAAAAGTATCCCTATTGATACATATGGGCTAGGGAAATTTTGTATTGCAAATGTTTTAGAAAGTACGGAAGAAAATAAAGTAACAAATGTAAGGTTACTTGGAATTTTTGGGGCCTATGAAGATTATTCAAGACGTTTTATCTCTAACAATATATGCAACTCTCTTGCCGGACTGCCTGTAACGTTAAATCGAAATATGCTTTTTGATTTTATTTGGGTAGATGACTTCTCTCGTTTTTTACATGGAATAATAGATAAGTTACCCTTAGCAAGAACGAGTTATAATTTTTGTTCAGGAAGTCCGATCTCATTGGTGGACCTTGCCGAAATCATTAACCGCCTTATGAGTAATAGCACAGATGTCATTGTAAAAAATTCTGGAATGAATCCTGAGTATTCAGGAGATCCTTCGATAATTTTTAATGAAATTGGAGAGTTCGATTTCACACCTTTTGAGAGCTCAATAGGTAAACTAATTAAATTTTATAAAGAAACATTAACTGATGAGGATATAGAAATCTTCAGAGGGCACGCTATTGGAAAATAGGGATGAAGTATTTAAGTTTGTTTCCAACCAAAAAGTCTTAATCTGGGGTGCCAGAATGACTGGTATCGGGGCCTTGCGCCAATTAAAAAATAATAATATAGATGTTTTAGGTTTTGTTGACTCTGATAAAGCTTTTGAGAATAAGTACTCGCAAGGTTTAAAAGTTTACAGTCCAGTTGAATTAAAAAATATACTTAATGATCGTAAAGATGTAGTTATTTTAGTTGCTGTTGCTTTGAAAGAAGATGAGATATTAAGTCAGCTAAAAAAGTTGGATATTCCACAGATACCAGTTTTAAGTTTTCATGATGTTAATGCACCTTATTACACTGTGGATATTTTAAGTTCATGTAATCTTAAGTGCGCATCTTGCCCTCATAGCATAGAGGAAACTGATGTCCCAAAGGGATCAATGACACTAGAAACTTTTAAATCTGTATTTGATAAAATTATGGAAGATTCACCATTTACGTCACATATCAGTTTATATAGTTGGGGAGAACCACTACTTCACCCATACCTCAGTGAGATTATAAACTATGTCCACGAAAAAAACGTTGCGGTTGCACTGTCTAGTAATTTATCAATTAAGTTTCGCTCTCGCCTTGATAAAATAATTCAATCAAACCCAGACTCTTTAAAAGTGTCCTTATCGGGTTTCTTTCCAGATGCATACAATAATTCTCACCAGGGTGGTGATATTGAATTAGTAAAAGAAAATTTGATTTCAATTAGAAAATTAATTGATAAATATAATGCAAATACGCTGGTAGACATCAACTATCATCTATACAAGGATAATTGCGGTATCAATATTGATGAGATGGAGATGTTTGCCAATAAGTTAGGCTTTGTTGTCTCAAAAACATATGCACTTGTAATGCCTTTAGAGAGGGTGATTTCTCATGTTGAAGGTAAGCCAGATTTGCAAACAAAGTTATTAGAAGATAATTTGCTAGTTACTATTGATGAAGGGATTGAGGCTTCATCAAAATCTGTACTTCCAGAAAATACTTGCCCATTTAGGGAGAATCAAATCAATATAAATGCAGATTTATCTGTACCAATTTGTTGCACAGTTTGGCAAAGAGATGAAAATGTAGTTGCAAAAAATTTCCTTGAAAGCAACCTCGATGAAATTAATAAAAACAAAAAAAATGTAGATCTATGTAATAAATGTATGAAATTGAGACTACCAGAATACAATATGGGCTTAAATAAAACTGGTTGGGAAGAATATGCAAAGCAGAAAACTGTTACTGACATAGGCTCGAAGCTAGATATTAAAAAATCTATCAAGCCAATTTAGAAGAGTATTACGCTGTTGAAGAAATTAATTGAGGAAATTGAATCAAATATTGAAAATCCTGCAAAAGGACTCCCAGAGGATATTTTTTATTTTGTTGGTAGGTTGACCCCATTTATTAATGTTGACTTATTAGTTAAAAATGACTCAGGCCAGACTTTATTATCCTGGAGAGATGAAACATCTTTTAATGGAAGAGTAGGGAGCGGTTGGCATCTCCCTGGAGGAATAATAAGGTTTAAAGAAGATATCACAAATCGGATTAGAGAAGTCGCTCTTCATGAGATGGGAGCAAGATTATCTCATCATTCCGAACAGCCAATGGCTGTTAATCAAGTTATAGACCATAAAGAAAAAGACCGCTCGCATTTTATATCCTTACTTTATAAGTGCAAGTTAGAAGATACTTATGAGATAGATAACAAAAGCCTCAAAGAGGGTGATATTGGTTTCCTAAGATGGCATACAGGTATTCCTAAAAATTTACTTCATAATCACTATATTTACAAAAAATATCTTAGTAAATATTAAAAATAGAGCTTATTTAGCTGTTAGTCAAATAGTAGGGTATTTGGAAATATTTATGAGGCATTATAAATATATAAATTCTAGTTAATTTATAGTAATTGTTTTATAGTAGAAGTTGTTTTTTTAGAGGTAAAGATATAAATAAATTTTGAGTTTGTATGAATAAAAATAAAAAAACAGAAAAAAAAATATCAATACTAACGCCATGCTTTAACGAGGTGGAAAATGTAGTTGAATTGTCTGAAAGGATTCGACTTACAGTTGCAAAACTACCCTATGATTACGAGCATATTTTTATTGATAATTGCTCAACTGATGGCACCATAGATAAATTAAGAATTTTAGCTGCTAATGACAAAAAAATTAAAGTTATATTGAATACTAGAAATTTTGGGACTGTGACATCGCCCTATTATGGGGTTTTGCAATCATATGCAGATGCCTGCATTATGATTCCTAGCGATCTGCAAGATCCTCCTGAAATAATTCTAGAATATGTAAAAAAATGGGAAGAAGGCTATAAAATAGCCTTGGCGGTTAGGGTAAGCAATGAGGCTAATAAATGGGGTTTTGGGCGTAAGCTATTCTACCGGCTACTTAACAGGGTTTCTGAAGTTGAGTTGATTAATGATGCTACAGGCGCAGGTCTTTATGA
>Ga0209091_10001406_pt1 | contig 21069 bp, 21 predicted proteins | sample ArcticOcean_MG_C_6_FD_187438 | JGI IMG/M metagenome (GOLD analysis project Ga0209091, IMG submission 187438) | Marine microbial communities from western Arctic Ocean - ArcticOcean_MG_CB8_128 (SPAdes) (version 2) | ecosystem: Environmental > Aquatic > Marine > Oceanic | place: Arctic Ocean...
TAGCCATTCCTGAACCTCTTGTAGTTCCCGAACCGTTAAAGTTGTAACGTATTGAATAACCGTCTGAGGAATTGGCTGCAGTTTCTCTAATCCATCCTTGTAACAATGTGTTAAAAGATGAAGTAGTTACTTGCTGTAGATCATTTCCACTAACTATATTCAAAGGTTGTTCGTATGATGATGTAGCACCATTTACACGATGTAAATAGTAACTTGTAATCGTAGTTGGGTTGTCCTGAGCGTGACTACCGATTGATCCTGCTGAATAAGAACCAGTATTGGCTCTTGTATCAATAAAGATCGGCGTATTACTACCAGAAACTTCAGTAGATCCCGACACACTTGAAGATGTAGATATATGATATGTTCCACCTTGTTGTGAGGTCGTTGTACTTGCTGTCAATAAATCAATTGCAGGATGAAGGAACGTGTCCTTAATGTCTGCAATCGGCATAGCATGAATTTCACCACCACTTGTGTAGTAGATCGGCCATGTTGTGCCTGTATCAGTTGTTTTCGTTACCGATTGAACTGTTTGAGTTATTTTATCATAGTTAACTGTTACCGTTTGTGGGTCTTGTGTCGTCCCTTGTGAGGGGGTTGAAGTGGAAGATGTTGAAACACTTCCCGCTTGTAATCTAGTATCACTTAAAGTGCCTAGAGAACCGCCACTACCTACAACAGATAAAGCTACAGATGGACTTTGAGAATATTGATAAACAATATTGTCAATTAAAGAGTCCATCTGACCTGAAGTCATCTCAACCAAGTTATTCCCAGAGTATATTAGGGGGTTTCTTGTTGCCATGTTATATTTCTCCTATTATTCTTCAGTTATGCCTATGAAGCATTACCTATGATTGTTTTTAATGTAGTACCACCACTGTTTTTAATCAGTAATGTTACAGCTGAACTAAAGTTACTTGAGTCAACTGTTGACACTTGAGCGCCTTGTGAACCTGAGAACCCGATGACACCTTGGTCACCTTTTGATCCTGAGAATCCAATAACACCTTGATTACCTGTATCGCCTTTAGATCCAGTAAAACCAACAACACCTTGGTTACTTAATTCAACCCATTGAACTGAATTACCATCGTTGTAGTAGAAGTACTGTACACCTGTTGCTGAGTCAACCCAGATATCGCCTTCGCCAACGCCACTTGATGGTGGTGTAGATGAAGTCGTAATATCTAAATTACCTTCGGAACCTGTGAAACCTTTAGAACCTGTAAAACCAATATCACCTTTAGAACCTGTGAAACCAATGTCTCCTTTAGATCCTGTAAAACCAATATCACCTTTTGATCCTGTAAAGCCTTTTGATCCTGTAAAACCAATTTCACCTTGTGAACCTGTGAAACCTTTAGAACCTGTAAAACCAATATCACCTTTAGAACCAGTAAAACCAATTACACCTTGTGAACCAGTAAAACCAATTATACCTTGATCGCCTTTAGATCCTGTATAACCAATAATACCTTGATCACCTTTAGAACCAGTAAAACCAATATCACCTTTAGAACCTGTGAAACCAATGTCTCCTTTAGATCCTGTGAAACCAATTGTACCAGAAAGATCAGATACAAAACTGTATGCTGAACCATTCCATAGGTATAATCTAGAATTTTCGGCGTCTGTTAATGAGCCGTTTTCAATGATTGCAAATTCACCAGTTGTAATACCTGATGGACTTGAATCTGCTGTTAATGCTGAAACGCTTGAGTAAGTTTTAGCTATGTTAAAACCTAAACCTGTATTTCCTTTTGAACCTGTATAACCAATATCACCTTTAGAACCGGTATAACCGATTGATCCAGTGAAACCTGCTGTTAGAGGCTGTAGTGCCCAACCATTTCCGTTCCATTTCCACTGACGTGTGCCAAGTGTGTATAGATCGTTTAATGAGGGGGACGATGGAAAGTTTATTGCCATTTTGTTTGTCTCCTAATTATTGTTAAATTTAACTTATCACTTTATATCATGTTTTTCTCTTGCAAGAAAAGAAACTATCTTTTCTGTATCTATTTATAATATATACACTCTCATTAATCACATTAAATCAAGTGTTTCAAAACTTTTTTTTTATACAATCGTAATTGTTCCTAACATTGAACTATGCGATGAACATTGATAGTATAGTGTCGCAGGTGAGTTCATAGGAACATGAAAAACAATTATTCCTGAAGGACCTGAAGCGTTATTATCTGTAACACCTGTTGTATACGCACTACCACCAGCACTTGATCGTATTTCAAAAGGGTGACCACTACTTGTATTTCTAAAGTAATATGTCTGTCCTTTTTTTAAAAATATTGTAGGGTTGTCACCACTAGTACCTGCTGGAAAACCTGCACCATTAAATCTATATGCACTAGAACCGTTAGCAGTTACTACAAATTGCGATATAGGCGTCACACTTTGTATCCAACCGGCAGTTTCATAAACTAAAGTTTGACCTCTACTTGGAGATGTAACTGTTACGTCTGATAAATCATTAATAGCTCCTACTGTTCCTTGTGAACCTGTAAATCCTACTACACCTTGGTTACTTAATTCTACCCATTGATTACTGTTACCATCATACATCCAGAAATATTGAATTCCTGTTGCGTCATCAATCCAAACGTCACCAATACCAGCACCAACCGGTGGTGTTGAGTTTACTGTTACATCTAAATTTCCTTCTGATCCTACGTAACCTACAGTACCTTGTGTACCTTGTGAACCTGTATATCCAACTCCTTCTGATCCTGCATAACCTATTACACCTTGATCACCTTTTGAACCTGAATAACCTATTACGCCTTGATCGCCTTTTGAACCTGAATATCCTATTACACCTTGATCACCTTTTGAACCTGAATATCCTAAATCTCCTTTTGAACCTGAATAACCTATAGCGCCGTCTGATCCATCTGAACCGTCAGCACCTACTGAACCTGAATATCCTAAATCTCCTTTTGAACCTGAATAACCTAAAGCGCCTGCTGTACCTGTATCACCTTTTGATCCTGAATATCCTAAAGCGCCTGCTGTTCCTGTATCTCCTTTTGAACCTGAATAACCTGCACCTGCTGAACCTGAATATCCTAAATCTCCTTTTGAACCTGAATAACCTAATGCACCTGCTGAACCTGTAAAACCAATTGCACCGGCAGAACCAGTGTAACCTATTCCACCACCAACACTGAATAAAGTCCAGTTGGCATCGGCGTTTGGTACAGCACCTGTAATACTACTACGAGTCTCTGAACCTTGAAGTTTGTAAGTATAATATTTGTCAGCTGTATATGTTGTAGAGCCATTAGTATATCCGTTTTTAACATATACTAACATACCCTCCTGGATTCTAGCACCTGGAATATCATGTAACTGATCGCCAGAAGCACCAGATATACTTTGAAGTGTTCCTCTTACCTCTGTGTCTAATACGATAGGCGCATTAGTGCCGGTACTCCAAGTACCTGGCCAGACGTTTCGGGTTAATCCATCGTAGTTAGTAGCCATCTATTAACTTATCTCCACATATGTTGTTCCTGGTTGTAAAGTAAATCCGTAAATATGATAACTTTCGGAAGTTAAACCAGAAGGTGGTGAATCAGGAATTAAAGAAATTGTTCCACCATCTGTAGTAGAAACATCACTTAATAAACCTGCACTAGCACCTGTTTTAAATGTTGTTGGTTGACTTGCAGAATTCCTAACAGCAAACCAAAATGCTCTAGGATTAGAATCTGAATTATTAACTGATTGAACACTAAAGTTTTTAGTTTGATCACCTAATTGATTCACTGCTGATTCAAAACCTGTAGATTGAGAATCATTTATTATATCGGCAATAGTTGGAGGAGAACCTACAGCTGTTGTCCAAGTCCAGAAAGACGGATATGAAAATGAAGCAGATACGTTGCTTGTTGTTGTAGACTGATCTACCGTATATGAGGTACCTGTTACATTGACTGGTCTAGTAAACGTTGTAGTGTTACTGACCGTTCTTGTATCGCTTGTATTATCTTTGTGTATAGGTGATGTAAAGGTAAATGTTCCACTTACAGACCCGCTTCCTGAAGTCGTACTTAAAGAACCACCACTTGCTGTAAGAGCATGTGAAGTGTTACTTGAAGAATTAATATTATTTACACTTGTGTTGTACGATGTACTAGTGTAAGTTTTTAAAAAAGTTTTACCACTAACATTTGATTTAGATAAACTATGAGAGGCAGTTGCCCAACTCAAAGACATGTTTGTAGTTGAATCTGTATATTCTGATTCTGTACCATTGTTACGATTGAATCTAACTACAGCACTTGCTGAGCCACCACTACGACTAGTAGATGTTGATCTGATATATGAAGTAGAATTGTTTGTTGTAAAACTTTGTGACCAATCTACACCTCCTGCTGGTGTTTGTGAATAACTACCTGCTGAATAATTACTTAAAGTACCGTTAACACTTCCACTTGATTGAGTGATAGAGTAAACTGAACTTATATAATCATTTGTAATATCGCTAGGGTTATTTATTGATACAGAAAATCCTGTTGCTGCTCTATCCCAATCTAGATAACTTGATGGACTAGGTGATGAAGAAAAAGTAGGAGTAAATGTTGCTAAAGTTAATCTTAATAAGTCAGATGAAAACTCTGCCGTTCTAACTGTTTTTGTTTGACCACTTTCCAAATATCCTGTAAGTGTTCTATAATCTCCTGAAGTTGTAAATACAAATGGAGAATCTGAACCTGATCCTGCCGAACCAGTGAAACCAACAGTACCAACTGAACCAGCGAAACCTGTTCCTACCGAACCTGTGTAACCTATTGAACCATCTGAACCGTCTGATCCATCAGCACCTGCTGAACCTGAAAATCCTACTGTACCTTGATCACCTTTTGATCCTGAATATCCTAATGAGCCTTGTGAACCTGAAAATCCTGCTGTACCTTTTGATCCTGAATAACCTAATGCACCTGCTGTACCTGTATCACCTTTTGATCCTGAATATCCTAAAGCACCTACTGAACCAGCATAACCACCACCTGGCCCTTGAGCACCTGTATCTCCTTTTGATCCTGAATAACCTGCACCTGTTGAACCTGTGAAACCTACAGAGCCGTCTGAACCATCGTTACCATCAGCACCTGCTGATCCTGAATAACCAATAACACCTTGACTACCTGCTGATCCTGAATAACCTAATACACCTGCTGTACCTCGTGAACCTGAAAATCCTACTGTACCCGATGTACCTGTATCTCCTTTTGATCCTGAATATCCTAATGAGCCTTGTGAACCTGAATAACCTAATGCACCTGCTGTGCCTGTATCTCCTTTTGATCCTGAATATCCTAAACCACCGGTTGAACCTGCTGATCCTGAATAACCTACAGAGCCTGCTGAACCTGAAAATCCTACTGTACCAGCTGAACCTGTGAAACCTGTTCCTTGTGAACCTGTATAACCTAAAGTACCTGCTGTACCTTGACTACCTGTGAAACCTGCACCTTGTGAACCTGTGTAACCTAAACCACCTGAACCTGTATAACCTTGAGAACCTGCATAACCTCCACCAGGACCGGCAGCGCCTGTAGCACCGGCAGAACCAGTGAAACCTGCGGCTCCAGAGGAACCTGAATAACCTATACGTCCTAGACCTACTCGGACCGATGGACTCTTAATTACTGGCATTGTGCGATACTATTTCCCCTCATATATGTCCAAGCATTGACATTTATTTGTTTTTGTGTTACTGTATATTTATAAATAAACTGTAGTGAATTAAAAATTAAATTGATACTAATAATATGACAACCATAGCGTTTTTAGATATAATAGGGTTACCATACGATGGAGATACTTTAAAGAAAAGAGGTCTCGGTGGATCAGAATCAGCAACAATATTAATGGCTAAAAACCTTGCCAAACTAGGATTTGAGGTAACAATCTTCAATAACTGTTCAAAAGATCCTAATCTTGCAAAAGAAGGGAACTATGATGGTGTTCAATATCTAGACAACTCTATACTTGATTATAAGAGTGATTTTAGATTTGATGTTGTGATATCATTAAGAACCATAATTCCTTTCTTAACACCTAACATGTATAGTCAGTTTGCTCAATACAATCCTCAAAGATATTCTGCAATAAAAAATTATGCAAAACATAAAATAGTATGGATGCACGATACGTTTGCAAACGGAGATATTTATTTAGAAGACTTGCTTGTAGGTGGACATATAGATGAAGTATTTACTCTATCTGATTTTCACTCAACTTATGTAACTAACTGTGATCATGGTAGAAGAAGAAACTTTGAAGTTTTAAAAAAGAAATTCTTTCAAACTAGAAATGGTATAGTAACATATAAAGAAGATATTGATATAAGAAAAAAAGATCCTCATCTATACGTTTTTAATGCAGCTTTTACAAAAGGTATGAAACCTTTAGTAGAACATATATGGCCAAAAATTAAGGCAAAGATACCAGAGGCGAAATTAATATGTATTGGTGGATTTTATGTTTTTCCAGGACAAGAGTTAGACGCTCAAGGACAAGAATGGACTAAAATGTCCAATGATCCTAAAAATAAAAATTTAGGTATAGAATTTACAGGTGTTATAAAACAATCTGAAATAGCAGATATACTAGAAAGAGCAAGTTTTAAATTATTTCCAGGTGCCTTTCCTGAAACATTTGGCATATCAACTTTAGAAGCATTAGCATATAATACTCCTGTAATCGCCACACGTTTTGGTGCTTTAGAAGAAACAGCAGTACAAGAAGCTTGTTATCTTATAGATTATGCAATTGAACCAAACAATTTATTTCAATTTATTAATCAACCACATCAAGTAGAAAAATTTGTCAATGCAGTTTTGATGTCTCATCATAATAGATATTTACATCAACAAAAACAATATGCTTGTAATCTTATAAAAGGTATTGTTGGTTGGGATTCAGTAGCTTTACAATGGAAACAACATATACTTTATAAATTAGGAGATTACTTATCTAAAGAAGAATATAGAAAGGTAAGTTATATAAACTCCAGACATAGAACGGTATTTGGTAGAAGATTTACAAATGAAGAAGAAAATTATTTACCTAGAAAAAAAGAACAAAGAATAGTTATAATCTCACCGACTTATAATTCGGCTAACTATATAGAGAACTGTATTAAATCAGTTGTAACACAAGATTATGATAACTACTTAATGATAGTAATTGATGATTGTTCCACTGATAATACATATTCAATTGCAAAACAATATGAAAGTGAAAATATTAAAGTAATTAGAAATGAAGTAAACAAAGGTGCTGTTTGTAATCAAATAGAATCTATAAAGAAATATTGTGATAAAGATGATATAGTAATGTTCCTAGATGGCGATGACTCTCTAGTTAATAACAATCAGATACTTCATTTTTATAATAATCTTTATGACGGCACTACAGAATTTTCTTATGGGTCATGTTGGTCTATGGTAGATAAAATACCTTTAGTAGCACAACCTTATCCAGATGAAATAAAAAAACAAAAGAAATACAGAGAATACAAATTTAATTGGAATATGCCATACACACATTTAAGAACTTTCAAAGCAAATCTTTTAGATGGCGTAGATGATAGTAACTTCCAAGACGAAAACAAAAAGTGGTACAAAGCTGGTGGCGATGGTTCTATATTTTATACACTCATTGAGCAGTGTGATCCCGACAAGGTAAAAGTAGTATCAGATGTAGTGTATAACTATAACGATATAAATCCACTAAACGACTATAAAATTAACTCTAACGAACAAACAAAAAACGCAACTAGGATAATAACACAATGAAAAAAATACTGATAGCAATACCAACAAACAAGTTTATTGAACCATCAACGTTCAAAGCAATTTATGATTTAAAAGTACCAGAAGGATATAAAACTGAATTTCAATTCTTTTTTGGTTATCAAGTAGATCAAATAAGAAATTTAATTGCTGAATGGGGTCAACATTATGATTATTTGTTTTCTGTAGATAGTGATATATCTTTTGCTTCAGATACGTTAGAGAAAATGATCAAACATGACAAAGATATGGTATCAGGTCTTTATATTCAAAGAATACAAGGCACTCATCATTTAGAAATTTATAAAAAAAGACCAGAGGGTGGTGGAAATGAACGTATAAAATTTGAAGAATGTAAAGATACTCCGCTTATGCAAATTGCAGCTTGTGGTTTAGGTTGTGTTCTTATAAAAGGAAAAGTTTTAAAAGATGTAGGTTATCCTCAATTCACTTATCACTCAGCACTTAATCATGCTAATACAATATCCGAAGATGTTGATTTCTGTAGAAAAGCAGGCAATCTAGGTTTTGAATTATGGGCAGATACAACAATACGTTGTGATCATACAGGTGATAGTACTTTCAAGGTAGGTCAAATTAATAAAGCTGTTGATATGTTTGCTATAGATCAGGCACCAACAACAAGCGCTACTATGACAGCTGAAGAACCTTTTGATAAAACTGCTAAAGATGTTGTTAGAACATCACCAGGTATTGATCCTGTAACTGGAAAGTATTCATTAGAAGTAAATGAAGGAGATATTTTCACTGGCGATAGTATAGAGTATGGAAGTTTAGCTACAGCTGTAAAAATGTTAAGAAATCCTATAGGTGTAAGTATGGAGATTGGTGTTAGATTAGGTTTAGGAAGTAAAACTATTATGGACGCATACAGACATTATCACCCAACTGTTAGAGTTAATCATTTAGGTGTAGATCCATATGGTAATATTGACTATGCAGCTTCTGATAGTGTGTTAGCCAGAAAATTCAACTATGATAATAAAATGAGACAAAGAACACTAGGTAACTTTGCTCAATATTATCCAGAGTTTCATTTAGTTAATTTAGAAGATACAGAGTTTATGAATAGATTTAAAGATGGTTTTCCTATCTACGAAGAAAACAAAATCATGTTAGAAAAATATGAAATGATACACTTTGATGGTCCTCACGATACTGCTAGTGTAATAAAAGAAGCTGCTTTCTTCAATGAAAGAAAAGCCGATCAAACAATTTGGGTTTTTGACGATATATCTGGTTTAAATTGGGATGCGTTAATGCAATTTATGACTAAAGCTGGTTTTGGCCTAGCACAAAAAGGTGATAACAAAGCAACGTTTGAATATAATAAATCTTAAAAAGAAACAACTACAGAGGGAGTTACGATAACAATTCCCTCTAGTAAACGAGTTACAGTACTATCGGAATGAGTAGCAACTACGTCAAATACGTGACGACCTGCCTTTAAAGATTTCGTTTGATCAGCAGTTAAACTTATAGTAACGACACCCTCGGTTGGTTGTGATACTGTACATGTAAAAACTGTTCTAGGATATGTAGAGGAATAACCTTTAGACATTTTAGCAACCATCGTAAATCCAGTAAGATCAAAATCTGTACCATCGGAATTAGTGACTTCTAAATCGTATGTAAAATTGGACCCTTGGTCTATCGTTAAGTTTGCTATTCCAGCCATACAGTTATTTATATGACCTCAAGGTTGCCTTTTAATTAAAAATGATGTATAAATAGATACAATATGAATGTGACACCTTTATTTGCTATTGCTATATTATTACCTAGTCTTACAAATAATCGTTATATACAATATCTTTTACCAATGACTTTTCTGTTAATAAAAGATATTTTCATCGGCTTTCATTCTTTAATGATACCTGTTTATGGGTGTATGTGCTTATTCATTCTTGCGAGTAAATTTATTAAAAATGAAATCTATGCTACTTTTGTGGGTGTAATAACATGGCATGTTCTTATTAACTATGCTGTCTGGTATAAATCAGGTGGAGATTTATTAACAACGTATATTATGGCGATACCATTTGATTTTAATTTACTGGTTTCAACTTTAATATGTGTAATAATTGGAAAACTATGTATAAAATATTATTATCAATACTTCTTTTCTCTACCGTTGCGTTAGCACATGAGGAAAAACCATCATACTATGACGATGATGGCAACTTGGTTGTTACTCTCCATATTCATGGATTAAGAACTGCCAGCGACCAACAACATAAAACATACTCGTATGATGTTGTCAATCCTGAAAATTTAAATGAAAGTACTTCACTTAACATTGTAACTTCAGGTCCTAAAAATCAACTGTCTTCTACATTTACTAGAGGAACAGATTCAGATCATACACTAATAACACTAAATGGTATCGGAATAAAAGATAGATCAACTACCGGTGGTACAGATGATATCGGACAACACGGAACATTAGGCACTTGTGCTATAGAAATCATAAAAGGTCCTATGGGAACAGTTTATGGTGCTGAAGCTATTGGTGGTGTTATCAATATGAAAACCTGTGCTAGTGATGAAAATTCAATTTCATTAGATTATGGTTCTCATAACACATGGAACAAAACAATAAAATTAGGAACATTCCTTGAAGAACAAAAAACTATATTAGACTTTAGAATTGAAGACGAGACTAGTGATGGTATCTCTGTCTATCCTCAAGGTGCAGAAAAAGACCCTTATGATAATAGAAGTTACTTTCTTAATACAGAAACTACTTTAGATAATGGTTATACTTTAGGTACCATTTTTATAGACAAACAAAATGATTCTAGTTTAGATAATTCTGGTTCTGATAACTTAGCTTACACTAGTGAGTGGAATTTTAAAAACCAGCAAATTAATTACTTTGATAAAGATACTCACTTTACATTTAATAATAGTGATCATAAAAGATCATATCTTAAATCTGGCGACACTGACTTATATGAAAGTAATGTAAAAACTTTTCATGTTGACAATACGAAATCTGTTAATGACAATTTATCATTTACTTCAGGCTTTGACCATGAAATAACAGACGTTAATTTCAACACTAACATTGGTGCTTATGTTCCAAGTGTTAATAAAAAAAGTCACCTACATGGTTACAGTGGAACAATTGACTATTTAATTAATGATACTTTTTTAACTTATGGTATTAGATATGATGATCAATCAAGATTTGGTAGTTTTACTAATCATAGATATGGTTTTGAACACAACGGCATAAGAGGTTCTATATCTACAGGTCATAAAGCACCTACACTATATGAAATGTATGGTACAAATGGTTACGGATTTTCAGGTAATGAAAATGCAAAACCTGAAGAAAGTAAATCTTACGAAATAGGATATAAAAAACATTTTAAAGAAACTAATCTTAAATCAATTGATATAGCTATTTTTCAAATTGATATAGAAAATCTTTTAGACTACCAAGACAATACGATAAAAAATATTAGTGGTAAGTCTACTCGTCATGGTGCTGAAATGGGATTGACTTATGATATAAACAATTTTATCATAAAGAATAATACAAGTTGGATAGTTTCTGAAGGAAGTAACGGAACAACTTTACGAAGAAAACCAAAATGGATTAATAATACAAGTATCTATACGGAGTACAAAGGTTATAATTTAACATCTAATATAAATTATTATGGAGAACATTTAGATGTAGATAGTGTGACTTATGCTACTATTCCTAAATCAGAGGTTACAACAGTAGACTTTGGTGTTTCAAAATATATTGGAGATTATTTAATATACTCTAAACTTAATAATGCTTTTGATGAAGACTATGAAAGACCAGATGGTTATAACCAAGATGGTAGAAACTTTAACTTTGGAATAAAAAAGAGCTTTTAACTTTGAACGTGTAAAGTTTTCTTTGCTTTAGGGTGTGCAAATCCTATAGACTTTCTTTTTTCATTAAGTTTGTCGGATTTGTATCTCTCTATCTTATCAATACAATGTTGTTGGAAATTATAACCCAATTCATTGCCTAACTCATATACTTTTATAAATCTTTGAAATCTTATATCAAAGTCTGAATTTTTATTCTTCCATTTAAAACCAAACTCACTATCAAACAACTCTCTATGTTCAAAGTCTAATGGTGTATTTTTAAAGGTCATCATAACATGGTGTGATATACTTATTAAATGTGAATATTTTGCATAGTCTCTTATTAGTTGTAGAGTATCTTCAAACATTTCTTCCGTTTCCGTAGGATAACCTACGATAAGTAAAAACTTCATTGTAATATTTCGTTCACCTAAATTAGTTACAAAGTATTTTATGTCTTCATTGGTAAACTTCTTTTTCATATGATCTCTAACTTCTTCATTACCTGCCTCTATACCCATTTCTAATCCATTGCAACCAGAGTTTTGTAAATTATCAAAGTCTTGTTGAGAAAAAGTTTTTTCTGCTCTAACGATAAACTGTCCTTCCCATTTAATCTTTTTAGGTCTAGTAGCTAACTCAGCACACAAATCCCTAAAGTGTTTCATTGATCCGTTAACTAAAGAGTCTGAAAAATGTATTTTGTTTCCACCTGTGGTTTCTGATACGTGGTGCATTTCGTCTGCTATCTTCTTACCTGTCTTCCATCTAAATTTAGGCCATATACTTGCAACATCACAAAAGGTACAATTTCTAACACAACCTCTAGAACCAGATATTACAAATTTACGATAGTTATGTTGTTGTATTACGTCTGAATAATCAGGTGGTGGTAATGACTCTATGTCTTCTATTTGTTTTGGTTGTTTTCCGTTAATGCCAGGATAATCAAAATTGTTATTTAAAAATTCTACAAAGGCATACTCTCCTTCTCCTGTAATATAATATTTTGATGGCCATGCTATGTCTACACCTGATCCACCATATAATACATTTTCATATCTTTCACCTAGTTTTAAGGCGTCATCTTTTTGTTCATAAGAGAATACAGATATACCTAGCCATCTGAAATCATATTTTGCAATTTCTTTATGAATATTATCTAAAGTATCTAACTGATTGCCATCTATAACTTTGATTTTAAATCCTTGTGTTTCTAAATATCCTTTTAAAAAAGAAGGACCAGGTGCAGGTTTACTTTTATCCATTCCTGGTAGTGAAGTTATAAGAGCGTCATATAACATTAGTAAGGTAGTCCTCCAACAATATGAATACGATTTTCCTTTGAACAGTTTAATGCTGTATGAAATTTAGTAGTATCTATTACATATGCCTCGCCTGTCGCTGGTATGTGTATTCTATCACTGTCTAATAATAAAAAACAATGATCATTTGTAACAATTGGTATGTGTAATCTTTTTGTTAAATCATTGTGCCAAAGATAACATGCTTTAGGTTTCATTCTCATTAATCTTGTTCTAGTAAGTTTATGTTCTTCCATTATACTATTGATGTAGGGTATATTAAATAATGGAATAGTATATGTGTGTTCGCTACTGTCTATATCATAACCTTTACCGGCTCCTTCTTCAGGATCCATATCTTTAGAGTGACCTTGCAGATATAACTGTTTGTCATAATCTGGTAAAGATTTCAACTCCTTCTTAATCTTTTCTAAATCATATTGAAATTTAATCATTTGGATAAACTTAATTTGTCTTTCATTTGCAATTTTAGTTTCTTTAACATACGTAGGTCAAACCAACTTGTAGGACCTCGTCTCAATTCTCTTTTTGCCTCTGCTTTAATTACTTTAGTCTTTAAGTCTTTATGTTTTTGTTTTATTGTCATTAGACCTCCATTCTATATCCATTATTTATAAGTGTTATAAATATGAGTATGATGAGATTGAATATTGTGGTGACTAGTAAACCAGGTGACGGATTAATGCATTATAGCTTTGAACAAGTACAATATCTAAATGATCTAGGTATCAACGCAAAACTTATAATTATACCTCACTACAAATTTACCAAGGAAACATACATTGAAGCTTTAACAGAAAAATATATACATATGAAAAATGTATATTTTGATTATGAAGAAGCTGATGTAAATTTAATTATGGGTAGAAGTATGATAACTCTAGCATATAAGAGTATCAAAGATTATGATAAAGATACACAATTAACTTTACGTTTGTTATTTAAGAAACCTCTTATATCAGTATATTCAGAAAACCACCCAAAAGAATATCCTTTAGCACTAGAATTTTTTAAACCAGAAAAAGTAATTGACTTATGCGACCATGAGGTATATGTTAATGGCATAGGTAGACAATTTGAAAAGATTATTAATTACAGTGTATATAAACCTATAGTTAAAAATGTTAAGTTTAAGTATCTATTTTTAGGTACAAATGAAAGTTATTACACTGAACTAAAGAAACATATTCACAAATACCAAAATCATGGTATATTGGCATACAAAGATAAGTACATAGATCATAATCTAAATCACATATTTGTACCTGTAAAAAATTTACTAGGTATGTTTGATACTTACGTTTATACTAAACATACATTTGATCCGGCACCAAGATTAATGCAAGAGTGTCGTTTCTTCGGAATGAACTTTGTATATGTAAGAGATAAAAATATTAAAGACGCAGGACCTGTTTACTACAAAAGACCTGCCAACTGTCTTACTGATCCAGTTAATAGACCAAACATAGAAGTAATTATAAAGGCAATGAATGACATACTTTAAAACTAGAACAACAATAAACGTAGACTCTTCCCATAGATGTCCTCTTGAATGTCCTAATTGTCAAAGACAAACTGCTTTTACATTTAGAGGTAAAGTACCTCATGGCCGTGACTTGACAATGATAGAAATAGAAAAACTAGCAATACACTTTAAGTCTTTTACTTTCTGTGGCCAGTTATCTGACCCTATACACCACCCTAAATTTCCTCAAATACTACAAAGACTATATGATCTTGAAATACCTGAAGTTTTAGTACACAATGCCTCTACAGCAAAACCTATGGCATGGTATATTAAATCTTGGAAAGCAAATCCAAATGCTCTATGGACTTTTGCGTGTGACGGTTTACCAAAAGATAGCCACAAGTATAGAAAAAACCAAGATGGAGAAAAAATGTTTGAGATAATGAAAGAGTCTGTTAAACATTTAAAAGTAATACCAATATGGCAATACATAATATTTAACTATAACGAAAATGATATAGAAGAAGCTAAGAACATGGCCAATAGTAATGGAATAGATTTTCTACTAACACAATCTTCCAGATGGAAAGATAGAGACGGAAAACCTGATCCATTTAGACCGACAGGTAAATATAAACAAACATTAAAAGATAAATTAGAAGGTAGAAGACAGTATGAAGAATATTAAATTAAGACCTCGTTGTCTTCCTAATCCAGACGATCCTAACTATATATCTATGCCAGTTGCAATAAACAATAGAGGTTATATATTACCTTGTTGTTGGTGTGACGAAAGGGCAGTTACTAACAGTGAAAGATTTAAAAAGATATATAACGTAAGTAAACTTGAAAATTTTGATACAGTTGAACAATTAATGGATCAACCGGAATGGAAAGAATTTGAAAATGATTTAGTTAGAGCTAGAGACGTAGGAGATAATCTTAATAAGATCAATGGCGTATGTATTCACCACTGTAAGGTAAGAGAAAAAGAAGATAAGATAAAGGTAGAAACAACATATAGAGACGGAAAAGAATTAAAGAAGGATACAAAATAATGGAAAGACATTTTAAAAAAAGAGTTAGATTAAATCTAGACGTGACACACAGGTGTCCTCTTGAATGTCCTAATTGCCAGAGACAAACATCGTTTACCAATCATGGCTTGGTACCTCATGGACGTGACCTTAGCGCTGTTGAGATAGATATGATAGCGAAACATTTCAAAGATATTGCCTTTTGCGGACAGTTATCGGATCCAGTACATCACCCTAAATTTAACGAGATAATGTCACAACTAAAAAATGTACCAGAGGTGTTTGTTCATAATGCAGCTACAGCTAAACCTATGTCATGGTATATTAAATCTTGGCAGGCAAATCCTAAAGCAGTATGGATATTCGCCTGTGATGGTCTTCCTAAGGACAGTCATAAATACAGGAAGAATCAAGATGGTATTAAGATGTTTGAGATAATGAAAGAGGCAACTAAACATTTATTAAGCACACCTGTGTGGCAATGTATTAGATTTAAGTATAATGAAAATGATATTGAAGAAGCAAAGAAGATGGCAACTGATAACGGAATAAATTTTATAGTTGTAGAATCATCAAGATGGCTAACAGATGACGATCCATTTAAACCAACAAAAGCATTAAAATCAAAGAACGCAGTATATGAAAATAAATCCTAAATGTTTACCTGATCCAGGCAACAAAGACTTTGAACCAATGCCTTTGGCAATAGACAATAGAGGTCACTTATTACCATGTTGTTGGTGTGATCACCCGAAGACTACAAAGAGTGAACTGTTTAAAGAAATTTACTCTGTTAGTAAACTTAAAGATTATAAAAGTATAGATGATATACTTGACACAAAACAATGGCAAGCTTTTGAAGATGATCTAGTACAGGCTAGAGATAAAGGAGACAATTTAGAAAAAATCAATCAAACTTGCTTACACCATTGCCAAGCAAGGGCTAAAGATGATAAGATAAAGGTTGAAACTTATTATGAAAACGGAGTAAAGAAAGTGGTAGAGGAGAAATAATGGACGCATGGAAATATGAATATGCTGAAGACAAAGAGAATTATACTAAACTCTTTGATGAATGTATGAAAGAAAATCAGGAACAAAACATAGAGTTTCTAGAAAAAACAGTTACAAATATAGTAGGTAGAAAATATGCCGTAGCATGTCAAAATGGTACAGACGCCTTAATGTTTTCTCTAAAATGTCTAGGTATAAAACCAGGCGATGAAGTAATAACAACCAACTTTTCTTGGATATCAACAGCGTCTTGTATATCTATGGTAGGTGCAACGCCAGTATTTTGTGATATAGACCCATACACTTATCATATAACACTTGACAGTATCAAACGTATGTATTCAGACAAAGTAAAAGCAATTGTTTATCCACATTTGTTTGGTAGCATGTCAGATATAACAGAGATATTAAAATTTTGTAAAGAGAAAAATATATATTTTGTAGAAGACGCAGCTCAGGCCATAGGTTCTAGTCTTAATGGCATAAAAGCAGGTACACAAGGAGATTTTAGTACTATAAGTTTTAATGCAAACAAAACTATTGGTGGTATCGCTGGTGGTGGAGTTGTATTGACAGATAACAAAGATCATGCTGATATGTGTATCAAGTTAAGAAAACATGGTAACCACGAAATGTTAGGATATAATTCTAAAATGTTATTCTTTAATGCAAAGTTTATTGATTATAGATTAAAAAAACTAGATCAGTATATTGAGGCAAAACAAGCCATAGCAAAAAAGTATGATGAACAATTAGATGGCTATGTGTATGTACATAAACCAACTAATGGTATGAATCATACATATCATAAATACATTATAAGATTTGATGAAGGAGATCCAGTTGAAGGTGGCGAGGCAAGAGATAGAATAAAAGGTAAACTAGGAGCTAATGTTCATTATGAAAAACCTATTTCAGAAAGACCCATGTATGAAAATATAAAATATAGAAGTGATAACTGTAAAAATACTAAAGTAGTTAGTAAAACTATATTGACTTTACCTATACACCCATGGTTAACAGATGAAGAAATAAAAAATACCTGTGATGGTATATTAAATAACTTATGATTGAAATAATAGCAAACACAGAATTAGATCAAATTAGTTATATTGACAGTAACGAAAATCCTGTTCCTATAACTGATCAAAATCTTATTAAAACTTGTCAAATGATGAAAAGAGCATTAGGTACTAGTGACATCTTTGACGAAACATTAATTGACAAAGAACATGAACCAGTGTATGAGTATATTGTTGAGAAGACTTACTTAATGCCTGAATATGATTACGGTCCTTTGAACTTTAAAGAAGAACCTAAACATAAACTTAAAATAGCATTTAACAAATTATTCTATGAAAAAATTAATAGTTAGTGGAGATAGTTGTTCAGATATAAATTTTGAATCAATCTGTCACCCTACGTGGGACTTTTCATGGCCAAAATGGCCTGAACACGTTGCAAAACATTTAGGTATGGAACTAGTTTGTTTAGGTAAAGGTGGTCAAGGTAATCAATACATTTATTCTACTTTACAAGATGAGATAATAAAAACACCTAAAGAAGAAATAGGATTAGTTATAGCTGCTTGGTCACAATCATTTAGAAAAGATTGGCAAGCAGGCTGGCTAGGCAATTGGCACTCTAGAAGGACTGATCAAGATGGAGACTTGTTAGGTTGGGTAACTAAAAGTTTAAGAACATATTTAAGTTTTCAGATGATGTGTGAAAACTACAACCTGCCATATTATCATTTTCAAATGGGTGATCTATTTGAATCATATTTAAAAGGATTAAGACCTGCAGAATCAGATAGATTACTTCATAATATGACAGACGAGGATAGAATGAAATATCCAGGTGATAAACTTAAAGATGAGGAAAAATTATTAGAAATAATAGGCAAGTATAATAAACATATAAATAACTTTATAGGTTGGCCTGGTTTACAAGAAAAATATGATAGACTAGGTGGTTTTAACATGATCAGTCATGTTTTAGGTAGAGACAGAATACAAATGAAAGAAAGAGGCCTTATAGTATCTGACCAAGATGACCACCCTAACGAAAAAGGACATCAAGCAATAACCAACCTCTTAATAGGAGAAATAAATGTCAAAAATATATGAAACGTTTTTAAAACGTAAACACGTAATAGAATACGATAAGGATAATATACCAGATAAAAAAGTTATAGAAGATTGTCTCTGGAAAGCCTGGCATATGACACCCTCAAAACAAAATTACTATCCCTACAAAGTAAATATATTAGGTCCAGAATCAAAGTTTGATGATGAAAAACTTAAAGTATGGGATAAGGCAATGCATAACCACCATAATGTGGAAGAAAGAGCATTATCAAAAGGTCAGATAAATCAATCACCTAAAAAAGTAAATAAAACATATCAACATTTATCAGACGCTCCTTATGTAATAGTTATTACGTCTAGAGTTGTTGAACCAGGAAAAACAAATGCATGGAATCAAAAATGTATTGCTGAAGATGGTCACTTTAGTGAACCAGAATTTGAAGATCAAATAAACAACCTAGCACAAGCAACAAGTGTTGAAGTAGGATTGTTTGTAGCTTCTCTTACAGGATTACTAGTAGAGAAAGGTATTGATATTACATATACACAATGTTTTCCTAAAGATGTAGAAAAATGGCATGATCTAGATTTTGTTACGACTTTACCACTTCTAACTTGTTCTATGGGACATGGAAAATATTATAAGAAACAGTGGATGGAAGAAAATGGTCCTGATACTGAAAACGGTAAAAGTAATTGGGATATGGACAGAAAAGCAGACTTTAAAGATGTAATAAATTGGGTTGAAGATACATCTGGAACTACAGACGAAAATAAAACTGAAATGAAAAGAAGATTAAACATTAGTAAACAAGATTTAAATATAGGAATAAATGACTAAATCTCCAGTATACAAAGCACTTAATAAGAGACAACAAGTTTGGTTGTACGATAGAGAAAAATGGCCAACTAAAGAAGAAGTAAACTCTATTATTAAAGAAGCTTATGAAGTAACTCCTTCTAAACAACAGTTTATGCCTTATAAGATAAACATTATAGGTCCAGGAGATGAAAATCAATCAGAAAAAATTAAGATATGGAATAAAGCAGTATTTAATCACCATGCAATAGAAGATAGGGCCATGAGAGAGGGTAAGATAAAAGATTCAATACATCTAGTAAATAGAAACTATCAACATATAATAAGCGCTCCATATGTTTTGGTATTTGAATCAAGACTTTGTGAGAACAATAAATTTAATCAATGGGGTGTAGATAATGATAGTCACTTTACGGAACAAACTATTGAAAGTGAATTAAGCCAAATAGACAGTTTAATTTCTTTTGAATGTGGGTTATTTTCTCAATCATTAGTTGGCCTGGCATTAGAAAAAGGTATAGACGTTTCATTTACTTCTTGTTTTCCTAAAAATCCATCTGGGTGGCAAGATACTACTTATGTTAATAGAACACCACAAATGATAGTTACACTAGGTTATGGTTCCTATTACAGAATGGATTTTATGAAAAGAACTAATCAAGTACAAGATGATCATAAACCACCATATGAAGATATGATAAATTGGGTTGATGTGACAAAACAGCCAGCAGACAGTAAGACATTTAAAAATGCAAAGGATATGTGGCATTATGATGATAAAAAGTTTACAGAAATGGTAATAGAAAAATCTTTTGGTGGTGAACTAGAGATAAATAAGCAGTTAGAAGAAGAAAAAACTAAATGAAATTTGATCTAGAATACGCACAAAAGAACTACTTAGCTGTAGATTTCTTTCTATCAATGTCTTGTAATAAAGATTGTCACTACTGTACAAGTTATACTCTAGAAATGAGAAACTTAACAGTAGATTTAGATTTTTTAAGAGAAACGTTAGAAAGTTTAAAGAATTATAAGACAAGAATATGCTTACTTGGTGGTGAGCCAGGTCTAATTAAGAACTTGCGTGAAGTGATTGCAATGGTAAAAGAATACCCTAATTTTATTTGCCAAGTTTTATCTAACTCTTTTATAAGAAAAAGATACCCAGAGATACTAAAAGACCCAGATGTTTTATATGTAGAACATTTAACGTTAGATTTTTATCCAGATGAGATAAAGAAATTAGGTAACTATGACTATCTAGAACCAAATGATATGAATAACTATAACGTAGTACTTAAAACACCTAATTACTTTAAATACATAGCAAACTATCCAGAATTTAAAAAGAAACTAGAACATAAAAATACTATGTTCAAAGCATTTAATGGTAGAACACCAACTAAAGGTGATGTAGAAGAAGTACATAAACAAGCAGCTGAAATAGATCGTAAAATGTGTGCCGCTTTTCCAATGGTACCAGTAATAAACTTTGAAACAAAAACTATAGTACACTGTAGTAAAAAATTTGCCAACAATCTTGAACTATCTAGATCGTTTCCTATGACAAAAGAAAACGTAGACAAGATGATGAATTTCCAGTT
>Ga0209091_10001407_pt1 | contig 21060 bp, 21 predicted proteins | sample ArcticOcean_MG_C_6_FD_187438 | JGI IMG/M metagenome (GOLD analysis project Ga0209091, IMG submission 187438) | Marine microbial communities from western Arctic Ocean - ArcticOcean_MG_CB8_128 (SPAdes) (version 2) | ecosystem: Environmental > Aquatic > Marine > Oceanic | place: Arctic Ocean...
AACATGGTTAGAAACAAAAGAAGATGGTTCAATAAGAAAGAATCACGCTGGTATAGGATTTAGTTACGATGGTGGAAATGACGCATTTATTGCCCCACAACCTTATCCGTCATGGACATTAAACGATACAACATTTAAATGGGAAGCACCAACACCTTGTCCTGTTAATGAATTTAATTATACATGGAACGAAACAGATCAACAATGGGATCAACGGAGTGGAACAGAATAAATGGCATTAACAAAAGTAAAAGCAGGTAATATACTATTAACTACTCCAGGCGCGGGTAGCAATGATGTTACTCCAGCAACAACAGCATATGTAACGACTGCACTCGCAAATTTAGCGGATAGTGCACCAAGTACATTAGATACACTTAACGAATTAGCTGCAGCTTTAGGCGACGATGCTAACTTTAGTACAACTGTTACAAATAGTATAGCAGCAAAATCCCCTTTAGCAAGTCCTACATTTACTGGTACACTAGAGATACCTAACTTAACAATAAGTAGCGCACAAGGATCCGATGGACAGGTGCTCACTTCTACAGGATCAGGTATTGCTTGGGAAGCTGTTCCAGCAGGAACAACGATTAACACAAACGCTGATAATAGAATCATCACTGGTTCAGGTACAGCAGATACTTTAAATGGTGAGGCTAATCTTACTTATAATGGAACTGATGTAAGCCTAATAGGTGGCAATCAAATGACCAATGCTCTTTCTTGGTACAACGCCACCACCGAACTTGCATCTATAGAAAATGTAAGCCATACCTCATACAACGATTCAGGCGGCTTATTGTTTAAAACAGCAGGAACATCACAATCAGGCATGCAAGAGCGTATGAGAATTGACTCCAGTGGCAATACTATAGCCGAATCATTATATGTAACCAATGATTCTAGTGCTACTTTAAGTAGTGCCACTAAAACTATTATTACTCAAGATAATATAGAGATGTATTATCAATCTTCGCAGAGAATTGTAATGGGGAGAGACCAATATTCTAGCGGTCATGCAGGAATAGTTTTTCAAGACCCAGGCTATAGCACAGCATCAGGTGGGGTGACAGTTGGGTCTATATCAAGAGGAACAATGGGATTTGCTACTTCTAATAATAGTACAATGCAAAATCGCATGCGTATTAATAGTGTTGGGGGTATTATAGTTGGAGAACACTCCACTTCAGGAGCAATTCAACCTAGCGGGTTAAACAGTGGTAGCTATCAAGGGATTACTTTTAATTCTCCTAATGTATCAAGCCCTAGACATTGTTACTCTTGGTCAAATGGTCTGTATTGGTGGAATGGAAGTAATGAAGGTAGTTTAGCTGCAAGTGGTGCTTGGACTAATGGCTCAGATATAGCCTTTAAAAAGAATGTTGCAGATATTGAATATGGTTTATCCACAGTCTTGGATTTACAACCAAGAAAATATCAAATGAAATTAGATTCTGCTGATGATATCGGTTTTATTGCGCAGGAAATGGAAACAATAATTCCTGAAATAGTACATACAAATGTTAACAGTGGCTACAAATCATTAGACTATGGTGCAATCACAGCTGTACTTGTTAAAGCCGTGCAAGAACAACAAGCATTAATAGAAAGCCTAACAGCACGAATTGCTACACTCGAAGAATAAGTAGTATAAATACATTAAAGGATAATTAATATGGCAGCACCAAACAGTAAAACAACATTCATAGATTATTGCTTACGAGCATTAGGTGCACCTGTGATTGAAATAAATGTAGACGATGATCAGGTAGATGACAGGGTTAATGAAGCTCTGCAGTTCTATCAAACATATCATTCAGATGCTATTGAAAAAGTTTATTTAAAACATAAGGTCACAAATTCAACATTAACATTAAGTGCATCAGTCGCTAGTAATTTCACAGTAGGTGAGATAATTACAGGTGGAACATCCGGTGCAAAAGCTTTAATTAAAACCGCTACTGGAACTACTATTACATACAACGTATTAACAGATTTTAGTAAAGTATTTACAACAGAAGGAATTACAGGTACGGACTCAGGCGCGACCGCGACAGTCTCTGCCGTTGCTAAAGGTGATATGGAGAATGGATATGTTACAATCCCAGAATTAGTAACAGATGTATTATCAGTTATGCCAATTAAAGATGCAGTTTCATCTACTAATATGTTTGACATTAAATACCAAATGCATTTAAATGATATGTATTCATTAGGATTTTTAGGTTCATTAACAGAATATGTAATGACACAGCAATGGTTATCATTATTAGATATGGTTATTGATGATGGTAAGAAATCTTTAAGCTTTGATAGACATAAAGATCAATTAAGAATTGATATGGATTGGAATGTAGAAGTTGATGTAGATAATTATATACTTATAGAATGCTATAGAGTTATAGATCCAGATTCATTCACAGAAGTTTATAATGATTACTTTTTAAAAAGATATGCCACAGCACTTATTAAAAGACAATGGGGAACAAACCTATTAAAATTCGAAGGAATGGTTATGCCAGGTGGCGTTACATTTAACGGAAGACAACTCTTTGATGACGCAAACGAAGAACTATTAAAATTAGAGGAAGAGTGTAGATTAAATTGGGAACAACCAGTCGATTTCTATACAGGATAAACCATGCCAAGATCAGTTTTCTTTTCACAGGCGGTAAGAACAGAACAAAATCTTTACGAAGATTTAGTTATTGAAAGCCTAAAAATATTCGGTCAGGATGTATATTACATCCCTCGAACATTAGTGAATAGAGATACCATTCTTGGTGAAGACCCGGCATCTAAATTCGATGATGCTTATTTAATAGAAGCTTACATAGAAAACACAGAAGGCTTTGAAGGTACTGGGGATTTATATTCTAAATTTGGTTTAGAAATTAGAGACGAAGCAACATTCGTAATTTCTAGAAGACAGTGGGAAAAGATCATAGGTATTTTTTCCAGCGATCTAACTAATCCAAAACCACAAGAAGGCGATGTTTTATTCCTTCCAATGACAAACTCATTCTTTGAAATATCTTTTGTAGAAGATGATTCACCCTTCTATCAATTATCTAACTTACCCGTTTACAAACTCAACTGTTCATTGTTTGAATATAATGATGAAGATTTCGATACAGGTGTAGAAGGAATAGATTTAAAAACAGGTGCAAATGCTTACCAGGTAACAATGGATTTAGCTATTACAGGTGGCAATCATTTCCAAATTGGTGAAATGGTAAGTCAGGTAGTTGGAATAACAGCAGCTTCAACAAATATAGTCGTTAGAGGTGAAGTACAAAATAGAACTAAAACCTCAGCCACAATATCGCAGATAGGTGTTTCTAATATAGAAGTTACAAACAGTGATGGATTTGCTAAAGACTTTATTGTTTCTACTAACTTTGCTTTAATTGGAGCAACTAGTGGCTATGTGTCTTATGTAACTAAAATATATGACATAAACGATACCACAAATACCTTCGATACTGATGGTGCTTCGCAAAACGTAGCAATAGAAAACTTTGCAGATGGATTTATAGACTTTACAGAAAATAATCCATTCGGTGATCCTTCGGAGACATATTAATGTTCGGTACACATTTTTATCACGCGACAATGCGAAAATCAGTAGCAGTGTTTGGTACACTATTTAATGATATAGCTATTGTAAGAAGAAAGTCAGACGGTTCAATTGTAAATCAAATAAGAGTACCATTATCATATGGACCTAAACAAAAATTCTTATCTAGATTAGATCAAGATACTGGATTTGATGCATCAATGGCAGTTAAATTACCTCGTATGGCTTTTGAAATTACTTCTTTAGAATTAGATGTAATACAAAAAGGCCAAAAAAGAAATAAGATTGTAGAAACACATGGATCAGATATAACAAAGAAGAAAACAATACAGAATTATACTGCTTATAATATTGGAATGCAATTAAGTATAATGACTAAAAATCAAGATGATGGTTTACAAATCATTGAACAGATACTACCATACTTCCAACCTGAATATACATTAACAATTAAACCTGTATCTGGTTTTGATCTTAAACAAGATGTGCCAGTAATATTACAAAGTGTAGCTATTAATGATGAATATGAAGGTAGTTATGAAGAAAGAAGAGTATTAACATATACTTTAGACTTTGTTATGAAAATGAAGTTTTATGGACCAACGGTAGATCAATCATTAATTAGAGAAGTTAATCTTGACTTTGAAAATAAATCAACAGGCGAGTTCTACGAAGGACTAAACTATACGGTGAGACCTTCAGATACAGCAGCAACAAAGGTTGTTACGGTTGCTTATGATGAAAATCAATTCGTAGTTGGTGGAGGAACATTCCAATATACTGTTTCAATCGAACCAGTAGGGGTAGTTGGAACCACCGCAGCTGCAGTTAGTAATACTGCTGAGGTTCAGTTAATTAATACTACGGGGCTTCAAGTTGGTCATGTTATAAGCGGAACAGGAATAAGTGGTTCACCCCAGGTTTCAAGTATTAATTCTCCTACAAGTATAACGTTAACCGCGGCTCAGACCGTTGGTAATAATGTTGCTTTAACTTTTACCGCTAATAAATATTATTTATTCGATCAACAGCAACCAAGATTAACTTTATATAGAGGAAACACCTATATCTTTACTCATCCACCAGCACATCCATTTAAAATATCAGCAACGTCAGGCGGAACACACAGCGCAGGTGGGGTAGCTTATACAACAGGAGTAGTAACTTCTGCAATTAATAAAACAGGTACAGTAGCCGGAGCGGTTAATTCAAGCGCAAGCGTGACTTTATCTTCAGCAGTTGAAGGCATTAAAGTTGATGATGCAGTCACAGGTACAGGCATTTCTGGAATTGTTACAGTGGCAGCAATAAGTGGAACAGCTTTAACACTATCAAGTGCGCAAACAATTGCAAGTGGAGTTAATCTTACAATTGCAACTCATATAACAACCTTTGCAGTTGCAGAAAATGCACCTGAAAATTTATATTACTATTGTCCAAACCATATTAAAATGGGTGGAGATATAATAGTACTTACATCGTAATGGATATATCATGGATAAAAGAGATAAACTACAAAAGTCACTAGAGAAAAATCTACCAGCTGAAAAGAAAACATCAGTACAAGTCTTTCAAGATAAGAGAGATATAAAGGACGATTACGAATTCTCTAGAACAACCTACAAAGATTTAATTTCTACAGGAATGCATAGCTTGGATATACTCGCCGAGCTCGCTCGCGAGAGCGAGCACCCACGTGCGTTCGAAGTATTATCTAGAGCTATAAAAGATGTAGCTGATACTACCGAAAAGCTAATGGATCTTCAGAAACGTAAGAAAGATTTAAATAAAGAAGAACAAGAACAATTAAAGAGAGAAGCAATTACTAACAATAACCTATTCGTAGGAAGTACTGCTGATCTACAAAAAATGATACTAGACCAATCTAAAGAAAAAGATTTTATTGATGCAGAGGATTAAAAATAACGAATTCGGTTATCTAGGTAATCCTAACGTTAAGCGGGATGGGGTTGAAACTGAATTTACTAAGGAAGAGATTAAAGAATACCTAAAGTGTATGAAAGATCCTGTGCATTTTGCTAAGAAGTATGTAAAGATTATATCTTTGGATGAAGGATTAGTACCATTTGATCTATATCCGTATCAAAAAAAGATGTTTAAACACTTCAATCAGAATAGATTTAGTATAGTGTTAGCATGCAGACAAAGTGGTAAAAGTATATCTAGTGTGGTTTATATCTTATGGTATGCAGTATTTCATCCAGATAAAACTATCGCGATACTCGCGAACAAGGGCGCGGTCGCACGTGAGATGCTCGCGCGTATCACCCTCGCGCTCGAGAACTTACCTTTCTTTTTACAGCCAGGAACTAAGGCATTAAATAAAGGTTCATTAGAATTCAGTAACAATTCTAAAATAATAGCAGCAGCAACCTCTGGTAGTTCTATAAGGGGTTTATCTATTAACTTATTGTTCTTAGATGAGTTTGCTTTCATCGATGATGATGCTAGGTTTTATACATCTACCTATCCAGTGGTATCAGCAGGTAAAGATACCCAAATTATAATTTGTTCTACAGCAAATGGGATAGGTAATGTATACCATAAACTTTGGGAAGGAGCGGTACAAGAGACAAACGAATATAAGCCTTTTAGAATAGATTGGTGGGATGTACCAGGACGAAATAAGAAATGGCAGAAAGAAACTATATCTAATACATCTGAATTACAATTTGAACAAGAGTTTGGTAATACATTCCATGGAAGAGGTAATACTTTAATCGAGGCTAATCATTTGTTAGCACAGAAAAGCCATGAGCCTATTTCATTTAAAGAGAATACCTGGATATATGAACAAGCAATCGAAGGCCATGAATACATAATGACGGTGGATGTTGCAAAGGGTAGAGGACAAGATTATAGTACATTTACTATTATCGATAGCTCAGTTAACCCATTTAAACAAGTCGCAGTGTTTAGAGATAACAATATATCACCAATGTTATTACCGGATATCGTGTATAAATATGCGAAGAGCTACAACGAAGCATATGTAATTGTAGAAAGTAATGACCAGGGTGCAGTAGTTTGTAATGGATTATATTATGATTTAGAGTATGAAAACATATTTGTAGAATCACAGGTAAAAGCAAATGCGATTGGTGCTACTATGACACGAAGGGTAAAACGAATAGGATGTTCTACCATAAAAGATTTAATAGAACAAAAGAAATTAGAGATAGTAGATGCAAATACTATTTTAGAAATGAGTACCTTTGTTTCAAAAGGAACTTCGTTTCAAGCAAGCTCATCTAACCATGATGACTTAATGATGAACTTAGTATTGTTTGCTTGGTTTACTACCACAGATATATTTAGATCATTAACTGATATTGATATGAAAGATATGTTATATAGGGAAAGGTTGGCAGCAATCCAAGATGATATGCTTCCAGTTGGGTTTTTAGGCCAAGGTTCTGAAGATCATAAATATAGTAAAGACGAAGAAGGAAACCTTTGGTTAGAAACAGAGACCAAATTTAATAACTGGTAAAAATGAAATTTAAAGACTACATAGATCCACCAATAGTGGAAGCAACAGATACCTCAAATGCTTTTGCTAGCAAACCTGTAAAGGGATTACATCTTGTTGTGCTTGGTCTTGGCGATGAGGAAGGTACATTTGCAGAAGTTATAGAAGATGTAGCTAAGAAGAAAGGTTTAAAATATAATTTAATCAATGTAGAAGAAGCTTATATAGCAGATTCAGATGTTGATATTGGTGAGGTTACATTCCATAACTTCGATGGCGAAGATAAAAAATTAACTATACAAAAAGATAAATCCATTATTTTTGTAAGAGCTGGGGCAATACAAACACTAGTATCACAAGCCTTAGTATCTACATTAGGAACATATGGATTCTTTTTAATCAACGATTTAGAATCAATGGTTTTGTGCGATAATAAACTATCTAGTACTATTACCTTAGATAGATATAATATAAGTACGCCTAAAACGGCAATGATTAATACTGTTAAGTCTATAGAAACTTCACATAGCAAAATAGGTGGTAAGTTTCCAGTTATAATAAAAACCCTTACAGGTACACAAGGTGTTGGGGTATCTAAAGTAAATGATATGGCTTCACTTGTATCTGTAGCACAATCCTTATGGAAATATGATGCACAGCTTTTAATCCAAGAATTTTTAGATATTAAATCCGATATTAGAACATTGGTTGTGAATGGTAACATTATAGGTGCGGCAGAAAGGATTAAACAAGACGATAAAGAATTTAGAAACAACGTACATTTAGGTGCTAAAACTGTACCATATGATCTATCGGAAGAAGAAAAAGAACTCATTAGGCGCGCTGCACGGAGCTCTGGCGCTATGTATTGCGGTGTAGATCATTGTAAAGTTGGTAATAAACTATACATATTAGAGATAAACGGATCACCTGGCATACGATCTTCTTTCATGGGATACGATCCTGCAGATGGTAAAAAGGTAGGTAAAAAATCAGATAAAGAAGTATTTGAAATTATATTAGATTACTTCTCTGCAGAAATTCATAGAAGACCTTTATTTAGAACCGAATCAGGCTATGTCGAAAGAATAGTAATCAATGGATTAGATACACCAATAAGAGCCAAGTTCGATACTGGTAATGGTACTAATGCTACGATGCTTCATGTAGATAAACTAGACATTGACGGTGACACAGCACACTGGGTCAAAAATGGACAAAAGTTTAAAAATGATATAGTAGATGTATCATTAGCAAAACATTTAAATACCACAGATAAAAGGCCTGTGGTTGAACTAACAATAACCTTTAATAATAAACAATACACAGTTCCTTTTGGATTAACCACAAGAGACTCTGCATCAGAGATGCTTGTAAATAGGAAACTACTGAGTATATTTAAGGTATCGGTTAATCCAAACAGGAAGTTTATATTATCAGATTGGGTAGAAAGGAATGACAGGACAGATGTCTAACCCTAGAAATTTAATTAGTATAAATAAACGTATTGAATATAATCTTATTATGAATAACTTATTAACTAACTCAAAAAGAGGATAAAGCGATGGCATTTCAAGTATCACCAGGCGTTGAGGTCAAAGAGATCGACGCAACTAGCGTGATTCCCGCTGTTTCTACCAATATTGGTGGATTCGCTGGATCATTTAACTGGGGTCCGGTTAGCGAAATTGTAACAGTAGGTTCTGAATCAGAACTCGCTGGACATTTTGGTACACCAGACGACAGTACAGCTAAATATTTTCTTACAGCCGCGGCATTCTTAAAGTATGGCAACGCGCTGAAGGTAGTTCGAGTATTATCGGGGCATGACAATGCTTCTGGTGATGGTTCCGGACAACTGATTAAGAATAAAGATGATTATGATAATAACTACGCTAACGGATCCCTATCAAAGGGAGATTGGGTTGCTAAATACCCAGGCGTTCTCGGAAACAGTCTAAAAGTATCAGTAATATCGCAAGGTATTTCTAGCTTTTCAGGATGGACCTATTCAGGTTCATTTGACAGTGCTCCAGGAACTTCTGATTATGCAGTCTCAATTGGTAAATCGGGCGCAAACGACGAATTACACGTAGCAGTTATTGACGAAGACGGTCTTTTCACAGGTACAGCAGGTACCGTGTTAGAGACTTTCGCATACGTTTCCCAAGGATCGGATGCTAAGAAGAGTGATGGAACTACTAACTATTACAAAGAGGTTATTAATAATAACTCTAAGTATGTTTGGTGGACAGATCACAACACTAACTTAGCAGAAGCAGGCTCACTTGTATCAGGTGTAGCAGGAAATAGTTTTACAACACACACATCAGCAATGGAAGCTTCCCTTGCAGGTGGATCAGACGATAACGCACCAACAGCTGGCGAAATCTTATTAGGTTACGACCTATTCGAAGACGCAGAAACAGTTGATGTTAACTTATTGTTTGCATGTCCAGATGCTAACGGCACAGAGACAATCGCAGAAGATCTTATTTCAATTGCAGCAGCAAGAAAAGATTGTATGGCTTTTGTGTCTCCACCGATAGAGGACACAGTAGGAAGTGCAGCACCAGCAACAGACGTTATGGCGTTTGCTAATGGACTTACTTCTTCATCATACGCTTCTTGCGATAGTTCAGCTCTATACGTATACGACAAATATAACGACGTTTACAGATGGATCGGGGCAGCAGGACACGTAGCAGGTTTATGTGCTAATACAGATACCGTAGCAGATGCTTGGTTCTCACCAGCAGGTGTGAATCGTGGTCAGCTATTCGGCGTCACAAAACTAGCATACAATCCTAAAAAAGCAGATAGAGATACTTTGTACAAAGGTAGAGTAAACCCATTGGTTTCTTTCCCAGGACAAGGTATGATGTTATTTGGAGATAAAACTCTTCTTAGCAAACCTTCTGCATTCGATAGGATTAACGTTCGAAGATTGTTCATAGCACTAGAGAAAGCAATTTCAACAGCTGCTAAGGCACAATTATTTGAATTTAATGACGAATTCACAAGAGCAAACTTCCGTAATATGGTAGAGCCGTTCTTGAGAGACGTTAAAGGTAGACGTGGAGTTACAGATTTCTCAGTAATATGTGACACTACAAATAATACCGGAGCGGTTATTGATGGTAACAGATTCGTGGCAGATATTTTTATCAAGCCAGCAAGATCTATTAACTTCATTACACTAAATTTCATAGCAACAAGAACAGGCGTCGATTTCTCAGAAATCGCCGGCTCATAAGGGGTAATTCACAATGGCAATATTAGGCGTAGACGATTTTAAATCTAAGCTAGTTGGCGGTGGTGCTCGTTCTAACCTTTTCAAGGTTACAATGAACTTCCCTGGCTATGCAAATGGCGATGTAGAACTTACATCATTTATGTGTAAAACAGCTCAATTTCCATCATCAGTGGTAGCACCGATTATGGTTCCATTCAGAGGAAGACAACTTCAGTTAGCTGGAGATAGGACTTTTGAACCTTGGACTGTAACGATTATCAATGATACTGGTTTTGAAGTACGAAATGCTTTTGAAGCATGGAGTAATGGTATTAACGGTCACAATTCTAACACTGGTCTAAGTAATCCTACTGACTATCAAGCAGATGCTATTATTGAGCAACTTGATAAAGAAGGTAATGTTACTAAGACTTACGATTTTAGAGGGCTTTGGCCTTCCAACATCGGTGCTATCGACGTTTCATATGAAACTGCAGATACAATTCAAGAGTTTACTGTTGAATTACAAGTACAGTATTGGGAATCAACTGGAACCACATCTTAATTAGGTTCATAAATATATAGGACGAGAGGGAATCTTTTCCCTCTCTGATTATATGAGAGATATATAGTATGGCAGAATTTTTCGGATTCGAGATAAATAGAAAAGGAAAGGACAAAGAAGTTCCTAAAGTTTCCTTTGTACCAGATACAGAAGAAGATGGCGCAGGTGTTATTACCAGCGGTGGACACTTTGGTGCATACATTGATCAAGATGGCGGCAATGCAAAGAACGAAGTAGAACTTATCATGAAGTATCGTGATGTGTCTTCCCAACCAGAGGCAGATGCAGCAATTGAAGATATAGTAAATGAAGCTATTGTTGGAGATCATAACGATGTTCCAGTAGATATCATTTTAGATAAAGTAGACACTTCAGACAAAATTAAAAAATTACTAAAAGCAGAATTTGATCATATACTAGAGTTACTTAACTTCAATAGTTTTGGTCATGATATTTTTAGAAAATGGTACATTGATGGTAGATTACCTTATCACATCATTGTAGATGACAATCTTAAAAATGGTATTAAAGAGCTTCGATATATCGATCCTACCAAATTAAGAAAAGTTAAAGAGATAGAAGAAGAGGAAGATCCTAAAACAGGAGCTAAACTCATCAAGAAACAAACAGAGTTTTTTATATTCCAGGACAATGCTCTTGGAAAATATAATCAAGGATTAAAAATACAACCAGATGCTATTGCTTATGCAACTTCTGGAATGTTAGATAGTTCTAGAAAAAGAATCTTATCCTATTTACATAAGGCTATTAAGCCAGTAAATCAATTAAGGATGATGGAAGATTCTTTAGTTATATACAGAATATCACGTGCCCCAGAACGTAGGATATTTTATATTGATGTTGGTAACTTACCTAAGGGTAAAGCCGAAGAGTACCTAAAAGGTATTATGAATCAATATAGAAACAAATTGGTGTATGACGCAAAGACTGGTGATATCAAAGATGATAAAAAGCATATGAGTATGCTTGAAGATTTCTTCTTACCACGTAGAGAAGGTGGAAGAGGAACAGAAATCACCACGCTACCAGGCGGCGAAAATTTAGGACAAATAGATGATATTATATACTTTCAAAAAAGGTTATATAAAGCATTAAACGTTCCTATGAATCGATTAGAACAAGAAGCTCAATTCTCGTTAGGCAGATCTTCAGAGATCACCAGAGACGAGGTTAAGTTTAAAAAGTTTATTGATCGATTAAGAAAAAGGTTTTCAGATCTGTTTTTACAGCTTCTTAAAACTCAATTACTTCTAAAAGGTATATTGACTGAACAAGATTGGGCGCAATGGAAAGAATCTATTGCATTTGATTTTATTGAAGACAATTACTTTAGTGAATTAAAAGAGTCAGAGATGTATAAAGAAAGATTTGAAATGCTCGGAAGCTTAGACGAGTTTATGGGTACTTTCATATCAAAAGAGTGGGTTCAGAAGAATATTCTACGATTCAACGATGATGATATTGAAACTATGCAACAACAAATTGATGATGAAGAGAAAGCAGGAGAGCTTGATATGCCAGATCCGGAAGATCCGAGATTTGGATAATATCAAGAACTTTATACGTATAAATATATAACACAGGATTAAATAATGGAAGTTACAGATATAATTAAACAAGTGAATGACGGTGACAATGTGAACGCAAACAAATCGTTTGACACTGTAATGGGCACAAAGCTAAAAGATGCTTTGGATGCCAAAAAAATAGAGCTTGCCAGTAGTATGATCGACAGAAAAGTTTCAGTCGAAGAACCTACAGAGCAAGAGTAATACGGAGATAACTCATGAAGTTAATTTCAGAGTATACAGATAGTAATATAAAAAATTACATTGCCGAAGATAAAAAAGGCAATAAAAGCCACGTCATAGAAGGCGTGTTTATGCAGGCCGATAAGAAAAATCGAAATGGCCGTGTATATGAAAAAAAGATTCTAGAGTCAGCTGTTAACAAATATGTTAAAGAGCAGGTGGCAACTGGTAGAGCGGTTGGTGAGTTAAATCACCCAGAAGGACCGACTATCAACCTGGATAAAGTTTCTCACAAAATTACTGACCTTCGATGGGAAGGAAATAATGTTGTGGGTAAGGCATCAATACTTAATACACCTATGGGTAATATCGTTAGCGGTTTACTTGAAGGTGGAGTTAAGCTTGGTGTATCAAGTCGTGGTATGGGAAGCCTTGTGCAAAAAAATGGTGCTAGTTATGTGAGTGGTGACTTTATGTTATCAACAGTAGATATAGTCCAAGACCCTTCAGCTCCGGAGGCATTTGTCAACGGAATTATGGAAGGTAAGGACTGGATATGGGATAACGGCATATTGGTTGCGCAAGACATTGAATTAATTGAGACTGAAATAAAGACTGCAAAGAATATCAACTCTTCGGATGTTGAGATACGAGCCTTTAAGAATTTCCTCTCGAAACTTGTAAATAAATAATCCGAGGAGGATAACGACATGTCAGAAGACGTAAATAACGCTGAAGAACTGTCAATTGATGAGCAAGCTTCTGAAGTAAGCGAAGAGCAACTAAACGATGAAAATCAAGTAATCGAAGATGTTGTTGAAGATGCTAACGAGGAAGTTGTTGAATCAACAGAAGAAGAATTAGAAGAAGCTAAAAAGAAAGAAGATGATCTTGAAGAAGATGCTCCGAAATCTGTAGCTACTCCTAAGACTAAAGCTGGTGTAATACAAGCCGCAGTTGATATGTTAAAATCAGCAAAAAAAGAAGACGCACAAAAACTATTTGCAAAAATGGCAGCGATTTCTGAAGATGAGATTGAAGAATCAGAAGATGATGGTTCAGTAGCGAAAGCTATTGCATCTGCACCTTCAAAGAAGAATGAATTAAAAGCTAAAGCGAAAGTAGAAGCTCTTGATTTTTCTGATGATTTAGATACTATCATCGCAGAAGAAGCTACATTGAGCGATGGGTTCAAAGAAAAAGCAAGCACAATTGTAGAAGCAGTACTAACAAGTAAATTAGCTGAAACAGTAGAGCGCTTAGAATCTGAATACGTGCAAAACTTAGAAGAAGAAGTTTCTGAGATTCAAGGTTCAATGGTAGAGAAAGTAGATTCATACTTAAACTACGTTGTTGAAAATTGGATGAAAGAAAACGAAGTATCAGTCAGCCAAGGTCTTAGGACTGAGATTGCTGAAGACTTTATGACTTCACTTCAGTCAGTGTTCAAAGAACACTATATTGAGATACCAGAAGGTAAAGAAAACTTGTTAGATGAACTATCTGACCAAGTAGCTGAACTAGAGGAATCTCTAAACAAAACCACAGAAGATAACATCGCACTACACGGAGCTAATCAGTCACATGAGAAAGCTGCTATAGTAAGAGAAGCATCTTCAGGGCTTGCAGAAACCGATGCTGAGAAATTTGCTAAGTTGGTGGAAGATGTAGAATTTGATAACAAAGAAACTTTCGAACAGAAAGTAGCTACTATCAAAGGATCATTTTTCAAAGGCGAAGTAACTGAATCAGTTGACGAAGTAAATAGTATGGCAGGGGAAGATACAGCAGAAATTGTTGAAGTTTCCGATTCCATGTCTAGATACACTCAGGCTATAACTAAATTTAATAAATAATCTAATAGGGGAAAACATAAAATGTTTAACGCAGATTCACAATTAATGGAAAAATGGGGCCCGGTTCTAAACCACGAAGGCGCTCCTGAAATCCAAGACAGATATAAAAAAGCTGTCACAGCAAGGCTTCTTGAAAACCAAGAAATCGCTTTACGTGAAGAACAAGCCCAGGTACAAGGTAACTATATTTCAGAAGCAGCAGCAGCTAATAACATTAGCGGTAGTGCTCCGAATAATATTGGTACTTTTGATCCTGTTCTTATTTCTTTAGTAAGACGTGCCATGCCTAACCTCATCGCTTATGATATCGCTGGCGTTCAGCCAATGACTGGTCCAACAGGACTTATCTTCGCAATGAAATCCAAGTACGCAACACAAGCTGGAACAGAAGCATTCTTTAATGAAGCTGATACAGACTTTTCTGGTACTGGTACTCATCAAGCAGACCCAACCGGTCTAGCTGGTGTAGTAGATGCAGACACTGATGGGTCTATCGCTGATACTGCTGACGTCGTTTCTACTTTCGGTTCTGGTCTAACGACTGCAGCTGCAGAGAGATTGGGTGTTGGTGAATCAGGAGATGGTTCATTCGGTGAAATGGCTTTCACAATCGAGAAAGCTACTGTTACTGCTAAATCAAGAGCTTTAAAAGCTGAGTACACAATGGAACTTGCACAAGATCTTAAAGCAATCCACGGTTTGGACGCAGAAGGCGAACTAGCTAATATCCTATCTACTGAAATCTTATCAGAAATCAATAGAGAAGTTGTTAGATCAGTTCTAAAAACTGCTAAAATCGGTGCTTTACAATCTTCAACTGCAGTATCTGGAGTATTTGATGTCAACACTGACTCAGATGGCAGATGGATGGTTGAGAGATTTAAAGGTCTTATCATGCAACTAGAAAGAGAAGCTAACGTAATTGCTAAAGAAACAAGACGTGGCAAAGGTAACTTTGTTCTATGTTCTTCAGACGTAGCATCAGCTTTAGCAGCTGCTGGACTTTTAGACTACACTCCTGCTTTAAGTGCAAACTTAAACGTTGACGATACTGGTAATACATTTGCTGGTGTTTTAAATGGCAGAATGAAGGTCTATATAGATCCATATGCAACTGTTGATTTCGCATGTGTAGGATATAGAGGTCAAAACCCATACGACGCAGGACTATTCTATTGTCCATACGTTCCTTTAACTATGGTTAAAGCAGTTGGGGAAAATGACTTCCAGCCAAGAATGGGATTCAAAACAAGGTACGGCATGATTGCTAATCCTTTTGTAGCTATTGATGGAACTATCGGAGCCGATAGAACTAACCAATACTTCAGAATCTTCAGAATCGACGACATCATGGTGTAAACCTGATTTAGTTAATTCTATTTTCTTTAAAGGGGCTCTTCGGAGTCCCTTTTTTTGTGCGTATAAATATATTTACGAATAATAAAAATAGGATAATAATATGAATTTTAAAACAGCAATGAAAACAGTTTTATGGGATAAGAAATTTGACTTTAAAACTAGAGCAAGTAGAAGCGAATACTGGTGGTTTACAGCCGGAAGTGGGCTTATAGGCTTTGTGGTAGGAATACTAGATATAGCAATTATGGGTATAGACAATCCATTTGTATTTGGCCCTGTATCAACACCCGTTTTTGCGCTAATAATAATACAAACTATAGCAGTAACATCTAGACGGTTACAAGATAGAGGTAGAAGCGGTTGGAATCAGCTTTGGTCATTAACAATCGTAGGTATAATACCACTTATGTATTGGGTATTAATGCCAGCTAAAACTAAAAAGAACAAATGGGGAGTTAACCCTAAAATTAAAGAACTTAAATACGAGCAAAGCAATTTACCTATCTAAGCTTTAAAGGCATATAAATAATACCATGGCATTAACAACTAATAAGAACTTTCTTAGCCCAGTAGGTTTTGGGTTTAAAATTGACACTACCGAATTTCCAAATTTGGAATACTTCTGCACAGCGGTTACATTACCAGGAATTACTTCCGGTGATACTACTCTTCCTTATAGAGGGGTTAACTTAGCTATGAGTGGAGATAGAATGAACTTTGATGATTTATCCATTAGGTTTAATATAACCGAGAACATGGAAAACTATACAGAAACATTTAATTGGATGCATAATCTAATTCAAAAGAAAGATGCCGATAAGAACTATAAAAATGACGCAACGTTATTAATCTATAGTTCACATAACAACGTCAATCAGGAAATAAAATTCTATGATGTATTCCCAGTACAATTAAGCTCAGTAGAGTTTAACGCCCAGGGTACAGACATAGAATATTTACAGGCGGACTTAGTCCTTAAATATACCTCGTTTGAATTTGCAACCATAGGAGGCGTAACTCAAACTCCCCCTAACTCAGGATCCGGCGGGGGCAGTGGATACTAGGTAAAATAAGGGTTTACTTTTCAGGTAAACTATGATATAATAGGCATTATGAACAACCTTGAATCAATATTAGAGATGTGGAAGAAAGACAGTGTAATCGATGAGATGAACCTGGATGAATCTTCTAGATCTACAGCAAAACTACACTCCAAATACTTAGAACTATATACTGTTAATAGACTTAAATCCAAGAAATTAGATCTAGAATTAAAAGTTATATTAAGAGATAAGTTTAATCATTACAATGGAAAACTAGACCAAGAGAGTTTAGATCGTCTTGGATGGGATTACGATCCACTAAATGGATTAACAGTACTTAAATCTGATATGGATAAGTATTACGATGCTGATCCTGTCATACAAGCCCATCAAACAAAAATGATATACACTGAAGAAATGGTATTAGCATTAAAAGAAATACTAGATACTGTTAAGTGGAGACATCAAACAATTAAAAATATGATTGAATGGCGTAAATTTACGAGTGGAATTTAAATTTCACGATCACAAATTCGAGAACATAGGAAGATGGTACGATGTAATTCGTAGTGCCATGAATGAATTGGGCCATATAGAAAACCCAGACAAAGCCGATATCCACTTTTATAATCATATAGAAAATAACGGTCCTTCTGATGAAAATATTATTATAGTAAAACCCACGGCTCCTACTTCCAAACACTTCGCCTTAGATAAATTAGGATATGCTAATGCATCAGAGTTAGCTTATAAAGAACCAATCTTGAATGATGATATAGAACAAATGGATTGGCAAAGTATTATAGATCTTAGAAACACTAAGCCGAATAAATGGGATGATTCTATTTTACTTAAATGGCGACCAGCTAAAATATTTAAAGAACATATACTTATTATAGGCCAGCAACCACATGATGAAACAGTAAATGGATTTGGATTTGGAGATCATTGGAAAAAACTTACCATGATTGTAGATTACTTAAGTCCTATGCATTATAATCTAATAGTTAAGCTACACCCAGCTATGAAAATACGTGGTAAAATAAAAGATAAAGTAGATGCTTGGTTACATAATGGCATAGATGTACGTACAGGATTTAATAGCGTTCATGACTTTTTACCTCATACTACTTGTGCTATTGTAGATAATAGTACAGCAGGAATAGAATGCTTAATGCACGAAGTTCCAGTCATATCATACGGTTGGCCAGAATATCATTGGGCAACTAAAAAATTACAAACACTACCACAGCTACAGGATTTACTCCATGATATGTCCTGGCATAGACCTGTGTATGCAAGGCAATTTATAGAATGGTATATAAACCACTATCTTTGTACTGATATAAATAATACAGTGAGAAGATTAAAAGAACTTTTATAATGGATCAGATTAAAATAACAAAAAAGAACGAAGCATTTCTGTTTATAGAAACAGATGCTAGCGTAGAAATGGAATTAACAGAACATTTTTGTTTCTTTGTACCTGGATATAAATTTATGCCAGCGTATCGTAACAAATTTTGGGATGGAAAAATACGCCTATTTGATACACGCAAAAAGACATTATACGTTGGTTTATATAAGTACCTAAAAGAGTTTGCAGCACAGCGCGGATACGAAGTCCTAACAAACGATTCTACACAGTATGGAAGCGTAGAGCCGGAAAGATTACCATTAGATTTTGGTCGTGCACCTATCTTAACTGCCAATCAAATGCCTATTGAGCCAAGAGATTACCAATTTAAAGCATTAGAACATGCACTAAAAGAAGAAAGAAGCTTACTGCTATCTCCTACTGCCTCTGGTAAATCCCTTATTATATACCTTGCGGCCAGATGGTATATCGAGCAAGATCCTAGCATGAAGATTTTAATTGTTGTTCCTACTATATCTTTGGTTGAACAAATGTATTCTGACTTCGATGATTATAGCTCTACCGATGAATGGTTTAACACAGATGAATATGCTATGAAGATCCACGGTGGTACTGTTAAAGGTGAACGTATGGGTAGAATAGTTATATCCACGTGGCAATCAATCTATAAAAGACCTGCTGAATTCTTCCAAGTATTCGGTATGGTTATTGGCGATGAAGCACATCAGTTTAAAGCTAAGTCTATGACTGCTATAATGGAAAAATGTACAGAAGCTAAATATAGAATTGGAACTACAGGTACATTAGATGGCGCACAAACACACCAATTAGTATTAGAAGGATTATTTGGTCCAGTACATAAAGTAACTACTACTAAAGAATTAATGGATACGGATCAGTTAGCCAAATTAGAAATACAAATGCTTTTATTAAAGTACAAAGAAGAACACTGTAAAGAGATATCCAAACTAAAATACCAAGAAGAAATAGATTTCATTGTAAGGTATACACCAAGAAATAACTTTATAGCTAACTTAGCTATCAGCTTAGAAGGAAATACATTAGTCCTGTTTAATTACGTCGAAAAGCACGGCAAGCCCTTACATAACATCTTAAAAGATAAAATAAAAGGTGATCGTAAACTGTTCTACGTGAGCGGGGAGACGGACGTGGACACGCGCGAGAACGTGCGAAGCATTACTGAAACCCAGAATAATGCTATCATCGTAGCTTCATTAGGCACCTTTTCTACAGGTATAAATATTAGAAACCTACATAACATTATCTTTGCTTCACCTAGTAAATCACAAATCAGGGTATTACAAAGTATTGGTAGAGGTTTAAGAAAAAGTACTAGAAATACTAAAGTATATGATATTGCAGATGATCTACATTGGAAAACAAATAAAAACTATACTCTTAATCATGCAGCAGAAAGAATTAAAATATATTCAAAAGAAAAGTTTGATTATGAATTATTTGAGATAAATATATAATATGGAAGATTTAAATATAAGACACTTTAAACTAGTTAATGGTGAAGACATCATAGCTATTGTAAGTTCTAAAAACAAAGATAATTGGCTAGTAGAAAGACCCGTGGTGGTAGTAAATGGTCTTCTTGGTGGATATACTTTTACCCCTTGGTTCCCTTTTTCTAATACTAAAGCTCATAAAATTCTAATGGATAAGATTGTTAACTCTACTGGTATAGATCCAGATGTAAAAGAATCTTATCTTAACTTTGTATTAAGTCTAAAGAAAAAGAAAGCCGAGCTCGTCACCGACACCACTCTTTTACAAGAGATGGAAGCTGATGTTAATGCTCGTATGGAAGAACTGTTCGAAGAAGGACAGTTAGTTGATAATCGCAAGAAGAGAACAATTCATTAGAGTACCTCTTCCCTCGAAGATACTCTATTATTATATCATACTTTTCAGCATTTGTAAACCTTTTTATCAATTATTTTCAAATTAAATAAAGGTTTACTTTTAGTACGAACTATGGTATAATGTACTATATCAAATTAAATTATGGAGATATATAGAAATGGCTAAAGCCAAAACAGAAAAAAACAAAGCTCACTATATTAACAATAAAGAATTCTCACTCGCAGTAGTAGAATATGTTAAATCTGTGACAGCAGCTAAAGAGAAAGAAAAACCAATCCCAGTAGTTACCGATTACATTGCAAGATGTTTTATTAAGATTAGTGAAGGATTATCCCACAGACCAAACTTTGTTAGGTATACCTATAGAGAAGAAATGGTTATGGATGCAGTAGAAAACTGTTTAAGAGCGATTAATAACTACAATATTGAAACTGCTACAAGAACTGGTAATCCAAATGCATTTAGTTATTTTACACAGATTTGCTTCTATGCATTTATCCGTAGGATTACTAAGGAAAAGAAACAACAAGAGATTAAGTATAGGTTTATCGAGAAGATGGGTATAGAAGACTTTATTGAAATGGGAATGGATGGTACAGTAGCTCAAGAAACACAGAACTACGTAGATACTTTAAAGCAAAGAATTGGCGTGATCAGACAAAAAGATGATGCAGTAAAAGAATTTGCTAAGAAAGAAAAGAAAACAAAAAAATTAGAACTGTTCATGGGATAATGTTATGAAGAAAATGTCAACCAAACAAAAAACTGCTCACAATAGAGTTACAACAAAAAGACGTAAGACTATTATGAAGCGAAGAGAACATGTTGCTATATTAAAATCAGCACATACGAAAGCAAATGAAATATCTAGGCAATTAGAAAA
>Ga0209091_10001408_pt1 | contig 21055 bp, 19 predicted proteins | sample ArcticOcean_MG_C_6_FD_187438 | JGI IMG/M metagenome (GOLD analysis project Ga0209091, IMG submission 187438) | Marine microbial communities from western Arctic Ocean - ArcticOcean_MG_CB8_128 (SPAdes) (version 2) | ecosystem: Environmental > Aquatic > Marine > Oceanic | place: Arctic Ocean...
ACTATTCTAGGATAAGAATTATAGTTTTCAATATTAGTTCCAATTTTTTTCCATAGTCCTTTAAAAACTGATGTTGATCCTGTAAAATGAATTCCTGCAAAGTGCTTCGAATCTAAAACTGTATTAGTAATCATTTCAGGATCACCATAAACTGCATTAATTACTCCATCTGGAAGACCAGCTTCTTTGAATACATCAATTACAATTTTAGCAGAAAAAATTTGATGATCGCTAGGCTTCCATACCACTGTATTTCCCATCATAGCTGCACTGCCTGGAAGATTTCCAGAAATTGCAGTAAAATTAAATGGTGTAATCGCATAAACAAAACCTTCAAGAGGTCTATATCCTAATCTATTCCAAACACCATTTTCAGACTTTGGTTGTTGAGAGTAAATATGTTGCATACTATGAACATTAAATCTTAAAAAATCTACTAGTTCACAAGCAGCATCAATTTCAGCCTGGAAAATAGTCTTAGACTGAGCTAGCATAGTTGCAGCATTAATTTTATCTCTGTAAGGACCGGCTACAAGTTCAGCAGCTTTAAGGAAAATTGCAGCTCTTTGTTCCCATCTCATATTTGCCCATTTATCTTTTGCATCTAAGGCTGATTTTATTGCCATCTCAACATGTTCTTTTTCTGCTATATAATATTTACCAAGAATATGTTTATGATCATGAGGGGGGGACATATTAGAAGTTTTAGAACTTTTAATAAATTTACCACCAATCCACATTTTTACATCTGTTGTTGAGTTTTTAAGTTCTTTGTATGTCGCAAGAACTGATTCTTTTTCTGGGCTATTTGGTTTATAATCCCTAATTGGTTCATTAATTGGATTTGGTACAGTAACAATCGAGTTATTCATATCATAAATTTTGGTTATCTAAATTAATTTAATTTGATAATAATTTTAATAAAAATACCTTTTTTTCTTGATGTGTTATTAGTAAATTTGCAGTCATAAATTATTAATAATTGATGTCTAAAGACATAAGCATCAAAAATGGTGCTAATTTAAATCTAAAAGGATGTGCTTCAAAAGAATTTGGAGTCGCCAAAAAAAGCATTACCTACGCTTTAAACCCTGACGACTTCTTCTCTCTAATCCCTCGTATGCTTGTTAAAGAAGGGGATAAAGTTTCTCATGGCCAACCTATTTTCTATGACAAAAATGATGAAGATGTTAAAATAGTGTCTCCAGTTAGTGGAATAGTAAAAGAAATTGTAAGGGGTGCTAAAAGAAAAATTTTATATGTTATAATACAAAAAGAAGGTGACGATATCCTAAAATTTGATATTCCTAGTTTTTCAAAATTATCTAAAGAAAAGATAATTGAGCTTCTAATTGATTCTGGCTCTTTATCATTTATAAAGCAAAGACCTTATAATATAATAGCCAAACCCAAGAAGCTTCCAAAATCAATATTCGTTTCTACTCATTCAACTGCTCCTTATTCAGTTGATTATGATTTTATAATGAGTGATAGAATGGATGATTTACAGGCAGGGATTAATATTATGAGCACTTTAATTGATAAGCCAATTAACCTTTCAACTACTCATAAGAAAGATAGTAGTTTCACAAATCTTAATAATGTTGAAATATTTAATATAAAAGGAGTTCATCCTTCTGGAAACGAAAGCTTTCAAATAAATAAAATTGATCCTTTAAATTTTGGAGAAACAGTTTGGGTAGTTAAACCTGAAGATCTTGCTAATATTGGTGCTTTTTTTAAAACAGGTGTTTTCTGTTCAACAAGGACAATTGCAGTTTCAGGAGATTCATTAAAATCTCCAAAATATTTTAGTACTGTTATTGGGTCTTCAATTTCATCTTTAATTAATAATGATGAAATAAATGATATTAATAATTACAGATTTATAAACGGTGACCCTCTAAGTGGATCAAAAGTTGAATATTCTAAATACATAGGATTTTATAATAATTGTCTCAGTGTAATCGAAGAAGGTAATAATTACAGAATGCTTGGATGGCTTCCCTTTATGTATAATTCTGTACCTAGTTTATCTAAGACCTCATTCTCATGGTTACTAGGTGGTGCAAAAAAAGTTAACACAAATCTTAATGGAGAAGAGAGAGCTATTGTAGTGACTGGAGAAATGGAAAAATACTTTCCTATGGATATATATCCGATGCAATTAATAAAAGCATGTATGAGGGGTGATATTGAAAAAATGGAATCTTTGGGTATATACGAAGTTGTGCCAGAAGACTTTGGTCTAGTTGACTTCTCTTGTACATCAAAAATTGAAGCTCAAGAAATAATTAAAAGTGGAATTCAAATAATGTTAAAAGAAGTAGGGTAATGAAATTTATTAGAAAACAAGTTGATGAAATAAAAAAACCTTTCCTTAAGGGAGGTAAACTAGAAATATTGTATCCTGCCTTTAATGCATTCGAAACAATGCTTTTTGTTCCAGATCATACAACCTCAAAAGGATCTCATATTCGTGATGGAGTTGATCTAAAAAGAACAATGATAACTGTTATCATAGCTCTTATGCCAGCATTATTCTATGGAATGTATAATACTGGTTACCAGTACTTTATTCAAACTGGTATTGACTTTACATTTTTAGATGCTCTTCTTCATGGAGCTTATAAAATTTTTCCAATGATCGTAGTTTCGTATGCAGTTGGTTTGGCAATTGAGTTTGCATTTGCAGTTTACAGAAATCACCCAGTTAACGAAGGATACCTAGTAACAGGTCTTCTTATTCCAATGATTATGCCAATAGATATGCCATTATGGATGTTAGCTATTTCTGTTGTTTTTGCTGTTTTAATTGCCAAGGAAGCTTTTGGTGGAACTGGAATGAATATACTTAACCCAGCACTTACAGCTAGAGCTTTTGCTTTCTTTGCTTATCCTACCTTTATGTCAGGTGATAAAGTATGGGTTTCAGAGGCAAGTAATGTAGATGCTATATCTGGTGAAACTATACTGGGAACGCTTGCAGCTAATGGAGATATAACATATTCTTCTTTTAATATGTTCATGGGATCTATTCCTGGATCTGTAGCTGAAACTTCAGTATTTTTTGTATTAATAGGAGCCCTAATTTTAATCTCTACTGGAGTAGGGAGCTGGAGAATAATGATAAGTGGAATTCTTGGTGCTTCATTAGTTGGAATATTATTTAACCTTTGGGGTGCTAATTCTTTGATGAGTTTTGATTGGTATAATCATCTTTTAGTAGGTGGTTTTGCTTTTGGAATTGTATTTATGGCAACCGATCCTGTTTCAGCTGCTCAAACAACTAAAGGGAAGTGGATATATGGGTTTTTAGTTGGAGTATTTTGTATTCTAATTAGAGTGTTTAACCCTGCTTATCCTGAAGGGGTGATGCTAGCAATTTTACTCATGAATGTCTTTGCCCCACTTATTGATCATTATGTTATAGAGTCAAATGTATCTAATAGAAGAAAAAGATGGGGAAGTATTAAACTAAAAACAGCATAATGAATAGAGAATCCAATAGACATACATATATTTTTTCTGCATTAATGGTAGTCTCAGTTGCTTTCGTCTTGTCATTTACTTCGGAATCATTAAAAGATTTACAAAATGCAAATGTCAAAAAAGAAAAAATGCAGAACATTCTTTCAACAGTTGGAATCAACGTAACTAGAGATGAATCTGAATCACTTTATAAAGATTATATATCTGAAGAACTTTCTTTAAAATCTGATGGAACAATTGATAACGAGATTAATGCCTTTAATATAAATCTTGCACTAGAAGTTAAAAAAGATCTTGATATACAAAGATATCCTCTGTACATAGCTAATGTAGAAAATGAAAAATTTTATGTTATCCCCTTAAGAGGAGCTGGATTATGGGCTGAGATTTGGGGTTACATTGCACTTAGGGAAGATATTAACACTATAAAGGGTGTGTCATTTGACCATAAAAGTGAAACTGCAGGTTTAGGAGCAGAAATTACTGAAGACTGGTTTATTAATAGTTTTAATGAAGAAAAAATAAAAGATTTACAAGGAGAATTTGTGGGTGTTTATGTATCAAAAAAAAATAATGATCCTGAAAATAATGATAAGATGGATAATGAAGTAGATGCTATATCAGGAGCAACTATTACAGGTGATGGTGTAGCTGACATGATAACAGAAAGAGTGCAAAACTATCTACCATATTTTAATAATATTACTAATGAGTAAAGAAAGAGAGCCATTATTTTCTAAAAAGAATAGAGCACTATTAACAGATCCTTTGGATGATGATAATCCAATAACTGTTCAAGTTCTTGGAATATGTTCAGCTCTAGCTATTACAGTTAAGTTAGAACCTGCTGTAGTTATGACTTTATCTGTAATATTTGTAATGGCTTCTAGTAATGTAATTGTTTCTATTCTTAGAGATGTAATTCCTACTAGAATAAGAATTATTGTTCAATTGGTTGTTGTAGCAACTCTTGTAGCACTTGTAGATCAGTTTTTAAAGGCCTATGCCTATGATGTAAGTAAACAGTTAGCAATTTTTATTGGACTTATAATTACAAACTGTATAGTAATGGGAAGGCTTGAAGCATTTGCTCTAGGAAATGGAGTTTGGAAGTCATTTTTAGATGGTGTTGGTAATGCTGCAGGTTATGGTTGGATTCTTATTGTTGTTGCTTTTGTTCGTGAATTATTCGGGTCTGGTGAATTGTGGGGAATTCCTGTTATACCACAATTTATTTATGATTTAGGATACGCAGACAATGGTCTGATGCTATTATCTCCAATGGCTCTTATTGTGGTTGGTGTCTATATATGGATTCAAAGATATTATAACAGAAAATTAATTGAAAAAGACTAAATGGAAGACCTGGCTAACTTATTTATAAAAAGTATTTTTATAGAAAATATGGTCTTTGCATATTTTCTTGGTATGTGTTCATACTTAGCGGTTTCAAAAACAGTAAAGACTGCTGTTGGCCTTGGTTATGCAGTAATCTTTGTTTTATCAATTACAGTTCCAATAAACTACTTAATTAATTCATATTTATTAGCTCCAGGTGCTCTTTCATGGATTGGCCCTCAATTCGCAGATGTAGACTTATCATTTCTAACTTTTATAATGTTTATAGCTGTTATTGCATCAATGGTTCAGCTTGTTGAAATGATTGTAGAAAAAATCTCTCCAAGTTTATATGGTTCACTTGGGATTTTTCTTCCTCTAATTGCGGTTAACTGTGCTATTCTGGGAGGCTCTTTATTTATGCAACAAAAGGACTTTATTAATACTTTTGAATCTGCGGTATATGGTTTTGGATCTGGTGTTGGATGGTTTCTTGCTATTGTTGCTATAGCTGCAATAAGAGAAAAAATAACTTATTCAAATATTCCAGAACCTCTAAAAGGACTTGGAATAACTTTTATTATAACTGGGTTAATGGCTCTAGGTTTTATGAGTTTTATGGGAATTAAATTATAAGAAATGGATATTAATGTAATAATTGCTAGTACTGTAGGTCTCTTTGTTATAACGCTTTTATTAGTGACAATGCTCTTATTCGCAAAAGCAAGACTGTTACCTTCTGGTCCGGTTAAATTAATAATTAATGGAGAAAAAAATGTTGAAGTAAACTCAGGGGATACCCTGTTGGCTACACTTGGAAATAATAAAATATTCTTACCATCTGCATGTGGAGGTGGAGGAACATGTGTTCAATGCAAGTGTCAAGTTGTTGAAGGTGGAGGAGAAATACTACCTACTGAGGAACCTCATTTTACAAGAAAGGAAATTTCTGAAGGTTGGAGATTGGGTTGTCAAGTAAAAGTTAAACAAGACATGAAAATTGAAGTTCCTGAAGAGGTGTTTGGTATCAAAAAATGGGAAGCTAAAGTAAAAAGTAATTATAATGTAGCATCATTCATCAAAGAGTTTGTTATTGAACTTCCTAAAGAAATGGACTACAAAGCAGGAGGTTATATTCAGATTGAAATTCCAGAGTGTGATATTAATTATAAAGAAATGGATATTACATCTCATCCTGATGAACACCCAGATAATCCTCAAAAATTTAAACTTGAGTGGGATAAGTTTAATCTCTGGCCTCTAAATATGAAAAACAATGAAACTGTTGAGAGAGCATATTCTATGGCTTCATATCCAGCAGAAGGTAAGCAAGTAATGTTAAATGTGAGAATAGCAACCCCACCATGGGATGGTAAAAAAAATAATTGGATGACAGTTAATCCTGGTATTGCATCATCTTATATTTTTTCAAAAAAACCTGGTGATACTGTTACAATTTCTGGACCTTATGGTGAGTTTTTTATTAATGAATCTGATGCGGAAATGTTATATGTTGGAGGGGGAGCAGGAATGGCTCCCATGAGATCTCATATATACGAACTATTTAGAACTATAGAAACTGGAAGAAAGGTAACTTTTTGGTATGGGGGAAGATCAAAAAGAGAACTATTCTATGTCGATCATTTTCGAGCTTTAGAAAAAGATTATCCAAACTTCAAGTTTTATATCGCATTATCAGAACCTCTGGAAGAAGATAATTGGAAAGTAAAAGATTCTCTTGACTCTGAAGGGGATGGTTTTACAGGATTTATTCATCAAGTAGTTATTGATAATTATCTTTCAAACCATGAATCTCCTGAGGATATAGAGGTTTACTTTTGTGGTCCACCATTGATGAACATAGCTGTTGCAAAAATGGCTGAAGACTTCGGCGTACCTCCAGAGAATGTAAGATTTGATGACTTCGGTGGCTAATGTTATTTATTAAACAAATAATTTTATTCTTTTCATTATTTTTTATCATAAGTTGTGATAATAATATAAATGAATATAAGCGTGTTCGTGGAAATGCCCTTGGAACAACCTACAGTGTAATTATTGAAACTGAAATAAAAGAAAGTTTAATAAGGAAAAAAATTGATTCTATTTTCGAGGTTGTTAATAGTTCAATGTCTACTTACATTGATAATTCAATTATATCAAAAGTTAATATTTCTGATAAACCTATTATTGTTGATCAGCATTTTATAAAAGTTTTCAATACATCAAAGGAGATATGGTCTTTATCAAAAGGATATTTTGATCCAACTGCAGGTTCTTATGTTAATTTATATGGACTAGGTCCTGATACTAAAACTGAACTGATTGATAAATCTAAAATTGATAGTGTAAAAAAAATTGTTGGATTTGAAAAAGTTTTTTTAAGCAATGACAATAAAATTATAAAAAAAAATAAAAATATTTTTATTGACTTTAATGCAATAGCCAAGGGATATTCTGTTGATTTAATAAATAATTTATTTGTAAAAAATAATATTAAGAATTTTTTAATTGAAGTTGGAGGTGAGATAATCACTAAAGGAAATGCTGAAAATAAAAGAGGGTGGAAGGTCGCAATTCAAAATCCAATAGAAATCAATAGTTACTATACTGAAATTACACTTATGAATAAATCATTAGCTACTTCGGGAAACTATAGGAAATTTAGAATTGACCCTAATAATGGGGAGAGATATGCACATATAATTAATCCATTAACAGGTCAATCATTATTTAATAATATTTTAAGTGCTTCAGTCATATCAGATAATTGCATTAATTCTGATGCATGGGCTACAGCATTAATGGTAATGAATCCAGATATTGCTAAGGAGATAATTGATAAAATTGACGGTATTGAAATGTTGTTGTTAACATCAAAAAATGATCAAATCTTTCCAATTAAATCAAAAGGTTGGGACTCTAATACTAAATGATCTTTTTTGCAATAGGTATTAAGTCATTCTCTAAAAGCCCATATTTAATTTTCACTTTTTTAGAGAAATTATCTCCATAATTTACCATTATAACTTTAAACCCTACCTCTTCAACTCGATCTTTAAAATCAAGTCCATATTCTCTAACATGATCATATTGCCCAAAATATTTTTCTCTTTCTTGATGTGATGTTATATTAAAATCTTCAAATGTTTTTTTTCTATTAATGTTAATTGGAACTTGAAGTATTGACATTCCGCCTCTCTTTAATACCCTGTAGATCTCCATTAATGCTTTTCTATCCTCTTCAATATGTTCAAGTACATGATTGCAGATTATTAAGTCAAATGATTCATCTTTAAATTGCATTGATTTTAAATCTCCTTTTATGTCAGCAATTGGAGAGTTAATATCAAATGTTAAGTAATCCCAATGTTTAAATTTCTTAAACTTTTTATAAAATATTTGTTCTGGTGCAACATGCAGCACTTTTAAGTTTGAACTTAAAATATTTGTTTCTTTAGAAAGATATAGCCATAAAAGTCTATGTCTTTCTAATGATAAAGTTCCAGGACATAAAGCATTTTTTCTAATAGAATTATATCCATAGGATAAAAATTTTGAGTAACTGCTTCCATCGATAGGATCAATAAATTTATTCCCTTTAAATAATACTCTTAGAATAGGGGTTAAATAAAAACTATACTTAATTAATAATTTTCTAGGTAGAAACTTTAATATGTATTTCATTAATCAAAAAAATTTTTAAATCTTTTTTCTTCTTCTGATTTTACTCCTAAAGCTTTATATATGTAGTCAAAAGTTGAAAGAATCTCAGGCTTTCCATCTATTAATGCTATATTGTGTTCAAAATGTGCACTAGCTAACCCATCTAATGTTACAAATGTCCATCCATCGTCATCCAGTTTAATTTTTTCTGTACCTAAATTTATCATTGGTTCAATTGCAAGAACTAGACCGTTTTTAAGAATTTTTCCAGTCCCCTTTTTTCCATAGTTAGGAACTTCAGGTTCTTCGTGTAAATTTTCACCTAAACCGTGCCCAACAAGTTCTCTAACTATCCCATATCCATGTAAATTAATATAAGATTGAATTGCATTCCCAATATCACCAATTCTGTTATTCTCTATCATTACATCAATTCCCTGATATAGAGATTCTTTTGTAACATCTAATAGATCTTTAATTTCTTTACTAACATCTCCTACTAAAAATGTATATGCATGATCACCGTAAAATCCTTCTTTTATTACTCCACAATCAACAGAGATTACATCTCCATCATTTAAGGGTTTATTACATGGAATTCCATGTACGACTTGGTTATTAACACTAACACATAATGTATTGGGAAAATCATTATATCCTTTGAACCCTGGAATAGCGTTATTGTCTTTTATAAATTCTTCTGCAATTTTATCAAGATATAAAGAACTTACACCTGGTTTAATTTCTTGGGCCATTAGGCCAAGAGTTTTAGAAACTAACTGTGCACTATCTCGAATTTTTTTTATTTCTTCAATTCCTTTATGTATCATTCTGAATAGTAAACGTGTTTGTAATTTTTATTATTAATTATATTAAGAATATCTTTTTCTAAATTTTCATAAGGGAACTCAACTATTCTATTCATTTCTATAGATTCGCTTAAAAAAATAATAGTGGGTGTATTAGTAATATCCTTTCCATTTTCATAACCATCTGATGATTTTTTATTAGAATCCAAAAGAATAATTTTTAAATTATCTTCAGAAAAATTTAGTGTATTTAAAATTTTAATTAGTCTTGGCACTTCTCTTTCACTGTCATGACATTTAGTATTCATATAAATTTCAATTTGAAATTCATCAAGATTAGAAAAATCATAATTTAGAGTTTTAGTATCTAAATTATAAGAATCATAATTATTTTTAAACCATTCTGTATTAGGTGAATTAAATAAATAATCAATATTTACAACACCCTCATTGATTAAGTATTTATTATCTGAAGAACAGCCTAAAAAAAATACTGACAATAAAAATATAAACTTTTTCATATAACAAGAGATTTACCATTCATTTCTTCTGGTGTTTTAATACCCATAATATTTAAAATAGTAGGTGCAATATCTGCTAAAATTCCATTATTTATCTTATTAAAATCCGAGTTTACAATTATTATTGGTACAGGATTTATAGTATGTGAAGTATTTTGAGAGCCATCACTATTTACCATTTTTTCACAGTTACCATGATCAGCTATAATAATGGAAGTATAATTTTTTTCATTTGCTATTTTAATTATTTGACCTAAGTAATGATCAACTGACTCACAGGCTTTAATGGCAGCTTTAAAATCACCTGTATGCCCTACCATGTCAGGATTAGCAAAATTTAAACATATAAAACCAAATTTATCCTTATAGATCTCCTTTATAATATTATCTGTTAATTCAGCTGCACTCATTTCAGGTTTTAAGTCATATGTTGCAACTTTTGGAGAGGGGCATAGAATTCTTTCTTCTTTCTCAAATGGTGCTTCATAACCCCCATTAAAAAAGAATGTGACATGTGGATATTTTTCAGTTTCAGCAATTCTTAATTGAAAAATATTATTATTCGAAATAACCTCACCAAGAGTATTCTTTAATTTTTTACTTTTAAAAATTGGTTTTGCTTTTTTAAATTTTTCATCATATTCTGTAAGAGTATAAAAGTTGCTTATTATGGGGCTCATTCCAAATTCGCTTTTATTTTCTTCACATAACACAGAAGTTAATTGCCTCCCTCTATCTGATCTATAATTAAAAAATATAATTGTGTCGTCAGGTTTTAGTTGATGAATAGGATTTCCATTTTTATTTGATTTAACTAAGGGTTCAATAAATTCGTCAGTTTTATTATTAGCATATGATTCTTTTATTTCATTACTAAAGCTCTCAGTTTTTTTTCCTTTTCCATTACTTATTAAATCATAAGCTTTGTGAATTCTCTCCCATCTATTATCTCTATCCATTGCGTAATATCTTCCGATTACAGTGGAAAGTTCTCCTCCATTTTGTTCACAAAAATCTTCTAATGTTTGGATATAATTTATACCAGATTTTGGATCAACATCTCTCCCATCTGTAAATGCATGTATGAATATCTTTTCTTTGACATCCGAAAGAGAAAGTATAATTTTTTTTAGATGATCAATATGTGAATGAACTCCACCATCTGAAAGGAGTCCAATTAAATGAATATTTGATGAATTTTGTCTTGAGTATGAAATGATATCTTTAAATTCTTTTATATTATGAAAATCACCGGTTTCTATAGAATTATTAATCTTTAAAAGGTCTTGTAAAACTATTCTACCAGACCCAATATTCATATGACCAACCTCACTATTCCCCATCTGTCCTTTGGGTAAACCTACATCTTGTCCATGAGTAATTAAATAATTACTTGGATACTCTTTTATGAGATGATTAAAATTTGGTGTATTAGCTTTGTCAGGAGCAGAGATATCTTTATCATTAGTGATACCCCATCCATCAAGAATTAACAATAAAACTTTCTTGTTCAATTTTTTATTTAAATATACAAATATCATCAAGTAGATTTGTTAATATGATTAGGAAAAAATATATTGGTGTTTAATTATGACACAAGGAATTGTATATAAATCAACCGGTAGTTGGTATTTAGTAAAAGCTGGAGATAATTTTTTAGAATGCAGAATAAAGGGTAAGATTAGACTTAAAGATATTTCTACAACAAACCCAATAGCAGTAGGAGATCATGTAATATTTGAGTTAGAAAATGATGGAAATGGTATTATATCAGATATTCTTCCAAGAACAAATTATATAATTAGAAAATCTGTTAACTTATCTAAACAACATCACATAATTGCATCTAATATTGATATATCAGTTTTAGTTGTCACTTTAAATAATCCAACTACTTCTAGAAACTTCATAGATAGATTTCTTGTAAGCTGCCAAGCATATGGCATTCCAGTAATAATTGCTTTTAATAAAATAGACCTATACACAGAAGAAGAAAAAAATGAATTAGAAAAAATAATTAAAATTTATAAGAAGATTGGATATAGCTGTGAATTAATTTCTGCTAAATATGGAAAAGGAATTAATGAACTTATAAACTTGATGAAAAATAAAACTTGTATTATTTCTGGACATAGTGGAGTGGGAAAGTCTACTCTTGTTAACTCTATTTCTCCAAATTTACAACTAAAGACAAAAGAGATTTCCTCATCAAATAATCAAGGAAAACATACTACAACTTATGCGGAAATGTTTGATTTAGATTCTAATATCAGAGTCATTGATACTCCTGGAATTAGAGGATTTGGATTAGTAGATATATCTAAACACGAGTTAGGTGATTTTTTTCCTGAATTTTTTAGTGCAAAACAAGAATGTAAGTTTAATAATTGTCTTCATCTAGATGAACCAGATTGCAATGTTAAAAATAAAATTAAAGATGGTGAAATTTTTGAAAGTAGATATCTTACATATTTAGATATGTTAAAGGACCAAAATATTTATAGAAAATCAGATGAGAGTAGTAATACAGAGAGTTAAAAGTTCTAGTGTAGAGATTAATCAAAAGATAAAAAGTGAAATTGAAAAAGGCCTTTTAGTTTTAGTTGGAATTTCTTTGGATGATAATAAAAGTGATGTTGAATGGTTAGTAAATAAAATACTTAATCTTAGAATATTTAATGATAAAGATGGTGTTATGAATGATTCTTTAAAAGATATAGATGGTGAGATATTAGTTATATCTCAATTTACTTTAATGGCTTTAACTAAAAAAGGAAATAGACCTTCATATATAAAGTCAGCCCCTCATAAAGTTGCTATTCCATTGTATGAATATTTTATTAAGATGCTTAAAGAAAAGATTAATGATAGAGTTAAAGCTGGAGTTTTTGGAGCAGATATGAAGATTAATCTTCTTAATGATGGACCAGTAACGATAATTATAGATACAAAAGATAAAGAATAGATTACATTATTATTACTTCTTCTTCAAGCCCTATTTCAAAATTATTATAAATAGTTTCCTTTATTTTTAATGCAAAATTTAGCAATTCATTTCCAGTTGCATCTCCATAATTGATTATAACCAAAGGTTGATTCTCATAAACACCTACATTTTTATCTTTTTTATTTTTAAATCCAGATTGATCTATTAGCCATGCTGCTGAAATTTTATAATTATCATCATCAATTTTATAGGCTGGAGTATTCGGGAATTTATCTAATAGAGATTTATATTTAAAACTATTAACTATTGGATTTTTAAAAAAACTTCCACAATTACCAAAAAAATTTGGATCTGGAAGTTTTGAGGTTCTAATTTTTATTACCTCATCTGATATTTTTTTAACTGATAATTCAGTATTTAGAAGATTAATATTTAAATCTTTATAATCTATATTAAAGTTGTGTTCAGATTTAGTTAAAATAAGTTTAACCGAAGTAATTACTGTTTTATTTTTAAGTTTAGATTTAAAAATTGAAGTACGGTAATCAAATTTACATTCTGTTTTTTTAAATTCAAATTCACTCAAAGAATCTAACATTAATCCTTTACAACTATAAAATACATCTTTTAGTTCAACACCATAAGCGCCTATATTTTGAATTGGTGCTGCACCAACATTACCAGGAATTAAGGATAGGTTTTCTAAACCCCCAAAATTATTTTTTATAGTCCATAAGACAAAATCATGCCAATTCTCTCCTGCAGAAACTTCAACTAAAACAGAATTTTTATCTTCTTGTATAATTTTCTTTCCCTTATTTTTTAAATTAATAATTAACCCATTATAAGATTCTGTGAAAAGAATATTACTTCCTCCACCTAAGACAAGAATCTCATCTTTTTTATTTTGTTTAGATAAAACATTAGGAAGATCAGAGATGTTATCTACCTCTAATAATAGTTTAGCTATTTCGTCTACATTAAATGTATTGAATTTCTTTAAAGAAGAATTTCTATAAATTTTCATCAATTAACTGATATATTCTTTAAGTCCTTTATCAATTATATTAATTGCACGTTTAAGTTTTTCTGAATTCAGTACAAATGCAATTCGAACTTCATCATCTCCATTGTTTTCTGAACTATAAAATCCAGATGCAGGAGAAAGCATTACGCTTTCGTTATTTATTGAAAAATCTGTAAGCAAAAATTTTGAAAACTTTTCAGCATCTTTAATAGGTAATTTAATTATTGAATAGAATGCACCTATAGGGTCTGAATATTTAATGTTATTCAATTTAGACAATTCACTAATTAAAACTTTCCTTCTCTTTGAATATTCATTGATAGCACCTTTAATATAATTTTCATTACACTTTAATGCATTATTAGCTGCAATTAATGCAAGTGTCGGAGGAGATAGCCTTGTAAGAGCAAACTTTAAACATGTTTGAATAAAAGTAGAATTTTTTGAAACAATAAAACCTATTCTAGCACCACATAAACTGTATCTCTTTGAAGTAGAATCAATTAATATGGCGTTATCATAAAACCTTTTATCTTCAAGAATTGAAAAGTGCTTTATTTCAGTATAAATAAACTCTCGATATACTTCATCTACAACAATAAATATGTCATGTTTTTTTGCAAGATTAGCAATATCAATTATTTCATCTTTTGAGTATACATAACCTGTTGGATTACATGGATTACAAATAATTATTGCTTTAGTTTTTTTATTTATTTTATCTCTAAATGAATCTATTGGTGGTAGCGCAAAATTATCCTCAATTTTTGAAGTAATTGGAATAACTTTTACATCTGATGCGTGAGCAAATCCGTTATAATTTGCATAAAAAGGTTCTGGGATTATAACTTCATCTCCTGGGTCACATATAGAATTCATTGTAAATGATAAGGCTTCACTAGCTCCAACAGTAGTTATTATATCATCCGGCAAGACATGAATATTATGCTTAGAATAATAATTGCATAAATTATTTCTAAATTCATATGAACCTTGTGAAGATTCATATTTTAAAAAATTTAAGTCAATATTTTTTATAGCATCAATAGATTCTATTGGAGATTTAATGTCTGGTTGACCAATGTTTAAGTGGAGAATATTAACCCCTCTTTTCTTTGCTTGATCTGCAAATGGAACTAATTTTCTAATTGGGGAAGGAGGAATATTAATTCCTTTTTTTGAAATTGTTGGCATTTATTTAACTTAATTTTGCAAATATACATCAAGGTATGTTATTTTTGTTTTAGATTAAAATATTTATGAATTGATGCAAATTACACCAAAGTATAACCATATTGATACAGAGAAAAAATGGTACTCATTTTGGATGAAAAATAAACTTTTCAAATCTATTCCAAACGAGAAAGAACCATTCACTATAGTAATCCCACCCCCAAATGTTACAGGGTTGCTTCACATGGGCCATATGCTGAATAATACCATACAAGATGTTTTGGTTAGAAGAGCTCGAATGCTGGGAAAAAATGCTTGTTGGGTTCCAGGAACTGATCATGCATCAATTGCAACTGAAGCAAAAGTTGTTGAAAATCTTAAAAAAAAGGGAATAAATAAATCAGATATTTCTAGAGATGAATTTCTTGAGCATGCATGGGATTGGACAGAAAAGTATGGTGGAGGCATATTAGAACAATTAAAAAAACTTGGTTGCTCGTGTGATTGGGATCGTACAAAGTTTACTCTTGATGATGACATGTATGAATCTGTTATTCAGGCATTTGAAGCCTTACATGAAAAAGGGTTGGTATACAGGGGTTACAGGATGATAAACTGGGATCCAGAAGCTAAAACTACAGTCTCTGACGAAGAAGTTAATCATGTTGAAGAGAATTCAAGCTTGTACTACTTAAAATATTTTATTGAAAATTCTGAAGTTGAGCTTCAAATAGCCACTACTAGACCTGAAACTATTTTTGGAGATACTGCATTATGTGTTAATCCTAAAGATGAAAGATATAAAGACATTATAGGTAAGCAAGCAATCGTCCCAATATGTGGTAGAAAAATACCAATTATAGCTGATTCATATGTAGATCTTGAATTTGGGACTGGTTGCCTAAAAGTTACACCTGCCCATGATATCAATGACTATAATCTCGGTATTAAACATAATCTAGAAACAATTGATATTTTTGATGAAAATGCAGTTTTAAATAATAATGGTCTTCATTATGAAGGTAAGGATAGATTTGAGGTTAGAAAAGAAATTGAAATTGAATTAGATTCTAAAAATCTTTTAGTTAAAAAAGAAAATTATATTCATAACGTAGGAAGATCAGAAAGAACAAACTCTGTGGTTGAACCAAGACTATCAAAACAGTGGTTTCTTAAAATGGATGACATTACCAAGCCAGCTATTAAAAATGTACTTGAAAATGAAAATATTAAATTCTTTCCTGGCAAGTTTAAATCCACTTACAAATACTGGCTTGAGAATATTAAAGATTGGAATATTTCAAGACAGTTGTCATGGGGACACCAAATCCCTGTATTTTATTACGGTAATAATGAAAATTATATAGTAGCAAAAAATAAAAATGAAGCATTAACAAAAATTAATAATAAATCTAAAGTTCAATATAAAGAAGATGACTTAAGTCAAGATGATGATGTTCTAGACACATGGTTTTCTTCATGGTTATGGCCAATTTCTGTATTTGATGGAATTAGAAATCCAAATAATGATGAAATCAATTATTATTATCCTACACAAGATTTGGTAACAGGACCAGATATTATATTTTTTTGGGTTGCGAGAATGATCATATCAGGATATGAATTTAGAGATGAAAAACCTTTTTCAAATGTTTATTTTACAGGAATTGTAAGAGATAAACTTAGAAGAAAAATGTCAAAGCAGCTTGGTAATTCCCCAGATGCAATTAAGCTTATTGAAGAATACGGAGCTGATTCAGTGAGAGTTGGACTAATGTTAAGTTCTGCTGCTGGAAATGATTTGTTATTTGATGAATCTTTATGTCAACAAGGAAAGAATTTTACAAATAAAATATGGAATGGTTTAAGACTTGTAAATGGATGGGAAGTTGATAAAGAAAAGTCACAACCGATTGTCAATAAGCTAGGAATTGATTGGTATAACAACAAGTTTAATAATTCGTTAGAGTTAATTAATAAGAATTTTGAAAATTACAGAATTTCTGATGTCTTAATGTCATCATATAGACTAGTATGGGATGACTTTTGTTCATGGTTGCTAGAAATATTAAAACCTAATTTTGGTGAAAAAATTGATAAAAAATCAAAGACTGAGTTAATAACTCTATTTGAGAAAAATTTAAAAATTCTTCATCCTTTTATGCCATTCTTAACAGAAGAAATTTATCATAATTTACCTGATATTAATAATTCCACTCCTTTAACAATAAGTAACTGGCCTGAGATTGAAGATTATGATCAAAATTCTGTGAATGAATTTGAAATCACTAAGGAAGTAATTTCACAAATTAGGAATTATAGGAAGGAAAAAAATATTTCATTTAAGACACCGCTTGATTTATATTATTTGCCAGATAAAAATTCTCTAAGAAATATTGAAATAATTAAAAAAATAGCTTCTATTAATAAAATAGAAGAATCCTCAAAAGAAAATTTTGAAATGGTTAATTCATTTATAATTAAAAACCATGAATTCTTCATACCGTTAGAGGGAGGGTTTGATAAAGATGCTGAAATTATGAAGTTAAAAAAAGAGTTAGATTATAATGAAGGTTTCTTAAAATCTGTTGAGAATAAATTAAAAAATGAAAACTTTGTCAAAAATGCTCCTGCTGCTATAGTCAATGTGGAAAAACAAAAGATTTTAGATACAAAGAGCAAAATCAAATCATTACAAAAATCAATTTCTGAATTAAGTTAATTAGGCAATTGCTGAAATCCCTCCTGAAACCCTTTCACCAAGTTTAACTTTAATATTTGATTCTATAGGTAAGAAAAGATCAACTCTTGAACCAAACTTAATAAATCCAGAATCTTCTCCTTGCACAATATGTGTATTAGTTATTGCATAATTTACTATTCTCCTTGCAACAGCTCCTGCTATTTGTCTATATAGAACTTCACCAAACTTTTGATTATTAATTACTACTGTTGTTCTTTCGTTTTTGAGAGAAGATTTTGGATGCCATGCAACAAGATAATCTCCTGCATGATATTTACTATATACAATTTTACCAGATACTGGATACCTATTAACATGAACATCTAAAGGAGATAAGAATATTGATACTTGAATTCTTTTGTCCTTAAAAAATTCATTTTCTTCAACTGTATCTATAACTACTATCTTTCCATCAGCAGGGCTTAATATTATTTCAGAATTTTTAACAATATCTCTTTTAGGGTTTCTAAAAAACCATAAAATCAATAAAAATTGAATTAAAGTCAATATTTGAACTAAACTTTTAATGTTTTCAGAATTAATTAATATTTCAAATGAGATTACCAATGAAGTACTCATTAAAAAGCTAAAAGCAATAATTTTAAAACCTTCTTTATGAAACATTAGATTAATGTAATTATTAAAACTATATATGAAACTCCCATTGCACTATCAAGTCTATCAAAAAATCCACCATGACCAGGTAATATTGTGCCACTATCTTTAACTCCTGCCATCCTTTTAATTTTAGATTCATAAATATCACCAATTAGTCCGAAAATTGGTATTAAAATACCAAGAGAAACTGTTTTCCAAAATGGATATATTTCTTGAATATAATTAAATGAAATTATACTAAAAATTATTGAACACAAAAACCCACCTACAAAACCTTCCCATGTTTTATTAGGTGAAGCTTTAATTTTCATTTTGGTTTTACCAAAATAAGATCCAAAAAAATAAGACATAGTATCACTTATCCAGATTAAAATGAATACTAATAAAATTGGAAATGGATTATAAAACTCATCAAAAGAAAAAGGAATTAGAGCTAATACTGTCATCGATTGAAATACATAATATTGAGGTATACGATAAATTAAAGATTGATTTGAATTATTATAATTTGAATTTTTTATTTGAATTTTTCTCCATAATTCATGAGACTCATAAGTAGCTAATAATGTTAAAAGAATAAAGACTACAAGAAAGCTTTCTGAGCTATGAATTATTGACCCTATAACAAGGGAAATATAGATAATACCCGTAATTAATCTTGGTAGAAAATTAATCATCACTTAATATTAGGTAAATATCTTTTGCACCATTACCGTAAGTTAAAAAATTTTCTTCATTCAGTTTATTTTTGACGTTAATAGTAGTAATATTAGTTGGAAAATTAGCTTTATACTTATTCTTAAGTTTTGTCATTCCCTCACTTACATCTGAAACAAATTGATTAGAGTTAGCAAGGATTATGACAACAGATGGAAGATTTTCAATTCTATTACTTTTAATCTGTTTATTACAAATTAATATTCTCCCTGTATTAGATAATAAAAACTCACATTCTGTAACTAGAGCTTTTACATTATCATTACTAATTTTTCTAATTAGTCTAATACCGAGATTTTTAGAAATATTTGAATCAAGTGAGCAAACATTATCTGAACTCCATTGATTTTCTTCTATTATCTTTTCAAAAATTTCATTCGTAGAGTTTTTTTCATCTATAAATGTAAATCTCCCTCCAGAACTAGTAAAGTTTTTTACAAATATTATATCGCGTGAATCATCTTTATTAATAAGAGACTCTATTTCACTTGAATCTTCATTTTTTTTATTCCTAAAAAAGTCCCAAAATCCCAAAATATTTAATCTTTATTTTTTTCTTTAATTTCTTCTTTACTGTGTGGTCTTTCTCCAAGTATTTTCACAAGATCTTCTTTAAAAATGACCTCTTTTTCAAGTAATCTTGATGCTAAATTTGATAATTTAGTTTTATTCTTTTTTAGAATCATACAAGCTCTTTTATATTGCTTTTCAATAATTAAAGAAATTTGTTCATCAATTTTTCGAGCTGTTTCTTCAGAATAAGGTTTAGTAAAATTATAGTCACCTTGTCCACTCGAATCATAATATGTAATATTTCCAATTTTATCATCTAAACCATAAACAGAAACAATTGCTCTAGCTTGCTTTGTTACTTTTTCCAAATCACTTAAAGCTCCAGTTGAGATTTTATTAAACATTATTTTTTCTGCTGCACGCCCCCCTAGAGTGGCACACATTTCATCAAGCATTTGTTCAGTCCTTACAATCATTCTTTCCTCTGGAAGATACCAAGCGGAACCTAGAGATTGTCCTCTAGGAACAATAGTAACTTTAACAAGAGGAGCAGCATACTCAAGAAGCCAACTTACAATTGCGTGACCAGCTTCATGAAATGCTATAGTATTTTTTTCTTCTTTTGAAATTATTTTATTTTTTTTCTCAAGTCCCCCTACAATTCGATCAACAGCATCTAAAAAGTCTTGCTTTCCAACAGATTTTTTATCACCTCTTGCTGCAATTAATGCTGCCTCATTACAAACGTTTGCAATATCAGCTCCAGAAAATCCAGGAGTTTGTTTAGCTAAAAATTCAAGATCTAGACCTCTGCTCTTTTTTAGGGGTTTTAAATGAACTTGGAAAATCTCTCTTCTTTCGTTCAAGTCTGGTAAGTCAACATAAATTTGTCTATCAAATCTTCCAGCTCTCATTAATGCTTTATCAAGAACATCAGCTCTATTTGTAGCAGCAACTACTATAACATTTGTATCTGTTCCGAATCCATCCATTTCAGTAAGAAGCTGATTTAGAGTATTCTCTCTTTCATCATTAGATCCAGTCATATTATTTTTTCCCCTAGCTCTTCCTATTGCATCAATCTCATCGATAAAAATAATTGCTGGAGATTTATCTTTTGCCTGTTTAAATAAATCTCTAACTCTTGAAGCTCCTACACCAACGAACATCTCAACAAAATCAGAACCTGAAAGAGAAAAGAATGGAACTTTAGCTTCACCTGCTACTGCCTTAGCTAATAATGTTTTACCAGTTCCTGGTGCACCAACTAATATAGCTCCCTTTGGAATCTTTCCCCCTAGGACCGTATATTTTTTTGGATTCTTAAGAAAATCAACAATTTCTTGAACCTCTTCTTTAGCCCCTACCAATCCTGCAACATCCTTAAATGTGACTTTTACATCTGTATTTTCATCAAATAATTTTGCTTTAGATTTACCTATATTGAATATTTGACTTCCTGCACCTCCACCTCCTCCTGACATTCTTCTC
>Ga0209091_10001409_pt1 | contig 21055 bp, 12 predicted proteins | sample ArcticOcean_MG_C_6_FD_187438 | JGI IMG/M metagenome (GOLD analysis project Ga0209091, IMG submission 187438) | Marine microbial communities from western Arctic Ocean - ArcticOcean_MG_CB8_128 (SPAdes) (version 2) | ecosystem: Environmental > Aquatic > Marine > Oceanic | place: Arctic Ocean...
GGAATCGAATTTCCAATCGGTCTCTCTCTCTCTCTCTCTCTCTCTCTGATAAGACTTTTCAACGCAACAAAAACAAACGCAAAAACACGAACGAACGCTCTCTCTCTCTCTCTTCTTCTCTCTCTCTCTCGAACAGAAGAGCGCAAACAAAGAAGAAGAGACAACGAGGAGTGAGTCGTCGTTTCACGGCACAAAAGTGGTGATTTTGTGTTGATGAAAAATATGCAAAATGTTTAGGGTGCTCACAAATTTGTGAGCACCCTAAACATTTGTGCTTTTCACAAATTTTCTTCATTTTTTTTTCACTCTACGATTCACTTTACCAAGAGAGAGAGAGAGAGAGAGATGAAAGACACGGATTCAGCCAACGAGAAGGAGACAAAGACGACGAGTAAAATGAATACGAATAAATCCACGTTCGACTCCGTCGTCGTCCACCCTTTAGTTTTGCTCTCCGTGGTCGATCACTTTAAAAGAGTCGACGAGGTAATAAACAACGAGGCTTGTTTTTTCTCTTCTTTTTTCCCATTTTTGCGATCTGATGATGATGATGATGTCAATCTCTCTCTCTTCATCTCTCTCTCTCTCTGTTCTCTCGAGCGCGATGATTTTATCGATATTTTTTCTCTTCTTTTTCTTTTAAACGTATTGACGCGTAACATCATTACTATCAGGGCGACGAGGACGACGACCAAGAAGACGAGGACGAGGACGATTCGAACCAACAGGCAAAACGACGAGTCGTCGGCGTCTTACTCGGTTCCGTGGCGAACGACCGTCTGGACATCACGTCGTCGTTCGCGGTACCTTTCGAGGAGGACCCGTCGGATGCGTCCATTTGGTTTTTCGATCACGCGTACGCGGAACAAATGTACCGAATGCACTCGAGAATACACGCGAAGGAGAAAGTAGTCGGGTGGTATTCCACCGGGCCGAAAATCCGGGAGAATGATTTAGACATCGGGGAGTTGTTTGAGAAATATTGCGCGGATCCGGTGTTGGTTATCGTGAACTTGTCGCCGACGGCGGACGACGCGCCGACGAATGCGTACAGGGCGGTGTTGGATGTGAAGGAAGACGGAACGATGACGCAGAAAGCGCAGAAGACGCACGAGCACGTGCCGTGTACGATTGAGGCGAGCGACCCGGAGGCGATTGGCGTTGAGCATTTGTTGAGAGACGTGAAGGACGCGACGGTGAGCACGCTGAGCACGCAAGTGAAGGAGAAAGCGAGAGCGTTGAGAGGATTGGAAACGAGATTAAAAGAGATTAAGAAATACATGGAGTTGGTGTTGAGCGATCAGTTACCGGTGAACCAGGAGATATTGGGGGAGTTGCAAAACGCGTTCAACGGGTTACCGAATTTGAATTTAGAGAGTTACGTCAAGGCGTTCGCGGTGGAAACGAACGACGCGCAGTTGGTGATTTATTTAGGCGCGCTCATAAGAACTGTGGTCGCGTTACACGATTTAATTAATAACAAGATGGAACAGAAAGAACGCGAACGGGTGAGTGACATGCACGATGCGGAGGATACCGTCGACGGCGGCGTTGGCGTTGATGAAGACGCGATGAAGAAGAAGAAGGAAGAAGAGGAGAAAGAGAGTAACGACAAAGAGAACGATAAGAGCGTATCGAACAAGAAGAAGTAAAAAATTTAGACAGAGAGAGAGAGAGAGAAGAGAAGCAAGAATCTACTAATAATAGCAAGAGCAGAATCAACCAACAGCGTTTGTGTATATTTTTTCTAAGAATATATATTTATTCAATAATAGCCGATTTGAGGTGAATTAAAATGATACTCTGTACGCCGCGGACGTCTCGTCGCGGATGATTACGGTGGTATCGTTTATAAAATCTACGCTCGAAATATCCGGCGAACATTCGGTCTTAATCTCGCACACGAGAAAGGAGTTCTCTTCTAGTGATTCCTTCGGCATCGAATAACAGCAATCGAATATTTTGAAGACGTTGGAGTGCTTGTACGTTACCGCGACGAAGGATTCATTCGGCGAAAGCGCTATGCCTTTCACCGCCGGTGTTTTCGCGGCTTCGAGAGGTGTCGTCGTAGAGTTTGTCTCGCCGTTGTTGCCGGTACCGTTGATAAAGACGCAGTACACAGACTCAGAATCTAACTTCGGCGGCGCCGGCTGCAGCAGCGATTCTTCTGCGGTATCGCATATCGTAGATGGTGCTAAAGATACTGATGGTAACGCTACTAAAGGCGAATGCGGGAAAAACAAAATCCGTTTCGCGAGCGTCAAATCGAACAAGGATACGCAGCCTCGAGCGTCGCCGCAAAGCAATATTTTACCCGTGTTTACAAAGGTGATAAAGGTAACTCGACTGTTACATATCTCTTGCGTAGACACGGCATAATTCTCAAATGATGCGACGACTTCTCCCGTGTTCGTGTCGAGCATTCTCCATCCACCGCTCTCGTCGCCGTACGCGATGCACTTTTTCGATGGGTGTAGAGCAGATGCGAAACGTTGGTCTTTGTCTGATTTCGGTAGACGAATGAGTCTCGTATGCGTAACGTTTACCACTCGTGGGTTTTCCCGGTGTTGTTCTGTTCGGGACTGCGATAATAACGTCTGCATATGCTTCCGTTCTTTCTTCTCCTCTTCTTCTTTCATTGCTTCAAATATGTCCGTTTGCCTCGCGCGCGCTGCGTGGTCAAACGCCTCTCGTCGCGTATTTTCTCCAACCTCCTCTTGCGAGACGACGCGCGTTTTCGCCGCGTGTTTCTTCTGTCGTTTTTTGAACTTTTGTAGCAAAAGAGCGGACGAAGGTGCCGTATACGATGTTTCTTTTCGTTCCTTTTCTTCTTCTTCTTCTTCCTCCTCTCTTTCTTCTTCTGCTTTCGCTACTTTGTGTTCTATGGCTTTCACCCGCGTGGCCACTTTACTCGTCGGCTTTGACTTTGCCTTTGCTTTCTCCTCTTCCTCCTCTTTCTTCGTCTTGTTCTTCTTCGTCTGCGCATCTTTCAACTCTTCCAACTCTTTCTCTAATCCTTTAATTCTTTTCATCAACTTATTTCTCTCGATCGTCAACATCATCGTTCGATCTTTCATCGCAACCCCGTACTTGGCGTTCAAATCTTCAATCGCCGGCGCGAACACTTCCTCCGCTTCCTTCTTCAGGCGCTTGATGGTTTTCATTTGCTCGCGTTTTTCTTGCTCTAAACGAAGGCGGTGCGTTTTGTGCGTTTGTATTTCTCTCCTGAGTCGCTCGCAGAGTAAGAGCGCGTCTTGGTTGGTTTTCGTGGCGTTGGCGAGGGAGGTGAATTGCGTTTGTCTCTGTATTTTTTGGTCTTCGTTCTCTTTGTGAATACCTAATTGAACGAAAGGAGGTGGAGCATCGTCGACCGGCACCTTTCGCGGAAATTCTTCCGACACAGAAAGAGAGGATTCAGTCGGAGCCTCTTCTATTTCTTGCTCTGACTTTCTCCTCTTCTTCTTCTTTTTCTTCTTCTCAATGTTGTTCACATCCTCTATCTTCTCCTCGGTCAACTCTAGACTCGGCGACGCTTCGCTTCCTCCGTTTTGCCGGTCTTCCTCCCGCAGACACAACACTTCCTTCCGTCTCTCATCTTCGTGTTCGGAATCGGTACCTTCGACGCTCACGACTTCAACTTCTGCGTATACGAACCCGTCGTCTGAAACTGCGTCGTTTTCGTCGTCCGAGTCGTCTTTACCTTCATTTGCGGTCATGCGATGTTTCTGTATGTTTTGTGTCTAAAAATAGAGGAAAAAAGTGGTTAAAAATCCAAAATTTTCGTCGTGTGGAAATTCCTCCCAACACGGGTGTTCTGTCGCTTCGTTGTTCAATCGATTTTCGTTCGCTCTGCTTTCCGACTCAGTAAATAATGTGCTGTTAATCATTTTGAACATCAGAACTTATTGGAGGTCAACATTTTTTAACATCATCGTCGGAAAACTTCGCGGGCGACTGAGGGAGAGAAGGAAGCAGCGCGCTTCGCGTATTTTTTTTGTATCTCTCTCTCTCTTTTTCCCGGGGCAAAGGGTTGTTCTCCTCTCTCGCGCGCTTGGTCTCTTTCGGCTCAGAAACGTTTCAAGTAATCATAGCAAAGCGCGGGTTGTTTGGTACCCGAGATTATCAGAAAACGTCGCAAGTCAGTCTTTAATCATTGCCGAACGCGCACCAAGAGAAGAAAGAGGGAACCACCACCCGCTCTCTCATCAAATCGTTCTTCTTCTCCAAGAGTGAATTCAGAGAGAGATACAAAAAAAAGTAAACCGCGCGTGTTCTTTTTCGGCTCAGCGCAGATTTTATCATCACGAGATACAACTCTCAGAGAATAATCGGCATTATGTTTTACACATCATCGCCGATTTGTTCGTTTTACGCGCGCGCGCCTTGCTCCCCTTCGAAAGAAAGAGAGAGAGAGAGAGAGAAAGAAAGAAAGAAAGAAAGAGAGAGAGAAAGAAAGAAAGAAAGAAAGAAAGAAAGAAAGATCAGAAGTCAAAGAAGAAGAAAAAAATGAGGAACCGTTTCAGCTGAAAATAAGAAAGAACCAAAAAAGAGAGCAAACGCGAGAGAGTTTTTGACGGCGCAAAGTCTTCAAATTCTTTAAATCCTTTTAGTATTACTTTACGAATAAGACACACACACACATTAGGGCGCAAAAGAAGAAGAAAAAGTCAAAGAAGAACGCATAAGATGGGTTTGGATGAGAGGAGGAGAAAAGAAGACGAAGGGGGGTCGTCGAGCAGTTATTCAACGTCGTCTGATGATGAGAATGATGATGATGCTGAGAAGAATACTACTAATACTAATACGACGATGGTTGAATTTGGATTCGAACGCGTGGAAAAGCTGACCGGCCGGAGATTGAAACAGGAGAAACTGAACAAGAAAAAGCAGAAATCTGGCGGGTTTGAGAGCATGGACTTGCCTCCGGACATCTTTCGAGCGATTAAGCGCAAAGGCTATCGATTACCGACACCTATTCAGAGGAAAGCGATTCCGGTGATAAGCACCGGCGTGGACGTGGTGGCGATGGCGAGGACCGGAAGCGGGAAGACGGCGGCGTTTGTGGTACCAGTTTTAGCGGCGTTGCAGAAGCACTCGCTGAGGAACGGCGCGAGAGCGTTGATTCTAGCGCCGACGAGGGAGTTGGCGTTGCAAACGTTCGCGGTGACGAGAGATATGGCAAAGTTTACCGATTTACGGTTGTGCGCTTTAGTCGGCGGCGATAGCATGGAGATGCAGTTTGAGGATTTGGCGAATAATCCGGACGTCATTGTGGCTACGCCGGGGAGAGTGTTGCACCACACGAACGAGATTGAAAGTTTCAGTTTACGATTGGTGGAAAAAGTTGTTCTAGATGAAGCCGATCGGTTGTTAGAGATGGGTTTTCAGGACCAACTTTCGGAGATTATGAAAAAAGTGAGTCAATCGAGACAGACGTTGTTATTTTCCGCGACGTTGCCGAGCGCACTGGCGGAGTTTGTGAAAGTCGGGTTGAGAGAACCGCGAGTTATACGTCTCGATGCGGAGATGAAAATATCTGAAGATTTGCGATTGACGTTCGCACTCGTGCGCAAAGAGGAGAAAATAGCAGCCTTATTGAGAATCTTACAAACGGTCGTTGAAAACGAAAAATCTCAAACCGTGGTCTTTGCGAGCACTCGACATCATGTTGAGCACTTGGAAACGCTGCTGAAAAAAGAGGGCCACTCGTGCGTGTCCATATTCGGGGCGATGGATTTTGCGGCGAGAAAAATCGCTCTGGCGACGTTCAAATCGGGTAAGGCGAACGTGATGGTCGTCACCGACGTCGCGGCGAGAGGTATCGACGTGCCTTTGTTAGATAACGTGATTAATTACGATTTTCCAGCGAACGCGAAACTGTTCGTACACAGAGTCGGTCGCGTTGCCAGAGCCGGGAGGAAAGGTATCGCGCACTCGATATTGGTAAAAGAAGAGTTAGGGTACGTCGTCGATTTACACTTGTTCTTGGGTAGAAAAATCAAACCGGCGGATATTGTGCCACCACAAAACGAAGAAGAGGCGGAAAAACGAGCGAGAGAAGGCGACGCAAACGAAGAGTCTGTCGTGGGGACGTTCCCAATCGGTTCCTTAGATTTACTCGCCGATCGCGTCCGGGAATTGCACGAAACGCACATCGAGCTGGAAGCGTTGCAGAAAACCACCGTGAACGCGTACAAAGCGTACCAAAAGACGAGAATTCCAGCAAGTTCGGAATCCGTTGCTCGCGCGAAACCGCTTATTGAATGTGGGCCGCACCCGTTGTTCTGCGCCGCCATCTTTCGAAAAGCGTCCAACGCCGGAGGAACGGCGAACACGACCACGTACAAAAACGCTAAAGAGTTGGCCGAGCTCATGCGCGGGATGAAAAATTACCGCCCGCACGCGACCGTCTTAGAAGCCGAGTTTGCTTCGGCTGGGAAAATCGGAAAGAACTGGAAAAGTTCGGTATCCGTGAACGCGATGAGCGAGAAACGAAAAGCGCACGCAAAGTTTATCGAGATGCGGAATAACGGGGAAGAAAAGACGAAGAAATTGAGACCTTTAGGGGATGATGAGAACCCGATTGTCGCCGGAAATACTCACGCGGATGATGACGCCGATGATGATGATGATGGCAGCGATGACGATTTGGATGACGACGAAGGTAATGACGACGACGACGACGACGACGAACGAGTAAACGGTGTCGACATTGGAGCAGGAGGAGGAGGAGGTTCTGGAGGTAAGAAGAAGCTGAAAACGCTAGTCTCTCAAGACGCCTTCTCACGAGGTAAATTTCGCGATGACGAGTTCTTCATGGACGTCGTTCCTCGCAAAATCAATCACAAAGAGCTTGGATTGAGCACGAAAGAAGGTTGCACGATGGACGATTTGAACGAAATGACCATGGACATTGTCGCCGAAGACGGCGCGTCCATGCGCAAACAAAAGAAACTCGTCAGCGTTTGGGACAAGAAGAAGAAAAATTACGTCCAAGTCGACGCGAATGAAATCGGCAAGAACGGAAAGAGGATTAAAAACGAAAGCGGGAAAGTAGTTTCGAAAGATACGCTCGGAAAGACGTATAAGAAGTGGCAATCGAAAACGAACAGATACGTTTCGCAAGTTGGTGAGGTTGAAGACGAGAAAACGCGCGCGAGATACGATAAGAAGAAGAGAGCCGGTGCGTCCGAAGGCGGCGGCATGAGCCGGTTCAAACGACATTTTCACACGAAAGGTACGGAAGGTGGCGGAAATTATTCAGGAAACAACGCGCCGAGCGAGCTCAGAAATGCGGACCAGATTCGAAAAGGAAGAAAAGAAGACATCCGGAAGAAAAAGAGCGGTCGAGGTGGAGGAAGATCAGGAGGAAGAGGTGGAGGAAGATCAGGAGGAAGAGGTGGACGCGGCAAAGGACGTAAATAGTAGCGATAATAGCAGTAGATGTAGTAGGCAAACCGCGCTTTATTTAGTGATTATTTGTATGAGTAGTCTTCATATACATGTGCTACTGTATGAAAAGTTAATTTTTTACTGATCCCGAGAATCGAACGACGCGAAGCCGCACAACTTAAACACGTGGTAGTACGACTTCCTTTCGATTTTCGAACACCAGTTCCAAGCGGACGTCAATCGACCGTCGATGCACGAACCGGCGTCAAAGAAATTATCTGCACCAGAGCCGTCAAACGCGTGCCTAAAAAAGTCCGTCAAAATCAACTTACGACAGCTCTCCACGCTGTCAAAGGCGTTCTCGATGTATTGGCGCAACTCGCGGTTTTTGTTCGCCAGTTTCGGCAACTCTTTTACTACGAGGACGACCGGCGCTAAAATTCTCGCCACTTGCGTGTACTTGTCGATAAACATCAACGCATTCGGGACGTTGTGGTCGCCCAAGTGAATGACCGAAGATCCGACCCAGTGACCTAATTTCGATTGACATCTGTGCAAAATCTCATGCATGCACTTCAACGTTTGCGGCGAATGTTGGACGCGATTGAGACCTTGACCGGTATTTTGCAACGTGTATCGGTTGTTATCTCGCAACAAATCGTGTTCGGCCAAGTACCAGAGTTTGAACATATCGTTCGCGACTTCTCTCCACAGCATCAGCGATTGAGAAACATACGCGTACTGCCTGCCGTGATTATGCGATAGGCGCGCGCCCTCCATCCCTGTGGAGATGCCCAACGAGAACCCTTCCTCGGGTGTTTTAGGATCGAACATATCCGTCAGAAATTTTAACATTTCATCAACCGGGTCGCGATTATAGCGCAAGTACGTGTTGTTGTCCGCGATGGAGTATAAGACGTGCAAAATGTCTTCCGAACTTAAATCTCTCGCCGCGTATTTTTTGCTCAATGTTTCCCTGGCGCGTTCTTTTTGCTTGATCTCTCTTTGCACCTCGTGTCTCGGCTTCCCTTCGTGCATGATTTCCGCCGTCGCGGTAGACATTAAGGGATCGTTGAGCATGTCCAAACCGTTTTCAGATTCCGAAAGCAACCAGTACGCCGTTTTCAACGGTCTCACCAACTTAAACGACAACATCTCTCTCACGTCTGGCGATTGCGAGTCTTGTAACAAATACACCATCTTCCCGTACTCCGATCGCATCTTTTCCGGGTTCATGATTTTATGCCTCCTTCCAATTTCAAATATCATCCCGAAAAAGTTCGCGTTGTCCTTAAACTCGCGGTCTTGAATGAGTTTTTGCCCAGCTCTGTAATCCGAAGCCACGACTAAACCGGACATGATGGCGCAAATCTCTTTAATCATCCTCGCAATTCGTTGCGACCTGGATGACCACGACTGCACGTCAACAACGTCGGTGTACTCGCTCACGTGTAACGCTGCTTCTAACAAACGCAAGTATTTCCGTTCGTCGTGATCTAATCGCAGCGGTATGTATTTGGCGCGCTCTAAGAAGGACTCTCTCGGATTCGCTCCGCCGCCGTTCCTCTTCTTTGCCTCTTCCAGTTTTTTCATCTCAACCTCGATCGCGTTGTTTGGATTTCTCTCCATCAAAAAACCCTTCTTGAATCCGCCTGTGTTGTTGTTGTTGTTTCTATTCTCCCTATTAATATTCTCCGTCGCGACATCGCTCGCGTCTGCCATCACCTGATCCGTAACTTTATCAAATTCTTCTTCCTCTGCTTCTCTTTCTTCTTCTTTTTCTTCTTCTTCCTTTCCGTCTCCTTCTTCTCCTCCTCCATTTTCTGCCGCCATAACGTGCGTCGCGTCTACGCCAACCTCCCGTATGGCCCTCTTCTGCTCCTCCGTCGCGTTCGCCGCAAACGCTTTCGCCTCCTCCAACGTCTGCTTCAACATTTCAATCAGCTCTTCCGCGTCGTTAGTACTCCCTCCTACAATCTTCTCCTCCATGTCCTTCAAATCCTTCGCCACCATTCTCGAAAACTCCGCCGACTGTTGCCTCGCCACCAGTAACCGTTGTTTCGATTCGCGCATTTCCGAGACGCGCAACCGTTCCGATTGGTCCAGTTTTTCTCTGAGCATCTCAAAACTCTTCGCATCTTCCTCCGCCGCCTCTAAATCTTCCTCGTCGTCGTTATCGAGCAACGCGTCCAGTTTATCTTTCCGTTTTTTACTGTTCTTATTCTTCTTCTCGTTCTTCTTGTTGTTCTTCTTGTTTTTCTTCCGATGACCGCTCGCTTTTCCCTCCTCCTCATCTGACTCCTCCGTGTCCTCGTCGCTACTCCTTCCACTCCCAATCTCATCATCATCTTCATCTTCGTCATCATCATCAAAATCATCATCAACGCCAAACGATAACGATTTCTGGTGCCCTTGACGTAAGGACGGTAACGACGATCGCTCGTTTTGTTGTTGTTGCAGCCTCTTGTTTTTCTTCGACTGGGCGGAGGAACCCCCGCCGAAATATCCAAACACAGCGTCCATATTATATATTATGTTTCTCTGTTTTTTCTATGAATAGTCGTTTTGTTTGTGCGGCAGTTTCGTCTAAAAAACGTTTCTTTGTTCAAATTTTTACAAAAAAAAAGTCTCATTCGCATGTCCAAATGGTAATAGATTATTCCAAGTGGGATACACTGAAGTACTCATCTTCTTCTTCTTCGGAAGAAGAGGACGAGGACGAGGGTGAAAAGGAGGCGGGAAGCGCATTACTGGAGAAACTGGGGAATCTCTCGCTCTCTTCGTCGTCACCTCTTTGGAACGGATTGGTGGTGCATCATAAGGATGTGTTTGTATCGCATGTCTTGTCGAAATTGAATGGGACAGATCAATTTTTCTTTGCAAAGGTGAATGGTGAGAGTCGGGGTGTGCTTAAGTATGCCAGGGTAGACATATCGGGATTATGTGCGACTATTTGCGAATGTTCATCGATTTCGATGTTGGAATGGGCGTGGAATCACATGCCCTGGGGAGAGAAAAGTACAAGTGGAAGAGTGATGGATCAAGCCTGGTTTTGCGCGGAAGTTGCTGCAACGAACAAACTCGAGTTTCTCAAGTGGGCGAGAGAAGTGAAACATTGCGAGTGGGATGAATGGACGATTAATGCGGCAGCACGTATAGGAAATCTCGAGATACTCAAGTACTGCTTCTCTAATGGTTGCTCGTGTGATGAAGAAGAGTCGTGCGTTCAAGCTGCTTATCAAGGACACCTTGACTGTCTTCGATTTCTTTTCGACAAAGTGAAACCTTCGCGAGATACGGAAGAAGAAGCGGCAATGCAAGCAGCAGGAAAGGGTCGCATAGACATCTTGAAATATTTCGTTGAAGAACGAAAGATATCGGATGATTTGAAGCTCGAATGCGTGGGAAACGCTGCAAGGCACGGCCGCCTCGATTGCCTCAAATACTTACTCGAAGAGGCGAAAGCGCCTCGTAACGGCTGGTGCTATATCGCTGGCGCTCGTTACTTCAAGCACCCCGAGTGCGAAAACTACTTGCTCGAAAAAGGGTCTCCAGAGCCAACGAACGAACAATACGCTTTCTTTGTCAAGCAGTTTCAGAAGAGGCAATGAGAAGATAACTCGTTCTTAGATTAAAGAGAGAGAAAGAGAGAGAGACACTTTTCCCTTGCTTAAATTGCATTTCCCCTTACTACTAAAACTCCCCTATATAAAATAGGGGACTTTTTCTCTGCATTTTTTATCTCACATGCGAGCAGGACTTCCTCCGTGTGTTGTTACTGCCGCTGCTCGTTTTTGTCGTGCGCCTCTGAAGAAGAGGTGCTGCTACTCCCGCAAATCGTCGTTTCTGTCGTCGTCGTCTGCTGCTCGTTCTTCTGTGAACAACATTAACAACAACAACAAAATGCCCGATGTGAAGTTTTGCGATATCGGGGCGAATTTAGTCTCCGCCTCACCCTCAACGTTCGACGGTTTTTACTTCGGCTCGCAAATCCAGTCGCACCCGGAGGATACAGAGGACGTTTTGGAGCGAGCGAAACGAATAGGCGTGAGGGAGATTTTAGTCACGGCGGGAACTTTGGAGGAGGCGAAAGCGGCGGCGAGCAAGTGTCGGATGTGGAACGAAAAGAGTTTTAGGAAGAGTAGTAATAATAGTATCAATGACGACCGAGAAGAAGGGGAGGATGATGAGGATGGTAGCGAAGGCGTGTTTCCGAAGATGTACAGCACGGTCGGCGTGCATCCGACCAGGTGCGACGAGTTTGAGGAAAGGTACGACGGCTCGCCCGAACGGTATTTAGAAGCGCTGAAAACGGTCGTTCGAGAGAACGCAGACGTCGTTAAAGCGATTGGCGAGTGCGGATTAGATTACGATCGGTTGCATTTCTGCGAGAAAGAGACGCAGAAGAAGTATTTTCAATACCAATTCGAGTTGGCGAAGGAGTTTGATTTGCCTTTGTTTTTGCACTCGAGAAACTCGAGGGAGGATTTTTACGAGATTTTGAAGAGGAACATCAGTCACTTGAGAAAAGGCGCCGTCGTGCACTCGTTCACGGGAACTCGAGAAGAATTCGAAGAGTTGTTAGCGTTGGACGATAAGATATATATCGGCGTCAACGGGTGTTCGCTGAAAACGGAAGAGAACGTAAACGTGGTCCAATCCATCCCGCTCGATCGCATGCTCTTGGAAACGGACGCGCCGTGGTGCGCCGTCAAAAAAGCGCACTTTGGGAACAAATTTTTGGAAGAAGAAAACAGTAATCGAATCCAGACTCTGTTCGGCACACCGGTGAAACCGAAAAAATGGCAAAAAGGCTCGATGATTAAAGACCGCAGCGAACCGTGTCAAATCGCGACGGTGTGCGAAATCGTCGCCGGATGTAAAGAAACGTCCTACGAAGACGTCGCGGAGGCGTGTTATCGAAACTCTCGCGATCTGTTCTTCTCTCCTTCTTCTTCTTAATATTCTTTAAATTCTTTGTATAATGTTGTTGTTGTTCACGCGTGTAATGTATATTGTTTGTATTGTGTATTTCTTTCACTTCTCTTTTTGCTTCTTGAGAATAATATATGTTGTGCATGATGTGCTTCTCATATTACATGTGGTGTCTCTCTCTCGTGGTAGTATCGTATCAATGGGACTCTCTCTCTCTCTTTATATTTCTCTTTCTCTCTTTCTCTTCAGTCGCCCTCCTCTTCCTCTATTAAGGCCATCAACATCGCAAGAGCCTTCTTCTTCTGCTCTTCCGTTGAAGAGACAGAGTTTAAGATATACTGAAGCGCGTTGATTTTGCTTCTATCAGCCATTATCTTCAGCCATATCTTCTGCTCCGCTTGTTTCAGCTCAGCCATCTTCTGCGAAAGCGCTTGCAGCTTTTCCTTGTTTTCATCATCGCTCTCATCACTACTACTCCAATCATCGTCGTCGGAGGAGGAAAAGAACAGGTTGAAGAGCGTATTGGCGTCAACCATATTCGCCAGATGAACTAATAAGATGTTGAATGATGTGAACACAAAGGAAAAATTGGCGTTTTTGAAAAAATGAAAAACAAAATCAAAACAAAATTTGATGAGATCTCAAAAATCAAGCTGCTGATGTGTCTTCCAATCAAATGAAAACGAGTGACTCTGAACGCTTTCTATTTGTCGAGAATAGAGGAGTGTTTTATGGCCATATAATCTTTTTTATTTAAAAACCTTCGTGTTTTCTCTCATATCACACACATACATCACACACACACACACACCACACACACAGACGTTTGTACGGACGACGACCTGTTATCATTAATAAAATGGCTTCCTCCATGACGACGACGACGACGAGTGCGATGTTTTCTCGCACTTCTGTTTTTAAGAAATCAACGACGACGGTTCGATCATCGGCCATTTCCCGAAGAAAAACAACGAAGGCATCTTCTTCTTCTTCTTCTTCGAAGAAGCAGCAGCAAAAACAACAACAACAGTTCTTGGGAATCGCTTCCACGTCTTTGTTGTTAACCGCTCCTTTTCCGGCGAGTGCATCCGAGTTGACGGAAAAGCTCGCCGGGTTTCTTGATGCCGTGGATGCGGCCTCGGAAACCGTCGCCAGTGGCGTCTCGCAAACCGTGGAAGTGGCGAAGCAAGTGAAAGAGGCGTACGACGAAGCGGTACCGGTGGTGACGCCGTACGCGGAACGCGCGTTTGAAGCGGCGAAACCGTTAGGGGAAGCGGCTGGTGGGTTAGCGAACAAGTACGTGGCTCCGGTCGCGGCGGATGTGATTAGCAAAGCCTCCACGGGCGCGAGCGGGGTGGTGACGCAAGCGTCGGGCGCGTTGAAGCAGCAAGGCGTGGACGTCGCGCCGGTTGTTTCCGTGGTCGAGACGACCGGTAAGAGCGCGGTGGATGCGGCGTTGCCGATTGGGAAGCAAGCGTTGGAGTACGTGTCCACGGCTTCGGCCGGCGAGCTCGGTTTGTTGGCGATTGGCGCGTACGTCGCGTACTTGATCTTGCCGGGCGTCTTGGGCGTCTTCGCTGGCGCCGCGAGAGGCTACGCCGGCGACGTCGGCGCGTTGGAAGCGTACGAAATGGTCCTGAGCGGTAACACCAACATCATCGACTTGCGATCGGTAAATGACAAAGCGAAATCCGGGCCAAACCCGCCGAAAGGGAGAGTTTTAGAGGTGGACGCCAAAGGCGAATCGGTCGAAGTGACCGCGTTGAAAGTGAGCGCCATGAACGGCGTCGGTAAGGGAAAGAAGTACATCATCGTCGGCGGCAACAGCAAAGGGTTCGCCAAAGCGTTGAAAAACAAAGGGTTCAACAAAGTCTTCGTCTTAAAAGGTGGTTATGGGGCTTGGAGAAACGCCGGTTTGCCGTAAATTAAATGTGCTTTTTTTGCTTTCGCATAACAACAACAACACCATTGTATAAAAACGTTGAGCGTAATAACGAGTTTGATGAAAGAGAGAGAGAGCTTTATATGCTTATTACACACTACGACGAGAAGTGAGAATATAAACACACACACGCACAGAAAGAAAGAAAGAAAGAAAGGTATAGTATATTATGATATTAAACCTACTACCGCTTTAAAACTCTTCCCTCTGGTATTATTTAAGGTTTACCCAATTAAGAAGTCCTTTTAAATAGACTCTCAACGCACTACAGTATACTCATTATTTACTACTCTCCCCGTAATACTCGCGAGATCCTTCTCCTCTCTCTGCGTCTATCTCTCTCTCGCGTGTGTGTGTGTGTCAGCAGAAAAGAGAGCACCAGTAGTGTCCGAGTAAAGAAGACGTGATCCAAATCCAATCCGGTTTGGGTGAAGATATTTTGGACGCTTTTTCCCAACGCGTTCGCGTTCGGTGTCCTCAGGGGAGGGGGTGGTGTTGGTGTTGAAACTCCTGTTCGGAGTAGTACTCGAGAGACGGAGAGACGACTCGTTTAACATCCAAATGACGGACGAGGAAGGACTTCTGTTCGATCGATTCGGAGAAATCATCGCGGACGCGAGCGATGTGATCGACGCGATGATGATTTCGACGATTTCGATTTCGACGAAGAATAGACATTTCAAAGAAGAAGATGAAGACGAAGAAGCGACTTTGACGAGTGTTGTCGCCGAACAGACGAGAAGTATTAAATCTCGCGTGAAAGCACTCGCGAAGGAGTATTTGACGCTCAGGGCGGCGGCGAATAAGGCGACGAAACAAAAGGAAGAAAGTTCCGGAGGAGAACAACTGAGAGACGCTTTACTTCAAGCGCGCGTAGACGCGGCGGAACGAGAGAACGCAAAGTTAAAGATGGCATTGAAAGAAGCGAAAGAAGATTGCGCGTTGCTGGTGCGAGCGGCGCGGATGGCCAGGGAGGAGTTTACGAGGTTGGATAAGCTGGAAGAGGAGGAAGAGGAGGAAGGTTTCGAGGAAGACGACGACGCGGTCACGGTGAAGTCATTAGCGAGTAGTGGCGGCGCGACGTACGGGTCCGGCGTGCAAACTTTATTCGCCGCGCAGGACGAAGACGAAGAAGACGAAGAAGATGACGGTCGAGGTCGACGTCGTAACGAAACGCTGTCCTTACACGACATATTAGATTTGGACGATCAGTACAACGCGGCTTTGGAAAAGTTGCGGACGGCGAATATTTCTTCCTCAGCAGCAACAGCGGTAGCTAATGATAATGACGATAGCACTCACAACAATAGTCTCGCGGCGTCGATCGCGAGAAAAAATGCAGCGCACAAGGATGAAGTCACGGAGACGGCCAAAGTGGCTGCGATGTTTGCGGCCACCGCGGCTTTATATTCGCACTCCGGTTTAAACGCAGTCCCGAATTCAGGAGGTAAGAATACGAATAAAAGCAGCACTTCGGAAGTCTCATCTGGGACGACTTCGAAGAGCGGCGGTCAAACGCCAGCGGCAGCTCTGTGCGTGGACGACGAAAGCGACCAAGGTCAAGTTTTTCGAACGCCCGTTTTGGTTGTCTCCGATCATCCAGACGCCTTGTCTTCTTCGGACGAAGACAAGGAGTTGGACGGGGAAGGGTCCATGCAAAACGCACTCGATCGAGTATTTTTCGGAGAGGGCGACGAGGACGAAGTCGATTCGCCGTCAGGTTTCGGAACTACGACGACGAAGAAGAGGGGAGAGAATAAGATGTCGTTCTTGAACGCGTTACCTCCGTAATGCAGCAAAGTGGGGAAACGGTAGAAACGATCATGATGATAGTCACACATTATTTATATATTCGTATGAAATAAATTACTCTATACGTACGCTTTGGCTACGCGTGTTCACACTTTTCTTTCTCCCTCTTTCTCTTTCTCTCTCTCTTTCTCTTTTTCTTCTCAATTATTACTCTCACTTATTTTAAACCGTTTTGTTCTTCTTCTTTATTATTATTAGTTCGCATCGCACCAATCGGCAGCATTCTGGAACATCTTCAACCACGGCCCGACGTCTTGAACGTTTGCGTCATTCGGCGACCAGGGCAACTGCCATCCCAAAAACGCGCGCTCCGGGTGCGGCATCATCGCCAAGTGTCGGCCATCTTTTGAGCACAAACCTGCGATACCTTCTGGAGACCCGTTCGGATTCAACGGATATTCCGTGGTTGGTTTTCCGGCGCTATCGACGTATCGCACCGCGCACTGACCGGACTTGGAGAGTTCGGAAATGACGCTCGAGTCTGGGAAGTGCGCTTTACCTTCGCCGTGCGCGCACCAGACTCCCATTCGCGACCCACCCATATCTTTAAGCATAATGGACGGGGTGTTCGAATCGATACCAACCGTCACAAATCGGCTTTCAAATCTACCCGAGTCGTTGTGAATAAATCTCGGCTGTTTTGCGTCAGGAGTTTCCGCAACCTTGCCGGTTTGAGACGGGATGAATCCTAACAAAGCCATCAACTGGCATCCGTTGCATACGCCCAAGGAAAACGTGTCTTTTCGTTCGTAAAATTCTTTGAACTGATTCTTTAAGTTTTCGTTAAATCGAATACCACCGGCCCAACCCTTGGCGGAATCTAACACGTCCGCGTAGGAGAAGCCACCGACGAAAACGAGACCTCGGAAATCGCTCAAGTTGGTTTTACCGGTGAGCAAATCGGACATGGTCACGTCCCACGGGTCCATGCCGGCGGAGTAAACCGCGGCAGCCATTTCGCGGTCGCCGTTGGAACCCTCTTCACGGACGATCGCAACTTTCGCTTTATTCGTTCGCGAAAGTTTCGCCGGATCGGTTGGTTTTAAATCGTACGTGAGCTTCCACGTCGGCGCTTTGCGGTTGCGCAAGCCGGCTTTCTCCATCGCGACTGTTTTGTTCGAGGATTGTAATTTTTCGAGTTCAAACGAGGTGTGTTCCCACGCGTCTCGTAAGTTGGCCGTGGTGTCGTCGATGACAATCGCGCCGTTGTGCTTGATGGAAACTTTCCCATCGTTGGTGACCGAGCCGATAGTTCTCGCCGTGACGTTTTTCCCGGCGTACGCTTGCAAGACGTGTTGTTCGTTCTCCGGGGAGACTTCCAAGACGACGGACAACTCTTCAGCGAACAACGCCGCGTTGGCGTCTGGGCCGGGGAGCTCGACGTCCACGCCAGCCGTGGTGGATGGAAAGGCCATTTCCAACACGGAAACAACTGGTCCACCATCAGAAACGTCGTGACCGGCGGAAATTTTACCGCCCTCGACGAGCTGTTGCGTCGTCTCCCACGCGTTTCTAAACGTCTCGATATCGTCCATGTCCGGAACGTCGTCGCCGACTTGGTCGTACGCTTGAGCCATGGCTGAAGCACCCAATCGTCTCTTTGAGCCATCTTTAGACCCGTATTCGACTAAAACCAATTTACCGGAACCTGGCAACTTGGCGTCGGCGGTGACGCATTTGGTCACGTCTGGGACGGTGACGTACGAAGACATGACCAAAGTTCCGGGCGTTTTGACAACTTCACCACCCGCTCTAGCCGCCATGGATAAGGAATCCTTGCCACCATCAATGGCAACGCCTAGTTGAATCATCGTATCTTTCAACGCATCGCACGCGTCGTACATGTGCGCGCCTTCCCCGTCCAATTTCGCAGCATACATCCAGTTTCCGGAATACTTGATATCTTTCAAACCGGTGGTATTGGCGAACGCCAAGTTAGTCAAGGATTCCCCTAACGTGACTCTCGCCATCGCTCTCGGATCGATTAAACCCTTGATCGGCGCTTCGCCAATACTCGTCGCACCACCAGTCTTGCCAAAGTGCGTTTGCGAAATCACCGCGCAGTCGTTCACCGGGATTTGCAATTCTCCGGCGCACTGTTGTTGGACGATTAAACCAGTAACTGAACGATCGACTTTGGTGGTTAAAAAGCGTTTCGAGCACACGGACGGTAACTTCAACACGCGACCGAGAACGTCTTTTGGCGAATCCGTGATCGCCAACGGTTTCACCGACGGCGGCGCTCTCTTCAAATCGTACTTTTTCTTCGGCACGTCGCCCAAGACCTTTTCTAAATCCAAATCTTCCGGGAACTCGCCAACCGTACCAGGCTTAGCCAACGGATCTTTCAACGTCACGCGACCACTGCCGTTTATAGATCCGAGTACGCTAAATGGGCATCGCTCTCTCGCGCAAACCTTTTCGATGATCGGTAACGATTCTGGTTTGATGAGCATGGCGGAGTTTTCTTGGTACTCGGCGCCCCAGATTTCGAGGACGGACATGGTCTCGTCGCCAAGTTTCACCGCGCGAATGTTAATCTCTCCCCCTTTCGGGTAGATTAACTCCTTGACGACGTTACAGTTCCCGCCGGCACCTTGATCGTGAATGCTCAAAATTGGGTTCTTGTCCATCAACTCCACGCACGCTTTCACCACGCGGTTTAACTTGTTACTCATTTCCGCGTCGCCTCTTTGGACGGCGTTGAAATCCAAGCTCGCGTTCGCTTCGTCTTCGCCGCCGGCTTTAGAGGACGCAGCACCGCCGCCCATGCCGATTCTATACGCCGGACCACCGATTTTAACGACCAACATGCCCAAATCGCCTTCTTGTTTTTCCAAGTTGGTGTGATCGATTTGTCCGAAACCGGCGGAAAACATGATTGGCTTAATATATTCGCGTCGTTCGCCGTTCGGTAAACGGCTTCCGAACGTTCGACAATAACCAGCAATAACCGGTTCGCCAAACTTGTTCCCGTAATCGCTCGCGCCGTTCGAGGCGTCGATTAAAATTTGCAACGGCGACGCCAAGTTGCTCGGGTACTGGAACGATTTGTCTTCGTGCGGCAACTCATTCCCGGGCATTTGTAAGTTACCGACGACATACCCAGCGGTTCCGGCGACTAAAGTCGACCCAACGCCAGTCGCGTGCGTGTCGCGAATTCTTCCGCCAGTGCCAGTTTCCGCGCCTGGATACGGCGCGACCCCGCTGGGAAAGTTGTGCGTCTCCGCGGTTAACAACAAATCGTAATCCACTTTCCTCGGTTGCATGCTCGTGCTCTCTCCGGCGTTCACTGGTCTCAGCGGCGTGCACTCGTACCCTCGAATCGCACTCGAATTATCTTTAAACGAAATCGACGAGTTATGCATCGGCGCGCCTTCAATCGTCTCTTTCACCATCTTAAACAACGACTTCTCAATCGGCACCCCGTCCACGGTTAACTTCCCGCTGAAAAACCAATGCCTCGAGTGTTCCGAGTTTGATTGCGCCATATCGAACAATTCCACGTTCGTTGGATTCCTCTTGATGTCCTCCCCGAACAGTTGCATGTAAAAATCAAAATCTTGATCGTCAAACGCCAAGCCGAGTTCTTTATCCACCTTCTCCAACGCTTTCCTCCCTTCGGTTAAAATCGGCACCTCGTACACCTCCGGAATCGTCGCGTCCAACGAAAAGCTCATCAACGGTTCGTCGAATACGCACTCCGTCATTCGATCGTGCACTTCTTTCGCGAACAGTAACTTTACCTCCTGATCCTCCATCTTCGTCCCGTCCGCGCGAAACAACTCGAACCTTCGGCTCCTCTCCAAACGTTTCACCTCGGGAACGCCGCAGGAATTACATATCGACACCGCGTTCGTGCTCCACGCGGATTGAAACGCCAGTCGAGGGCCGACTTCAACCACGGATGGCGCGACGTCGCCGGATAAACTCGTTTTTTCGCCGAACAATTCCGGTTCGTACGTCTCCCGTAGAAGCCACTCCAACGTCGCCATCTTCTCCGCCGACAACGACGACGACGTTTTCAACTCGACGTTGAAACACTGCTCGGTTTTGATCGACGCGATCAAACTTCCATTTCCGGATGATTCGGAAAGCTTACGATTGACTTTCGCGACTAACGTCTCGCGCGCCTCTTCGGAGAGAAAAGGCGTTCGGAATAATCGAAGCACGCGACTCGTCGTCGCATCTCTTTCCGTCGTTTCTTTTTGGGGAGAGGCGGATGCACATCTCGTCGTCGCCCGTCTTCTTCTTCTCCCGTTGATATTCTTATTCGTAGTGGTAGTATTGCTCACTCTCGTCGCTCCAACAACAAAAGCACCACTCCCGCGACTACTGATCGAAGTCATCTCGAGAAGGATGCAACGCGTGTGCGCGTGTGCGTGTGTGTGCGCGCGTGCGTGACTCACGACTACTGAGGATGACGACGAAGACGAGAGACGCGTTGGCCTTTTTGAAATTTTTTGAATTTTTTGAATTTTTTTTCACTCGAAAACCAAAAAAAAAATGTCATCTTTTTTTGTCTTCTTCTCTCTTTTGATGGAAGAGAAACGAATAATCTCGCACTTTACTTAAGCAGAACACAAACGCGCGTTGTTTTTTCTAAGACGAGACGACGATTTGAGAAAGAGAGAGAGAGAGAGAGAGAGAGAGAGAGAGAAAGTGCGAAAACGTCTCTTTTGTTTCTGCCTTCTTTTCTTTTGTTTGTGTGTGTGTAAAAGAGAGAGAAAGAGAGTTCAACAAAATCATCCGTTTTTTCCATTACAGTTACAAAAAGAGTAAACGCAAGTTGTTTTTTGCACATCGTAATACTATAGAAACATGGCAAACTTCATCCCACCTTCGATCCGACACTCCGTGCACACCGTGGTGAAATCCGCGGTCGAATCCATCACATCCGTTCCAACGGGATCGTTGCAATTTTTAGAAAACGGAACGCTCACCCCGGAGGATTTCGTCAAAGCCGGGGACTAT
>Ga0209091_10001411_pt1 | contig 21038 bp, 17 predicted proteins | sample ArcticOcean_MG_C_6_FD_187438 | JGI IMG/M metagenome (GOLD analysis project Ga0209091, IMG submission 187438) | Marine microbial communities from western Arctic Ocean - ArcticOcean_MG_CB8_128 (SPAdes) (version 2) | ecosystem: Environmental > Aquatic > Marine > Oceanic | place: Arctic Ocean...
ATAATAACAGGTAAAATATATTTTAACAGTGATAAAAATTACTTGATTGCCGACCTGATTGAAGATCTCAAATTAAACGGTCAACAATTTTCAAAAATCATTTTAAAACCTGTTCACGAAAGGAACAATATATTTGATCCCAATGTAACGGTGATTGTTCACTTAAATACTCAAAAAGAAAAGACAGAGTATACCGACTGTAGCCTTTCCAATTTTCCAATGCTTGGTACTGGAGTTTTAAATGAAGTTGTTGATTTTGATCATTAAAAAGCTCCCCAGAATTTTGCAATTGCAATTACCATCAATCCAATTAGTAAATAGCGCAGAAAAGGTTCAATGTTTTTATTTGAGCTGTTAATTTTCACTCCTATAATTGCTCCAAAGTATTGACCGATAGCTAGTGAAATACCCAATGCCCAATAGATTTTTCCGGCCATCGCAAAAATGATGATTGCTGGAACGTTAAAAAGCATGATGATAAAAACTTTTAGAGGGTTGATTTCTTTGAGTGACTTCCCAGAGATAATACTCAGAATAGTGAGTATAAATATTCCAGTTGCTACCTGAACAAAGCCCCCATAAAATCCGATTGGAATCATTAGCCAAGGAATGTATTTAATGATCTTTTTGTTCTCTTTTAGTGCTTTGTGAGGTTCGAAAACCATTATTACCAAAAGAATAGAAAAGATAATCCCTAGTATAAAACTGAAACCTTCAGGTGAAATGTATAAAGCGGTTACAATTCCACCAATTGCTCCAGCCATACAGAACAGGATTATTTTCCAGCTGTCTCCAATATGCAATTCACCTCTGCGATTAAAAGAGTGAGAGCTTTTTAAACCTTGCGTTAATATTCCAATCCTGTTGGTGCCATTAGCAATATCCATAGGGATATTTAAAAAAGCCATTAAGGACAAGGTGATGATACTGCCACTACCCGATATTGTGTTGATAATTCCAGCGGCAAAACCTCCAACTATACCCAAAATAATGCTGCTCCAATCCATGATAATTACGTCGGCGAAATTGTTAAATTCTTCCACTAAAGGTAGGGTAATTTGGCTGATTTTTATCCCTTGTTTATTTTTCGGAAATATGCTACATAATGATTACATTCGCAACGTAATAAAATATTTTTGATTATGACTAATGGATTGTTAAGTGGAAAAAGAGGGATTATTTTTGGAGCTTTGGATGAAAATTCAATTGCTTGGAAGGTGGCTGAAAGAGCTGTTGAAGAAGGTGCAATAATTACTTTGACTAACGCTCCTATTGCAATGAGAATGGGAGCTATAAATGATTTGGCTGCAAAATGCAATGCTAAAGTTATTCCTGCTGATGCAACTTCAGAGGAGGATTTAGAAAACTTATTCAAAGAATCAGTCGATATTTTGGGTGGAAAAATTGATTTTGTATTGCATTCAATTGGTATGTCACCAAATGTTAGAAAAAAGAGACATTACACAGAATTGAATTATGATTTTTATCATAAAACGATTGATATTTCTGCAATGTCCTTACATAAAGTATTAGCTGTAGCTAAAAAGCTTGATGTGATTAGTGAATGGGGTAGTGTATTAGCATTGTCTTACATTGCTGCACAAAGAACTTTCCCTGATTACAGTGACATGGCAGAAGCTAAAAGTATGTTAGAGTCAATTGCTAGAAGTTTTGGTTACCATTATGGAACAGAGAAAAACGTTAGAATTAACACTTTATCTCAGTCTCCAACTAAAACAACTGCAGGAAAAGGAATCAAAGGATTTAATGGTTTTTTCAACTACGCTAATCAAATGGCGCCACTTGGAAACGCTCCAACATTAGATTGTGCTAATTACTGTTTGACTTTATTTTCTGATTATACGAAGTATGTGACAATGCAAAACTTGTTTCATGACGGTGGTTTCTCCAATGTTGGAGTTAGCCAAGAGGTTATGGATAAGTTTGATGAGGAGTAAATACTGCAGTTCTAAACGGACCGCTAGAATATATAACGAAATGAAAAAGCGACTTAATTGTCGCTTTTTCATTTTAGTCTCATTCCTCTAGTATTTGATGTATCTTTGCTCATCTTCGATAATAGTACTTAGAAATAATAGATGTTTTATGAAATTGAACAATGTAAAAAAGATCATGATCACCATGTTGATCGGTTCATAGGCAGTATTTGCTCAAACAACAATTGTATTACAGCCTGATGCAAGTCAGGGAAAAGATGCAGTTATTGGGAGTTTAGTACCTGCTATTAACTACGGTACACATCCTGAATTTACTGGCCTTGCTGGAACATCATCTGGAACTCCGACTAACTTGAGAAGTTTAATTGAGTTTGATTTAACTAGTATTCCAAAAGGAGCAATAATTAATTCTGCGAAACTATCTTTGCACTCTGTGAACTCTTCTGGAAACGGCAAGCACCGATTGGATGGTGGTTCAAATGAATCAACTCTAAGTAGAATTACAACAGCATGGCAGGAAGATTCAGTTACGTGGAATAATCAACCAAGTATTTCAACTACTCATCAAGTGACGTTGGCTGGAAGTGATAGTACAATTCAAGATTACTTCAACATTGACGTTACAGGATTGATTACTGATATGATGACTGATTCTATTGGTAACAATGGTTTTTTATTACAATTAGTAACAGAGCAGTATTACAGAACAATGATGTTTGCTTCTAGTGATTATGCTGATTCTACTGAGCATCCAAAATTGGAGATTACTTATACACCAGCTGTTGAGCCATGTGTTACTTTGAAGCCAGGAGCTTCCGGAAAAGATGCTGTTGTTGGAAGTTTAGTTCCAAACACAAATTATGGAACTCATCCTGAATTTACTGGCCTTGCTGGAACTTCATCGGGAACTCCTACTAACTTAAGAAGCTTAATTGAGTTTGATTTGAGTGGAATTCCTGCAGGGGCTACAATTGATTCTGCAAAGTTGTCGTTATACTCTGTGAACTCTTCAGGAAATGGAATGCACCGTTTAGACGGTGGGTCAAATGAGACTACACTTAGTAGAGTCACATCTGCATGGCATGAAGATTCAGTTACTTGGAATAATCAACCTGGTATATCTATTACTAATCAAGTAACATTGGCTGGGAGTGACAGCACAATTCAAGATTACTTAAATATTGATGTTACTGCATTGATCACTGATATGACAACCGATTCAATAGGAAATCATGGTTTTTTAATTCAATTAGTAACGGAACAGTATTACAGAACAATGATGTTCGCTTCTAGTGATTACGCTGATCCTACAGTCCATCCTAAACTTAAAGTTTGTTATTCTGTACGAACATCTGTTGATGTGCATAAAGTGATTGGATTCAATTTGTATCCAAATCCTGCAACGGGCAATGTGACTATTCAACTAGCGAACGATGTTAGTAATGTAACTGTTGAAGTAGTAAATATCAACGGACAAGTTGTTCTTAGAAAAAACAACGTGAACAACAATTCTTCTTTCAGTGTTGCAGGTTATACTGCAGGCTTATACTTTGTTAAAGTATATTTTAATGACAGTGTAAAAATTGAAAAATTGATTGTGAGATAATTTATTTATCAAGCAAAAATTACAAAAAGCTAGGAAGCCAGTCTTCTGAGCTTTTTTTTTATTTTTCAGCTATTGCTAACGCACATTTCTGTCCATCTATGGCTGCACTCATAATTCCACCAGCATAACCAGCGCCTTCTCCACAAGGGTAGAGGTTGACGATTTCAGGATGCTGCAAATTAATTTTATCTCGAGGAATTCTTACTGGTGAACTAGTCCTTGACTCAACACCATGGATCACGGCATCATTGCTAATAAAATTTTTCATTTTTGAACCAAAATCCTTAAAACCTAAACGTAAAGCTTGGTGAAATTTTTCGGGCAATACATCACACATATCAACGGAAGTAATACCTGGTTGGTAACTCGTTTTAGGTAAGTCTGTTGAGGTTTTTCCCTCAATAAAATCATTGAGCCTTTGAGCTGGAGCAGTCTGAGTTTTTCCTCCTAGTTCATAAGCTTTCTGTTCAACTATGCTTTGAAATTTCATCGCAGCGAGTGGCCCGAATTCTTTAAAAATTGACCAGTCCGATTCATCAACTGGCATCACAATTCCTGAGTTAGCATAAGGATTGTTCCTTTTACTCGGTGACCAACCATTGGTAACAACTTCACCTGGACTTGTAGCGCATGGTGCAATAATACCTCCAGGACACATACAGAAACTATAAACAGCTTTCTCACCTGTTTGAGCTACCAAACTGTATGAAGCAGGAGGAAGGTGTTCGCTCCGTTCTTGTGAATTATATTGAGCTTGATCCACCACCAATTGAGGATGTTCAACTCGAACCCCAAGTGCAAATGGCTTGTTTTCAATCAATATTTTTTTCTCATGCAGTAAAGTAAATATGTCCCGAGCAGAATGGCCAGTGGCCAGTATTACATTTTCTGCTGCAATTTCATCTGTTTCATTAATGACTATTGCCTTGATCTTGCTATTGTCCAATAACAGATCTGTCATTTTACTGTTAAACATTACCTCACCACCACAAGAAATAATGTGATCCCTCATCGATGTAATTATATCCGGTAATTTATTGGTGCCAATATGAGGGTGAGCGTCAACCAATATGTTTTCGTTTGCTCCAAAAGCAACTAACTGGTGCAATACTTTATTTACATCACCTCTTTTATTGGATCGAGTGTATAATTTACCGTCGGAATAAGTTCCCGCTCCACCTTCTCCAAAGCAATAATTGGATTCAGGATTAACGATGTGCTCCTTGTTAATTGCCGCTAAATCTCTTCTTCTGTCCTTTACGTTTTTACCACGTTCTATAATTATTGGTTTGATTCCCTTTTCAATTAATTCAAGAGCTGCAAACATTCCAGCAGGTCCTGCACCTATGATAATACATGTTTTTGAAGTGCCTATTTTTTTATTCGAAACCTCATATGCAACAATCTTAGGTAGCTTTTCAGTCTGAGCAATCTCTACCCTTAATTGATATACAGGATGTTTAGACCTAGCGTCAATGGACCGTTTTCGCACACGAAAATTAAATTCCTCTCCTTCTTTAAACTTAGCTTGTTTTCTAACTTCTTCCCTTAGTAATTCATCATTTGAATTAATTTCAGGGCGAACACGGACGTTTATTTCTTTGATCATAGCTTATGTTCGGTGAAAATAATAAGGAACAACGACATTTGTACTCAAACCATACAGCTTTTCGATTTTTTTACTCGTTCCTTTTCCCTTTAGCGACGTCGAAAAAACAAACCGTAACTGAGCTATGCTTCATTTTTTCGTCTGGATAAAGAAAAAATGTTCTTCGTTAAAAATACCGAAAAACTGTGACGTTTGAGTATACCGCTCACTTTGTGGTGAATTTGTATTATTTTTGCCAATTAGTAATAACTATTATATCGAGCACTATAAGTAATGTTATCAAAAAGAATTATTCCTTGTTTAGATATCAAAGATGGAAGAACCGTTAAAGGGGTTAATTTCGTTGGGCTGAGAGACGCTGGTAATCCAGTTGATTTAGCCGAGATATACAGTAATGAAGGAGCTGATGAATTAGTTTTTTTGGACATTACAGCTACGCACGAAAAGCGAAAAACACTTATTGATTTAGTCCGTAAAGTGGGTGAAAGAGTTAACATCCCTTTTACGGTGGGAGGTGGGATTTCAGAACTTAACGACGTACATGATTTATTGCATGCAGGTGCCGATAAAGTAAGTTTCAATTCAGCAGCTGTTAAGAACCCAGATTTAATTGACGAATTTTCCAATAAATTTGGAAGTCAGTGTGTTGTTGTTGCCGTTGATGCTAAAAGCACGGCGGATGGATGGAAAGTGTTTTTAAGAGGGGGAAGAGACGAAACCGAATTAAATTTGTTTGATTGGGTTAAGGAAGCGCAGGAAAGAGGAGCTGGAGAAATTTTATTCACCTCCATGAATCACGATGGAACAAAAGCGGGTTTTGCCAACAAGGAATTAAAAAAAATGACGGATTTGTTAACCATCCCAGTAATAGCTTCTGGTGGAGCAGGGGAAATGTCGCATTTTACCGATACCTTTAATGAAGGATGTGCTGATGCTGCGCTAGCTGCCAGTATATTTCACTTTAAAGAAATAGCAATTCCAGAATTAAAAGAATACCTGCACAATCAAGGAATAAACATTAGAAAATAACATTACATGTCTACAAGTACTTTTCAATCAAACAACATTGACTTCGCAAAAAGCGAACTAGTTCCAGCTGTAATCCAAGATCAAAAAACATCTAAAGTGTTGATGTTGGGTTATATGAATAAAGAAGCAGTTGATAAAACTTTAAACACTGGTCAGGTTACTTTCTTTTCAAGAAGTAAACAAAGACTTTGGACGAAGGGTGAAGAAAGCGGGAACTTCTTGAACTTGAAAAGCATTGAATTAGATTGTGATAACGACACTTTATTGATCCAAGTTGAACCTGTTGGTCCAACTTGTCACAAGGGAACAGATACCTGTTGGGGAGGTGAAAACAAATTGGGGACTTTGGATTATTTAGAGAAAACAATCAAAGACCGCAGAAACAATCCAACCGAAAAATCATACGTAAGTTCATTGTTTGAAGAAGGAATCAATAAAATTGCTCAAAAAGTAGGCGAAGAGGCGGTTGAGATAGTAATTGAAGCAAAGGATGACAACGCAGATTTATTTCTAAATGAAGGTGCGGATTTATTGTTTCATTACTTGATTTTACTGGAAGCTAAAGGATATACTTTAAAGGACATTTTAAAAATACTCGACGAAAGAGTGAAATAATTTAAGGCAGGGTTTAACTATCTTGGCTTTTTCACCGTTCGACTGTGAGTAAAAAGTGTTGAGAATTAATATTCACTGATACTGTTTCCATTATATTTGAAACGATGATTTCTCCACTACTACTCGATTTATTCTTTCCTTTTGAATTTAAGGACGCTATTGATATCTTGTTGGTTTCAGTATTACTGTATCAGTTGTATCGACTACTTAGAGGAACAGTAGCTATTAATATTTTTGCTGGGGTTATTGTTATATACTTTATTGGGTTGATGGTTAATGCTTTAGAAATGAAGCTGCTAGGCACCATCATTAAACAATTTATTGGAGTTGGTGGAATCGCGCTAATCATATTGTTTCAGCAAGAAATCAGGAAGTTTTTAATTTTTATGGGAATGAAAAGTTGGAATAATCCTCAAGTTAGGATGCTTCGAAAATGGATTCCGTTAAGTAAAAAAAGTGATAAGCTATCTCTTAATATAAATGCTTTAGCGCAAGCAAGTTTCAGCATGGCAAAGACCAAAACAGGAGCTTTAATCATTTTGTCCAACAATACAGACTTGTCCTTTCATGTTGCTACGGGGGATAAGCTGGATGCCAACTTGAGTACCAGAATGTTAGAAAGCATATTTTTCAAAAACTCTCCTTTACACGATGGAGCAGTTATCATTGCTAAAAATAAAATCATTGCTGCAAGGTGTGTTCTTCCAGTGACAGAAAAAGAAGATTTTCCTGCCCACCTGGGGATGAGACACAGAGCTGCTACTGGTATCACAGAGGTATCAGATAGTATAGCAATTGTTGTTTCTGAGGAAACTGGTTTTGTTTCTTACGTTAAAAATGGGGTGATAAAACCTCAGTTGTCCCAATCGGAATTGATTCAATTAATTAATAGAGATTACCAATCGTAGTTGTTGTCTCTAATAGTATTTTATGTGGTAATTTCTTTTTACAACCTAAATCAAAGATTTAGTGGTGTTAGTGTTGCTCTGATCTTACAATTTATTACCAAAACCCACATTAACTATAGCCCTTGTTGAACTAAACCGCTTCCAGCGGTAGCTTTTCCCAAACTGGAAAAACGGGTATTTTATAGTTCATTAAAAACCATAGTGTAATGGATCAAAAAAAGTAAAAAATTGTAGAACGTGGAGAGGATTGCCTTCCAAATTTCAAAGAATTATGACTTAAACTTAATCGAAGTTTTTCTATCAACGGCAAAGTTCAAAGACGCTAAATATTTACAAAAGAAGTCTGGCTCATTTGGCTTTGCATTACATGGCAAGCCCTGTAGAATTAGATAAGGAATCTATTGATGATTACCTACATTACTGCCAAAACTTACATAAAATCCCCGTACTTTCAGATTTAAGCGCAGCGGTATCTGAAAGGTATTTTTTATAGGGCTTCTAGCCCGAATCGCATAAATCGCACAATTCAAGGATACGTTTTTCTTGTCTGTTTAGACGTCAATAGCTGGAATGAACTAATGTTTTGGTAGTTCAAATCTAAAGTGTAAATGATGTTTACTGGGCTGGAAGCCCAAAGAGTTTAATCTTTCATATACTGTTGCGCTTAAATGTGAAAGTACGGGAGTTCACCAGCTAATTTATTTCCTGCAAATCTTTCACTTCCTGCTTTAAGTCTTTGTTCTATTTGAGCTATATCCATTTTGTTTGTTTTGAGTAATTTGAATTTAATTTTTTGTGCCTTTAAAAAATGATTTTATTTGATTCGATAATCAGACTTTGAATAAATAAATCTTAAATAAAGTGAAAGGGGGGATTGTTGTATTTCCATTCCAATAGGTTTTTCTTTCCTATCATTCTTCCTGGACAACATTGGATCTTCAGCTGCCGCAGAAGCTTGGCCTTCATTTTTGTTCACCTTTTATCTGTTTTCAAATGCGTTCATTGGTTCGTCGTACCTCGTGGGTTGTCTTGACAAAAAACGAAATAAAAAGTCAAGCCTGGCACCTCAAAAACTACCAGCTATCCTTTCCATTTATTTAAAAACAGAACAACGCAGGCACCGGTGAACTGTTTTTTGCTTTCGTTCCTAGGACCCTCACATTTGCTCATTTATTTTATTCTATCGAATTCGCTTGTTCGTCGTACCTCCTCGGTTCAAGGAGCTGGTGCCAGTTTTTTCGCTGATGGCGTCCCCCATGGCTTGAAGTTGATACTTGAGGTTTTATCATCTTGCTCTTCGCCCTCTGCGTCATGGCGAGGTACGAAGCCATCTCTCTTTGAATTAAATTAGTCGCTGCCCCTGTTTTCATGGTCTTTCAAAATCACACGGTCTAATTCCTGATAATATTAAATGATAATTAACCTGGCTGGAAGCCTAAAAGGGTTTAACCTTTCACATACCACACCGCTTAACTGTGAAAGTACGGATGCGGGAAGGCTTTAGACGTAACAGGGCAAAAATAAACTGGGGACTGCGGCTTTTTGACGAAGGAGAATCGCTGCTGTCCCAAAGTTTAGTGTGTGTGGAATAATAGAAAGATAATTTTAAGAGATAAGCTCCTAGTTTTTACTAAAAAAGTCAGGGAAATAGAAACTAATTAGTGTCTGTCCCTTATTTTCTGGTATAGGCGTTCATTTTAATGATGCTTATAAATTGTTAGCTGCTTTTAATAGTTTAATTTTTAAAAATATATCCAAAAGAGGTTTTTCTTTTATCAACTGCAACTCTTGATGGTTGGTTAATATATTGACACCAAAAAGATATAAGTGTTTAACCCCATATAAAAGAAAGCAGGCAAAGAAATCCAAAGGCTGTCTTTTAACTTTATTCTCACTATAAGACCAGATAGCATTAGTAATGCAAGACCGAAAGATGACATCGTTAAAATTGGATTAAATTTAAGACCTACTATTAAACCTGTAGCTCCTATAAATTGTAATATTATTGTTAATAAACCAATTTTTTCTAATCCAAACCGCTTAAATTCTTTTTTCATATGCGGTGAGGTAAAGTAGGAGGCAGCGTAAGCAAAAAAGGATAAACTTGATGTTAAAATGCATATTTTATCAATATCCATATTTGATTATTGAATTGATAATAATGCTATAAAAGCACATAAAATTAAAAGAATTAGAGAGGGTAAACGTTTAATAAACAAATTATTTATTTTGAAATGAAAATATTGAGCGGCTATCATTAACAACCCCATAAGAACAGATGGAATAAAAACTAATGATGAATGCCAAATACCAACAACAAGCAATGTAGCTAAAGATATTTTTGTTGCTCCTATTAAATTGCGAGTTAAATCACTTAACCCGAATTGCTTAAACTCTTTAAGGACATTGTGAAATCTAAAAACCCAAACATAGGCAACAGATATTGCTACAGTTATTTGTGCTAATTGTACTAAATTTTCCATTTTATTACTTGTTTGGTTTGTCGGAATTTACCCCGTTTTAAATAGGATTTTGTTCTCTTTTTATATAATTGCAGCTAATGACAACTGTATGTTGCGTTTAGTTGGTTCATTAAGAGATTAAAAGTAATAATTTTTGTGAGGCTTCCCAAGCTAAATATTGTCAAAGAAGTAAAACCTTAACAAGCCCAAAGCAAGGATGCAACTTGCTAACTCGAAATTATAATAATCTTCTTTTGAGTTTTCTTTTGCATTATTTTAATAAACTTAGGAATCAATTCGGTCTTTTCGGTTTTTTTGGCGCATTAAGCACAACGTTCTGGCTAAACTACCGTTTTAATGTAGTTTAGGTTTTGTTATAAACATCTACTGTAAACAGTCTGTTTCTTTTCAAAACCTTTCAGTTGTATTTCTTTTTTTTCAAATGTTTTAAAGTTTTTTGCGATAAGGTTTAATGCGGTTACTTCACATATTACTATATCTGAATTCAAGGTTCTTGTAGCTGACTCTAACCTTGCTGCTTTATTGACAACACTTCCGATAATTGAATATTCCAGTCTTGCTTCACATCCAATTAAACCAGCTAGTAATGTGCCGTGGCTTATGCCAACTCCAATATCAAAATTTGATTTATTGACCATTTTTAAGGAAGATTCTACAGCTCTAGCGCAAGAATCTTTTCCTTCGAAATAGACAAGAATTGCATCACCAATAAATTTATTGACAGTACCATCAAACTCATTAATTGTTTGAACCATTAATTCAAAATGATTATTCAAATCAATTACAAATTGTTTTGGGTCAGAAGTTTCGCATAATTTTGTAAATCCCTTTATGTCAGTGAACAATACTGTCATTTCTTTCTGTTCAGATGAGAAATCATTCTTAGAAATTCGTTCGATTAGGTCCGTGCTGAGGTTCTTTCCTGTTAATTTTTCAAAGCCGTCTTTGATTTTTTCACCTTGTTTAAGTCGTTTGATCATTTGATTAACTTCATCACCAATAATTGAAAACTCGTCATTTGAAAACCTGGGAAGGGTTACTGTTAAATTGTCTTTTCGAACCTCTTTTAAACTTGAAATTTGGCCTTTTATTCCGGTTCGTAATGTTTTTTTATACAGTTGAATAATCCTTAAAAAGTAGATTATTAGAATGGTAATTACGAATGATGTTTCCATCACGATGCTCGACACTAAATTTATCATTGACCCGTTTTGCACTGCATTGAACAATGTTAAATTCTGTTTAATTAAAAGAATCCAAACGGCTCCAATTAATATAAGGATTAATGATAGTAAGAAAGAAGTCCTGTTTATAAAGGAAATTCTTTGTTTTGTTTTAACAAAAGGTTCTTCTAATGCATATATAATTGAATTAAGTACTCCTAAACACAAAGCTCCAGTGATCATTTTTAATGCGCTTTCAATTGGAAAGGATCTATATAAGTAATTAAATAAGCCTACAATAATACCTGCTACCAAAAAGTGGGTAAAGTTGATTAGAAACATTTTTTTACTGTTCCTGGTGCTTTTCGAAATCCACATTCTCAAAATGAAAAGAGGTAATAAAATAGCGAAAAAACTAGTGCCAGTTAAAATTAGACCTAGTTTGGATACATGAGGACATACTTCAATACTGTATATTGAGATTATCGAAATAAAAGTTATATTATATAATATGTCTTTTTTTATGTTCATTGTTTATAACGTTCTGGCTAAACTACCGTTTTAACGTTTTGGCTAAACTGCGTCTCAAGACAGTTTAGGTTTTGTTGCCAGAGCGTTATTTGTTAAACACATTTCATTTAGGAAGTGTTTACTCCACTTTTTATATTTCTTCACTACTGAATTGGGTATTACCTAAATCCAGCTATGTTAAATTAGTCAAATTCCCAAAGGACTCTGTCAAGTTGGTGATTTGGACTTTACAACTCAGTTTCGAAAACATCTTTAGCTTGCTTGAATTTTATGGATATTAAATGTCTACTTAATTAAATTTTGTGGTGCTAGTTAATTGAAGATAATATATTTTTGGCCATGCGGATGACTCCATTAAGAAAACAATTATTTACTATATTTTTCATTGTATTTACTTCGGTAAGTCTCTATTCTCAACAATTGGACACCACAATTACTACAAGTTTTGAACTGTGGGGAACAACTTCTCGATTGGGACCTATCGATAAAGTAGATACCACATGTCAATATGGAGAAGCCTATGGAACTATTTTTAAAGTGGACAGTGTAGGTGATAATTTTGAGGTCGTGTATTCTTTTTCCACTTGTCGTGCATTGAACTATGGTTCAGCAGCTACTTTATTTCAAGCTTCTTCAGGCTTATTATACGGATCTACTTATACTGCTGATAGAAATGCTGATTATAGCATGATGTTTGAAATTTACCCAAAGGCTGATAGTTTAAGGTTTTTACCAATGGCAGACAATATGATTCAATCTTTAACGGGACGTTATCAGCGTGGTTTTGGATCTATGGGGAGCATTACCGAAGGCGAAGATGGCTCCATTTATGGCACAACATTCTCTACACCTGGACAGACTAGAGGGCAAATTTTTCAGTACAATCCAATGCATGATACCGTAACAGCGGTGTTAAATTTAGGAGGAAATTATTATGAGTATGTTCCTCTGGGGGGAGTTGTTGAAGTCTCTGGTGGACTTTATGGTACTTCTACATGGGGAACCCTAGACTGTCTAACAGCCTTTAGAGGGGCTTTGTATAAGTATAATATACAATCAGGAGAAATTGAAAATTGTAGGAGTTTTGAAGATTTGTATATCGGAGGGGACAGAAGTCGCTATTGGAACTCTGGTTTTGTGCCAAGATCTTGGTTGTTGCCAGTAATTATCCCAGGAGGAGACACTTTGCTTTATGGAACAACTTCAAAGGGAGGAATGGGGAATGGAAATCAAGTTGATAATGGAGGAACTTTATTTCTAACAACATTGGAGTTGGATACGATAGAAGTTTTAGAATCATTTTCTAGTATAACAGCTTCCAATAGTGGAGGGTTGGGTAATTTGATTCAGCATAGCAATGGGAAATTATATGGTACCACAGTAAAGGGAGGTAATAGTGGGTTAGGAACAATTTATGAACATGATATTGGAACAAAATACACTCATGTGGTAAAGAGTTTTGACGTAACAAACGGATCAAGTCCAACAGGAGGCTTAATAGAAGGGGGTGAAGGTAATATGTATGGATTGGCTACATTTGGCGGGAGCCAAGATAATAATGGTGCTTTGTATGAATATAACCCGTATGGACAGCTTTTAACTCCTAAAGTTGTTTTTGATACACTAAAAGGGACGCATCCTTTAGGGAATCTAGTGAGGGTTGAAAGTTGTAATGTGTATATAACAAGAACGCAAGAGGAGTGCGGCAGCTATCTTTGGCCTATAAATGGTTCTGAATATTCCAATTCTCTAAGAGACACTGTAGGGTTCAAGACAATTGCAGGTTGTGATACCACTTATATTTTGGATTTAACAATACTTCCGGCAACTGCTGACACTGTTAATATTATGGACACAGTATGTTATGCTATGTTTTGGCCACTTAGTGGTAAAACATATGAGAAAACTGGGAGTTATTCGGTGGCTTTTTCGAATATACACGGTTGCGACTCTATTATACAATTGAATTTGGTGGTTGATGCTAGTACTAGGGAGTGCAGGTACGATTCAGATGATAAAACAGTATTGGTAGGTAAGCAGATTAACCCAAATGGTGATTTTTCTTCTATTTCTGAATTTTATATAGGTAATGATAGTATCGCCAATCAAATTATTTTTCCATATGGGTTGTCCGGAGATACCCTGTCAGATTTCGTTTATCTCGATATTAATAGCGATGATAAAATTTTTGGAGCAGCAACATTTAGAGATTCTGCTGGGTTTTCTGGAATTATATTTGAATATAAAAAGGGGCAATCTCCTCCTTTAATAGAAAAAAATACTTTTCCATTTGAGCAAAAACTAACGAATGATGTTCCTATTCCTATGCTAATTGAAGATACAGCAATATATGGACTTTCTTATATTCCTGATGGCCCTCAAAACCCAGATATAGCCATGCTATATTCTTATAGTTTTAAAAGGCAGTATAGGCGTGATCTGATCTTTAAGGATAAATTAAATTTACCTAATCCTTCTATTGTCTTGGGGTGGAGAGATGATTCTTTTGTAAGGACTAAAAGTGGAGTTATATATGGCTTTTTAAAAGGCATACCATATCAATCCGTTATGTATAAATATAGCCCAAAGAACAGCGATATAGAACTTATCAATGATTATTATAATGAAATAGGAGGTGGGACTTACAACGTACCTTTGAGTATAATGCAATATTCAGTTGATGGTTATTTGTATGGACTGGTTAGGGAAAGCGGTGGCTCTGGAATAGATGCAATTGTTTACCAACAAAATACTGAAACAGGGCTGACAAAAAGAGAGTTTACACTTGAAAAATGCTCTTCTAATTTGCCATTTATTCAAGCTGATAATGATTTATTGTATGTTGGGACTTCCTCAACAGGGGGAGACCCTGTTGGTGTCATATTTGAATATAGCCCGTTAGAAAATATATTTAAGAAAAGAGTGACTGTTGAGAATGCAAAAATAAGACTGTTAGCAAAAGGAAGTAATGGTAAGTTGTATGGTGTAGAACTTAAAAACAATAAGTATAGGTTATTTGAGTATGTTCCTGGGGATACAAAAATCACCAAATATTTTACAGAAAGAAATCTCACATTTTATAATTTGTTTGAGGTGGATTAGCTAACAACCGAATAGAGTTCAATTGCATTTTATTTGCAATAGCTAGTCATTCATTCATCTACACTCAGATTATGTTTCCATAGAATCCAATATCTCTTAATCTCTTCAATTCACAATAATGAAATCTAACTTTTTTGTTTAAAAATTATACTTCTTTGCGGTAAGCATCCTACCAACCACATCTATTTTTCGGTTATCAGATTTTCTACTTTCGTCCAATGCGAAAAACAGATAAAAATAAGTTAGCCGAAATGACCAGCCTTATTGCATCGTGGAAAGAAAGCGGATTGAGTCAGCGGATTTTTTGTGAGCGTAGTATTTACACGATAAGCAAGTTCAAATATTGGGTTAAGAAATTGGAGCAAGTGAAAAACTCCCCAAATGCTGAGCAACCTGTCTCCTTACAAACCAGAGCTCCTGTTTTTCTTCCTGTAGAAATTACAACATCCCTTGTTGACACTATTCCTAAGGCTTCAGTAATTGAAATACATTACCCAAATGGGGTGAAAGTCACCTGTGAATCTAGTCTTGACAATTTGAAATTACAAACCTTAATCCAAGCTGTTTAACAGCACGAGCATATGTTTACCTTATCCTCCCATCATAAATTCAATTTATTCTCTCAACCCACTGACATGCGAAAGGGGTTCAATGGCTTGTCTGGAATAGTGAGCAACATACTACAAGACAATCCCCGCAGCGGCGAGGTATTTATTTTCATCAATAAAACCAGAGATAAAATCAAGCTACTTCAATGGCAAGACAGTGGTTTTGTGCTTTATTACAAACGATTAGAACAAGGAACTTTCGAGCTTTCCCAGTATGAAGAATTGGAGGGGAGTATTGTTTTGAGTTACACCAAAATGGCTATGATGGTCGATGGACTTTCTATTAAAAACATTGCTAGTAGGAAGCGGTTTAATCCTGTAAATCCAACTGTTAAAGGGTAATAATTAGCAAATTAAGAGGTGTGTTTTTGTTCACAAAATCAGCTAACAACTACCTTCTGAATACTTAGCAAAACAAGGCGATTTAGCTTATTTTTGAGTCATGGATTCTTCACCGGATAACATGTCAAAAAAGGAGTTATTGGAGCTGGTGAATCAACTTGAAAAAAAGAACAGTGAAATCAAAGAGGCTAAAGACACTCTTCAATTCCATTACGACCAGTTAAGACGCTTAATTTTCGGCACAAAGCGAGAACGGTTCATTGCCTCTGCCAATCCTTTTCAACAAACCTTACCTTTTGAAGAACTAGAGGATGAAAAAGAGGACGCCTCCAAAACGGTGAAAGAAACCGTTACTTATGAGCGTAAACAAAAAAGAGAAAACCACCATGGAAGGATTCCTTTACCAAGTCATTTGCCTGTAAAAGAAACGCTCGTAGAACCAAATGTGGACACTACAACCATGGTGTGCATCGGACAAGAAATTACAGACCAGTTAGAGCTTATTCCTTCCAAGTTATTTATCAAGCGGTTCATTCGTCCTAAATACGCTTTATCAAAAGAAAAGCAAGAGGAATTAATCAAAAACGGAGAGGCTGTTTCTCCAGTTATCATTGCTGAACTCCCCTCTATGCCCATTGAAAAATGCATGGCAGGAACGGGACTATTAGCTCAACTGTTCATTGATAAATTCATTGACCACCTACCTTATTATCGTCAAATTCAGCGATACAAAAGAGAAGGCGTAATTATTAAATCCTCCACCATTGATGGATGGCAAAAACAAATCACGAACTTACTGATTCCTTTGTACGACAGATTAAAAGAAAAAGTGCTCATTCAAGGTTACCTTCAAGCAGATGAAAGCCCTGTAAAAGTACTTGACCCGTTAAAGCGAGGTAAAACACATCAAGGTTATCACTGGGTATATCATTCTCCACTTGAAAAAGCTTTGTTTTTTGATTACAGGTATTCAAGGAACAGGGCCGGACCAGAGGCAGTTTTAAAAGACTTCAAAGGGTATTTACAAACGGATGGATATGTAGCTTACAAGAAGTTCAATACAAAAAAAGACATTACCCTTGTGGGGTGCATGGCTCATGCAAGGCGGTATTTTGAAAAAGCACTAGATGATGATAAATCCAGAGCGGAACATGTGTTAACGAAAATTCAAAAGCTGTATGCTTTTGAAAGGGTTGCAAAGGAAAATGAATACAGCCATGAGAAACGTCATGCATACAGACTAGATAATGCTCAGCCAATAATGGAAGAATTAATCAAGTGGTTGGTAAGAGAATATCAAATAGTGCTCCCTAAAAGCCCAATTGGTGTAGCGATTGGTTACAGCATCAGGCAATGGGAATCTTTGAGGGCTTATCTTTTTGATGGAGCAATTGAAATTGACAACAATCAAATTGAAAATTCTATTCGTCCACTTGCTATTGGAAGGAAAAACTACTTGTTTGCTGGTTCACATGAAGGAGCCAAAAGAGCCGCCATGTTTTATTCCTTTTTTGGAACGTGTAAAAAACACGAGGTGAATCCATATGAATGGCTCAAAGCCACTTTGGAAAACATTGCAGATGCTAAGATGAGTGAATTAGATAATTATCTGCCACAGAATTTTCAAAAATCATAGACGTGGTTCGTAGGATGCTTACGTCAAAACAATTGATATTGTCAATGAATTTAAAACATGCGATGCCGTTGTACTGATAAATGCAAGTCACAACTTGCTAGGTTATCCATTCGGCCTTGATCAAGATATTGACAAGATCATAATTGGGTTAGAGGAGCTTCCAGACGTGCAGAAATTAATTGCACAGTAGTTTGTTCTCGTCTAACAGGTTAATAACCAGTTGAATTAGTTAACTTCAACACGACTAATTGACTAACAACTGACAAGTACATGACTAAGTTTCGAACTTTCCTGCCGGCATTTTTACTGTTCCTATTCATTTCAAGTTTTACCTTCCAATCAATAGCTCAAACATGGGTTCCCATTTGGAGTGATGAGTTTAATTATACTGGATCGCCAGATCCAACAAAGTGGAATTACGATGTGGGAGGAAATGGTTGGGGAAATTCAGAAGTACAATATTATACCAATGCTCGAACTGAAAATGCTAGAGTGGAGAATGGGAGTTTGATCATTGAAGCAAGAAAAGAATCATATCAGGGGAGCGACTACACCTCGGCAAGGTTAATTTCTAAAGGTTTAGGTGATTGGAAATATGGTAAAATCGAAGTAAGAGCTAAATTGCCAGTTGGCAACGGAATGTGGCCTGCAATATGGATGCTGCCAACTGACAATGTATACGGCAATTGGCCTAAAAGTGGTGAAATAGACATCATGGAAAATGTTGGTCACGATGCGGACAACGTTCATTGGAATGTACACACCGAGAGTTACAATCATTCCATTGGAACCAATAAAGGAGCTACTCATGCTATTAGCCAGCCTTACAATAATTTTCATACCTACGCTATAGAATGGTACGAGGACAGTATTTTGTTTTTTGTGGACAGTGTTCAGTATTTTCAGTTCAACAAAGAAAGCAACGATTACAAGGTTTGGCCATTCAAAGAACGATTTCATTTACTGTTGAATGTAGCGGTAGGAGGTAGCTGGGGCGGTGCTCAAGGAGTTGATCAAAATATTTTTCCACAGCAAATGGAAGTTGATTTTGTACGAGTTTTTAAACTGGGTCAGCAGCAATCCAATTATACTTGTGATGTGGTTAACTTGTCGCACGGAATTGGAGTAAAATCTCCAAATGCAACAATATACGCTGCTGGGACATCAGTTCAATTAACAGCTCAGCCTTATAGTGGTTTTGTCTTTACAAAATGGTACGGTACTGTTCAAGATACAGCTTCGGTTTTAAACTTAACAATGAATATAAATTACGAACAAGTACCTGAATTTATAAGATCAGGAGAAATGCTCAGTAATTCTCAGTTTTTGGCAGGAGAAGTAAATTGGAGTGGATACGGTGCCCCAATGGCGGTGGATAGTGGAGCGTATACTACTACAATAACTTCGGCAACCAACAATATATGGGACATTCAGATGTCACAAGGAGGATTGTCACTAGTTGCTGGCGAAAGTTATACGGTAACTATTGTAGCTTCTTCTTCACAAGCAAGAGATATTAGTGCTGCTTTGGGAATGTCGGTAGCACCGTGGACTTCCTATGGAGGTAGCACTTTGTCATTAACAACCACACCTCAAACATTTAAGTTTCAAGTAACAATGAGCAGTACTGATGCAAGTGCAAGATCAGTTTTTGACCTTGGAGGGTTTGCTGGGGATGTCAATTTACAGGAAGTTAGCGTTGTTAAAAATAGCGTTGTGACAAGTGCGTTAAGTCCAGAAAAAACTTCTTTGAAGATAGTTCCAAATCCATTTTATGAGTCGTTTGAAATTGTAAATCAAGAACAATGGTCAAGAATTACTATAATTGATATGACTGGAAGATTGGTTTATTCTTATAACCAGAGCGGCACATCCAAAAAGATTACCCCTTCAATAAAGGCAGGTTCTTACGTAATTATTCAGAGTTCCGAAAGTGGTATTGTTACCGGTAAGTTGATTAAAAAGTAGTTGAATAAATGAGGATTGACAAGTTTACATGGTGTGTTCGGTTGACGAAAACTAGGGCAATTGCTGCCGAGTCTGTTTCAAAAGGGAAAGTTAAATTAAATGATCAAACTGTGAAATCCAGTAAAGAAGTCTTGGAAGGTGATGTGATTTCTTTTCAAAAACACAATGCCATTTTTCAATACGAAGTCCTATCAATTCCCAAGAGTAGGTTAGGGGCTAAGTTAGTCTCAGAATATCTTACGGATACAACTGCACCGGAAGAGGTGGAGAAATTTCGAGTTTATCAAGCTAACCAGTCTACTTATCGCGAAAATGGGAAAGGCAAGCCCAGCACTAAAAATAGAAGAGATCTTCGGAAGTTTTTGGGAGAGGATTGATTCACTTCCACAATAGGCCATTTTACTTACTTTGAGTCTTGTCTTTTGGGTTCATATTTCCATTGTAATCGTACGTATTTACATATTTTCGACGCAATTTCATGTAGTACCTAAAAACCACAGCATGTTTAATATAGCTGTCAAAATTGTCTTTAAAAACAGCAATATTGAATCCGTAATTGATGTCAAAGTTCCAAAGGCCAATACCTATTTCGGGCCTGATTTTTACCGCATATCCATATTTGAAATCAGTGTAGCATAAAGCTGTTAAACTTGTGTTTAACAAACCTACATGAATTCTGCCTTGAATTTTTGGGGCTAAAATAAAATTGTCAAGGTGAGAGAATTCAGCTCCGTAATTCATCGTTGTTGAGAATACAGGAAAACCTCCAGCTTCCATGATGTAACTATGGAAATATCCAATCTCACCAAATAGGTATTTTGAAAAATCAATTCCAATAGTCAACCCATTGTCAACCCAATCTGATGAAACAGCGTGTCCGTCAAAAATTGAATCAGTTGAAATGCTGTCTTTTTGAGCAGAGAGATTTAAGGTCATTGAAAAACAGCAAATAAATCCAATTACTAGCGCTTTTCTTGATGCCAATATAGTTGATTTTTGAAGAGTAAAAATGGCTGTTGGCATAGGGTAGTATCCTCTTAACATTGAACAATAACAAAGTAACGTTTTCATGGTACAAATGACTAATAAATGTTTTTGTTTTTAGTTGTAACTATTTTATCGAAAATATCGTGTGTGCTGTAAATATTTAAGAGAGGGAAAAAGGTGTTGTGCTAAACTATTGTAAGAGTTAGTTGGTCAGTTGTTTACGATTGTTGTAGTAAATAAAAGTGGCGTTTTTGGAAGTCGATAAATGATAGGAAAAACAGTGATTTATAACTACTTTTACCCTTTGATTTTGGATAGTGCTTTTAGGTCCGATTTAATTGGTTCAAAAATTGTTAGGAAAGTAAAGTGAAAAAGCGAAAAAATATAATCTTATTAGCTCTATTGCTGTTGATTTCTATTTCTTCTTTTGGAGGCCTTACGTTTCGTGTTCAATGTACAGAGACCAAACAATCTAATTTTGTTGCTGTTTTTG
>Ga0209091_10001417_pt1 | contig 21003 bp, 13 predicted proteins | sample ArcticOcean_MG_C_6_FD_187438 | JGI IMG/M metagenome (GOLD analysis project Ga0209091, IMG submission 187438) | Marine microbial communities from western Arctic Ocean - ArcticOcean_MG_CB8_128 (SPAdes) (version 2) | ecosystem: Environmental > Aquatic > Marine > Oceanic | place: Arctic Ocean...
CCTCCTCTTCTTCTTCTTCTTCTTCTTCTTCTTCTTCTTCTTCTTTCTCATCGCCGTTTGAGAAACTCGTGTCGATTCCGGTGACTCACTGCGCGCACGCGTTTGGCATCAAATTAGAAGGTATGACAAACAAATCAAACTTGCCATATTCTATAGTCTACTCTGGCGACACGCGGCCATGTGAAAACATGAGAAACGCAGCGAAAGAGTGCACGCTGCTCATTCACGAGGCGACGTTTGAGGATGGATTAGAACACGAAGCGTTGGCAAAGAAGCACTCGACGACGGCGGAAGCTCTCGAGATTGGAAGTTCCGCATATTTAAACATCTTGACGCATTTTTCGCAACGTTATCCAAAAGTGCCAAGTTTTAATGGTGACGATGGAATCGCGAGTGCGAGGGGACAAAACGCTATGATTGCGTTCGACTTGATGCGCGTCGATTTTAAAAATTTACGACGCATTCCTTCGCTTTTACCGAACGTTCGCGAACTCTTCGACGAAGAAGATGATGAAGAAGATTAATAAAGCTTTGTTGATTATGAAGATACAGTTAGAAAGAAAGTAGCGCATTATTAGCCTGCAGTCGTGTAGATATATACTTGTGTAGTTATAGAGAATTAAAAAAGTTGTCGTAAAATAACTTTCGCAAACGCGTCAAAGAACATCAAAGGCCTCGATTCAAAACTTAAATCCAGTTCCTGACCATCTTCGCCTTCTTCACAATCATCGCCGCAACCTCCTCTTCCGCTTCAATCTTCGTCGCTAGTATGAAGTCATTAATCGTCAACCCTTTCACGTCTTTCGTGTGCACTTCCACCAACACCTTCTCACCAGTCGCGGTCGTTTCCACCGGCCATCCGGCTTCGCTCGCCACCGCTTGACATCTCGCCGCGAACTTCTCCCCATCCGTCGTCGTCACCTCCCATCGTAACCTCGGAATAGAATCTTTGTTGCTCGGTCTTACCTTCCAATCCACGCACTGTTTTCTATAAATCTCCTCGTCCGATAACGTGCACGCCGTGGCATCCGCTGGTAACTGTTGAATCGACCGGTTTTTCAACAGCGTCATATCCGCCAACTTCTTCGCCCCTTTCCCAGTCGCTTTGACGATGTGGTCCGTATCCGCGTGACCTAACGTGGACGTGCCAAAGTTCGACCCAATTTCCCCCGCCGTCGGGTCTCTCGCGCCAATATCGCCGCCAACACCGCCCATCATCTCTTGGTCGCGCGATAAACCTCCTTCTCCGACCGCCTGCACTCGGAAAGAAAACCGCTTCTTTTTCCCGAAGAAATTTCCTTGGGAAGTGGATTGCGATTTCAAGGCCATGGATCGGTTGCGGCGAATGGAGTTAAACGCGCTCGTTTGAATCGTCGTCATGTTCAAGCTTAGTTGCGAAATCATTCTCTCCCTTTCTCTCTTTCTCTCTCTCTGTGTGTGTTTATTATATGCAATAAAAGTGTATGCAAACCTTTATAACTCTGAGGCTAAATTGAGAAAAAAATGGATAAGGCGGCTGTCGCCCCAAAAAGCGTCTGTCTAAAAAAGGGCAATTCTCTCTCGAAAAAAGAAGGAAAAAAATTGAAAGAAACGCCTATTTTGTTCGAATTTACGGAAACGACGTTTCGGAATCGTCTCAGTCGTCAAACAGTGTTTGTTGCTTCAACGCGCTCGGCGTCGATTAAGAAATCGATCTAAAGTAAAAATGAGCCCCGTGACTGCACACATGCTCGATGAACTGAGCTCGGAAGAGATCTCTCAGTTAGCTAAGGTCGTTCGAGACAATTTCTCGAATTCAATTCGAACCGGGAAAGTAGTAACTAACTCTTCGTTGGAAGAGGAAGAGAAGATGATGTTGTTCAATTATATTACGCTAGCGGAACCAACGAGGAAAGAGTTATCTGCGTGCGGTGATGGTGATGCTGTTCATGAAAGGCGAGGCGAGGTCATGATCATCGTTCCATGGACCGGTGAAGCCTATAAGTATGTAATCGCCGTGAAGAGCTTGGAAGTCGTTAAGGTCGAACAAGTGAAAAAGGGGCAGCAGCCATTGATAACGCCGGATGATTGCTTGAAAGCGGAAAGGATATGTAAGAACGATCAGAAAGTGAAAGCGGTGATGAAGGAGCGATATGGAATAGAGGATTTGACTATGCTTGTTTGCGATCCTTGGTCCGTGCACGTTACGGAACCGGGTATGGAGCCGTTGGATTGGCGAAAAGATGACGGCGAGATTCCGGCGAGATTGGTGCAAACGTTTTTGTATTGGAGAGATGATGATTTGGATGATAATCAATACGCGCATCCGATCGATTTATTGCCAGTCGTTGATTTGAATGCCGGGAAAGTCGTGGATATTACTTGTCAAGACGTCGCCAGAGAGATTCCAATGAAGTCTGTTAACTACCATCGCGAAAAGTTAAAGAGTAATTCGTATCTCGCAAACGTTTGGCGCGATGCTATGAAACCTTTGGAAATCGTACAACCTGAAGGGGCCGCGTTCGAAGTCGATGGCCGTCTCGTCAAATGGGATAAATGGACGCTCAGAGTTGGTTTCAATTACAGAGAAGGCTTAGTCTTACACGACGTTAAGTACGACAATCGTCCGATATTACATCGCGCGAGTTTAGTCGAAATGGCCGTTCCTTATGCCGATCCGAATCCGCCGTATACGAGAAAGTGTGCGTTTGATGTTGGCGACTACGGTTTAGGCTATTGCACAGATTCTTTAGAACTCGGATGCGATTGTTTGGGAAATATTCATTACTTCGATGCGACGTTGGCGAACTCGAAAGGAGAACCGTACGTCATTAAAAAAGCCGTATGCATGCACGAAGAAGACCACGGGTTATTATGGAAGCACGTTGAATATAGGACCGGTCACTCCGAGGCAAGGCGCTCACGAAGACTCGTTCTGAGTTTTATCGCCACCGTTGTGAATTATGAGTATTTGTTTTACTATTACTTTCAACAAACGCAATATCGGCTTTTGAAAGCAACGATGATCCAACGCATGGCGTTCTCGTCGCACCGGGTGTGAACTCACAAATCCACCAGCACATGTTTTGCGCGAGATTAGATGTCACCATTGATGGCAATGAAAACGCAGTCTCCGAAATCGACATTTGTTCCGATATATCAACAGGTTCGTGTCAAAACGTGTTCGGTTCAGTGACAACGCCGCTCGTCACGGAACTTCAAGCCAGGCGCGTATGCGATTCGACAAAAGCGCGAGTGTGGAAAATATCAAACCCGTCGTCCTTAAATCCAGTGACGAAGAAGCCGGTTTCTTATAAATTGATCCCGTTCACTAGGGGACCGGCAATGCCAACGTTATTGACAGGTCCAGAGTGTGCGGTTACAAAAAAAGGTGAATTCGCGACGAAGAACTTATGGGTCACGCCATATAATTGGCCAAACGAAAGATGGCCAGCTGGTGAATTCACAGTCCAAGGCGCGCTCGGCGAAGGCTTACCAAAATGGACAAAAGACGACCGCGATATTTTATCGGGAGAGCTCGTCATTTGGCACGCGTTCGGTGTCGTGCATATTCCTCGACCGGAAGATTTTCCGCTCATGCCAGTCGAACATACAGGGTTCTCGCTTAAACCGGATGGATTTTTCGCAGGAAACCCAACGATCGATTTACCGCCACCGAAATCTGGCAAGAGTACGTGTTGCTCGACGAAGTTGTAAAAGTAGTAAATAATATTCTTTCTTTTTTTCTTTCTTTCTTTGAGAGTGATATTACAAAATAATAATTCTTCTTATGGCAGCTGTCGCCCCAAAAAAACAAGCCCTGTCTGTCTCTCTAAAAAAGGGCAATTCTCTCTCTGCTGCTAAGGAAAAAAAATGAAAAGAAACGCCTTTTGGTTTTTTGAAAAGTGTTCGGTCAAACAAGAAAAAAAAAAGACTTGAGAGAGAGAGAGAGAGAGAGAGAGAGAGATTTAATATGATATGACGACGAGGATTAGGAGGAGGAGTTTTATCGCAGCGAGCGATATCTTTTTTGTCTTTGTTTTTGTCTTTGTTTTCTGGGGAGGAGGACGGGTCGCGCGTGTGGATGGATTGAATTCGGGAATGTATTATCCATCGAAATTCGACGAGGAGAAGATGATGCAATTAAACGAAAAACGGATCGCGATCGAAACGAGCGAGATTTACGACGATTTGAGCGGACAAAAAGGGTCGTTCTTTGAGAACTATTACGAGGAAGAAAAGAGGGGAAGTGATGTTGATGATTTGTCCGCGAACGCGATCGTGGAGAAGGCGTTGGAAGGTGCCAGGGTAAGTCGGGAGAGCGAGGAAGGCGAAGCGATTTCAAACGCGATACAAAACGTGATCAGAGACGCCGAGATGCAATTGCAGACTTTTTTAGAGGCGTCCTCGTCTTCTTCGGCAAAGAGGACAGCGGCAAAGACGAACGGTCCGGACGGGAACGCGAATATTTGGAACTACGAGAGAAACGGAGACGAAGAAGTTTTTGCGACGCCGCTGTTTCCCGGTAACGAAGACGGTGGTTTCTTCGAGGAATTCTTTTCCGGCGGCGGCGGAGGAGGAGGAGGAGGAGGGCCGGTGCGACAGCCAATCTTTAATGCGCCAAGATACGACGATACGACTTTAGCCACGCAGCCTTTTGGAACAAATCTTCCTTTGGACAACATACCGCCTAGACCTAACGTTGATCCGAATTACGTGACGTATACCGCGCAAGGTTTGATGGGGAATTTCTTACAGGCGTTGACGTGGATTGTTGCGGTGCCGTTTGCGAACAACCCAACATTTTTTGACGATTGGCAAAGATGTTCGACGTTAATCAGACCGTGCACGATTCGTGAGACGCTTTCGAGATGTACGTATGAACCGAGAAATTCGTGGTACCGAGAACGACGTTCGAGAATAAACGCTCCAGTCGGTTGGCCGTATTGTCAGCCAGATTTAGAGGAAGTGTACGAGTATTGCAACGAAATAGAGTTGCAAAGTTCCATCTGTGACCCAAAATTGGCCAGAGAACGGAGAGATGTAGCGCTTTTCGAGGCAAACGCGGCGTTGGAGCAAGAGCGATGGCGAGCGATGTACGAAAATGGTGACGCAGGAAGTGGTCCGTTTTGGTACGGCCCGTATCAAGGCGGATATTACGGTCCGTCGACGGGAGGCGGAGTAGGATGGGGAGGAGAAGAAGGAGGAGGTTACCCCGGTTCAGGGATGTATGGATCGTACGGGCCAAACAACATCGGTCCGAACGGATACGGTGGGTTTCCTTCCGGGGCGTATCAAACAAACGGTAACAATAACTTTCCCGGAGGCTTACCACCAAATAATAACAGGGGAGGATATTACGAGGAGGAGTACTATTACAGAGAAGGCTTTAACTACCCATACCCGGATCCGGGGTACTATCCGTTCCCGTATTTAGATCAGCAACCAAACTATTACCACGGCGCGCGATTGGGACGACGTTAACGATCGATTTTAATGTGTGTTCTTATTTTATATGTTCAAATGTACCAAGTACAAGATATTTGTGTATTGCTCTCTCTCCGCTCTCTCTCCGCTCTCTCTCTCTCTCTCTCTCTCTCTCTAACGTCCGGTTAAATGCTCGATACCGCTCGAACCTTGTTCGCCGGCGGAACTCCCCCACCCTTTCGTGCTCAATGATATTTCTTTCGTGGCTACGATTTGCGACCCCGGATCTCGTAAAAATCCAGTCCCGCCTCTGGTTCCCGCCATTCGACGTCTCGTCGCGTTCGAAGCTCTAACGACGCCCATGTGTTCCTGTCGCTCGTCTCTTTGGTTAATCTCCGGGTAATCTCTCAACCATTCGCCTTTATACACTTGTTGCGGTCGAGCGATTTTCAGGTCTGGATCCGCCAACTGCTCTCTCCAATGCGCTAAATACCCCGCCGCTCTCGGAATGGCAAACAAAACGGTAAAGAATTCCGGCGGGAAACCCAACGCGCGATACACCAAACCAGAGTAAAAATCTACGTTTGGGTACAACTTGCGTTTGATGAAATACTCGTCCGTTCTCGCGTGTTTCTCCAACGCCACCGCGACGTCAATCAACGGATCGCGTCCGACTAACGAAAACACCTCCTCGGCAATCCCTCGAATTACGTTCGCTCTCGGATCGAAGTTCTTATACACTCGATGGCCGAATCCAAACATTTTTACTTCTTTTCTTTTCACGCGTTCGATGAAATCGGGAATGTTCTCCACCGAGCCGATGCGTTCGAGCATTCTCAACACGGCTTCGTTCGCGCCTCCGTGTAACGGCCCGTACAACGCCGCCACCGCGCCGGCGACGGCGGAATACACATCCACGCCGCTCGAGGCTAAATGCCTGCACGCCGCGGTCGAACAGTTCATCTCGTGTTCCGCGTGTAACAAAAACATCGTATCTAACGCTTTCGCCAACTTTGGATTCGGCCGGTGCGAAATATCTAAACCAGCGTCCAACATGTACAAAAAGTTTTCCGCGTACGATAACCTCGCGTTCGGCGGCGCCGGTTTCCTCCCGGTGTTTCGATGATACGCGTGCGCCGCCAACGTCGTCATCTTCCCCAAAATTCTCACGATTTGTTTGTCCTGAACGTCTTTGTTTCGATAAATCCCGTTCCCGGCCAACGCCGGGTTTTGCTCCGGATGAAACACGGACAACGCGTTCAACCCGGCCAAAATCACCCCCATCGGGTGCGCGTCGTGCGGCAACGCCTCGATGGTATTAATCACCGGAATCGGCAACGCCGAGTGCCTCGAAATCGCCTCTCTCCAATCCGCCAGTTGGTTCGCCGTCGGTAAGTTCCCGTAAATCACGCAAAACGCGCACTCCAAATACGAACTCTTCTCCGCTAACGTCTCGATCGGGTACCCGCGGTACCTTAAAATCCCTTTATCGCCGTCGATGTAACTTATTCGGCTTACACACGGACTCGTGTTCGTGTACCCTGGGTCGTATAAAACTAAACCTTTATTACTATCATTAGTAGTACTATCTTTAATTGGTCCTTTGATATCTTTAAACGCGGAGGCGTTGATCGTGCCCGAGGAGGATATCGGTATTACGTATTTCCGACCGGTTCTCGAGTCGAGAATGTCCAGCGTGCCCGCTTGTCCATCATTTGAAGCATTACAAGAACTGCGCGTCAAAAGAGTGTTACTCTTATTCGTATTAGTATTCATAACGCTCCTCGAAAAATGCGCCACGCGTTCGTTCGCTCTGAAACTGTTCCCGTTCTTCTCAAAGTCCTCGTCCATCATTCTTGGTGCGTTTCGTATTCTCTCAAAACCAATCTCTTTCCCCGCTCTTTCCTTAAGAATTGTGAGTCAATCGTTCACCGTTTCCAAGTGTACGGATGAACTTCCTCTCGGAATGGAAAACACTAGTTCTTAGTATCGCTCAAAAAAGGTGGACCTCGTCGAAGACTGTTCCTCTCCAGTTGCGACTCAACTCGTACAGAGTGCGCGCACTTTTAACCGGTCTTTTCAGTGAAGCATTTCGTTGTCGTAACTGTCAAAATTTGACCTCACTTTTCCCCAGTAGAGCAACAAGAAGAAGAACTTAAAAAGCCTCGAGGATCATGACGACGACTGTGGAAAAACGACACTTGGAAGCGTTGTCCTACCTTTTCGACGAGGCGTGTTTTGGAGGAGGAGGAGAACGGGACGGGACGATACACAGAGGAGAGAGGAGACCGACTGTTTTGCATTCGGTTTTGGGGAAGTTTTTGCTGACTCGGAATTTGACCGTATCGTCAACGTCATCATCTTCTGGAGGAGAAGGAGGTGGTGGAGGTACCGCTAATAAAACGAAAGAGAGCGGTGTTTTGAGAGCGGTACTGAAAGACGCGAAAGAAATCGTCGCGCAGTTCCGAAAGAAACGAGACGAGTGGTCGTTCGCGAGAGCGAATTTCGCGTCTGATTTTACCGCGAATTATCGAAGAAAAATCGGGCACCCTTTGCTGGCGAAACTTCCCTTTCTGTCGTCGTCGTCGTCGTCGCGAGAGCAAAATAATAAAGCTTTGTCGAAAGTGTACGAGTTCATCGTCGATCCGTTTTCGTTTTATAAAGAGGTGTGCGTGATTTCTGTTTTGGTGTATTTCGCGAGGCAAACGGCGACGGCGAAACGGCGACGGCATCGACAGCGGAAGGAACGCGTGAAGAGGAGCATATTGAAGCGGATGTCCAAGTGCGAGACGTACGCCAAGTACGTGACTTTAGAGGAAGAGTTGGAGCAGTTTGAAGAGGACGAGGAAGAGAATGTCGCGATTACGTATTGTTCGAGCGATAAGCGAGGACTGAAGGGTGGGAAGTTCGGGAACAGTTTGAACGGATTGTTTCGATTGAGTCATAGTAGTCATAACGGTACAAATACCAAAGAAAGTCACCACAGAGAAGACCAACAAACGAAGAGCAGCAGCTTTGACCAGAAAAAAGAATCGATGGCCGTGGACGACTTTAAGTGCGTCGTGCAAAGGCAACACAAAAGAGAGGAAAAGTATACCGGTTTTACGCCGAGAGAGTACGATCGCGCGTTAATCGCGGAGCAGTTGAGAGTTTTGAGAGTGCAAAGGAACTCCGGAGACGTCGAGGAGATCATGTTCGGTTTAAGAGCGGAACTGTTGAGAAACTTAGGGAACATGTCCAACCTCGGGAGGAGGTTACACGCGCCCGTCGGAGGCGTCCCGAAGTTAGTCCGAGAATACATAAACGAGGTGAAGACGTGTTTGAAGCTCATATCGAACGATTCGCAGATTCCCGTGACGGAAAAACTTTCGTTTTTGCAAGAAACGAGACACGTGTTTGGGAGAACCGGTTTACTCCTTTCCGGTGGAGGGAGTTTAGGAACGTTTCACATCGGCGTGTGCCGAGCGCTCAACAGGAGAAATTTGTTGCCGCGAGTGTTAGCTGGGTCTTCAGTTGGTAGCATCATAGCCGCGGTTGTGTGCACGCGAACGAGCGAGGAGTTGCACGATTTCTTTAGCGACGAAAACTTTGAATCCGCGTTGCCGGATTTAACTTTCTTCTCCGGCACGGATTTTTTAACTTCTATGTTTCATCTGGTCAAAACTGGAGGCATGCACAACATTGATTTCTTCCAAAAGTGTTTGAGAGATTTATACGGCGATTTGACCTTTCAGGAGGCGTACGATAGATCTGGCGGAAGAATTTTGTCCGTCTGCGTTTCCCCGGCGGACGCCCGACCGGGCCAAAAACCGAGACTGTTGAACTACTTGACGTCACCGCACTTGGTCATTTGGTCTGCCGTCGCCGCTTCGTGCGCGTTTCCATCGTTGTTCCCGCCACAACCGTTGTTAGCAAAAGCACGGAACGGCGCGTTTGTTCCGTGGCAATCCAGCGCGAACGAAGGCGGCAAAGGTCGCAAAACGCAGCGCTGGCGCGACGGATCTTTACAAGCCGATTTGCCCATGGAGGCGTTATCGCAACTGTTCAACGTGAACTATTTCATCGTCAGTCAAACCAATCCGCACATCGTTCCAATTTTAAGAATAAAACGATGGTTTGCGTCTTTGCACCCCACGCTTTCGTGGATTGCCGATTTCGTCGAGTCTGAGTGGAAGCACAGATGTCAACAATTTCTCGAGTTTATCCCCGGCGCGGACGTTTTGGACGTGGCGAAACTGTTCGGCCAAACGTGGGAAGGTGACGTGACCGTCGTCATGGCGTATGGGTGGAAGCACTTAAGAATGATTCAATCCAATCCGACGAGAGAACACTTATTCGACACGGCTACTTTAGGCGAACGCGAAACGTGGCCGAAACTCGGCGCGATTGAAAACGCGTGCGGCATCGAACACACTTTGGATGAGTGTGTCCGCGAATTGAGAGAGATGAAAATGGATCGACGAAACGTCGCCACGCGAGGACGCGTGCCGTCTTGGAACACGCTCAATTATTGCAGTCGAGGCTCGTTCGAGCACATGCTGGTGCGCAAACAATCTGAAGCGTTAACTGTGAACGGTAGCAGCTACTCTTCGGACATTCAGCACAAGCACCCGTCTCAGAGAAACGGCGAAAAGAGTCACTCGCGTTCGCGCGGTCGAGGAACCCCCGGTGAACAATCGGACGGAAATGAAACTGGACCAGGAAGTCCCATCGTTGGTGACTTCTTGGAACGATTCGTGCCAGGCGTCGCGCGTCGACACAGTCAGCGCTCTTCCGTCAACGTCTCCGACGAAGAAGAGGACGAAGAACGAGAACAAGAAGACGCTCACCAGCAAAACTCTCGAAAAATCAAACGCGTCGGCTCTCTCATCTTCGACAACTGCGACCCGGACGAAATCGAACCGAGAGATATCATCGAATCCGCGATGTCTTTAGAAACCTTACCGTTCGACGAGAGAGAAAAAGTCCTCAAATCCGAAGCCGAGAAAGCTTTGCGGGACTTTCGCAAGGATAAGAAACAAAGACACCCGGTGGAAGGAACGCCTCGAGGAGGTGGGAAAACCGGCGGGCGGCTCTGATAGAAATACAACACTGGAAAGCGGTAGAAATACTACTACGCGCCGCGCATGAAACTATAATAATAAACGCCAAAGCCGCCCGTAGTATAAAGAAACTTCTTTGAAATTTCTCCTCCCGAAACGTTTTCCACGACCCCCCCAAAAATCCCTCACAAAACTTACGCGCAGAAACAACAACATCAACAAACGTTCACGCGCGACAACAGTAACATCATCAACAACAACATCATCAACAACAACATTTTAAAATCATGTCCGCGTGGGGTAACAAAACTGCTAAATCATGGGACGACGACGACGAGGAAAAACTCCCGGATTTCCCCGGTTTAGGGGACAGTTTCGGTCCGCCGCCAACCAATGCGACGACGAGTTCCTCCTCGCAGTTTCCAAGCTTAGGCGAAGCGCGAACGACATCGAAGAAAAAGAAAGGGACGAAACTTTCCCTGGCGGAGTTTTCCGGGATCACCAGCTCCCAGTCCGCGCTCCCAAAGGCGCCGAATCGAGAACGAAGAGAGGAAGAGGAACGACGACCGGGGGAGTTAGGTGGGGCGTTTAAAGATTACGGCGGGGACAGAGGTGGCGGCGGTGGCGGCGGGTACGGTGGCGGGAGAGATCGCGGAGACGAGGACGGCGGCGAGAGAGGCGATAGGTACGATCGGAGAGGCGGCGATCGGTACCAGGATAGGGGGGACAGGGAAGATCGGTACGGGGACAGAGGAGATCGGTACGATCGGGATCGGAGAGATGAGTCATCTCGCGGCGGAAGGAGAGACGACGATCAAAAAGATTTCGACGAAGACGGGAGAGAGCGAAGGCGCGAGCCGGAACCGAGTCGCGCGGATACCGGAGATTGGTCGAAGAGAGCGGTGTTGCCGGAAAGAGAAGAAAGACGTGGTGGTTTTAGAGACCGCGGCGATGGGGATCGGCGATACGAGGATCGAGGAGAAGATCGACGAGGAGGAAGCGAACCGCGCGAACCGCTGGGACCGAGTCGCGCGGATACCGGCGACTGGTCGAAACGAACGAGCGTCAGAGAGGACGATCGATACGAACCCGTTCGCGAGCGTCCGCGATTGAATTTACAAAAACGATCGGAAGGTGCGGATAAGAAAGCCGAAGCACCCGCGGGTTCTTCCAGTCTCTTTGGCGGCGCGAAACCGGTGGATGTGAAGTACGTCGAAGACGCGCCGAGAGCGCCCGTTCCCGAACGTCGCAAATCCGGCGAATTCGAACGCAGAGAACGCAGAGAACCGCGAAAAGAGGAGGAATTGCGAGAAGCCTCCGCGGAAGAACTCGTAAATCGACCGAAATTGCAACTGAAAAAACGCGAAACGCCTGTTGGAGAATCGACTTCCGAGGCCAGAAGTTCCCTCTTTGGCGGCGCCAGACCGCGAGAAGAGGCTTTGAAAGCTTCCGGTAAAGACTGGTTAGAAGAAGATAAGCGCATAGAAGAAGCCAAACTGGAGGAAAAGAAACGTTTAGCAGAGTTAGGTGATAAGAAAAAAGACAGCAGCTGCGGCAGAGGTGGCGGCGGCGGTGGAAGCAGTCGCCAAATCTCCAAAGAAGAGCAAGAGTTGAAGGACAAAATCGCGGCGCTCAAGAAAGAAAACGAAGGCGACGACGCCACGGACGAACGCGCCGCTGAAATCGACCAACTTTACGAAGACTTGAAAAAGCTCAGAGTGAGCGGAAGAGACTCTCGACCGGCTCGCAAAGAGAGCAACGCCAACAAATCTTCGTCGTCCGAGAACAACGGCAAAAAGCAACAACCGCCGTCAGAAAAGAAACCAGCCAACGTCCCAGACGCGGACGGATTCATCTCCGTCAAGGAAGCGCCGGCTAAAAAGAACAACAGCGAAAGGAAAGAGCAAAACGAAACAAAACCAGCCGGGGAAAACGGAAACGGGACCGCGAATAAGAAATCGAACGTGTTCGATTTACTCGGCGAAGACGAATAAACGAGAAGAAGAAGAGGTAAAAGAAAAAGAAAAGCGCCGAACGAAACCGGCGCAACCGAAGAAGAAAAAAGCCCGCGTCGTTTCCGGCGCAGGCGCGTTTAATACTACTACGAATACTACGAATACTAATACTACAAGAGGCGTCGTCTTTTCTCGTCTATCTAGTCTTTTCTTTTTCCTTCAAACGGCACCTCTTTTCCCTCACAAAAAAAAACCAATTCTTCTTCAGTCATCATGTTCAAGAGACTGTTCGGGAACCCTTCTTCTTCGAGCGCATCTGGTCGTCCTTCATCTTCGTCGTCTAAAGGTGGTGGTGGTTCTGGGTCGACGACGAGTGGTCGAGCCGCGTTCGATGCCGTCGATAAGTTGAAAGATGTAAGTCTAGTGTTTTTGGGGGATTTGATTTCGTTCGTTCGTTCTTTCTTTCGCGCTCTGTGTGGTGTCGTTTACGTTTACGTCTCGTCGTTGTTTTGCGAGTGAAGTATACGACGACGATTCAGACGCGCGTAGTTTCATTGCGAACGCGAAGATCTCTTCTTTTCTTTTTTAGTATCGATACAACATTACTTAGTAGTAAACTCATCATTTCTCTCTCACATCGTGCACGATTACGCCGGACGAATACACAGACTTTGGAAATGCTGGACAAACGCGAAGCGTTATTAATCAAAAAGATATCCACGGAACTGGAAAAAGCCAGAGAGTTCAACCGCTCGGGGAACAAAAGAGCAGCCTTGCAATGCCTGAAACGGAAAAAGTTATACGAGTCGCAGTGCGAAGTGGTTGCAAATCAACAGTTGAAATTACAAGAACAGATGATTGTCTTAGAGGGATCTAAGGCGACGGCGGAGACGTTCAACGCTCTGAAATCCGGAGCCGGAGCGATGAAACAATTGGCAAAAGAAACGGACGTGGATAAAGTGGATAAAGTGATGGACGAGATTAGCGATCAGACGGAGAAGATGAGGCAGGTGAACGAGGCGTTAGGGCAACAAGTCGGGTACGCCGCCGAGTTGGACGAGGACGAGTTAGAGGCGGAGCTGGCGGAGCTGGACGCGTTGGACGTGGAAGACGCGCTTTTGCAGAAAGAAATCGAAGAACTGGAACCTGGGTTTACGACTTCTACTGGAAGTAAAGAAGAGGTGATGGTGATGCCGGACGTGCCGAAGATGAAAGCGGTGCCGAAGATGCCCGCAAACGTGAAGAAAATCGCCTCCACCGAAGAGGAGGAGTTGGAAGCGCTCAGAGCGGAGATGGAGCTGTTGGGATGACGATGACGATGATGATGATGATGGATTTTAAAGTCCTCTATCACTTCTTCTTCCTCTTAGCAGCAGCGGCATCACCAGCGGCGGCCAAATTCTATGTTGTAACATTATACTATTTGAATACTAATACTGAAAGTTTCCTTTCGCTTTTGAGCGTAGTCAATGAGAAGCAGAGAGAGAAAAGAGAACCAACCGTTGGAAAAATTTCGCCACATTAAAATTTGCATCAACACGTCCTCTTCCTCCTATCCTCGCTCGAGTAGACGAGACGGCCTTTGCCAGAAAAGCAGCAGTCGTCCAGATTGATTTTTGAATGGATCCAACGTGCGCGCTTCTTTCTTCTTAAAACCTTTTCTCTTTGTTTTTCTGCATCAGAGAAAGCCGGTCACATGTTATCGTTGAAACTTTCCCGAACTGACGTGTTGTATTGTTGCCTCTTAAACACATATCATCGTCTATTAAAAACAGATTCGAGTTCTCCGCGCCGAAATATTACGATTTCACCTCCCACCGCCGTGGAGAAAAGAGACGGAAAGAAAGGGAAACAGAAACCGCGGAGATGTACTTCGAAACGAGCGAGAAATTGAACGGTACGTTTCCTTGCCTTCTTTTTCCCCAAAGGGAAGAGTTTTTGAAATTCCATGGGGGGGGGTGCACACATTCTTCTTCGCGCTCCGACGATTTTTTTACGAGGATATATCACACTACCGTTACACTCACATTTGTATTATCATTGCACGCGCTGTTTCGCGCATTTTGGTCTTTGTTCAAAAACAACAGGATTACTTTCCCCGCGCGCGACGAATCCGACGAATCTGAACCCGTGGGAGTTGCCGCCGCCGTTGCCGTGGGAAAAAGACGCGCGAGAGACAGAAGGTCCGAGGTCGTACACGCCGCCGAGTTCACCGCCGTGGTCGCACGTGGCAACGAATCACGACGCGGAGCTTTTGTTCGAGGACGGGGAAGAAGAGGAGAGTGAGAGGAACAAACAACGACGACTGCAATTCGCGCGGGAGAGGGTGGAGAAGAAAATTGTGAGCAAGCCGGCGGCGTTGAGGAACAAACCCGTCGAGAGAGTCATCACGGGAACGCAACCGGTGAGAAGGCGGTCGCCGAGGAATTTGGAGAGGAAGGCGTATAATTTCAGTCGTAATACTGCTGCTAATAGCAGACTTCGTGAGGTAGAGGTGAAAGAAACGGCGGCATCGATTCGCGAGAAGCGTCAAATGGACTCGAGGATGCGCGTCGAGGCGGTGGCGAAGAACGCCGAGTTACGAGCAAAGAGAGCGAATTTGATGCACCGTCGAGCGTCGATAACGACGGATCAGGAGGGGGAGGAAGAGGAGGAAGATGTGAACAACGATTACGGTCCTTCGGTGACGCAAGTGGTCGGGGGCTTTGAAAGAAAACGAAGACAAGTGGACGAGACGCGATGGACGCTGGCTGAAAATAAAAAGTACATCACCGGTACTCAGCCAAGGAAGCCATCTAGAGAATATATAGAAGAGAAAAACCGCGCGACGGCGACGGTAAAACGGAACGTGAAACGCGTGACATCGACGCGTAAGTATTACGGTTTTGGATCGACGTACACGTCGCCGCCAAAAAAGGCAACGAATCAGAAGCGACGAAGAGAGGACGACGAACGGTTTTACGAGGAGGAGGAGGAAGAGTTTCAGCAGCACTGGCCGCCACGAACTACGGCGGCAATTTCACCGCACCTTCAGACAGCCTCGCGCGCAAAAGGACGCGCGGCTATGGAAGCGGCGAAGAAGGAAGCGGCGGAGAGGCGCAAGATGAACGACACGGTGAAAATTTTCAATCGACCAATTGCCGCGGTGCGAAAACACCAGACTTTTACCACTACCACTACCGCCGCCGGTGCTGATACGACGAATGATTCGAGCTTGGAGCAAGCAGATCCGAACTATGATGTATTTGAGTTCACTCCGGAGCCTATTGAGTTTGGCGGCAGACGCCAGTCTAACTTGATGAATAAAACCGCCAAGACGCCAAAGTCAAACGCGCAGAAACTCGGCGCCTCGACGCAACCGGAACCGTTCCGACTGGCGACGGAGAAACGAGCAATTATCAATCGCCGACAGTTTTTGAAAGATAGGCAAGCTGAACTTGAACGCGAAACGTACGCTTTCAGCAATAAGAAAGGTGCGGCGACGCAGAGCAGAGTCGTCGCGAAGACGCCGACGAGAACAAAATCGTCACCGGCAGTGATGTCTCACGATTCCTCGGACGAATTCCTGGTAGATGTCACGGGACGCGCGTGTACCACGCCCAAATCGTTCAAATTGCGAGGTGCTGCGATTTCAGAGCGAAGAAAAGCTGTAGAAAAGCGAGAGAGAGAGCAACAGCACGTCATGAAGACGCCAAAACTTCAAAAATCGACGGGCTTGAACAAAAAACACGTCGGTGCTCGAAAAGGTCCGGTACGAGGCTCGAGGGCGGAAGATAGAGCAGTATTCGCGGAGATTAATAGCGAGAATAATAATAATATGAACAGCGCAGCAGCGGCAACGGCGAGAACGGTAACAAAAAAAGAATCGCAAAACTTGCTAAAGAGCGCTTTGAAAGCGCCGGGCACGGCGGGTAGGAAAAGACAAGTAACATTCAACAAATAGAAGATTAAAGTGCAAAGAGAAAGCAGAAATGCGAACAGGTACCAGATACAACAATTGACCAATATAGGTTATCACTTTGTTAGATTAAAATGCAAAACTGTAATGTGTTTTCTTCTACTACTTGTATGTGTTGGTTTTTAAATTTCTCCTTCGTCTCTTCTCTTTCTCGCTCTCATATTCTCATCCACGCTCTCGCTTCTCTTAATCGACTTCTTCGATCTTCGGGCCCGAGGAAGCTCCGCCGGCACCTTCCGCTCCACCTTCGGCACCGCCAAAGTCCGCGCCCGGCGGCGGCGCGCCGCCAGCTTGGCCGTACATCTTAGAGATGATCGGGTTGCACACGCCTTCGACTTCCTTCAATTTGTCTTCGAACTCGTCGACTTCGGCGGTTTGGTTACCGTCCAACCAAGCGATGGTCTCGTCAATCTTCGCTTCGATCGTTTTCTTATCTTCCGGATCTAACTTGCCGCCGACGTTTTCGTCGCTCATCGAGTTGCGCATGTTGTACGCGTAGTTCTCCAAACCGTTCTTCGCGTCAATCTTCTTCTTGTGCTCTTCGTCTTCCGCTTTGTACTTCTCGGCTTCTTGGACCATTCTTTCGATGTCTTCCTTGGACAATCTTCCCTTGTCGTTGGTGATGGTAATCTTATTCTTTTGGCCGGTGGACTTATCTTCCGCGGACACGTTCAAGATACCGTTCGCGTCGATGTCGAAGCAGACGTTGATTTGCGGGACGCCTCTCGGCGCCGGCGGGATGCCTTGCAATTCAAACTTACCCAACAAGTTGTTGTCTCTCGTTCGCGAACGCTCGCCTTCGAAAACTTGGATCAACACGCCCGGCTGGTTGTCAGAATACGTGGAGAACACTTGTTCTTTCTTGGTCGGGATCGTCGTGTTTCTCGGGATCAACACGGTCATGACACCGCCGACGGTTTCCAAACCCATCGACAACGGCGTGACGTCCAACAACAACAAGTCTTGGACCTTTTCGTTACCTTCGCCAGACAAAATAGCAGCTTGGACGGCGGCGCCGTACGCGACGGCTTCGTCCGGGTTGATGGATTTGCACAACTCCTTGCCGTTGAATAAGTCGGAGAGCAATTGCTGAACCTTCGGGATTCTCGTGGAACCGCCGACCAAAACGACTTCGTGGACTTGGCCCTTGTCGAACTTGGCGTCTCTCAAGCACTTCTCGACTGGTTCCATGCACTTGCGGAACAAGTCCATGTTCAACTCTTCGAATCTCGCTCTCGTGATGGAGGTGTAGAAATCGATACCTTCGAATAAGGAGTCGATTTCGATGGAGGTTTGCGCGGTGGAGGACAAAGTTCTCTTGGCTCTTTCGCACGCGGTTCTCAAACGTCTCAACGCTCTGGCGTTGCCGGAGATGTCCTTCTTGTGCTTTCTCTTGAACTCCGCGGCAAAGTGGTTGCTCAAACGAGTATCAAAATCTTCACCACCCAAGTGCGTGTCCCCTGCCGTTGCCTTGACTTCAAAGATGCCTTCTTCGATGGTCAACAAAGACACATCGAAAGTACCGCCTCCCAAATCAAAAATCAACACGTTCTTCTCCGCCGTGGACGAGTTCTTCTTGTCCAAACCGTACGCGATCGCGGCCGCGGTCGGTTCGTTGATAATTCTCAAGCAGTTCAAGCCGGCAATTACCGCCGCATCCTTGGTCGCTTGTCTTTGGGAGTCGTTAAAGTACGCCGGCACGGTCACGACGGCGTTCTTCACGTCTCTCCCCAAAAACGCCTCGGCGACTTCTCTCATCTTCACCAAAACCATGGACGAAATCTCCTCCGCCGCGAACGTCTTCTTCTCCCCGTGAAACTCAACCTCAATCATCGGTTTCTCCGCTTCCCCTTTCACGATCGTGTACGAAAACTCCTTCATGTCGTGTTGCACTTGCGGATCGGAAAACTTTCTCCCGATTAACCGCTTGGCGTCGAAGACGGTGTTTTTCGGGTTCATCGCGACTTGGTTCTTCGCCGAGTCCCCGATTAAGCGTTCGGAATCCGTAAACGCGACGAACGATGGCGTCGTTCGGTTCCCTTGGTCGTTGGCGATGATTTCCACTCGGTCGTGTTGCCTGTAAAAAAAGAGGACGTTGTTGTTTAAAGTCAGCATTTATTAAAAAAGTAAACAACTTCCCCCAAAAAATGCTCTTCGTTTATTTTGGCTCCTCTTCACCAAAAAAAATGTCAGAGGAAAAAAGAACTCTTGGCACCAAAACTGCCCCCTTCTTTTCCCGCCCAAAAGAGGAAAAAAGAAGCTTTCAGAAGCTTCTTTCTTTCTTTCTTTCTCGGGTGCTCTCATCATCATCATCTCTCATCATCAACGCGGGAAGGCAAGACCACGACGGTGGAAAAGCACACCACCACCGGATGGAAAAGCGCTTCGCGATGTTGAAATCGGGACGACGCTTTTCGAGCGAGAATTTTTTTTTTTTACGCTCTTCTTTAAAACTCTTTCTTCTCGGAACGAAGAAAGCGCGAATGATCATTTCCCAACACCGCCGACACGAAACGAATGGATTGACGAAGCGTCGTGTTTCCTCATCGTCATCATCCACGAACGCAAACGCGCGAAAAATGTATAAAAAAAGAACAACAACAACAACAAATAATAGAACGTACCACACGCCGACGCAAGAGTACGTCGTCCCCAAATCGATCCCGATCGCTGGTCCTTCTGATTTAGACATATTTGTATATTAGTATTGTGTTTTAAGTAATTTTTTATAGTTCAGACGTTGACGGGAGCGTTTTTTTATACGAAGAGAGAGAGAAATTTTTGTGCATTAGGTTCGGAGACCCTAAATTTTATTTTGAGCTCTTTCCTCTGAACTGTTTTTTCTTCATTTTTGTTGTGCGCGTGTTGTTTTAACGATGACGACGGAGGACGACTCTTGCTGCTGCCCCGGCGAATAACGAGAAGACGTGGTAAACGCTTTTGAAAAGAGAGAGAGAGAAAGAATAATACGCTAAGAATGAAACCGAAACAACTCGAATCGGAATTGCAAGATTTACGAACATTTTCGAACCCGAAACAGAATTTGGAGCAATACGCGACGACGCCTTTGTTGGCGACGAGAGTGTTACAAGTCGCCGCGGTGGAGTTTGACGACATCGAGGAGAAATCGGTGATTGATTTAGGCGTGGGGACGGGGGTGTTAGCGATTGGGGCGAAACTTATGGGAGCGGGACACGTGCTCGGAATCGACGTGGATAGGAACGCGTTGGAGGAGTGTAAGGAGAACTTGGGGACGTACGAACCAGAGTTGGAGGTTGAGTTGTGCTTAATGGACGTGGTTGAGTTGATTCGGCGGTACGATTATGATGATGAGGACGACAACGATGACGTAGAAGAAGAAGAAGAAAAAAGCGAGAACGACGAAGCCGCCGTAAAAAGCGTTGCGAAAAGGAAAGATTACGTGTGGCCGCGAGCGGATACGGTGTTAACGAATCCACCGTTTGGCACGAGAAGGAAAGGTGCGGACGTGGCGTTTTTAGCCGCGGCGATGAAAATGGCCGAAACCGCGGTGTATTCATTCCACAAGACGTCCACGAGAGAGTATATTCAGAAAGTAGCGGTGAAAAAATTAGGCGCGAAGAGCGCGAAAGTCGTGGCTGAGATGAAATACGGCTTAAAGAATCAATACGGGCATCACAGAAAGGAAGAGGTGGAGGTATTTGTGGACGTGTGGAGAATAGAGCCGCCGCCAAAGGCGGCGAAAAGAGATGACAACGACGACGATGCCGAGATGTTTGAACAAAACTTGAGAGATTTAGCCGCAAACATCGAAGAGTTACAGCTGAGCGCGCGTCAACGCAAGGACAAGGACATGGAAAGAAACAAAAATAGCAACAACAATAGCAATAATAGAAGACGATGGTAGTACGTAGATCTTTAAATCTTCTTGTGTATTTATATATAGTATGTGATTTATGTGCGCGCGCGCGCGTGCGTGTTCTTCTGCACTCTCTATAATTCTAAAATGGATTCTTCTATTCTTCTTCAGAAAGTGTCGTCATCCGAGGAATCCGCCTCTTTTAAAACCTGCTCTCGCATTATTTTGCACGTGTGCATCGCCTCTACCAATTGCTCGACGACGGTGCTATCTTCGCCGACAACTCTGGAAACTCCCGAAGCTAGCTCCTTTGCTTTTTCTTTAATCTCGTCGAGGCTCTCGATGACACTCGCAGGTGCGCTCCAACGCGCTCCAACAGCGTACGTATCCGCCATGAGACGCTCCAACAACAATTTCAGGACGGCGACGTTATGAACGGCGATTTGCGGATGGTGATTCGGGTAACACTTTTCGAAAGATGGCGTGAGCTCCGTACCGCAGTCAAACGCTATCTTCCAATCTTCGAAAAGAATCGCGGCGTTCATGAACGACTCCAACGCCTTGACACGCAAGTGGTGTCCTCGCGCAATGCCAACGGAAGCGCCAAAAAGCGCCGATCTTGTATCGGTTAAACTATTAAACCGATCCCAAGCGCGGTTTAACAAGCTGCCAGTAAACATTCCCGAAGACGTCGAGCTTAACTTTTCTACCAGTTCAAACGCCTGACAAAACCGTTCGGCGATTTCAGCAACGACGACGTTTTTACAATCGCCCCACGTTTCGACAATCAATCGCGTCTTCTTT
>Ga0209091_10001419_pt1 | contig 20996 bp, 20 predicted proteins | sample ArcticOcean_MG_C_6_FD_187438 | JGI IMG/M metagenome (GOLD analysis project Ga0209091, IMG submission 187438) | Marine microbial communities from western Arctic Ocean - ArcticOcean_MG_CB8_128 (SPAdes) (version 2) | ecosystem: Environmental > Aquatic > Marine > Oceanic | place: Arctic Ocean...
CCCCATAAGTTATAAATGGTGGAGGTGGTGGGTACTGCCCCCACGTCCGCAATGTTTATTACGAAATTCGTTTATCGTTATAGTTGGTAAACCAACAAAATAATTATAATACTTTAATCAATATTATCAATTTAATTAATTTTTTTTTGCGCTGAAATTGTTTGAAGAGTACCTTTTCCTAATAATTTTTCTGAAGTAAATAAACCAAATAAAGCCAATTTATTTATACTCTCTAATAAAAAATTAGATTTAGGTATATCAACAGATTGCATCGACCATTTTGTGTAGGGTTTATCAATTATATCGAGTGAATTTTTAGCGTGCAAATATTCTAAAGAATTTTTAGAAAAATGGTTTAAATGGTGTTTATCGTAAAGTCTCTCCATAGGTGATTTTATTCCTAAGTTATAAATTATTCGCGCAACACCGTAGACTAGACTTGAATCGTTTATTGTCATGGTAATTATTATTCCTCCATCTTTACAATTTTTACTTAAGATATTCATATAATCTTGAACATTCCATACATGCTCTACTGAAGCCAGATTAACAACCACATCAAATTTTTCCTTAAATTCTGTTTTAAAAATATCACCACATAAAAAATTAATTTTTTCTTCAGGTTCATTTTTATGAAAATCAATGCCAGTTAAATTTACTTTATTAGATTTTTGTTTTAAATATTTTAGTAAATCACCTTGCCCACAACAAGCATCAAGCACAGAAGGAGAATCTATTTTAGTAGATTTAATAATATTAAATATATAATTAAAGAGTTCAAAATTTTGGTTTTTAAACCAATTAGGATGTTTTTTTTTAAAATAGTCTAAAGTATAATTTTCTTTATTTTGAATTGAATCAATATCAGTAAAACGATGTTTGCAGTGATCACAAAAATATAATGTAACTTCCTTTAATCTTTTATAAAATGATGATTTATAATTACAAACAGGACATTCAATTTTTTTATCTGCTAAATTCATACATTTCCTTTATTATTTTCTCGTTGCAAGTACTTCACTAAATATATAAAAATAATATTATAAATTTTACTTTGTAATTTTCAACAATAAATGAAAAAAATTTTTTTTGACCAAAGAATAAATTACCTTTTTTTATTAATCTCTTTTATTTTTCTAGGCATAACTATAGGTTTTGGAAACATTTCATCTCAAAGCGTTGAATGGCTTCACGATGGCAACGAGTCTGCAATTGAACAAACTGCATGGTATTTTTTTAGAAATGATATTTGGAGATTCCCCTTGGGATTAAATCCTAATTATGGCGATGAAATAACTACTTCTATAGTTTTTTCAGACTCTATCCCAATTTTAGCATTCTTTTTCAAAATATTCAAATCTATCCTTCCTGAAAATTTTCAATACTTTTCTCTTTGGTTTTTTTTATGCTTTTATTTTCAGTTATTTTTTTCTTACAAAATTTTAAAAAAATTTACAAATTCAGAATTTTATTCTTTAATTGGTTCTGTTTTTTTTCTTCTAGCACCAATTTTTATTTTTAGAATGAATTACCACGCTTCAGTGTCAGGTCAATGGCTATTGCTTTTTACATTATATTTAGCCCTAACAACAAAAACTGATGAGTCAAAATTTTCATGGTTTTTTCTTATTATTGTCTCATCTTTAATTCTATATAATTTTACATTAATTATTTTAGCAGTTTATTCATTACTTAGATTTTTTGAATTGAAGTTTAATAAGACTAGTTTTTATAATCTTTTAAAAGATTTTTTTATTATAGCACCACTTTTATTATTAACTTTGTATATGGCAGGGTACTTAGAAATTAGAATGGGTGATACTTTGGCTGTTGGGTTTGGGCAACACAAATTGAATCTTTTAAGTATTATTGATCCAGTAAATACAGTAAATAATATTTCTTGGTCGTGGTTTTTGCCTGATATAAAACTCTCCAAGGAAGAAGAATTAGAAGGATTTAATTATTTAGGGTTAGGTCAACTCATAATGTTATTATTTTCTCTTGTACTAATTTTAAACAAAAAATTTAATAATAACCTTTCTTTAATAAAAAATAACAAACAAATCAAAGCTTTTTTAATAATATCAATATTTTTAACTCTGTGGGCTTTGTCGAATAAGATTTCATTTGGAAGCTATACTCTATTAGAAATACCTTTAAATAAATTTATTTTTGCAGCGTTAAGTGTAGCCAAGTCAACTGGAAGGATATTTTGGATAGTGAATTATTTTTTAGTAATTATTTCAATAATAATAATTTACAAATGTTTTACAAAAAAAACTTCTCTAGTAATCATCATTTTGCTATTAACTATTCAAATAGCAGATATTTCTGCTGGACTAAAAAATAGAATCAACTTTTACAATAAAGAAACAAATAGCACTAAATTAAAAGACCCAATATGGAACGACTTATTTTCAAAATATAAAGTTATTAAAACTACTTATCCGCAATCTTATCCAGGAATTTTCTATAATTTTTCATTTTTTATGGAAAAAAACAAAATAAAAAAAACAAATTTAGCTCCCCAGGCAAGAGTAAATAGAAAAACTGTAGCAGAAGCTAGGTACGCCTTATACAAAAATTTTAATAATAAAAAACTAGATCCCAAGACGCTCTATATTATTGGACATCACAGCCAACTAAAAAATCTAAAAAATTTATTTAACAATGATGATGTTGCTTTTTTTTATAGAGATAATATTTGGGTTATGGTTATGAACGAAAAAGATTTAATGAATGATAATGACAAAGAAATGTTTAATAAAATAACCCCAAAATTATTAGAGCTTCAAAAAAATGAAACCTTAAATTTTACAGATAGCAGTAGTTACCATGGCCTCGGTTGGTCTCACAATTCAGCAAAAACTGGAGTATGGTCTGAAGGGAGCATTTCTACACTATTTTTTAAAACTAAAGAAAGTTACGGAAATATAAAATTAGAAATTTTTCTTAACCCTTATTTAACAAAAAATAAAACAACCAAGGAATTTGATGTATATGTTAATGATAAATTTAATAAAAAAATTGAATTAAAAAATAACAGCGAAGTAAATAAAATTGAAATTTTAATTGATGGACAACAACTTAAAAATAATGAAGTAAAAATTGATTTTATTTTTAAAAATCTTACATCACCATACGAAGCCTTCGAAAGTCCAGATTCAAGGAAATTAGGTATATTGGTAAAAAACATTAAATTAGTTAAAATTTAGAATGAAAATACTAATCTTAGGCTATTCTAGTTTATGCAAGAGAAAGATAATACCTGCATTAAAAAAAATTTTTATCAAAGCTAAATTTTGTATTAGCTCTAAATCGCAAACTCGTCAATATATCGGAGAATCAGAATGGTTTGACAGTTATGAAGAAGCTCTTAAAAAATCAAATGCAGATCTTGTTTATATTTCGTTGATAAATTCTACGCACTATTATTGGGCAAAGAAATTTCTTAAAAATAATTACCATGTAATAATAGACAAACCTGCTACTTTAAATTTTAAACAAGCAAAAGATTTGGTTAAAATTGCTAAAAAAAAAAGAAAGCTGCTTTCTGAAGCTGTTGTTTTTCAACACCATCATCAAATTAATAAAGCCATGAAAGAGATAAAGTCTATAAAAAATTTAAATAGTGTAGAAGCTAGATTTGTAATACCAAAATTGCCAAAGAAAAATTTTCGTAATTATGAAAAATATGGAGGAGGCTGTCTTTTAGATATGGGATCGTATGCAGCAGCTATTTTTAGAATGTATATCAATGAAGATTATAGCAAAGTTTCTATTCAATGTTCTTCAAACTATAATAAAAATGGTCTTAATAAAAATTTTAATGTAATAGTTTTAACGCCCAATAAATTTTTTACTGGATTTTTTAGCTTTAATGGGAAATATGAAAACACTTTAGCTTTATCTACAAAGCAAAAAAAGGTTACAATTAATAGAGTTTTTTCGCCACCAAATGATCAAAATTTAATATTACAAATAAACCGTGGTCGTGTTAAAAAGGAAAAAAAAATAAAGAAAGATGATGTATTTTTAAATTATTTTAAATTTATTTTTAAAACTATAAAAAGAAAAAGCTTTAAAAATTTATATCAAAATATATTAAAAGATTCTTTTTTCAGAGAAAAATTGAAAAAAATATAAACTATTTATAATGAAAATTAATGTTTGGAGTTATCAAGATGAATACAAAAGATACAGGAGACAAATTTTAAAAGAGGTAGATAAAGTTTTTTCTTCAGGTCAATTAATTCTTGGTAACAAAGTAAAATTATTAGAGCACAACTTTAGCAAATACTTAAAGTTAAAATATGGTATTGGTGTAAACAGTGGAACCGATGCTTTGCAAATTGCTTTAATGTCAGCAAAAGTTGGCAAGGGGGATGAGGTGATAACAGTTTCTAACACTGCGGTTCCAACTGTAAGTGCTATTGTAAGCTGTGGAGCAAAACCAGTTTTTGTCGATATTAATCAAGACGACTATTTAATTGATGTAAGTAAAATCGAAGCAGCAATCAATAAAAAGACTAAAGCAATAATTCCTGTTAATTTGTACGGCCAGTGCGCCGATTATAAAAGTATATTAAAAATAGCAAAAAAAAATAATTTAATAGTAATAGAGGACTGCGCGCAATCAGCAGGCTCATATTATAATAAAAAACCTAGCGGATCATTAGGTCATCTTTCTGCATTTTCTTTTTATCCAACTAAAAATTTAGGTGGGTATGGGGACGGTGGTTATATAGGGACATCAATAAAAAAATTTGCAGATAGAGCTTTAGAACTAAGAAAATATGGAATGCGAAAACTATACTATTCTGAAGAACATGGCATCAATTCTAGGCTAGATGAAGTGCAGGCAGGTATAATAAATTTAAAGTTAAAAAAATTAAATTTATGGATTAAGCAAAGACGTAAAATTGCTAATATTTATAATAAATTTCTTCAAGGAAGTTCTTTAATTTTACCAAAAGAAAATAAAAATAATTTTCACTCTTATTATGTTTATGTTGTTCAGCACGATAAGAGAAAGAGTATTATGAACAAATTAAAGAAAAATAATATTTACTGCAATATATCATATCCGTTTCCTATTCATTTAATGAGAGGATACTCATACTTAAATTATAAGAAAGGTAGTTTTCCAGTTACTGAAAAATTATCAAAAAGAATTTTTTCACTACCTATGTACCCTCAATTAAGTTATTTAAAAGTTTTGAAAGTTATAAAGTGTTTAAAGGAAGCAGGTATATGAAATTTGAAAAAAATGTAAAAAGGCTTGAAGAATTTAGATTGAAAATAGAAAATTTAAAACACAAAGAAGAGACCGATATAGAGAACTTGTTAACATGGCGCCAAAATTTACTAAAAAAATCAAAATTTTCTTCAAAACTAATTAACCTCAAGGAAGTTAAAAATTGGAGCAGCGATTCAAATGGAAATGTTAATCATGTATCAGGTCAGTTCTTTACACTTCAAGGCGTGAGAACAAGTGGGGCCATAGGAAGAGAAGTAAAAACTTGGGATCAACCAATTTTAAACCAAAAACATGGTGGGGTTTTAGCTTTTTTGGCAAGAGAAACAGAAAAATTTGGTATTCAGTTTTTATTAGATGGCAAAACTGAACCTGGCGATGATGGCGATGTAAAATTCTGCCCCACCTACCAAGCAACCCAGTCAAATATTAATAGAGCGCATGGAGGCAAACGACCAGATTTAAGCGATATAGTTTTAAATGAAAAAGGAGCACAATTAATATATGCGACATCTCACAACGAAGAAGGAGCAAGATTTTGGAAAAAGTCTAATTATAATTTGATTCTTATGCTTGATAATCCAGAAAATAATGAAACCCAAAAAGAAAATTATATTTGGGCAAGTTTATCACAGATAAAAAAACTCTCTCTAATTGATAATGCTATCAACCCTTTTGTAAAAACTATTTTGTTTATGATTTAGAAAGAAATCTATTAATAAAAATGTTACAATTAAAATATAGTTTATGATTTCAATTATAATTCCAGTATTTAATGCTGAAAAAACAATAGAAATATTGGTAAATAATATATCAAAAACACTAACCAAATATTATGATTTTGAAGTAATATTGGTAAATGATTGTTCAAAGGATAATTCCGAAGAAAAGTGTAAAGATCTAACAAAAAAATACCCAAATGTTTTCTTGTATTCTTTGTCAAAAAATGTTGGAGAACACAATGCTGTAATGGCAGGTTTAAATAAATGTGTAGGAGGTTATGCTGTAATAATGGATGATGACCTGCAACATTCAGCCGATTCCCTGCTAGAGTTAATAAAGTTTTCAACTGATAAAAATAATAATTATGATGTTGTTTATACTTATTATGATCAAATGAAGTATAGTTTTTTAAGAAATATTGGTAGAAAATTTAATAATTTTGTAGCTAATTTGTTATTAGAAAAACCTAAATCTTTATATCTTTCGAGCTTTAAATTGGTTAATCGTTTTTTAATTACTGAAATTATAAAGTATCAATCACCCTTTACTTATATTGATGGACTTATTTTAGGTATAACAAGCAAAATTGGCACGGTAAAAGTAGAGCATGGCGAGAGGTCTCATGGCAGATCAGGTTATACATTAAAAAAACTTATTGGTGTATGGTCAAGTATGTCTACTGGTTTTTCTGTGGTTCCTTTAAGATTGTCACTAGTATTAGGCTCTCTACTCTCTCTTCTAGGTTTCATTTTTGCATTATTAACATTCATAGAAAGAATGGTGGATAATACAGTTCCTTCTGGTTATGCCACTATAATTATAGCAGTTACACTATTTTCTGGAGCTATTCTTATCGCCCTAGGGTTGATAGGAGAATATGTGGGTAGAATATTTATTTCCTTAAACAAAAAACCCCAATTTGTTATAAGAGATTCTTGGCCAGAAAAAAAATAATGACACTTTCAGATCAACAGAAAAAAGAAATACAGGAACAACAGTCACAAAAAAATTTAACTAAGAGAGTTACCTCACCTGAATTAGAAAAAATTCTTTATGAGGCAACACCAGTTTTAGACCATGGATTTGTAAGAGTCGTGGATTATATGGGTGATGATACCTCAATAGTACAATCAGCAAGAGTTTCTTACGGCAAAGGAACTAAAAAAGTTTCAACGGATAGTGGTTTAATAAAATATCTTATGAGACATCGACACAGCACTCCATTTGAAATGTGTGAAATAAAATATCATATAAAATTACCAATATTTATTGCAAGACAGTGGATTAGACATAGAACAGCAAATGTTAATGAATACTCGGCAAGATATTCAATATTAGATAAAGAATTCTATATACCATCAAAAGATCATTTAGCTGCACAATCAACGAGCAACAGACAGGGCAGAGGAGATTTAATTAATGGAAAACAAGCTGATAATATTTTAAATATTTTAAAAAAAGATGCTGAGCAAACTTATGATAATTATGAGGTGATGCTTAATGAAAGATTTGATGGAACTACTATAAATGAAAATAACAAAGGTTTAGCAAGAGAGCTGGCCAGAATGAATTTAACTTTAAATACTTACACGCAGTGGTATTGGAAAACAGACTTATTAAACCTTTTAAATTTTTTATCTCTTCGTGCAGATAGTCATGCTCAATATGAAATAAGAACATATGCAGACGTAATGATTGATACTTTAAAAAAATGGGTGCCTATAACATTTGATGCATTTATGGATTACAGAGTAGGGGGGATGGAAATTTCAGCTAAAGGTAAATCTGTAATTCAAAAAATGGCCAAAGGTCAAGCATGTGATTTTGAATCATCTTCACTTTCAAAAAGAGAGTGGAATGAATTAATGGAATCTTTTGGTTTTAAAGAAAAGATCCTTTAATTTTTGTAGCTATTTCTTTAAAAATTATAGAAATTTTGTGATCTGGATTTGTTGCAACAAGAGGCTTGCCAGAATCGGCTGCAATTCTTAAATCAATGTTAATTGGTATTTTACCAAGAAATTCTTTTTTAAAATCTTTAGCAACTTTTTCAACACCATTTTCTCCAAAAATATTATATTTTTTACCATCATCAGTTTCAAAAAAACTCATGTTATCAACGAGACCAAGTATAGGAACTTTTAATTTATCAAACATATTAATTCCCCTCTTAACATCCAACAAAGCTATTTCTTGAGGGGTGGAAACAATAATTGCACCATCAACCTTAACTTCTTGCGCAAATGTTAACTGAGTATCTCCAGTTCCAGGAGGCATATCTACAATAATAAAATCAAGATCATCCCACAAAACTTTTTGAGTAAAAGTTTTAATTGCACTAGTAACCATTGGTCCTCGCCAGATCATAGGAGTTTCTTTATCTACTAAAAAACCAATAGACATACATTGAATTCCATACTGGTTTATTGGGGTCATGTTTTTACCATCTTCACTTTTAGGCTTCTCATTTATAGACATCATTTTTGGTATTGAGGGCCCATAAATATCTGCATCAAGTATCCCAACTTTTTGACCAATTGCTTTTAAGGCTAAAGCAAAATTTGTTGCAAAAGTAGATTTACCAACCCCGCCTTTAGCGCTAGATATGGCAATGGTAAATTTGGTTCCTTTTATAGGGGTTTTTATAAAACTTTTAGGAGCTGTATTTCCTTTAAAATTATCACTTAAACCTACTGTTTTTTTCTCCATGCGTCCTATCTTAACTTGTTTTTACAATTAAAATCACTATATAAAGTGTCATGGCAAACGGAAATGATTTTAAAGGCGGAAGCCCATGGGGAACACCTCCAGGAGGAGGAAATGGTTCTGGCCGTGGAGGGCAACAACCTCCCAACATTGATGAAATTGTAGAAAAAATTCAAAAATTAATAAATAAATTTATGCCAGGAGGAAAATCTTCTGGTGGAAAACCAATTATTTTTGGACTTATTTTATTAGTCGTTGTTTGGGCTTTTAGTGGTTTATATAGAGTGCTGCCCGATGAGCAGGGAGTAGTTTTAAGATTCGGGAAATTTGTATCTACAACTCAACCAGGTTTGAATTATCATATACCTTATCCTGTCGAAACCGTTCTTACTCCAAAGGTTACAAAAGTTAATAGACTTGATATTGGCTTCAGATCAGTAAGTGACTCAGGAAGAACTTCAGGTATAGGAGATGTTCCCGAAGAAAGTTTAATGCTAACTGGGGATGAAAATATTGCGAATATAGATTTTTCTGTTTTTTGGGTAATCAAAGATGCTGGCAAGTTTTTATTTGAAATTCAAAGTCCTGTTGAAACAGTTAAAGCAGCAGCAGAAACTGCTATGAGAGAAGTTATTGCAAAGAGCAGACTTCAATCAATCTTAACCGAAGGAAGATCTAGTATTGAAATTGAAACACAAGAAATTATTCAAAGTATTTTAGATGAATATGAATCAGGTGTTCAAGTTACGCAAGTTCAAACGCAAAAAGCAGATCCACCGGATCAAGTAATTGACGCATTTAGAGATGTACAGGCTGCAAGAGCAGATATGGAGAGATCAAAAAATGAAGCCGAAGGTTATGCTAATGATGTAATTCCAAGAGCAAGAGGAGATGCAGCAAAAATTTTACAGGAAGCTGAAGCTTACAAACAACAAGTAGTTGCTGCTGCCGAAGGTGAAGCCAGTAGATTTTTAGCTATCTATAATGAATATGCTAAAGCTAAAAAAGTAACACAAGAAAGAATGTATTTAGAAACCATGGAAAAAGTATTGGCTGATATTAACAAAGTAATTATAGATAAAGAAGCCGGAGGGGTAGTTCCTTATCTTCCTTTGCCAGAGCTATCTAAGAAAGCGACTAATTAATTATGAAATTAAATAAAATTGCATCTCTAGTTTTAGCTGGTATTGGATTTTTAATCTTTTTGTCACTATTCGTAGTTAAAGAAACCAATCAAGCAATAGTTTTACAATTTGGTGATCCTAAAAAAGTAATAGTTGAACCTGGTCTACAAATAAAGATTCCTTTTATTCAAAACGTAGTTTTTTTAGATCGTAGGATTTTAAATTTAGATGCACCTCCAATTGAAGTTATTGCATCTGATCAAAAAAGATTAATTGTTGATGCTTATGCAAGATTTAAAATTGTAGATCCATTGAAGTTTTATATTTCAGTAGGTGACGAAAGAGTAGTTAGATCAAGACTTTCTACAATTATAAATTCTAGAATAAGAAGCGTTCTAGGTACACAAAGTTTAGCTACCCTATTGTCTGATGATAGAGCTAAACAAATGGCAATTATTCAAGATGGAGTTAATGCTGAGGCACTAAGTTTTGGTGTTTCTATAATCGACGTAAGAATTAAAAGAGCAGATTTGCCTCAAGCAAACAGTGAAGCGATATACAAAAGAATGCAAACTGAAAGACAAAGAGAAGCAAAAGAATTTAGAGCCAAAGGTGCTGAGATGGCGGTTACAATCACATCTACTGCAGACAAAGAAGTTACAGTTCTTTTAGCAAATGCCAAAAAACAATCTGAAATTATGAAAGGTGAAGGAGACGGACAAAGAAATAAAATATTTGCAGATGCATTTGGAAAAGACCCGACATTTTTTAGTTTTTATAGAGCTATGCAAGCTTACGAGACAGCATTAATAGGTGGCGAAACTTCTTTAATTCTTTCTCCAGATAGCGACTTCTTCAAATTTTTTGGCAAATCAGGATTAACTAATAATCAATAAATAGATTCATGAAAGAGCTGTTCATTGCGATAGGTCTTTTGTTTTTTATTGAAGGTATTTTGTATGCCTTATTTCCATCAAAAATGAAAAATATGCTAAAGATAATTGAAAAACAATCAGTCAATCAATTAAGAGTTGGTGGGCTATTATTTGTTATAATTGGCTTTGTAATTGTTTGGTATAGTAAAAACTAAAGTATATGAACACATTTAGAAAATTTTTTAATTTTGTTATATTTATTATTTTTTTGAGTTCCCCAACTCACCTCGCGTTCAGCAAAAATACTCCTAATTCATATGCTGATTTAGCGGAAAGACTTATGCCGTCGGTTGTTAATATATCTAGCACGCAGACGATCAAAACAGCCGGAAATCAATTTCCTTTTCAATTTCCTCCAGGATCACCTTTTGAGGATATGTTCAAAGAATTTAACAAACCAACAGAAAGAAAAGCAACCGCTCTTGGCTCGGGTTTTATTATCGATAAAAAAGGAATAGTGGTTACAAATAATCACGTTATTCAAGGAGCAGAAGATATTCTTGTAAGTGTAAATGGTTCAACAGAATATAAAGCAAAACTAATCGGTGCTGACCCTTATATGGATTTAGCAGTTTTAGAGATAGAGTCAGAAGAAGAATTTATACCTGTAAGTTTTGGTGATTCAGATGGAGCACGCGTAGGAGACTGGGTCATAGCAATTGGGAATCCGTTTGGATTTGGAGGAACTGTTACTGCGGGAATAATTTCTTCAAGAAATAGAGATATTGGATTAACTCGATATGATGATTTTATTCAAACCGACGCATCAATTAATCAAGGGAACTCAGGTGGACCATTATTTAATTTGGATGGAGACGTAATTGGAATTAATACAGCAATTATAGCCCCAGGGTCTTCTGGTTCAATTGGAATTGGGTTTGCAATTTCATCAAACCCAGCTACACGAGTTATAGATCAACTTCTTAAATTTGGTGAAACAAAAAGAGGTTGGCTTGGAGTTAGAATTCAAAAGGTTACAAAAGAAATCGCGGAAGTAGAAAAATTGAAAAAAACTGAAGGAGCATTAGTGGCAAGTGTTTCAGAAGGTAGTCCTGCTGAAAAAGCCGGAATTAAAGATGGAGATATTATTTTAGAGTTTGATGGAAAAAAAGTAGATACCATGAGAACACTTCCAAAATTAGTAGCGCAAACAGAGGTTGGCAAAAAAGTTATACTCAAAATTTGGAGAAATCAAAAATTAATTTCAAAGAAAGTTTTATTAGGTAGATTAGAATCTTCTAATGAATTTAAAGCAGAAAAAAAATCTGAACTCGATAAAAATAAGTATGTCACAATAGGCAGTTTAAAAATTGTTGTAAGAGATTTAAACAAAGATGATATTAATGATCGTAAGTTGCCTAAAAATACCACAGGAGTTGTAGTCCATCAAATCCTAGAAGAAAGTCCCCTTATGTCCGTATCTGTTAATGATGTTATAGTAGAGTTGCAAAAGAAGAAAATTAAGAATTCGAACCAATTTTTAAATCTAGCTAAAGAAATTATTAATAAAGGTGCATCAACATTATACTTAGCAATTTATAACTCCACCAATCAAAGAACTTATATAACTGTAAAATTAAAGTAGATTTAAAATTTTAGGCTTCAAATGGAGCAATCAAATAAAGTAATATTGTTGGCAGGACCAACTGCTTCTGGAAAATCTAAACTTGCAATCAAATTGGCTGAACATTTTAATGGAGAAGTTGTAAATGCTGATAGCATGCAAATTTACAATGAGATTTCGCTTTTAACTTCAAAACCAAATTCAGTAGATAGAAAAATTATAAAACATCATTTATATGGATTTTGTTCAGTTAAAGAAAAATTTTCAACAGGACAATGGCTAAAGTTAGCTACTGAAAATATTAAAGAACAATGGAGTAAAAAAAAAACACCAATTGTTGTAGGTGGCACAGGTTTATATTTTAAAGCTTTAACCGATGGGCTTGTAAAAATTCCAGATATTCCCAATAATTTAAGAATAGAAATTAGAAAACTGCACCAAAAAGTTGGTCAAAAAAATTTTTATAATCAGTTAATTAAGTTAGATAATTTAGCTGAAAATTTTGTTTTACCTACAGACGCACAAAGATCTATGAGGGTATATGAAGTAAAAAAATTTACTAAAAAATCTTTGTTTGAGTTAATGAAAGATACAAAGCCAAATTTTAATAGCAAGGTTTTTAAAAAAATATTTATCAATATTCCTAAAGATTTATTGTTAAAGAGAATCGAAAACAGAATTGAAAAAATGTTTAGAGATGGAGTTCTTGAAGAAGTTAATCTTTTTTTTAAAATGAAAGTTTATAGAGAGCTTTCTTCAAACAAAATAATAGGACTTCGAGAAATTAAAAGTTACCTAAATAACAAAACCTCACTAATTGAAGCAAAAGAGTTAATTGCACAGAAAACAAGACAATACGCTAAAAGACAGTTAACTTGGTCTAGAGGTCATATGAAATCATGGGAAACGATTGATTCATCAGATATTAATGATTTCTTTAAAAAAGCTATTAATAAAATATCCTAGAACTTGACCATCATTGAAACTCAGTTAGATTAGCCTTATGGCAAAATTAATGACGGGAGCAGCAATGGTGTTTAAAGCTTTGGAAGACCAAGGTGTAAGTCATATTTTTGGTTATCCGGGAGGAGCAGTTCTTCCAATTTATGATGAGCTTAAAAATAATAAAAAAATAAAACATATTTTGGTTCGCCATGAACAAGGAGCGGGACATGCTGCCGAAGGATACGCAAGATCTACAGGGAAGCCTGGAGTAATACTTGTAACTTCAGGTCCAGGAGCAACCAATACAGTTACAGCACTTACGGATGCACTAATGGATTCAGTTCCATTAGTTTGTATTACAGGTCAAGTACCAACACATCTTATTGGAACTGATGCTTTTCAAGAATGCGACACAACAGGTATAACAAGACCATGCACAAAACATAATTGGTTAGTTAAAGATATAAATAAACTATCAACAATTTTACATAAGGCTTTTGAAGTTGCTACAACAGGTAGACCTGGCCCAGTTTTGATTGATATTCCAAAAGATATTCAATTTAAAAAAGGGAAATATATAAAACCAAAAAAATTAAAAGAAAAAAATGATAAAACAGATATAAAAGTTAATGGACAAGAGATTATTATTGAAAAAGCAATTGATTTAATTAAAAAATCCTCAAAACCTATGGTTTACACAGGAGGAGGGGTAATCAACTCTGGGCCAAAAGCAACAGAGCTATTAAGAGAATTTATTTCACTAACAGGATTTCCCATCACATCCACTCTTCTGGGCTTAGGTGCCTTTCCTGGAAATGATAATCGGTTTTTAGGAATGTTAGGTATGCATGGAACATACGAAGCAAATAATGCAATGCACGATTGTGATTTAATGATAAATATTGGTGCGCGTTTTGATGATAGAATAACCGGAAAAATTGATGAATTCTCTCCAAATTCAAAAAAAATCCATATTGATATTGACCCTTCTTCAATTAATAAAAATGTAGAGGTTGATTTAGCGATTGTTGGAGATGTTAAATTTGTTTTAGAAAAAATGCTTTTAACAATTAAAAAAAAATATCCAAATTTTATTGATTCCAGTAAACAAGATACATCTTTATGGTGGAAACAAATTGAAATTTGGAGAAAAAAAAATTCACTTGGATTTTTAAATAACAAGGATGTAATTAAGCCACAATACGCTGTTCAAAGGCTTTATGAACTCACTAAAGCTCAAGATGCATTCATAACAACAGAAGTAGGTCAGCATCAAATGTGGGCTGCTCAACATTATAAATTTAATAAACCTAATAGATGGATGACTTCAGGAGGGCTTGGTACTATGGGATATGGGCTGCCTGCAGCTATTGGCGTTCAAGTAGCTAATCCTGGAAAATTAGTTATAGATATTGCTGGAGAAGCATCAGTGTTAATGACAATGCAAGAAATGTCTACAGCCGTTCAATACAAATTGCCAATAAAAATATTTATTATTAACAATCAATACATGGGAATGGTAAGGCAGTGGCAAGAACTTTTGCATGAAAAAAATTATTCAGAAAGTTATACCGAAGCTTTACCTGATTTTGTAAAATTGGCTGAAGCTTATGGTTGCGTAGGTATTCGAGCTAACAAACCCGATGAGTTAGATAAAAAAATTGAGGAAATGTTGTCAGTTAACAAACCAGTTATTTTTGACTGTGTCGTTGACAAAGAAGAGAATTGTTATCCAATGATACCATCAGGAAAACCACACAATCAAATGTTATTAGGTAAACAAGATGAAGATGAAACTATTTCTGAAGAAGGAAAAATTTTGGTATAATTATGGATAAATCAGCATATAGTTTTTCAACAAAGAAAGATAAAACTGAAAATCATATTATTGTCGTTTGGGTTGATAATGAATCAGGTGTCTTAGCTAGGGTAATAGGCTTATTTTCAGGAAGAGGTTATAATATTGACTCACTTGCTGTAGCTGAAATAGATAAGAAAAAAAATATATCACGTATAACCATTTCTACTTCAGGAACTTTACAAGTGCTTCAGCAGATTAAGCTACAATTAGAAAAGCTTGTTCCCGTGCATAAAGTTGCTGATTTTCCAAAAAATAAAAAAACCTTATTAAGAGAAATGGTGTTATTAAAAGTGGTTTCAACAAAAGTTAAACTAGAAAAAGCTAAGAAATTATGTAAAAAATATAAATATACTATATTAGATAAAACAGAAAAATCTTTTGTGCTTGAAATTTCTGCTTTAAAGAAAGAAATTGATGAATTGGTAAAAAAGTTACAACCCTTGGGCCTAGCCAGTACATCAAGAACAGGGGTGGTGGCAATGACCAAAGGTGCAGAAATATATAAACAAAATTAAAGGAAAATATATGAAAATGTTTTACGAAAAAGATACAGACGTTAATCTTATTAAAGAAAAAAAAGTTGCTATATTTGGTTATGGTAGCCAAGGACATGCCCATGCTCTTAATTTAAAAGATAGCGGAGTCAAAGAAGTGGTAGTTGCGCTTAGAGATGGATCGTTAAGTAAAACCAAAGCTGAATCGAAAGGTTTAAAAGTTATGAATTTATCTGATGCTGCAGAGTGGGCAGATGTAGTTATGATTTTAACACCTGATGAATTGCAAGCTACAATCTATAAAAACCATATTGAGCAAAGAGTCAAAGAAGGAACTAGTATAGCTTTTGCACATGGTTTAAATATTCATTACGATCTTATTAAATCTAGAAAAGATTTAGATGTATTTATGGTAGCACCAAAAGGACCAGGTCATTTAGTTAGAAGTGAATATGAAAAAGGTGGTGGAGTGCCATGTTTATTTGCTGTCCATCAAAATGGATCTGGTAAAGCAAGAGACCTCGCTATGTCATATGCTTCCGCAGTCGGAGGTGGAAGATCAGGAATTATAGAAACAACTTTTAAAGATGAGGTTGAAACAGATTTATTTGGAGAACAAACAGTTTTATGTGGAGGATTAGTCGAGCTAATAAAAAATGGATACGAAACTTTAGTTGAAGGAGGTTATGAGCCGGAAATGGCTTACTTCGAAACAGTTCATGAAGTAAAACTAATAGTTGATTTAATTTATGAAGGAGGAATAGCAAATATGAACTATTCCATTTCAAATACCGCTGAGTATGGAGAATATGTTTCTGGACCAAGAATTATTAAAAAAGAAGAAACAAAGAAAAGAATGAAAGAAGTATTAACAGATATTCAATCTGGTAAATTTACCAAAGAGTGGATGAACGAATGTAAAAATGGTCAAAAAAAATTTTTAAAAACGAGAAAAGATTTGGCCGATCATTCTATTGAAAAGGTAGGTGCTGAACTTAGAGCTATGATGCCTTGGATTGGTAAAAATAAATTAGTTGATAAGGACAAAAATTAGGAAAATTTGTTAGTTTTTTGTTTAAGAAATAAAATTAAACCTAGTTTGGGTTATAAATTAACAAATCTTTTGCACATAATACCCTTTGGTTGTATCATAATGTCTATAAAAAAATAATTTTTACTATTTGAAATTAGTAATAAACAGTTAATGTCCATAGATAAAAACAGAGTTTATATTTTTGATACAACGATGCGTGATGGAGAACAATCTCCTGGTGCATCAATGAGTTTAGAGGAAAAACTTAATATATCTTATTTATTTGATCAGATTGGGATTGATATAATAGAAGCTGGGTTCCCCGCGGCATCAAAGGGAGATTTTGAAGCTGTAAAAGAAGTTAGTAAAATTTTAAAAACAGCTATCCCATGTGGTTTATCAAGACATACAAAAAAAGATATTGATGCTTGTAACGAGTCTTTAAAGTCCGCTGAAAGGTTTAGAATTCATACTTTTATTTCAACAAGCCCGTTACATATGAAGCATAAATTAAATAAAAACCCTGAAGAGGTTTTGGACGCCATTAAAGAGCATGTAACCTATGCAAGAAAATTTACTGATAATGTTGAGTGGTCTTGTGAAGATGGCACAAGAACTAATATTGATTTTATGTGTAAAACAATTGAATTAGCTATAAAGTGTGGAGCAAATACAATAAATATTCCTGATACCGTTGGTTACTCAGTACCTTCTGAATTTACAAAAATTATTAAACATCTAATAAATAAAGTTCCTAATATAGATAAAGCAATCTTATCAACGCACTGTCATAACGATTTAGGCTTAGCTGTTGCAAATTCTTTAGCAGGTGTTGTTGCTGGAGCAAGGCAAGTTGAATGCACTATAAATGGAATTGGCGAAAGAGCAGGCAATGCTGCTTTAGAGGAAATAGTAATGGCAATGAAGACTAGAAATGATTTAATGCCTTACCATACAAACATTAACACAAAACTACTAAACAAAGCTTCTAAAGTTGTGTCAAGCGCCACATATCCTGTACAATTTAATAAAGCCATAGTTGGAAAAAATGCTTTTGCCCATGAAGCGGGTATTCATCAAGATGGAATGTTAAAAAATAGGAACACATATGAAATCATGACACCAGAAAGCGTTGGGGTAAAGCAAAGCTCATTAATCATGGGAAAACATTCTGGCAGACATGCTTTTAAAGAAAAATTAAATGATCTTGGTTATTCAGGAATTACAGATGATGTTATACAAATTGCATTTGGCAAATTTAAAATTCTCGCTGATAAAAAAAAACATGTTTATGACGATGATATTGCATATCTAGTAGATGATAGTTTAATTAAAGAAGATAATGTAATAAATTTAAAATCTTTAAAAGTATTTGCGGGAACTGGTGAGCCACAAAAGGCAGATATGACATTAGAGGTTTACGGAGAAATTAAAAAGGGAGCAGAAACTGGCGATGGCCCTGTAGATGCTATTTTTAGATGTATAAAAAAATTATACCCTCATGAAGTGAAGTTACAATTGTATCAAGTGCATGCAGTTACAGAAGGAACAGATGCTCAAGCTACAGTAAGTGTGAGAATCGAAGAAAAAGGAAAAACAACCGTTGGTCAGGCAGCGGACACAGATACGCTTGTCGCATCTGCAAATGCTTATTTAAATGCCTTAAATAAAATGATAATAAAAAGAAGCAAAACCGCTCCTGAAGAATATAAACAAAAAACAATGAAAGGAATATAAATGTTTAATTGGTTTAATGAAATGTCCCAAATATGGTCTACCGATATGGCTATAGATTTAGGTACAGCAAATACTTTGGTCTATGTTAAGGGGCAAGGCATAGTACTAAACGAACCATCTGTTGTGGCTATAATTGAGGAAAAAGGAAAAAAATCAGTCCTAGCTGTTGGTGATGAAGCCAAAACAATGTTAGGAAGAACACCAGGAAATATAACAGCAGTAAGACCTTTAAGAGATGGGGTGATAGCAGATTTCATAGTAACTGAAGAAATGATTAAGCACTTCATAAAAAAAGTTCACAAAAGAAAAGCCTTTGCCAATCCAAGAATATTAATTTGTGTTCCCACAGGATCTACACCTGTCGAAAGAAAAGCTATTCAAGACTCAGCTTTAGCTGCGGGAGCTAGAAAAGTGCAATTAATTGAGGAACCAATAGCAGCAGCAATAGGAGCGGGACTTCCTATATCTGAAGCAACAGGGTCGATGGTTGTTGATATTGGAGGAGGAACCACAGAAATTGCAGTTTTATCATTAGGAGGAGTTGTTTATGCTAATTCACTTCGTGTAGCTGGCGACGCAATGGATGCTGGCATTATTAATTATATGAGAAAAGAATTCAATTTGCTTGTTGGTGAAGCTAGCGCAGAAAAGATTAAAAAAGAAATAGGCACGGCGGTACCAACAAGTAATAATACTTATTTAATGAAAGGAAGAGATATAAGATCTGGAACACCTAAGGAAATAACATTAAAGGAAGAAGATACTTCAGAAGCGCTAAAACCAATATTAAATCAAATTTTGGGAGGAATTAAAGATGCGCTTGAAAACACACCCCCTGAGCTTTCTGCAGATTTAGTAGATATGGGGTTGATGCTTACAGGAGGCGGCGCTCTTTTAAAAAATATTGACAAACTTATTTCGAAAGACACTGGATTGCCAGTTGTGATTGCTGAAGATCCTTTATCTTGTGTAGCTATTGGAACCGGAAAAGCTCTTGACCAAGAAGAAACATTTAACACTATGTTAGTTCAGGGATAATTCTAATTTATACAAAATGGATACTAACCGAGATGATTTTGGAATAGCTATCCGTTCAGCATTTTTAAGCAGAGGAACACAACAAAGGTTTTCTCTTTTTGTGTTACTATTAATATCAATTATTTTTTTATTATTTGAAAAAATTGAAACAAAACCTCTTAATTATTCAAGATCAATAATTAAAGACGTAATTTATAGAGGTTCCTTTTTAGCATCAGCACCAACAGTAGGAATAAAAAAAATTATATCCGGTATATCAAAACATATAAAATTATATGAAGATCACGCCAAGCTCAAAAAAGAAAATAGTTTATTAAAAAATAATATTTTACAATCTGAATATTATAAATTAGAGAACCAGCAATTGAAAAAATTGATTGATGAATCTAGCAATGAAGAGGTAGATTATCTTACTGCTAGAGTTATGCTTGACAAACGAAGCCCCTATCTAAATTCTTTTGTTATTAATAGTGGAAGTAATAAAAAAATTAAAAATAGCATGACGGTACTAGATGATGGAAAAAATTTTATAGGAAGAATAGTAGATGTAAATTTTTTTTCATCCAGGGTTTTGCTTATTTCTGATTTAAATAGTAAAATTCCAGTTATAATTGAACCATCAGGCACTCATGGCATTTTAAGTGGTCGTGGTAATAGAAATGTTTCATTGGAATATTTGCCTGAAAACCATAAAACCAATGATGGAGATGCAGTTTATACTTCGGGAAAAGAAGGTATTTTTAAACCTGGTATTCCAATTGGGGAAGTTAAATTAACCAAAGAAAAAATTGAAGTTTTAATTTATTCTGACTTAAGCCAAATTTCTTTTGTAAACATTAACTTAACAGAATTCAATTTAAGCAAATAAACTTATGCCAATTTCATATCAACAGACTAAATTCAATCTTTTTAGTCTACTTCCTTTACTGGCATTATTTTATATTTCGCTTAATGGAATCACAGTTCTTAACATAAATTTTTTTTCCATAAATATTCATTATATTTTGGTTTATTTTTGGGTTTTAAGGCAACCAAAATCATTAGGATATGGTTTTATATTTTTATCGGGCATAATCAACGATGTTGTGTTTGGTTTACCATTTGGAACAAGCCCTTTATCTTTACTAACAATAGCAGGGGTAGCAGCATACGTCAGAACTGTGACTGTTAGAATATCGTTATTAAATGATTGGATTAGTTTTTTACCTGCTTTATTAGTTGCAAATTTAATTAACTTTTCCGCTTTATATTTTTCCGACTATGCAATTGATTATTTTTTTCTTTTTAAAACTTCAATTTTTACATTTATTTTTTATCCAATTTTGTGGATAATTTTTAGATTGCTATTAAATTTAATGAAAAATTAAAATTATGCTTAATAATTCACAATCATTTTCAAATAAATCAAAAATGATTAGTAGAAGAATATTTATCTTTTCAATAATTAAATTTGCTGTTTTTTTTAGTATTATAGGTCGTTTATTTTATTTGCAAATTTCTGAAAATTTAAAATACAAATCATTATCTGACAAGAATCGTTTGAGAGAGTGGAAAGTTATACCCCAAAGAGGAATAATAG
>Ga0209091_10001422_pt1 | contig 20937 bp, 25 predicted proteins | sample ArcticOcean_MG_C_6_FD_187438 | JGI IMG/M metagenome (GOLD analysis project Ga0209091, IMG submission 187438) | Marine microbial communities from western Arctic Ocean - ArcticOcean_MG_CB8_128 (SPAdes) (version 2) | ecosystem: Environmental > Aquatic > Marine > Oceanic | place: Arctic Ocean...
CCAGTCTGAAATATCCTGATTGAAACTCACAGCAGAATAAAACATAGCATTCATATCAGTTACACTTGAAACATCCCAGTCTGAAATATCGCCATTGAAATTATAAGCATAATCAAACATATACTCCATATCAGTTACACTTGATACATCCCAATCTGAAATATCCTGATTGAAACTCACAGCAGAATAAAACATCCAACTCATATTAGTTACACTTGACACATCCCAATCTGAAATATCCCCATTAAAACTGGTAGCATAATAAAACATATAACTCATATCAGTTACACTTGAAACATCCCAGTCTGAAATATCTTGATTGAAATTCTCAAATACAAAGAATAATTCAGACATATTGGTAATCAATGAGGTGTCCCAGGTGTTGATCTCTCCATAAGTAGAATTTGCGCTATCATAATCATCTATCCACTCATCCACTGCAATCTTAAGTTCATCTCTGGTTTCAGGTTGGAAATTAAACATACATGTATTGTCTTCTTCTGTAGCATTTGCATTGAAATTATTAGCAGTAGAATTAGTACAACCCTTTACCAGTTCTTTTTCTTCAGTATTATCAGATTCGTCTTCAAGGTCATCTACCTTACTGTTATTCTCATCTTCTACTGCATCAGTTGTGATTTCTAACTCTTCTTTAGTAAAGTCATCCAGACATCCTGTCAAAGGAGTCAAAAGTAAGCAAATTGCCAACAAGTATGCCTTGTTCATATTAAACCGAGGCTGAACAGACTATAAGATATTTAATTTCAATACCGATAATAGGGGAAATGATCCTAGGCTTGAGGTTGAACCATCTTTTCGGGATTAAGAATTTCTAATAGCTCAGTTTCAGAAAGGTCAGTTAAATCTAATGCAGTTTCTAAAACGGTTTGACCAGAAGCATGGGCTTCCTTAGCAATCTTTGTTGCTTTTTCATAACCAATTACTGGAGCAAGAGTTGTAGCTAACATTAGACCAGTCATTAACAATTCAGGACCTTTTTCAGTAGCTTCAATACCTAGTATGCACTTATCTACAAAGATTTGTGATGAATTAGTCAATAACGATATTGCTTGAAGAAGATTATGAGCCACAAACGGCATCATTGTATTTAATTCGAAGTAACCTCCTTGAGCACCTTGTACCAAAGCTGCATCACAGGCTACAACTTGAGAAGCCGCCTGAATTACAGCCTCCGGAATTACGGGATTTACCTTACCTGGCATGATAGATGAACCTGGTTGAACTGCAGGTAGTGAGATTTCTCCCAAACCGGCTCGGGGACCGGAACCTAGCCAACGAAGATCATTAGCTATTTTCTGCATATTAATGGCAAGACCTCTCAAAGCTGAACTAGTTGTTAATGCCCCATCCAAGGTAGATTGAGCCATAAAATGATTATCTGTTTCATAAACTTCTACACCCGATAATTGAGAGATATGCTGACAAGCCAACATTGAAAATTTTGGATGTGTATTTACTCCAGTTCCAACTGCAGTTCCTCCTAATGCCAAAAGTGACAATTCATCTTTAATGAGTAGTAATCGGTCTAAAGAACGCTCAATCAAACCAGCATACCCTTGAAATTCTTGACCTAGTCTAATTGGAGTGGCATCCATTAGATGCGTTCTACCTGTTTTTATGATTGGCATAAACTCTTCGGATTTTTTTTCTAATGCTTTTTGGAGACTGATTAAAGAAGGGCAAAGAGACTCTTCGATATCTAAAAGAGCCGAAAGATGAATTGCTGAAGGAATTACGTCGTTAGAAGACTGACCTTGATTTACATGATCATTAGGATGTATCTCTAATCCTGAATCTTTAGAAGATAAATTAGCTATAACTTCATTCGCATTCATATTTGTTGAAGTACCAGAACCAGTCTGAAAAACATCTACGGGAAAATGATCGTCATATTCACCATCAGCCACTTTCAATGAGGCCTCTACTATAGCATCCTTCATTTCTTTGGTAATAACACCTAATTCAACATTTGCTTCAGCCGCACCGGCTTTGATGTAACCTAAAGCTCTTATGAATGAACGTGACATTCTAAATCCGCTAACTGGGAAATTGAGGACTGCCCTCTGTGTACTAGCTCCCCAAAGGGCCGATTCTGGAACTTCCATTTGGCCCATTGTATCTGATTCTGTTCTAGTATAAGGATCTGCAGGAAGGCTACCTGTCAAAGACATTGAATTTCCTACTTGTTTACCCGATTTAGATTTAATTGTTTTTCTTAATTTCTCTTTGCGACTTTCAGGACATTCATAAATTCCATATTTTGGAAATCGAACATGGCCTTCTTGCAGATTTTCCATATGGACTTTCAACATGGAGTTGATTGAAAGGTCTGAATAACAAGCTTCAACATAATTTTGAAGACTGTTTCTAACATTTTTAGTGACTCTTATAGATGTATAAGCCTCTTTTGCCATATTATCGTTAGAAAGAAAGGGTATTAAATAGTATGCATTTTGCATACATATGCATTTTGCATACATAATAAAGCGCAAGGAATATCCCTATTCAAGAAAAAATGCTTCTTTTATCTATACTGGAGCGTAAGGTGGCGGATTGTTTGGATCCCAGCAAGTCACAAAGGCCTCATCCAAATTATCTAAACGTCCCATCAAAGATTCTGAAAGTTCAAAATCGAAAACTTCAAAGTTTTCAATTATACGATTTTCATTAACTGATTTAGGAAGGACGACAAGCCCCCGTTGCATTGCCCAACGTATCAAAACTTGAGCTGGCGTCTTGCCTATTTCTTCTGAAATAGCTACTAAGCGTTCTTCGTCCATTTTCTTGCCGTGAACTAATGGACTGTATGCTTCAATTAATATATTTTTAGAATTACAATAGTCCAATAAGTCTCTTTGATAATAATAAGGATGAAATTCAACCTGATTTACTGCAGGCACGATTTCGAATTTATCTTCTAATTCGACTAAATTATTTTTTGTGAAATTACTAACTCCGATTGATTTACAAAGTCCTCTTTTTTGTAATTCGATAAAAGCCCTCCAAGACTCATTACGTTTATCTTTCAAAGGCCAATGAATAAGATACAAGTCCATATAATCACAATCTAATCTTGCTAAACTCTTCTCACAGGCTTCAATAGCCGTATCATAACCTTGATCTTTGTTCCACAACTTAGTTGTGATAAACAAATCTTTTCTATCAATGTCTGCATCTTTAATGGCTCTACCAACATCTGATTCATTATCATAAGCTCTTGCGGTATCTATATGCCTATATCCTGCATTAATTGAACTAATAACTGCATTGTATGTAGAATCACCTGGCTTTGATTTCCAAGTACCTAAACCAACTACAGGAATCTTATTCCCATCATTCATAGTCAAGTATGATTGATCACTCATAATGTACCAAAGCCATAGCTCTAAATTAGTTGTACTCTATTCTAACTTGAGAAGTTCAACCATTTGATCGTGGATAGCGCCATTTGTTACTAACCATTCTCTAGACTCCATCGTATAGGGGCCGCCTTCAAAATTTGTGACTTTTCCACCTGCCTCTTCAACAAGTAAAGCTCCACCAGCCATATCCCATGAATATACACCTGAGGCTACGTAACTTTCAAGCCTTCCTGCTGCCACATAAGCTAACGATAAGGCTGCTGAACCTGTTTTACGTATTGAATGTGATTCATGTTCTAAACGCATGAATCTTTCAAGCATGCTTTTGAATCTTTGAGATTTTTTATTATGTGGAAATCCTGATGAAAACAATGATTTGTGTAGTTCGCTAGTATCTGTAACTTGTAACTTTTTAGGTTTACCCTTATTATACAAATCATTCATGTATGAACCTTGATTTTTACTTGCAAAAAAAAGCTCATTACTAAGTGGATTAGCTAATGCTCCAACTAAAACTGTATTCCCCTCACATAAGCCTATTGAAGGGCCACAAAAAGGATAAGAATGTAAAAAATTAGTAGTACCGTCTAGCGGATCTACAATCCAAACCTTTTCCCCTGGAAAATTGGCCCCTTCCTCACCTATAATTCCATATTCTGGAGTTTCAGAACGGAGAATATTGACTATTTCTTCTTCACATTTCTTGTCTGTTGCCGTAACAATATCAACACGTGATTTGTACTCGATACCAGTAGGATTACCAAATGTTTCCAAAATAATTTCTGAAGCTCTAATTACCGCCTTAATCGCTACTTGTAAGTCATCTACTGGCAAAGAAAATCAACAACTCCTTCGAATAAAGCTCTACCATCTCCAGGACCTGAAGGATCTAATCCAGATGACGTCCAATCTGCATGTTGCCAACCATGGAAAACACGTTCTGGATGGGGCATCATCCCTAACACATTTCCTTGAGAATTCGTAATTCCGGCAATATCATAAGCCGCACCATTAGGATTCCAAGGATAGCCCGGTTCCAGGTTACCTTCATTATCGCAATATCTAAATGCAATTTGATTGTTATTTTTCAACTCATCAAACTTTTCTTCACTCATCATTAATTTGCCTTCGGCATGTGCGTTAGGAATTGACAATACTTGGTTTGTTTCATATTTATTAGTGAAAAAACTTTGAGAACTATTTTCTACTCGAAGATGGACATGCCTTGCCTCAAAACGATTGGAGTCATTTGTATGAAGTACTGCATTTGGAACGATACTTATGCCTGAATCGGTACCAGGTAATGCCCCTAATTCTACTAAAATTTGAAAACCATTACAAATACCCAAAACTGGCCTTCCCTCTTTTATAAACTCATCGACCTGAGATTTAAGACCTGATTTTATACGAGCTGCAAAGATTGCTCCAGCACGAATATAATCACCTGAACTAAATCCTCCAGGAAAATAGAGGGCGTCATAATCCATTATATTTCTACGACTAGATTCTTCAACTTCTCCTAATAATTGTTTGAGATGTACTTTTTCAGAATTGCACCCTAATGACGAAAAAGCTGCTGCAGATTCATCTTCACAATTAGTCCCCTCGATTCGGATAACACCCACTCTAAGGTCTGACGGATTTGGCATGATTTTTTGCCATAAGAAACGGGATTAAAACTATGACCTATACGATCTAAGGATAAAACTCCGTAAATTTGATTTCTTAAATATTTAAGTAATTATTCGTAAATCCAAGATATGCTATCTTGAGTCCATTCATTAAGCCCTTCTGAAAACCATAATCCAAGCTCGAATTCAGCAGTTTCAGGTGCATCGGAACCATGTATCATATTATAACCAATATCCATTCCGAAGTCACCACGAATTGTTCCTGGTGCTGCTTCACGGCCATTTGTAGATCCTATTAAATTTCTAGCAACACTAATTGCATCTATTCCTGACCAAGCCATACAGACTACAGGTCCGCTTGTAATGAATTTAATTAAACCTGAGAAAAAAGGTCTTTCAGAATGTACTGCATAATGTTTACGAGCTATTTCTTCGCTTGGTACAACCTGTTTGAGTCCAACTAACTGTAAACCTTTTCGTTCAAATCTCTGAACTATTTCACCAACTAAGCCTCGTTGTACGCCATCTGGCTTAACCATAACATAGGTTACTTCTTTACTCATTTCTCTCTCTTAGAGTGGAAAGTATCAGTCCAACGTGTACGGGCTGGTATTCTATTCAAATTGACATAGTTCTTTTTAGCTTTAGAATTGATAAAGTAAAGTACTTGACCTGTTTTCTTGACATACATCATACCAGTTCCAGGAGGTATCTGCTTTCCTGTAAACGAACATTTCTTTGTTTCTGCCATTTTATCTCCTGTCTAATGCTTTAGCTTCCCGTGAAGAATCTAATAACAATAATTGATCACCTATATCAACAGGCCCGACTACATTTCTTCTTATAATTCGGCCGCGATCGTCACCATCCAAAACTCGAACCTTAACGGAAGAGGCTTCGCCTCTCATTCCCGTTCGTCCGAGAACTTCTACTACTTGTGCTGGAATACCGTCCATATTTCTTACTTCTTAGCTAACTCTATAGCTTTGACAACTTCGTCTAAAGCACCCTTCTTCTTGCCGATATCAGTAATTGCAATTGCTGCAGTTGTTACTTTGAGACCTGCTGCTTTACCAAGTTCATCTCTGGAGGGAACATAAGTATAAGGAATTTGTTTCTCTTCACAGAGCATCGGTAAATGCGCTAAAATTTCAGGAGGTTCAACATCTAAAGCCATTACGACTAATTTTGCTTGCCCTCTTTCAATTAACTTGGTTACTTCATTGGAACCTTTTCTAACCTTACCACCATCACGTGCAGTTTCAGTAGCTAGGTATGCTTTCTCAGATAGCTCTTTTGGAGCTTCATATGTTACGAATAACGGATTTGCCATTTTTTTTACCTCTTTCAGACTTTTGTCTTCATTAATCACGGGTTACCCACGTGGGTAAATGTATACGAAAGGTGGCCTATTTAATACATGCTTGAAATGTAGCTAAAATGAGCATTACTGTCTACACTACAGCCCCAGACGAAAAGACTGCCGAAGCTCTATCTAAAGCTATTATCAAAGAACAGTTAGGCGCATGTTGTAATTTTTGGCCAGTCAGAACCATTTATTCTTGGGAAGGCAAGTTAAAAGATGATACTGAACATGTAATATTTGTGAAGACTTCAAAATCGAAGTTTAAGGATTTAGAGAAGTATATCGTTAAAAACCACCCTTATTCAATGCCTGCAATCGTTTCCCTACCTTGGGGCGATTCATACGAACCTTTTAAAAAATGGGTAAATGATAATGAGTAAATATGATGTAATTGTCTGCGGAGGAGGGCCTAGCGGGGCTACAACTGCCTTCTATGCAGCTAAAGCTGGAATGAAAGTATTAGTTTTAGATAAATCCAAATTTCCAAGAGATAAGGCATGTGGCGGATTATTAACTGCACGACTTTTTGATGAATTACCGGAATTAGAAAAATATATCAAACCAATAATTGAATGTCCCTCTAGAGACGTTAATCTTTATTCACCTTCTATGAAATACAAAATAGACTTTGAATTTCCAGAAGGTACTCCTTGGAATATAACAAGAGAAGTTTTTGATAATGCTCTATTGGAAGCTGCAAGAGACGTTGGAGCTGAAATTCTAACTGAAACAAGAGTAAAAGATTACGAATTTAATGAAGGAGTTACTGTTAAAACTTCAAAAGGCGATTTTAAAGGTAAAATGGTTATTGGAGCAACAGGACCTAATGACAAATTGGCTACAATGGTCCGTGAAAAACGAAATATTAAACCTTGGAATGATAATCAGATGGGAACTGCATTGATGTGGGAACCTGTAGTTGGAAAAGAGTTTGTAGATAAGACATTCACAGATAGCAGATCATTACTGGTACATTTTAAGCCAGGTGGAATTGAAGGATATGGCTGGGTTTTTCCCAAGAAAGAGATATTGAATATTGGGTTCGGGGGATATAATCGAACAATCAAAAGTGTGAAAATCAAAGAGATATGGGAAGACTACATTACTTTGCTAAAAGAAGACGGATATTTCCCTAAAGATCAAAAGACACCTCCTGTAAAAGGAGCACCACTTCCACTAGATGGACCTCTCAAAGCAACTACTATGGACTATACACTTCTTGTTGGAGATTCTGCAGGAATGGTTTCACCCTTATCTGGTGAGGGAATATACTATGGAATGCATGCTGGAAAACTTGCAATCAAAACAATCAAAGCTGCTTTAGAAACTGGTGATTTTTCACAAAAACACTTAGACCAGTATCATCGTGATTGGAACAATGTATTTGGAAAAGAATTGAGAGACCTATCATTCTTTGCCCTTATGGCGCTTAAGATACCCGAAAGGATGGTTTACTATGGGACCCGTGACGAAAAATTATGCGAGATTTTCGCTGATTTATTTTTAGGTGTGACCCCTGGTGGTTTAGGAAAAAGAAAACCCATCACTAGAGCTGTAGTTGATGCAATCAGATATCCTTACTTTGGTTTGGGTTAATCGTATTATCTGGAAATAATTATTCAGCCATCCAGCCCATCATTTTGTCTATTTCTTTACTAATTAGTATTAAAGTTGGAGCCCAAAGCCCTACAAAAATCCCTAACATTTGATCATCAGATATGAAATATATGTAAAGTGAACCAAATATTGATCCAAAACTTGCCATTAATCCTAGCTGAGAAATGATACCGCCGTCGTATTGGTTTTTCTTATCGTCCATAATTCCGTTCTGTTAGGCACACTAATAAAAGTTAGCATACACAATTCCATTGAGTTCCCACTGAATATAGTAATGTATTTTTCGTGCATCTATGACTAGAAATCGATTTATCTAAAAGACATTATACGTCTATTAGAGGTAAGATATTTTCCGAATTTATCTATTCCTTCTTTGATTAAAGCCGGAGCATGATTTTTCTGATAATTTTCTAAAGATTCTCTATTATCTAAATGGTATCTGATAGACCAATTGACTTTATCATCCTCAGAATCACACACGAACCATTCGGCGTTGTGAAATCCTTTGATATCCAAGATTTGCTCAATGTGAGGACCTAACCATTCGGCATACTCCTCTGCGGCAATAGAATCAATTTGTAAATTTACCTCGTAAACTATCATGTTCTGATGAACATGAATCGCTATTAATTATCGCCTCTATGGCATTAAAGATGTCTAAGATAATTAAAGAATTCATCAAAACCTTCAGAAGTGAAATATTACAAAATGATACTGAACATACCATATTTCACGGATGTTGGGACTGGCATTCTTCAGTTCATGGACACTGGGCATTGTTAGAAAGCGCTCATTTTGTAGAAGACAAAGAAAGCTTGGAGTTAGTATCCAACAGATTAACCAGTAAAAACATGGAGGAAGAAATCCGATACTTGAGATATCATCCGGATTTCGAAATGCCTTACGGTCGTGCCTGGTATCTTCGACTTATGATGAGATTGGAGCAAATAACTGGTTTTGGAGATTACAAATGTTTGGCACATGAAGTTGCTTTAGATTTACGTGAATGGATAGATAATTCAATGCGAGATCCCTCAATATCTGAATACAAGAATCCTTCATGGGCATTGATACAATTGCATAATTGGGGAAAATATTTCGAAGATAAGGACATGGTGAAATGGGTTATTGACAAGACAAAAGAAAATTTTATGAGTCCAAAAGTCAATATAGATTTAGATAGGGAAGGAAAAGGAGAATTTTTCTCTTTATGGGGACTACAGGCCTATCTAATTTACACTGCACTTGGAGCTGAGGAATTATCAAAATGGTTAGAGAACGATTACAATCTCGATATTGTAGAAAATCTGAATACTGATCATCATCTTGCTATCAATGCCTCAAGGGCTTGGGGGTTGCATTGTGCATATCTTGCAACTTCAGAACAAAAATGGAAGGACGCATACAATGAACATGTTCAGGCCGCAATAGACCTACATCCTATATGGAAGGATGATAGACGTGCATATTCACACTGGGTTCCACAATTTACTTTGTACTCAATATTGATGAAGAACTAAGCGAAAATTCTTTCAACTATCCATGCTGCATCGAACGGCATGATATCTTCATATTCTTGTCCAATACCTACAAACGCAATTGGTTTGCCTATTGCAGAAGAGATACTGAGGGCTGCACCACCTTTAGCATCTACATCCAATTTCGTTAAAACAACGGCATCAATGCCAACTGCTTCATGGAATTTTTTAGCTTGGTCAACTGCATCATTACCTGCCAACGAATCTCCAACAAAGAAAATTAAATCAGGTTTTGTAACTCTTTTTATCTTTTTCATTTCGTCCATCAAATTAGAATTAGTTTGCATTCTACCGGCTGTGTCAATCAAAACAATATCTCGATGTTTAGCTTTGGCGTGCTCAACGGCATCAAATGCAACAGCTGCAGGATCGCCACCTGATTGATGTTTGATAATTTTACATCCTAGTCGATTTGCATGTAATTCTAATTGTTCTATTGCTCCTGCCCTGAAGGTATCTGCAGCTGCAAGGACAACACTCTTACCATTATCTTTCAACCAATTAGTTACTCTTGCAATAGTGGTTGTCTTACCGGTTCCATTAACACCTACAAATGCAATGATTAGTGGACTTTCTCTTTTTTCAAGTAAAATATTGGAATCAAACTCTGATTTAGATAATAATTCAACTAAACTAGCTTTGAGTGCCTTCTCAATAGTTGGCGTAATTGCGGCTTTATTCTCAACTCTAAGACCTACAAGTCTTTTCTTGATAATTATCTTCATTTCCTCAAGAGCTTCCATAGCTACATCAGATTCCAGTAAAGCCAATTCCATCTCCCAAAGAACGTTGTCTAACTGAGATTCACGAATTACAGCACCACTGTCTCGTTCTTCAGGTCTAAAAGTTTCGTAATCTAAATTTAATTGTGGATCTAATTCTTCTTCAGCCTGCTTACTTGCTCTACGAAAACGATCTCTGAGCGCCTTAAACATTAATTCGGCCCCTTATTTTGACTAAATGATTCAGCCCTTTCTCTAACGGTATTATAATCTTGCTTAGACTTCTCTAAACTTTCAGAATAAGTTCTACCGGCTTCATTAAGTCCTTCAAGACGCTTACTCAATCTATCTAACGAATCAGTCCTCGAAGTTTCCAAGAAAACTCGTGAACCTATTCCTACTAAAACACGATCTAAATCATCAACTTTAGTGAATAAGGAAGTACTATGCCCAACGGGTACTAATAATTCCATTCCTGGCTTTGAATCTAGCATCCCTTCTATTGTTTCTTGAGCTTGATAAACATCATTTCTAACATTAGAAATTGCTTCTAATTGAGATTCCCAATAACGAATCTGATTCTCATACTGTGGAAGGGCATCCACTAGTTGTTGAAGTTCTCTTTCAGATTCGTCCATTCTTGTCCATTTAGAAGGCTATAAAATAATCATCCCAAAAACGACAAGCATAATTACTACCACGTCTAGATTTTATTGCGAACTTCGAAGACAGGGCTGATTAGTGATGTTCTGTGCAAAAGTTGGCATACACGACTCCATTGGGTCCCCACCGGATATAGTGATGGAAGGGACAACCCCGGAGTCTTACATTTCCCGAACTGGGTCAGGGCCCTGAAACGATGATGGTGCCCGTTAGGTTTGGGGTAAAGGTCGCCCTCGGGCGGCCACCCTTTGTTTATATTCTATTCAATGCTCAATTTCTATACTAAAACTTTAGACATTCCACCATCAGTATGAAGAATCTGGCCTGTGAAATTATCTGGGGCGTCTGTCAATAACCACTTCAAAACAGTAGCAATTTCTTCTTTCTCATTAACTCTTTTGATAGGGATTTTCTGTGACGCGGCTTGAGAAGCAGTTTCATTAGACATTATTGGTGATGCTAATTTTGTGTCTGTTAATCCTGGAGCTACTGCATTAATTCTAATCCCACGATTTGCATAAGTTGCTGCAGCAGATCTTACCATTGACTCAACTCCGCCTTTAGCTGCAGAAATTGCTTCATGATTAACCAACCCAAGTGATCCTGCTACACTGGACATGAAAACAATTCGACCATGTCCTTGACTTAGCATTGCTTTACCAGTAATAGATAGCGTAAGAAAGGCAGATGTTAGATTTGTACTAATTACAGACTCGAATGCCTCTTTGTTCATAGCGTGAGGCGGACGGACTGCAAAAGAACCGACACAATGTAAAACTGCAGATATCTCTCCTAAATCTTTCACACTTGAAATGAAATTCTTGATATCTTCTTCCGAAGTAGCGTCACCTATGGTAACATGAACGCCTAAATCCGTTAACTCTTTTGATTTATCTTGATCTCTAATGAGAGTATAAAAATCATACTTTTCATTTGAAATTTGATTGATTGTCGATATGGCAATATCACTTGATCCACCAAAAATAGCAATATTCTTTTTCATTATCTATAAAATAAAACTTGAGATATTAAGGTTATATTAGATTTTCTGGTTTTTTAGATGAGTGGTGAGAATGTATCTTCCATTTCGTACCTTCTCTATCTAAAACAAAAGTAAATCTTGCAGGGGTTGTGGTCTGTTCACCATTTTCGGTTAAATCAAAATCATAGATTCCATTAGCGATAGCCAGACGTCTGTGTCCTAAATCCTCCTCAATAATTTTAGTAATGCGCCCACAAGGTTTGAATTGTAAAAAATAATCAAAATATATTTTTATTTCATCATGACCTTTGCGAATTTCACTATCCAAGGTTCCTAGCAAAAGACCATCTTTTTTGTATAAGGAAAGAATTGAATTAATATCATTCGAGCAAACGGCTTCCATCCATTCTTCTACAAACTCAGTTGGTGTCTTCATGAAAAAACCCTCTCGAATTGCTCTTTAAAACTAGCCAATTCAGAATCAGGTAAATTATTGATTCCTCCTGCTTTTTCACGACCACCGCCATCAAATTTACTGCACAAATCTCCAGCCCCATATGGATCATTGATGGACGATCTTACAGATATTCGATAAGTTCCATCTGAATTCAAAACGGCTATCGCACAAGCTAAATCTTTGCTTGTAGAAACTAAATGATTACTAAAAGAACCCATAACTCGGTGAGTCCAATCCTCATTAGGAAGCTTGTAAATCACTCCATTATTACTAACCGAGTATGGCTCTTGACACATTGCTGAGCTCATGTCTGCATTGTAATTATCAAGTAGTGTTGAAAAAATATTACCTTGTTCTGTAAATAGAAAAACATCAGTACCGCAGGCCTTAACAGCTTCAGCTATCGCTTCCGGTGAATAAAATAAGTCGTCTACAGTCTGACCATAACTATTGTAATTTACTACTAAACCAATATGTTTCAAGATTTGAATTTGTTCATCACTTAAATCTTCAGATTTAGCCATACCCATAGCTAAGTCTATGTGATTATCACCAAAAGCAGTAGCAATTGACCAGAGATTGTTTTTTCCGTTTACATGTGAATTAACAATCAAACCAGTAGAAATATTAGGCTCAGTATTGATATGATAAGTAATGTTAGCATGAGCAATCAATTCTTTTGGATCATGATGGTCGAAATATTCTACAATTGCTCCAGAATCAAGAATTCTTTGAACATCCTTTCTATTCTTAGCGTGTGAAACATCCATTACAGTAACTAAATCACCCACCACTGCATTGACCCTAGCGACGAGGTTTACGTCACGTTTAACACCAGTCACAAGGATTGCATCCCTAGGATGTGCTAATCGCAGTTGATGCCAAGCAAAGATGCCATCTGTGTCTCCATTGAAAACATCGTAATTGGTCATTATCTAATCATCCATTCCGGAATATTCTTTATGTGCATTTCCTCTATAAATTTACGAGTCTTACTAGTATCTGAATTATAATATTTTACTAATTCATTACGTAATGAATCTGAGATCTTCTCAGTATTTGGTTTAGCATTAACAAGATTGTAAATTCCACTAAGCGGCCATTTCAACCAAGGAAGATAATACCAAACTCCCGATAAACTGCTGTCAAAAGAAGTTATAAATCTCTGTAATCCTTTACTTCTGTAAATCATTGATTTGTTCTGTACTTTTGTCTTATTATCATCAATTTGACTCTTATCAAGTTCTAGCCATTGACATATTTCTGTAACGAATTTAGGTTCATCTTTAACCATATCATCAAAGAAACAAACTCGAAGCCTATCTCCAAAAATACTATGCCATTCTAATAATAATGAATAATATTTACCTCCAACCATTGCCCAAAAATCGTAATTCTTCTTCTGAATTGGCTGATTGGAATCTATCTTCTTACATTCATCAAGATATGTTTCAAAAGTAAGTTTATCGCTTATGTGACCTAGACTCTTTTTATATTTATAAAATGAAAATAATCTATCAACGGGATCACGTAAAACCAAAATTACCTTTGAACCGGGGGAAAAATCATTGATTGCCTTTGCACTTTCTTTACCTCCATAAAAATATCCCGGTGTAGCTTCTATCGCATACTTTTGGCCGGAATGACCGGAAAAACATTTCTTATAAAATTCAAAATCTTCTTCTCTATCATCTATCTTAAAAGGATGAAAGTACCCTGGTTCTTTAGGATTTGAAGGGTGAACCTCGGGATGTAATGCCAAATATCTGAATAAGGAAGTAGTTCCAGCTTTTGGAACTCCAGCTATGAAGAGATTCGGATTCACAAAAAACGAGGTATCGGTCTTTTATAAAACGTTAATGAATAATAAAAACTTAAAAAAATCTTAATCTTTGCGTCATCCAAAAGAGTTTGTGAATAAAACTAAATACAAATGATTCTTTCTTTACTGGTAGACCTAAATTACCTTGAAGTGAGAAAGTTATGCCTGAATTTTCAAGAAATTGATTGTACTTTCTTACGAGACTTGCGCGTTTTTGAAGAACTTGTCCATGAAATGTATTGGATAATTCAATTCTTTCAGGTCCTTGGAACCCATAATGTGCTAACCTAACTGCATATTGCGAAGGCGCATGAACTGTCTGATAATTAATTTTCAAAACTGAACTCAAAAGCGTTCCATGATTCAAAACCTTCGGAGTTGCAATACTTTGACAAATTATATTTCTAGAGGATTTTAAGAATTTAAGATTATTCTCTGAATTATTTTTACCTAATATTTTTGATTCGGCCTCTAAAGCAACTGTAAGCAATTGCTGATGTACAAGCTCTAAACGCTTATACATGTTCAAGAATTTTTGATCATCACAACTTTTGCCTGAATTCCAATCATCACGCGTCTGTCGAATATCCTGAAGTAAAACCTTCCAATTTGATTGTAAATCTATTCCGGCTTTTTTACAAAGTTTTTCACTGTGTGTTAATGACCAAATACGCGTTAGCCAACCTCTTTTATCAATTACTTTTTTTGTATTAACAACACTATGTTGTAACAACCGGCTCAACGTAAAGTCAACTAAATATGCTAAAGCTAACGATTTTTCTTCTTCTTCGGAAACTGGGCTAATATTTTGCAGTAACGATTCTCCAGAACAATCAATTAAATTGCTAACTGGAAAAATATAATGTAAATCTGGAAACAGTGATTTTGGAATTACTATTGGACCGTGTAACAAAATACCTCTTTCTTGTGCACCTTTAGGAATATCTAACCCATGAACTGTTTTTGCTTTTGCTCCTTCTTTAACTACACATATTAAATCTAAATCAGATAAACCTGGAGCTCCAACTGAACCCATAGTTAAAACCGAAACTAAACCTTTTGAACCTTCTGCATTTTGTAAGTATAGACCAAGCTCATCATCATAAGCCTCCTTGCTTAGAAATTGAGGTTGATTAATTATCTTCATATTCTAGTTCCTTTCTATAATATCAATCAAATCAGAGATTCCAGGTATCACTTGATCAACTAAAATATCAGTTATACTTTCATCATGATAAAGTTGACGAGCAACCTCGAGACCACCTTTGACATGAGAACCTAATTGGGTAGCTTTGAATGTTTTCTCTGGAGTTACTGGCCATTTCCGCCTAATCTCACTAGCCACTTGAATTGGGGTGGCAGCTGAACCAAATTTCTTGTAAAAAGGCTCAAAGGAGTCTCCTTTGAAAATAGGTTTACCTAAATCACTCCAATATAGTGCCGGAACTAGCATCAAATTACTAAGATAACGTTTGATATTATACATAGTATAACCTCGATGGAAAAATTTAGAATTATCCTGTAAATTCTTTAAGGCTCGATGGGCTCTATTCCCACTCTTATCAGAAGATTTAGAACTAAAAGAAAGCGTCACCGGCTCCATTGCCCATGCATGTTGGTAAACATCTATGGGAAGTATCTCTTCAGTATAACTCTCAATCAAATTAGGCCATAAAAAGAAGGGTCCGTGATGTTGCAAAGGATCAACAGAAATCACTACAGGTAGAAGATCATTGCGTAACCATTTCTGAAGCTTAGTAAGCTTTTTAGATGATGTGAAAATTTCATCATCGAGAATTAGAGTCATATCAATATCACTATAGTTATTACTAGTTTGATCGCCATAACTTCCATGAACTATAATATTGCTAACTAAATTGTCATTCTTAGCTTTAGATAATACCAATCTTAATTTTTCATGAACTTGAAATGAAGAAGTATCTGAAAGTACCGATATGTCTACTGAAGTCATCTTTCCTTTATCATCTGATGATTTTTGAGGAAATACGAAATCTGTATTATAATTAAGAAAATTGGATATTTTGTAATAATCTTTAGAACTTCTTATCTCTACGAAATTCGATTTATCATCTGACACTCGGGATTTACTCATGAATATCTATAAATTCTATTAGAGAAATCTGTAGATACCTATAACTACTTTTCCCATTTTTCACTCGAGGATTGACTTATATTTTTCCAATACTCTCTCTGCAGTTGCAGCTGGATTGTGATTTTTACGAACAAAATCAGAGCCTAATTGCCCATTCTTAACTAATATTTCACGATTATTATAAATGTCTTTAATCAAGGGTTCTAGATTATCCGGATTGCAGTTGATTATAGGTAAATCATACCCCTTGTACAATGAATCCGTTAGTGTACATATTACGGTACGACCTAGTGCCATTGACTCTATTGAAAAAACACCATAGATTCCATATTCTGGATTCATCCAATCGATAACTAAATCGTGTTTGGATATTTGTTCTATTAACTCATTATGCTGAACATTTTCAAGCAAGGTGAATTCAATATCTAAACCACTATCCTTAATCTTGGAAATTGAATCATCTATAGCTTTAGTGTTTTTTACATCTCTATTGGTTGATGCATGAAGAATCTTTAGAGGACCAGTAATACTAGTCTCAGAATGTTGTAAACTCTCTAAATTTACGGGATTGGGTAACCATTCAGCCTCAGGTACAAATTCTAGCAAATCCGGAGTACTAACATATCTATGAACAACAAAATGATTTGCAAATTTAGGATATTCTTTATTTCTAATCTCAGAGCCATGATGATGAAGAATTACTGGCTTCTTCATAATTCCAGACCACATTACTAGATCACGATAACCTTGGCTCACAGCCTGTCCATGATAATGCAGGAGGTCACATTCTTTTACTAAATTGTAGAGTTTTTTACCAATATCTAACTTTCCTCTTAGTGAACTAGAATCAATTTCAGAAAGATTATAATCAAAATTTGTGTGCCAACCTTTAGTAGTTGTAACTGCTAAATTAGCTTCAATACCTAATTCTCTTTGAGCTTTAACTAAATTTGAAGCCACTTGAGCCGGATTATTTAAATGGAGAATCCGCATTAATCAATGCCCAAAATTTGGTTTCGACTCTCTATCAAAAGACCCCATGCCCATCTTGTAATTACTAGACCTGCTACAATTCCAATAAGAGGATCTAATATCGTAAAATTAGTATTAAACATACCTATTATTAGAGCCATAATCACCATAACTGAAACTAAAGCATCAGCTAGAACATGAAGATAAGCCCCCCTGCGATTTAAATCCTCGATATCATTTGGATTAGTTAAAAAATTGTCGAATTTGCCTAATATGAATTTCCAATCATCAGTATATGCTGAAGCTACAGTAGCCCAACCCCCAGAGGACTCTTTCTTTACTTGTTCATGACTATGATCATGGGTGTGTTCATGGTCATGTCCATGATGATCGTGATTCTCAATACCCAGAATATTAGCGCATGCCAAGTTTACAATTAGTCCTATAATAGCAACAATTATTGCTTCTTGAAATTGTATCTTTTCTGGTTCCAATATTCTACCAATCGATTCCCAACCAATGTACAAAGCTACAATTCCCAGGACAATAGCTGAAGCAAAGCCTCCAAGTGCCATTACTTTGTCTTTGCTGTCTTTAACTTTAGACTCCGTTCTTGCAAAATAATAAGCATATAATGTAATTCCCAAAGCTGCGGCATGAGTTCCCATATGCCAACCATCGGCTAAAAGCCCCATTGATTTAGTAAACAATCCTGCCGATATTTCAATGACCATCATGACTAAAGTTATAATCACTACCAGTCTAGTTTTGCTCTCCGATTCTTCATCATCGATATCGTGATGGTGATGTCCTGACATGTTATAGTCCGATTAGCGGTGTAAAAAAAACGCTTTCTCTCCCTCCAATCTAACAAAACCAGTTCTCTCAAATTGAACGACATGACCATCTAATAAAGAAATATTATCTTCTACAATGCCTGAAACTATTTCGCCATTAGGATATGAAACTTCTATTGGTTGATTAGATGAACACCATTGAAGTATTGGAACTCCTTTTTTGTGTTCAAATCCTGAAAATATCAACCTATCTCCTTTCGTAATAACATTACAAAGATTTTTCAAACGAATCTCAGAACCATCATCTAAAGAGTCCAAATCATTATTAGGTAAATATATCTTCGAACCTGAAGAAATAGTTTCCTCTCTGTTTCCAAGCTCTTTATTATCTGGATGCCAAGGTGCTTCTTTCTGTAAAGGATTATCCGTTTCTATTTTAAATTCAGTTGGATCTGGAACAAAGAACAATCGTTTACTTTTTGAATCTATTAAGTCCTTATTCAAGGCATCAAAATTTTGCCATGAAAATTTAATATCAACTTCCTTAAGGCCTGAATTCTCCCAATATTTCAGAAATGTTTCAGAAGAATAGCCCCTTCTTGCTAATGCCTTTATTGTAGCTAAACGGCAATCATCCCACCCTGTAAATTCTCCATTAATTATAGATTCACGAATCTTACTTGTTTTGAGATTAGTATTCGGTATTGCAACTAAACCATAATGTATGAATTCAGGCTCTTCCCAACCTAAATATTTGTAAATCCATCGCTGTTTTTCAGTGTTATTGAGATGGTCTTTTCCTCTTAATACATGAGTTATACCTAATCTATGGTCATCTACTGCAACTGCAAAATTGTAAAGAGGCCATAATCGATACTTATCACCTTGCAATGGATGTGGAGAATCTACAATTCGTAATGCCACAAAATCCCTTAATGCAGGATTAGGATCTTCCAAATCGGTCTTTATGACTACTATACCATTATCACCATTGAGTAAAGAATCAAACTCTTCCATCTGGATTTCGGGTGAACGCCCTCTATCGGGATGCGCCCTACTCTGCCTTTTTAACTCTCTCCATTCTTCAGCATCAGATTTAGTAACATATGCTCCGCCATTCGAAATTATTTTCCGTATATCTTTGTAATATATATCAATTCGTTCTGATTGAGTAACTACTTCATCGGCTTCAATACCAAGCCATTTCAAATCTTCTTGAATTAAATCATAAGCTTTTTCATCAATTGCATTCGGATTTGTATCTTCCAAACGCAATATTAATTTACCATCATATCTTTTTTTGTAATAATTATTAAGGGCTAATGCTCGTGTATGCCCTAAATGTAAAGGCCCACTAGGTCCCGGTGCAAAACGTAATACCACTTTTTCAGTTTTATTGAGAGGGGGGAGTTCACGGAGCTTAGCTTTTTCTTGTTTTTTCTTCTTTGGAGGTGCATAGGATTCTAAATCCTTTGGATCCATTTTATTGACTTCTTCAATTACCTCATCTATAACTTGCATGACCTCTTGAGCTGAAGAACGGAGCTCTGGATGCTTACCCATCGCTTTCCCAATTACACTTTTGCTACGAGCACCTCCATATTGGGCAGCCTCAGACATGGCCAATTCCAATAACTTCTGCCTTAAATCGGACACAACCGCTGAAAGAGAGGGGGGTTTAGGCCTTTTCAGTTAATTTTAATGTATATTTTATTTACTCCGTCTAAATCCAAATTTGTGAAAAGAGCATTCTTGATTGCTGCATTGTTTTTGACGATTGGCTGTATTGACATCCCTGCAATGAATGGATTAGTTGATAGAATTGTGCCTGAAGAAGTAAGAACATATCGAATATTTGATGTCTGGGATACTGATGGGAATTTTGCACCAGACCCTGCTCAGGACCAAGACACATACATCAATGCAATTGGAGACATGCTTGAAAATCCACTAGGATTTCAAGAAACTGCACAGAATCTTTCTTGGAAAGAAGATAAACACACTTTCTTTATAGAAAAAAATTGGGAATCCACTTTTGTAATTCTTTTATTATCTGTAGATTATAGTGTCGGAGGTGGAGCAAATCCTTCAGAGGGGCCTGCCGGTACGTTAGATTTTACTGTGACAGACCCAGATGGTACAAGGCATGTTTATGGAAAAGACGGTGATGGATATGAAATCGTAACTTGGAATAACCAACTAGAAGAAAGACCTCTTCTCCTTCCAGTTATAGGTGGAACTTGGACTATTACCATTTCAGGATCGGGACTTGATGGCATTGGTTCTGTTCTTTATTCCGGAGATTATAGTATAAGAATTGAAAGTGATAAATTAGAATAAACTAGTATATATCAAAAACATACCAAGAAGAATACAATAAGGTGTGAAATAATGGAATTTCTGTTGCTTAATCAGTTTTAATAAAGCACTTACTGCAAAATAACTAGTTACTGCTGAGCTAAGAAACCCTAAAGTTAAAGCAAGAAGTCCAACTTCATCTACAGTCTCATCAATCTCTCCAATCTTAAGAAGAGTGGCACCCATAATAGCAGGTATAAACAAAAGAAAGGACAGCCTAGCCGCTTTAACTGGGTCCATCCCTAATATTTTAGAAATCGCAATAGTTGATCCTGAGCGAGAAACTCCAGGAAGTATAGCTAGACCTTGGAAAAAACCCACAACCAAAGCATTTGAAAATGGGAACTCATCTATCTGCTTTTTACCATCATAGTCCTTACTAATCCAAACTAAAATACCTGTGAAAATTAAACATCCACCAACTAAATGCATCTCACTATAGAAATCACCTATAATCGTACTATCAAAAGTAAAACCAATAATTGCAGTTGGAATCGAAGCTACAACAACCATCAT
>Ga0209091_10001424_pt1 | contig 20934 bp, 20 predicted proteins | sample ArcticOcean_MG_C_6_FD_187438 | JGI IMG/M metagenome (GOLD analysis project Ga0209091, IMG submission 187438) | Marine microbial communities from western Arctic Ocean - ArcticOcean_MG_CB8_128 (SPAdes) (version 2) | ecosystem: Environmental > Aquatic > Marine > Oceanic | place: Arctic Ocean...
TCTATTTTTTAATTTCAATTATTAGCTTAATAACTGAGTCTACTTTAGCTTTTTCAGTTATTATAACTTTATTTTTTATTGAGCCATTAGCCACCTTAATTGTTTTATTACTTTTCGGATTGTCTTCTTTTATGTTTTATCAATTCACTAAAAATATAACAACCGAATGGGGAAAAGTAAGAGAACAAATTGACTCTAAATCTTCTAAAATAGTAATTGAAGGATTGTCAGGAATCAAAGAAGTGATTTTATTAGGCAAACAATCTTTTTTTGAAAATCAACTTGAAAAAATGAATTCTAGTAAAGCATCAATGAATTCAAAAGCCCTAACATTAAGACAAATACCTCGTTATTTTTTAGAATTACTTTCAGTTTTTTCCTTAATTATTTTCGTTTTCATATTATTAATCCAAAGTAAAAATGTTGATAATGTAATTGTAACACTTGGTATTTTTGTTGCTGCTACTTTTAGAATACTTCCTTCAATAAATAGAATTTTAAGTTCATTACAAAACATAAAGTATTATCAATCCTCTATTGATGTTTTATATAAAGAATTTGAATTTATCAATAAGAAAAAGGATTTTTTTAAGCGAGATATAATTAGATTGGCCCCAAACAAATCAATAGATATAAATCAATTATGTTTTATTTACCCCCAAACTAAAAAAATCATTTTAGATAATGTAACATTAAAACTCCAAACAGGAACTACAACTGGAATTATTGGAGTTTCCGGTTCTGGAAAGAGCACCTTAATTAACATCATTGTTGGCTTACTAAAGCCATCCAGTGGTGAAATCCTTATAGATGATAATTCTAATATTGAAAATAATCTTGATTTGTGGCAAAATGCAATCGGTTATGTTTCACAGGACGTTTTTTTATCTGACCAAAGCATTTTAATGAATATAGCTTTTGGTATAAAACAAGAATCCATAGACTATAAGTTAATTGATAAAGTTTTAGAACAAGCACAATTGTCTGAGCTTATATTAACTTTGCCCGAAGGATATCATACAAAAGTTGGTGAAAGAGGTGTTCAATTATCAGGAGGTCAGAGACAAAGAATTGGAATTGCCCGAGCTCTATATAGAAGGCCTTCTATTCTCGTTTTAGACGAAGCAACTAGTTCCCTTGATGTTAAAACAGAAGAAGAAATTATGATGTCGGTTGATAATTTAAAAGGTCAAATGACAATAATAATAGTTACCCATAGACTAATAACCTTAAAGAATTGCGATGAAATTTTTTCAATCAAAGAGGGAAAGTTAAATAAAGAAATAAATCAATATGTTAAACAATAAATCAATATTAATAACAGGTGGAACGGGCTCTCTTGGGAAAGCTTTAGTGCAGAGAATAATTAAGGATTATCCTAAGGTTAAAAGGCTAGTTATTTTTTCAAGAGACGAGCAAAAGCAGTTTCTAATGGAAAAGGATTATCCGTTAATTAAATACCCTTTTTTAAGATACTTCATCGGTGATATAAGAGATCAAAATAGAATAAAAACTGCATTAAATGGAATTGACTATGTTATCCATGCTGCGGCCATGAAACATGTTCATATTGCAGAATACAACCCAATGGAGTGTGTAAAGACGAATGTTTTAGGGGCAGAAAACTTAATTAACGCCTGTTTAGAAGCAAACGTAAAAAAAGTAGTTGCTTTGTCTACAGATAAAGCAGCAGCACCCATTAACCTTTATGGTGCAACTAAACTCACATCTGATAAGCTTTTTGTTGCTGCTAATAATATTCGTGGAAGAAGTGATGTCGATTTTTCTGTAGTACGCTATGGTAATGTTATGGGATCTAATGGCTCAGTAATACCTTTTTTCTTAAAGAAAAGAACCGAAGGTGTTCTGCCGATTACGGACCCTAGAATGACTCGATTTAACATATCACTTAACGAGGGGGTTGATATGGTTTTACATGCCCTAGAACATGCTTGGGGAGGCGAAATATTCGTCCCAAAAATTCCCTCATATAAAATCGTTGATGTAGCTGAAGCAATTGGTCCAGAATGTAAACACGATATCATTGGTGTTCGACCTGGCGAAAAAATACATGAAGTAATGATCACTGAGTCTGATTCTTTTTCGACTTATGACTTAGGGAAATATTATGTGATATTACCTCAGGTGCCTATGTTTAATGTGAATGATTTTATCTCTCACTTTTCAGCTCAAAAAGTAAAAGAAAACTTTTCTTATGATTCAGGCAAAAATGAAGATATGCTATCAATTGCTGTCATTAGAAAATTAATTAAAGCAAATGTTGATCCTAATTTTGATGTTAGCTAATGAAAATAATACCCTACAGCAAACAATATATTTCTGAGCTTGATATCCAAGCTGTGATATCCGTCTTACAAGATGATTTCTTGACTCAAGGGCCAAAGGTTAAAGAGTTTGAAGACAAATTTGCATCCTATATAGGATCTCAATATGCAGTTGCAGTGTCTAATGGAACTGCAGCTCTTCACCTTTCAGCATTAGCATTGGGCGTTCAAGAAGGAAGTAAGGTCATCACCTCACCAATAACATTTACTTCTTCTGCAAACTGTATTCGTTTTTGTGGAGGGATGATCGAATTTTGCGATATAAACCCCCAAACAAACTGTCTCGATATTAATGCTGTTAGAGCAAAACTTGAATCTGCTCCAAAAGGAACTTACCAGGGAATTATACCTGTAGATTTTGCAGGTTATGCAGTAGATATGGAAGCTTTTCGAAAGTTAGCAAACGAATATGATATGTGGATTCTTGAAGATTCCTGTCATGCTCCAGGAGGATTTTTTAATGCACAAGATGGAAGTCAGCAGAATTGCGGAAATGGTATGTTTGCAGATGCAGCTATATTCTCATTTCATCCCGTAAAGCACATTGCCTGTGGAGAAGGAGGAATGATAACCACCAATGATCTTAATATCTACAACAAACTTCTCTTGTTAAGGTCTCATGGGATTACAAAAGACCCCAATGCTTTAATCAAAAATGACGGTGCTTGGTATTACGAAATGCAAAACTTGGGTTATAATTATAGAATGCCAGATTTACTTTGTGCTCTTGGTATATCGCAGTTAGATCGGGCAGAAAAAAATTTAAAGAAAAGAAAGGAAATAGCACAGAGGTATACCCAAGCTTTTAATAATTTACCAATTACAATTCCTAAAAGTAGTTTACATCTGGGCCATGCATTTCATTTATTCGTTATTCAGGTAAATGAGCGTAAAATACTGTATAATTACCTTAAAGAAAATGGGATTAGTGCTCAGATTCATTATATCCCAGTCCATAAACAGCCTTATTATGTTGATCTTTACGGTGAACAAGTTTTTAAATATGCAGAAGCATATTATGAAAGCTGTTTAAGTATTCCAATGTTTCCTTCGCTTTCAACCGAAGATCAAGAATACGTAATTGAAATCATAAATCAATTTTATAAGCAAAATCATGTCTAACATCATTCTTGGAACGGTACAGTTTGGTTTAAACTATGGGATCAATAATACTCGTGGGAAAACACCCATTCAAGAAGTTCACCCTATTTTAGATTTTGCTTATTCCAAAGGTATTATGACTTTAGACACTGCTGCTGGTTATGGAGATTCGGAAGAAATTATTGGAGATTATTTAGTTTCTAATCCTGATAAAAAGTTTGAGATCATAACTAAAGTGAATTCTTCTAAGATTTCTCTGGAAAAACAACTTCATGAAAGCCTCCAAAAATTGAAAGTTGATAAAGTAGCAGTATTGATGCTGCATTCCTTTGAGTTATATCAAAAATTCAAATCCAAACTCCCATTATTTTGTCAAAAAAATAAAGGAAAACTCTTCAATGAACTAGGAGTCTCTGTTTATACAAATGAAGAAGTCGGTGTGATTAGTTCCGATCCCGTCATTGACAGAATACAAACCCCTTTTAATCTTTTAGACAATGAGCAGAAGAGAGGAGAGAGGTATGCAGACATCAAATCAAAAGGAAAAATAATAGATACACGTTCCGTTTTTTTGCAGGGACTTTTTTTTAAAGACACTAATGAATTGCCACCTTATTTGGACCCTCTTAGAGAACCCCTTGAAAAGTTAAAAAAAATAGCAGAGTCAGAATCATTAACAATGGAAGAATTAGCAATTAGTTATGCGTTTTCTATGGATTTTATTAATAATGTTTTGATTGGTGTAGATTCGTTGGATCAATTAAGAACGAATAGGAGTGCTTTAACCAAAACAATCTCGAGGCAAACAGTAGATGAAATCAATGCGATTTCCATCCAGAATATTAATCTCTTAAATCCTTCGTTTTGGTAAATGTAATCCTAGTAACACAAGCTCGTGTCGGAAGCACGCGATTACCTTCAAAGATTTTAAAAGAAATTGGAGGAAGATCGTTGCTTCAAATACATTTAGAGCGTCTTAAAAAATCTCGTTATGGCGATAATCTCATTTTGGCTACAACATACGAAGATGGAGTGGAGCAAATTATAAAGATCGCCAATTCAGTTCAGGTAGCTTATTATCAAGGGGATACCGATGATGTGTTGGATCGTTTTTATAACGCCGCTAAAGACAAGAATCCAGATTATATTGTTCGAGTAACGTCAGATTGTCCATTACTTGATCCTGTCTTGATGGATGAAATTATAGCTACTGCAATTGTTAATAAAAAAGATTACACCTCAAATGTTTTAAGTCATGATTTTCCAGACGGACAAGATATAGAGGTTTTTAGATTTAAGACACTTGAAAAGGCGTGGCAGAAATCTCTTGAAAAAGAAGACAGAGAACATGTCACAAAATTTATTATTGATAATTCAAGTTTTTTTCAACAAGATATGTTTTCATCTGAAGACATTGTCTCTCATAAGAATTATGGAAATATAAGAATGACACTAGATTATATTGAGGACTTTGAATGTTTATATAATTTAATTCTGAAACTAGGCACAAATCAAACGTGGCAAACATATGCTAATTATATTATTGAAAATCCTGATGAATTCACAAATCAAAAAACAACCAGAAACACAAAGAAACAATGAAGAATAGCACATTTAGCCAATTGTTACATCGTTCTATACCTGGTGGATCTCATACATACTCAAAAGGCGATGATCAGTTTCCGAATAATGCACCTAGAGGGATAAAAAAAGGAAAAGGAGCTTGGGTTTGGGATATAGAAGATAATAAGTATTTAGACTGTAGCATGGGACTTGGTTCGGTTACTTTAGGGCACGCATTTAAACCCATTGTAAATAAAGTTGTGGAAGAGATGGAGAGAGGTATTAATTTTCAAAGACCATCCTATATTGAACTTGAAGCAGCTGAAAAGTTTTTATCGTTATTTGATGAAGATTATATGATAAAATTCAGCAAAAATGGTAGTAATTCAACAACTGCCGCTATAAAATTAGCACGAGCATATACTGGAAAAAATAAAATTGCATTTCCTGAAGATCACCCCTTCTTTTCTTTTGATGACTGGTTTATTATTTCAAAAGAATGTAATAAGGGTATTCCAAAAGTTTACGATTCCCTTTCAATTAAATTTAAAAGTTGTGATATTAACTCATTTAAAGAATTAATTTTAAAGGAAAAAGATCAATTAGCGTGTATAATAATGGAGCCACAAAAATTTTCATGTGGTAACTGTAATTGTTTTTTATCGCCTTTTGAGTATATGAAAGAAGTTATAAAAATCTGTAATGAAAACAATATTGTTTTTATTCTTGACGAAATGGTTAGCGGATTTAAAATTGAACTCCCGGGTGCAGTCAAAAAACATGACTTAAAGCCAGACCTTATAACTTATGGGAAAGGAATTGCTAATGGATTCTCATGTAGTGCTTTAGTTGGTAAAAGAGAAATAATGAACTTAGGATCTATATTGACCATAGGGGCAGAAAAAGTTTTTCTTACTTCAACAACCCATGGAGGAGAAACACATAGTCTAAGAGCTTTAATATCCACGATAGATTTCTATACAGAAAACAATGTTGTTGAGACAATTAATGAGAAAGGAAACCGCATAATTAATTCCTCCAGAACGCTCATAGCAAAATATAACTTACAAAAACTAATTACTGTTTCAAATACAACTTGGACACCAATATGGTTTTTTAACAATTATAAAAGTCATCATAGCCTCAAATTGAAAACAATTTTTTTAAAAGAAATGATTGCTAATAAAATACTTTTTCAGGGAGCAATAGTACCTTCTTTTAGTCATGGAGATTTAGAGATTGAATATTTTTTAAATGGATTTGAAAAAAGCTTACATGCTTTCAGTGAAATGGTTAAAAGAGATCACTTCGAGATTGATGAAAATGAACTAATTAAACCAGTTTTCAGAAAACATGTCTAAAATCTACTTAATAACGGAGTTCGGTGGGAGCTTTGGTTTTGGTCATTTATATAGATCATATACCTTATGCAAAAACTTGAATATTATTAAGGATGTTGTGCCAATTTTAATGAATCACAGCAAAATAAATAACTTGGTAAATGATTTTGTTTTTGAAAATAAAATTCATTTTATAAATCATACTAATGAAATATTAAATTTTGATTTAAAAAATGCAACGGTTATTATGGATTTTTACTCATTAAATTTAGATGACATAAATAAAGCAATTGGAAATTGCAGGAAATCTTTTTTTATTGCAGACATTCATAATAAAATCCCCGAAACAGATATTGTAATAAATCATTTGCCATGGGCCAATAAAAATAATTATAAAACGAAGAAAAAAACTAAATTTTTTTTAGGTACAGAATATGCAATCATTAGAAATGAATTTTATAATAAACCTGTCAATAGCAATGGAAGGGTTTTTATTTGTTTGGGAAATTCTGATGACATAAAAAAAACAATCATTAGAATATACGACTCTCTGGTTTCAAAAGGATATGAACCAAATATGATAGATATTGTTTACAAAGAAAAAATTAATTCAATAAATTCTGATGTTTTTAACAACATATCTGCTAAACAAATTTTTAATTTAATATCTCAAAGTGAATTATGTTTAATTACGCCTGGGAATATTTCATATGAAGTGTTTAAGGTAGGCAGGAATTGTGTTATTGGTTGTTTGAATGAAGGGCAAATAAAAGTAGCAAAGAAATTCGAAAAATTAAACCTATGTAATTATGTTGGTTTATGGGATAATTTTGAAGGTCTTGACTTGGATTCTATCAATAAAAATTCTAGAAAAGTCATTAGAACACAAAACCAATTTTTCAAAGAAAATAGTCTCAACAAAATAAAAAGTGAAATATGAATATAGAAAACCATGTTGATAAAATTAAGTCTGAGGGATATTCAATTATTGAGGGTTTAATTAGTCCCGAGGAATGTGATCAGTATGTTGACTTACTTGAAAAAGACAACGAAAAATTCTCAAAACATTATGCAAATAAACATTCTTTATCATCTAGTTCTTTAAGTGATAAATCAAAGGAAAAAGTAGTTTATAATCTCCATAATAAAAATTTAAAATGGTTCAACCTTTTTGAGAATATTACAATCATAAAAATTCTTGACATTTTACTCAAAGCAGGATCCTTTAAAAACTCGGAACCTTATAACTTGTTAAATATTTCTGCTAGGTCACCACAAATTAATGGAAACAAACAGCAGCTTCACATAGACAGCAATTTACCTGGAGGAAGTTATCCATTAATAATTGTTGTTTTATGGATGTTAGAGGATTTTACTATCGAAAATGGAGCAACAAGAATTGTTCCTGGAAGTCATAAGTTCAATTCTTATGCAGAAGACAATAAGACTTATAATGACGAAATTATTATTCAAGGTAAAAGAGGGTCTGCTTTGGTTTATGACGCATCACTATGGCATGGGGGAGGAGCAAATACATCAACAAAAACTAGATGGGGACTTGTTTTAGGATATGGCAGATGGTTTATTAAGCCTTCATTTGACCTTTTGGCCAACACTCCTACAGAAATTTATGATAATCTAACTGACTCTCAAAAAGCGCTTTTAGGCTTTAATTCGGCACCGCCTCTTGACGAATTTACTAGATTAACCAGGAGATCATCAAGTTTTGAAACTTCAATCAATAAATATAAATTACCATGAAAAAATATCAACTTATTGCCGATCCAGAATATGGATATTTAAGAGTAGATCCAAAACCCTCTAAAGGAGAGGTTGAAAAATTTTATAAAGAGGACTTTTATACTGAACGAAATGAATCACAGATCAATGACTCCTCTTTAGAGATACAAATAAAAGATAAATATTTTTTTGACAGTCGATGGAATAGAATTTATGATGTTTGTGAATCTATACTGGGGGATCTTAACAACAAAAAAGTTTATGATATAGGTTTTGGTTTTGCTCAAGCACTAATATTTTATAAAAATAAAGGGTTAATTTGTTCAGGAATGGAGCCTTCTTGTGAGGCAGTTAACTATGCTAAGCAGAAAGGGATTGACAATGTTTTTGTAGGTGATATAGAAGGAGATAAAGCCTATGAAAATAATTCAAAACAAGATATCGTACTCTTAATAAATGTTTTGGAACACTTGAGAAATCCTGCTGATGTATTAATACAAATTAAAAACAACTTACTTAATAAAGAAGGAGTTTTGGTAATAGATGTTCCAAACGAATTTAATGCATTTCAAGAAGTTGCAAATACTGAGCTTGATTTAAAAGAATGGTGGATTAATCCCCCAAGTCATATAAATTATTTTACAGTCAAATCTTTAGTTGATTTATTAGAAAAAATCGGGTTTGAAATTAAAGTAAAAGAATCTTCTTTTCCGATGGAAATGTTTTTGCTTTTTGGAGAGGTATATGTTGGAAATAGTGAAACAGGTAGTAAGTGTCATGAAAAAAGGAAAAAATTTGAAGAGGGACTAATTAAAAATGGACATAAAGAAAAGCTATATGAATTTTATGAAAAGCTTGCAGAACTGGAATTAGGAAGACAAATCACTGTTTATGCTACACCAAAACGATAGTATTATTTTATCGGATTTTAGTGAGGAAAATCTTTTAAAAACATTCAATTGGGTCAATAATAAGGGCTTTCAAAAAGATTTTCTTTTTAAAAGGGATATTTCTTGGGATCAACACATAGATTGGTATAATATTTATACTAAAGACACAACTCAAAAAATATACACAATTAATGTTGATGGTATACATATTGGGAATATTGGGCTTAAACACATAAATAATTTAAAAAAAACAGCTGAATCATGGATTTATATCGGAGATAAATCTTTTACTGGCAAGGGTTATGCTAAAAGATCTTATCAGTTAATTATGATAAAACCAGTTGTGAAGGGGATCAATAAGCTGATAGCAAATATTGGTTCCTTTAATAAAGGATCAATATCTTTGCATGAAAAGGTTGGATTTAATAGAATAGACTCCTGTACTGAGATATTATTTGACAAAAAAATCGAAAAATTAACTTACGAACTGGAGTTATTAAAAAACAATAATCTACTTTCTAAAAATAATTTAGATGACGATGAATAAAAAAGTATTTATAGTAGCTGAATTGTCCGCAAATCACACGAATAATAAGTCAGTAATTATTGATACAATAAAAGCTGCAAAAAATTCAGGTGCAGATGCCTTTAAAATTCAAACATTTGATTTAAATCAAATGACTTTAAACACAAAAGATGAAAGATATATAGTAAAGAAAGGCATATGGAAAGGATATAATCACTTTGAATTGTACAAAAAAATTCATTTACCATGGGAATGGCACGAATTTATATTTGAGGAGTGTTATAAGCAAGATTTGTTATGTTTTTCATCACCATTTGATTTAAAATCAGTAAAGTTTTTAGAGACCTTAAATAATCCGATTTATAAAATTGCCAGTTCCGAAGTTAACCATATCCCTTTGATTGAATTAGTAACAAAATTAAAAAAACCTGTTATTTTTAGTACCGGAGCTGCTCTTGAAAATGACATTAGGTTATTTATAGATACAGCAAGGAAGAATAAAAATAAAGATATTACCGTTTTACAATGTACTGCAAAATATCCATCTAAGGTTGAAGACGCAAATTTAAATAACATGAGTAAAATTAGAGATAATTATCATGTTAAGGTTGGATTATCGGATCATACAACATCAAATTTGACTTCAATTATTGCAACTTCATTAGGAGCTCAAGTTATAGAAAAGCATTTCAAATTAAACAATAAAATTGATAGTCCGGATTCATCTTTTAGTTTAATTCCTAAAGCGTTTGAATCATTAGTACAAGATATAAGAGCTACGGAAAAAGCAATTAAACTTAAGGTTCATGACGAAAAAAGCCTTTTTGATCCCAGGCAAAATTTAAGAAGTATTTTCGCAGTTAATAACATTAAGAAAGGAGAAGTTTTTACAGAAAAAAACTTAAGTGTAATGAGGCCTAATTTAGGAATTCATCCTAAGTATTTTGAGAAACTTATTGGTAAAATAGTGCCATTCGATATTTCAAAACACACCCCTATTAATGAAAAGGTTTTAAAATCAATTAACAAATGATTTGTGCTATATCACAACCAACTTTTTTCCCTTGGCTCGGTTATTTTGATATAATCGATCAAGTCGATAATTTTATTTTTTATGATGATGTACAAATTGAAAAACAATCATGGGGCATCAGAAATAAAATAAAATCAAACCATGAGTTTTTATATCTAACAGTTCCTTTAATTAAAACAAATGGATTTAAAGGAAATTATTATAACAATACTCAAATAAATAAGGATTTGAAATGGAGAATTAAACAGATTAAATCAATCAAACAATTTTACTCAAAAGCTGATTTTTATCATGAAAATATAGAATTTATTGAAGAAATTATAATTAATCAGGCTAAAACGGCACTATCAGATTTTAATGAAGGTATTATTTCTAAAATAAGTCAAAGAATTGGCATACAAACGAAATTTATTAAAAGCAGCAAGTTAAAATCTAAAGATGGTAAAAAAGATGAACGCTTAGTTGAAATTTGCAAAGAACTAAACGCAGAATCCTATATTTCTCCTATGGGTTCTTATGGGTATATAGAAGAAACAAATAAATATGGTGCATTCTTGAATTCAGGCATTAAGATTATATATAATGACTATAAACACCCAGTATATAAACAAATCGGTGATAATTTTCTTTCGCATTTATCTATTATTGATTTATTATTTAATGTTGGTAAAGATAATTGCTTAAGCACAATAAGATCTGGAAGAAACCATCTTAATTATTAAGATAATTTTCATTCTAAATAATATAAAAAATGATAAAAAAATATTTTTTTAGCGACTTTAAAAGCACCGAATGGGATTTATTCTTAAATGAAAACTATAATGACAACTTACTATTTAGTTATGATATTATTAGGTATGAGCAAGAATATTATAAATCAATAAACGAGAGTTATTATTTAAAGTATTTAGATGAAATAGCCTTCGTAAAAATATATAAATCAAAAGACAAAACTTACTTCAGTCAAATTTTCTTTTCTGACAAAACAACTTATAATTTAAAAATTTTAAAAAAAATATCTAAACAAGTTTTAATAGATTTAAATAATTCAGAAAGAGAATTAATGTGTTTGAAAGAATATTGTCACTCGGAAAAATCGGATGTGTTTTATTCTTATCTAAGAGAGAGTTTTTTGTTAAATCCAATTTTTGAACTCTGGTCAGATTTAACAAAGAGTAAAAGTGAACTTTGGGGGGGTATAAGAGGCTCATACAGAAACTTAATAAATAAAAATTCTAGTAAATTTGAAATTAAGTTTCCAAAGAACTTTAACATTGACTTATACAAACAGTTACACTATGCAGTGAGCGGAAGAAAAACAAGAAGTGATTTGACGTGGGAATATCAAAAAAAAATGTTTAACGACAGCAAATTAATTGTGTGCGAAACTTACTATGAAAAAAATCTTACGGGTTTTTGTTTTTTTAACGTCAACAATAAAATGGCTCAATATTCAATTTCAGTTTCACAACGAGAGTTACAATCTAAACTTCCCTCAGCTCATATAATGCTATGGGAATCAATCCTAAAAATAAAGTCTTTAGGCATAGAGAATTTTTATATAGGTTTTACCAGAGATTTTAATTCTCCAAAAACTAAAGTTGATAAAATTAATTTATTCAAATCTGGTTTTACTACTAATTTAAAAAAATCACTTTTGGTTGAAAAAGATAATGATGAGTTTTTTGAAACAGGAGTATTCAAATAATTTTAAATTAAACACAAAAAATGATATTAAATGAGTGATATTAAAAATACAGTTTGCTTTTTTCCCCTTATATGTTGTTCAGGATATAAAAAAGGGTGAGAAGTTTACAGAAAAAAATATTCGTTCCATAAGACCAGGTTTTGGATTGCATCCTAAGTATCTGAAAGAATTATAAGGGAAAACTTCAAAAAAGACGTTTAAAAAAAAAGATAGATTAATAAAATGAAAAACATAGCCATATACTTGTCAGGTAATTACGCCGAAATTTTAAAACATTTATCCGATTTTCTAGAGGAATATAATTTTTTTGGGTTTTGTCAGAATTTTAAGACTTATGAGATAATAAAAAATACTCCCAGTTTTAAACACAACTTTTACTTGTATGAGAATTTTAATTTGAAATTTAACACATTGGACTTTGACACTTTGAGGGAACAAATACCTTTTAATCTATTTGAAACATCAATAAGAGATAAGGCCCATTTCAAAAGGTTATCAGGAAAAAATCAAGAAAAGGCTTTACTTACCATGTATTCAATTATCGATGAATGGTTTGAAAGCACCAATCCAGATCCACTTGTTCTTCCCATTATAGAGTCTATGGATGCTATGTTGGTATATAATATAGCTAAATCTAGAAATGTAGAAACCATGTGTTATGGTCATGCAAGACAAATTAATCGATCTTTTTTTTCTGATTCGTATTTAGAGACATTACCTTCTTTTTCAAAAAGTATAACAACAAAAGTAGAGCATATCAATTTTGCTAATGCCTTTTTAAACGCATATCAGTTGTCTCCAGGGAAAATGAATTATGCTAATCAAGTTAAAGAGCTTTACTCGAGTTTTCAAAATCAAGACCAACTTTCTTATCACAAACCAATTAATTTGTTTTTAAGATTAATAAGAAATATTAAGTTAAAATTGACCTATGAAAAATGGAATCAGCTTTCTCTTTTTTATATTAAATTTTTGGTCACCATTGAAAGAATAGTTATTCCCATTCAAAAACAAGCATATTTGATTTTTGAAAAATTATATTTAAAGCCGATCAAGAAATTATGTAATATCAATCATTTCAAACTTGGTTTTTGTAATACTTTAATCATTAATAATTATTTATCAAATGAGTAAGATTGGAATTTATATGAACGGTAATTATGCGGAAATCCTTAAGTATTTACCTGACTTTTTAGAGGAACATGAATTTGTCGCATACTGTCAAAATGGTCCCTCTAACGATTTAATAAAAAATTGCCCCAAGTTTAAGAATTCATTTTATTTATATGAAAACTTCAACTTAAAAATAAGCACATTGAATTTTAAAGAACTAAGGGAAAGTATCCCCTTTAACTTATTCAGAATATCATTGTCGGATAAATCCCACTTTAAAAGATTGTCAGGGAAATCTCACGAAAAAGTTCTTTTAACTATGTATTCAATAATGAACGAGTGGTTCGAAAAGTCCAATCCAGATGTTGTGTTTTTACCAATTATAGAATCGATAGATTCAATGATGCTATATGATATTGCCAAATCAAGAAACATCAAAACTATTTGCTATTGTCATGCAAGGCAAGTTAACCGCTCCTTTTTTTCTGATACATATTTAGAATTATTACCCTCTTTCTCAAAAAATATAAAAGCAAAACAAGAGTATATTGAAAGTGCATCAGATTTCCTGGCAACATACCGAAATGATCCTAGTATATTGAATTATCAAAATCAACTGGCAAAACTTTATTCGGATTTTCAAATTAAAGATCAACTTCCCAACTCTAAAAGACTGAGTTTGATTTCAAGATTTGTTAGAAAAGTTAAATTAAAATTAACGAGTGAAAAGTGGAATCAATTATCGCTTTTTTATAATAAATTTCTAGTAACCATAGAAAGTTTTCTAGTTCCTTTTCAAAAGCAGATTTATTTAGTTTTTGAAAAACTATATATGAGACCATTAGATTCCTTACCAGAGCATTTTGATTATTTCCCTCTACATTTTTCTCCTGAATCATCTATAAACACCCCAGCACCATTCTATATAGACCAAATGAGAGTTATTGATGAAATTATGTTAAATAGAGATTCAAATCACATATTGATTGTTAAGGAGCATCCTGCGATGTATTTAAAAAGAAATTTTGCTTTTTATAAAGAGTTGAAAAGAAAACCATTCATTAGATTTATAAATAAAGAATTTAATAGTATTGAATTAATAAAAAAAGCTAACGAGACCTTTTCTGTTACTGGAACTGCTTGTATGGAAGCATTTTTACTCAATAAAAAATGGAAGATGCTTGGATCAAATTTTCTAAGTGAATTCTTGAAGGAAAATCCAGAAGGATCTCCCTTAGATTTTATAAGCACAATTTTTAAAGTTAGCGCAGAGTTTGTATTATATACCCCACCGTTTAAGGACAGTGTGAATAAAAGAGCATTGTTTGCTAGGCAGAATCTGATTAATATGTCAAATTATTTTAGGTTTTACTTAAAAAACATAGAAAATAATAATTCAAATTAATATATAAACCTACAAGTATTATATGAATAATTTGAAATTTAAAATTTTAAAATCAGGAGAGGTTGATGAAAAAACGGAAAATGAAATCATGATTTGCTTTAACGAGACTTTTAGCCAAAAAAAATCCAAACTATATTTTGATTGGAAGTTTAGGAACAACCCATTTGGTGATTCTATTCATGTTTTAGCATATTTAAATAATATGATGATTTCTTCAAGGGTTTTTTGGAGACTTGACTTAGCGGATAAAGAAGCTTATCAATGTGTAGACACCTCTGTTTTAAGTGAATACCATGGGAAGGGGATTTTTAGAAAATCAACTGAATCTGGGCTTAAATATCTAAAGGAGAAAATCATATATAATTACCCAAATAAAAATTCATTTCCAGCATATTTAAAATTAGGATGGGGTGAAAACCCTCCTTCAAAGATTAAATTTAATTTATTTCATATTGTTGCTCGAGATACACCAATAATTAACTGGTCCAAAGAAAAATTAATTTGGAGGTTCAAAGATAATCCTGAAGCAATTTATTATTCTTGTAGTTTTCAAAATAAATATCTTATTTTAAGAAAAAAAAAGGGATTTTATTTTTCAATTGGAAAAGTTAATTTTGATTTGGGTTTAGAAAATGTCTCGCCAATATTACTGTTTAGTTACGACAAAATCGTTAAAGGGTTTAAAGTGCCTTTTAAAAATGCGCTTACTCTTTCTAAAAATTATAAAGGAAAATCAATACCATTTTATCATTATGATATGATGTAATTAAATAAGGATGATAAAAAAATTAAAAAATTTAGGCTTTTCAAAAAACACTTTTGGTGTTTTTATAGTGAATTGGTTTTTTCAAAAGTTTTTAAGAATAAACTCGAGGTTTCCTTATTTACTTCATTTTACAAATAAAGTAGTAGCTGCACAAAATGTGATTTTAAAGGGAGAAGGATTTCATGCCAGAAAATGCTTATTACGTAATAGTAACATTTATATAAATGGTTCAAACGGAATTACCATTCATAATTCTTGTTTAATTACGAATTCAGTTAAAATCATTTCGGGCAATCATAATATTAATGATTTTGATGCTCCTTCAGTAGAAGAAAATCCAATAAGAGTCGATGCTAATTGCTGGCTAGGAACTAACTCAGTTATTTTGCCAGGAGTACATCTAAGAGATTCTACCATTGTTGGTGCAGGATCAGTGGTAACCAAGTCTTTTAATCAATCTAATATTATGATTGCTAGAAATCCATTAAAAATTTATAAAAAAACTAAATGAAAAATAATTATATTGAATACAATGAGCTTCATTGGTCTAAAATAAAAAGCCCTCAGAAAGCCTTAGATAAATATCTTAATAATTACAAAGATATTTATAATTTGACTAACATTAACAAAATTATAGATGTCATACCTAATGGTAAAAGATTAAAAATCTTAGATTTTGGTGGAGGAATTGGTTTTTTGTCTGCTGAATTATTTAAACTAGGTCATGATGTCACTTTATGTGACCAATCAGAAGAAGCACTAAATACAGCATCATATTTTTTCAAGAATGAAAAGTATGATATTAAAATATTAAAGGCAGAAAAAGGATATATCAATGACAATAACAAATATGATATAATAGTTTTAAAAGATTTAATAGAGCATGTAATTGAAGACAAAAAGATGTTTTTAGACTTGTTTAGTCTTCTTGAAAAAAGGGGTAAAATAATTATTACTACCCAAAATAAGGTGTCTTTAAATTATCTTATAGAAGGAACTTACAAAAAAATTAAAAACCCTAAAAAAGTTTGGTTAGGATGGGACAGGACTCATGTTAGGTTTTACACTCCAAAATCCCTAAGGGCTATTGCTAAAGATTCACAGGTAAAAAAAATCGAGTTTCGAAGCTCTTATATATTTCCATACAAGATTTTAAATTTAATTTTTAGAAGCAAAAAAATTAAATTCTATAAGTTAGATTTAAAACTAATGAAACTTAAAATATTCAGAAAAATAGGTTGGAATATTATGATGATATGTCACAAATAATAAAAGTATTAATAATTTCATATTATTTTCCCCCTTCAAATTCTGTAGGGGCAGTGAGAATGGGTGCGCTTTATAATTTTCTAATAAAACATGGATATGAAGTGAAAATAATATGTTTTGATGAAAATTCTACTTCAAACCCAATTAATAAGACAGTAAAAAATAAATCAATAAAAAAATTAAGGTTATCACAATATTTTAGATCTATAGACAAAACAGTTTTCTCAAAATTCACATTCACGAACTTAAAAAAAATAATTTCTTACAGAAATAAATATGACATAATAATATGTTCATACAAGCCAATAGCAAGTATAATATTGGGAATTATTTTAAAGATTTTAAGTAATAAAACCAAACTTTTTATAGAATACAGGGATTTAATTTCTCAATTTGGAAGAAAGAGGAAAACATTTTTTTTCCATAAATTTGACCAATTGATTGATAGGTTTTATAGTTCATTTGCAGATGAATTGATTTCAGTTAGTCCAACTTCAAGAATTAAAGCTGAAAAATTTTATCAAAGAAAAGTTAACTTAATTTACAATGGGATTGACTTTCGCAAAGACTACTATAGAGCTCCATCTGGTATATTAAAAATATTGTATTCGGGAAGTTTATCAGAAGTTAGAAACTTAAAACTGATAACGGATCATATACTAAAATCAAATCTAGACATTGAGTTAATTATCGCTTCAAATGAAAACCCAAAACTATTTAATGGAGATTTTGAATTTGTTAAGCATGTTGGTTTTATTTCAAGAGAAGCTTTAGAGAATAAAATCAAAGAGGTAGATTTTCTGTTAATCCTTGAAGGTTTTGATAAAGATTCAGAAGAAAACATTCCAGCCAAAATATTTGAATACCTTTCTTACAATAAACCAATTATGGCTAATTGTAGTCCAAATTCAGAAATTATAAAGATATTAAAAGAGACAGAATCTGGAATGAATATAAATGATTTCAAAGATTTCGATAAATTATTGAGAATTAAAAATTTTAAGGTTAATAAGAATATTGATCTCTACTCTAGAGAAAACCAATTTATTAAATACATAAACTTAATTAATGAAAATATTAAAACGTAAACTAATTTTTTTTGTTGTTGGCGCTAGACCAAATTTCATTAAAGTGGCTCCCCTTCTCCGAGAATTAAAGAATAGTAAAGAATTTGAATTTAAATTGATTCATACAGGGCAGCATTATGATAAACTTATGTCTAATATTTTTTTTCATGACTTGAGTATTAATGCACCAGATTATAATTTAAATATTCGTGGTGGCTCTCAAAACACACAAATAGCAAAAATAATGCTTGCGTTTGAAGAAATATGCAGCAAAGATAATCCAAACTATATTTTTGTTTTCGGAGATGTAAATTCAACACTCGCAGCCTCAATTACAGCTAAAAAAATGAATATACCTTTAATTCATTATGAGGGAGGATTAAGAAGTTTTGATAGAAATATGCCGGAAGAAATCAATAGATTAATGTGTGACAGTGTTACTGATTATTTCTTTTGTACGGAAGATTCTGCAGTTGATAATCTATTAAATGAAGGAAAAACTTCAGACAAGATTTTCTTAGTAGGAAATTTAATGATAGACTCTTTATTTTACCAAGTAAAAAAAAGTGATTTTAAAGTATATAAAGAAGATTATGCTGTCTTAACAATGCATCGGCCTTCAAATGTTAACGATACTAATAAATTGAAAAAATTAATTAGTATTTTAAACGAAATAGCTAAAAAAATAAAAATAATTTTTCCGGTTCATCCTAGGACTAAGGAAAGTATAGGTTCTTTCAAATTACATGAAAATATAGAGATGATTAATCCATTAGGGTATAACGATTTTTCAGAATTATGGACCAAATCTAAATTTGTAATTACCGATAGTGGAGGAATTCAAGAGGAAACAACAGCTTTGAAAATCCCGTGTTTAACTATAAGAGATAATACTGAAAGGCCAATTACAGTTTACCAAGGAAGCAGTACAATTGTAGGGTCGGACAAAAAGAAAATCTTATTAAATGTCGATAAAATTCTTAATAATAAATATAAAGCTTCGAAAGTACCAAAGTTTTGGGATGGAAAATCAGCTGAACGAATTTTAAGGATTATGAAAACCATCAAATGAATATGTCAAGAGCAAAATATATTCTCAGACTTGATGACGCATGTCATCAAATGCCACTTGAAAAATGGAAAATATTTGAAACATTTTTTGATAAAAACAACATCAAACCTATTATTGGTGTTATACCTCTAAATAAAGACAATAGTTTAGGCTCTGAAACAAATCATAACTTCTGGGAGCTTATAAAAAGTTGGAAAAATAAGGGTTGGTCTATCGCTATGCATGGACTTCATCATCAATGTAAAAAAATTAAACCTGAGGATTCCTTTTTTAAGTTTGGAAATAAATCTGAATTTGTAGGAAAGTCACTTGAAGATCAAACAAAAATAGTAGAGCAAAGCATTCTTTGTTTTAGAGAAAACAATATTGAGCCCAATATATTTATGGCTCCCTCTCACACCTTCGATTTATTAACTCTAAAGGCCTTAGAATTATCGACAAGAATAAGAATTGTTACCGACGGGTTCAGTTTTCGTACTTTCAAAAAAAACAACTTTATATTCATTCCACAACAGCTATGGTCTGTTTGGAAAATGCCATTCGGACTCTATACTATTTGTATACATCCCACAACAATGAAAACTGATCAAATTCATAAATTTATTGAGGAACTGGATCGAATTTCAGATCAAATTATTTCACCTTCAGAAATTGATCTGAAAAGCACAAAAAATCAAGGTTTTTTAGACTGGATTTTTGAAAATATATATTTATTTATTTCAAGGTATAAATTTAAAGAAAAATAAATGTGTGGAATTTATTTAACGAATATCCCAATTTCTCAAAAAGAAATAGAACTTAAACTTGATAAAATCAAGTTTAGAGGTCCAGATAACCTAGGAGTAACTCAAAAAGACACTATTTCTTTGGGGCATTTACGTCTTTCAATCTTAGATCTAGAAGAGCGATCTAATCAACCCTTTTTCTTCAAGCATTTATCGTTAGTCTATAACGGAGAAATATACAATTTCAAGAAAGTAAGAAACAGTCTAATTCAAGAAGGTTATACTTTCGAAACCACAAGCGATACAGAAGTCCTTCTTAAAGGATATCACGCTTGGAAAGAAAAAATCCTGGATCGTATAAATGGCATGTTTGCTTTTGCTGTTTATGACGAAAATAAAAAATCAGTTTTTATAGCTAGAGATCGTTTGGGAGTAAAGCCACTTTACTATTCTTGGCAAAACGGAGAACTCGAATTGTGTAGCCAGCTAGCCCCATTAAACAAAGGTAAACTAGATCAAGAGGCCATTAGTATTTATCTTCAAACGGGATATATACCAAGTCCATTTTCGATTTATGAAGAAATCAAAAAATTACCACCTGGTCAATATGCTACCTTTAATTTACGGGAAAATAAAAAAGAAACTCATTCGTATTGGGATTTAAAAGAAGTTGAAGAAAGTGACATTTCTTATGAAGACGCAAAAGAACAATTACACGATCTTATTGTTGATGCTGTTAAAATAAGACTTCAGTCTGATGTACCTTATGGAAGTTTTCTCTCCGGAGGAATAGATTCAGCCTTAGTTTCATCCATAGCTAATTCCATCCAAAAAGAGAAACTAAAAACCTTTACCATTGGGTTTGATAACAAAGAGTTCGACGAGAGCCAAGTTGCGGAACAATTTGCAAAAATAATTGGATCTGATCACCATTTAATCCAAAGTGCCCAAGAAGAATTACCCGCCTTATTAGACTCTTTTTTTAAAGCTTATGACGAGCCCTTTGCAGATTCTTCAGCAATTCCATCCTTACTTTTGAATAAAAAAGTTAAACCACACGTTACTGTTGCATTATCTGGAGATGGAGGAGATGAAAGTTTTTTAGGGTACAATCATTTTGAATGGGCTAGGAAAGTCTATGTGTTGTTTTTGATTCCTTTCTTTTTACGTCGACTAGCAACTTACTTTATTCCCTTTAAATGGATTGGTAAAAGAGGTCCATCCATTAAGAATATAATGCTAACGAAGAATTTTAACGAGTTCATCGAATC
>Ga0209091_10001427_pt1 | contig 20903 bp, 15 predicted proteins | sample ArcticOcean_MG_C_6_FD_187438 | JGI IMG/M metagenome (GOLD analysis project Ga0209091, IMG submission 187438) | Marine microbial communities from western Arctic Ocean - ArcticOcean_MG_CB8_128 (SPAdes) (version 2) | ecosystem: Environmental > Aquatic > Marine > Oceanic | place: Arctic Ocean...
CGACTTAGAGTCCGTAACTTTGACTGGGCACAGCCTGGGTGGAGCCTGCGCGCTGATAACGGCTGCACTAATCCAGCGAGAAACGGGTGATGGGGAGAAAATTGACCAAATTGTGACGTTTGGCGCCCCCCGAGTGGGTAAATTGAAAGTGCTTACCCGCCCAATCAGCCAGTACCGCTTTCAGAAAGACATAATGACGAGTTTTCCACCATTTATGGGCCGTCCGAGTAAGTTGTTGCCGCTCGGGAAGCGTAAAACCAAGGGTAACTGGATCAAGGACCACGCAATACTCAACTATATAAAAGCACTGAGGGCGCAACCACGCCCCCCCATAAAAAAAGGTGAGTGAAGCTCTCAAGATAGAGTGCGTAAGGTGCAAAAACCAGCACCCTGAAACGCTTTACGCGGGCCTCGACCGACTGTGCGTGTACTGCAAAGCGGATATCGCGGAGCAAGGACCGCTGCCCACGGCCCGTGATCCAGAAACGTCTGAGCAGGAGACGGTAGAAGATAAAGCGCGCGCTGAACTTGCGCTGCGGTTCCTAACGCGCAAGCGGCTACTGCCGTTTGTGGAAAGATTCAACCACGATTACCAAGCGGGTTGGGTCCACAAAGATATTTGTAAGAGGTTGGAGGTATTTAGTAGAGATGTTGCTGAGAAAAAGTCTCCACGACTTATGCTCTTCATGCCACCTCGGCACGGTAAAAGCACGCTCGCAAGCGTGGCGTTCCCGGCTTGGCACTTGGGCAGAAATCCAGAGCATGAGTTTATCTCGTGCTCGTACTCAGGCTCCTTGGCGATGGCGTTCAGCCGTAAAGTCCGTGGACTCCTGCGTGAAGAAGGTTACAAGTCAGCTTTCAAAACGCGCCTCGATCCTCAAAGCCAGAGTGCAGAAGCTTGGCTTACAACAACGGGCGGCGGTTATGTGGCGGCGGGTGTCGGCGGTGGTATCACGGGTAAAGGCGCGCATATTCTTGTTATTGACGACCCTGTAAAGAACCGCGATGACGCTGAGTCTTCAAACGCACGCGAAAGCACTTGGGATTGGTACACCTCGACGGCGTACACGCGGCTTGCCCCCGGTGGCGGCGTTCTTGTCATTCTTACTCGCTGGCACGATGACGACCTTGCAGGGCGACTTCTTAAAGCAGCCGCTGATAACGGAGAGCAGTGGGAGGTTGTTAACTACCCTGCACGAGCCGAAGTCGATGAAGAGTTCCGAAAGACGGGCGAAGCGCTCCATGCTGAGCGATACGATGAGGCGGCTCTAGCCAGAATTGAAAAAGCCGTTGGCCCACGCGATTGGTCGGCGCTGTATCAGCAGAATCCTGTTGCAGATGACGGTGAATACTTCACCCGAGACATGCTGAATTACTATAACCGCGATGACGTCGACCATGACCGCATGAAGTTCTACTGCGCGTGGGACTTGGCAATTGGTAAGAATGATAGAAACGATTACACCGTTGGCATCGTTGTAGGTGTTGATGAGCAGGACCAGCTGTACGTGGTCGATATGGTACGTGGCAGGTTCGATGGCTTCGAGATCGTTGAGCGGATTCTAGATCTCTATGAGATGTGGAAGCCCAGCATTATCGGGATTGAGAAAGGACATATTGAGATGGCCCTTGGGCCGTTTCTAGAGAAGCGGGTCCGTGAGCGCGGTCTGTACGAAGCGTACTTCAAAGATTTAAAAACAGGACGTAGAGATAAAGAGGCTCGCGCGCGAGCGATCCAAGGCCGGATGCAGCAGGGGATGGTGTTCCTGCCGAAAGAAGAAAACTTCACTGGGCCTTTGGTAGCAGAGCTACTGAGGTTTCCAAACGGTGTGCATGACGATCAAGTGGATGCGTTGTCTTGGATTGGTTTGATGATGACTGAGTTCAGCACGTTCATTGAGAAGATCGAGCATGTGCCGAGTTGGCGAGACAGATTACCGGCACTGATGAAAAGTGACCGTACCAAATCAGCTATGAGCGCATAACATGAAAGATAAAAAGATTTCCCCCGGCAAAGAAGAAGAGATCACACGCACCCAGTGGGCGCGATACGAGCGCGCGCGGGATAACGGGCACCTTGATTATGTCCGTATGGCGCAGAAGTGTGACGATTATTACCAGGGTGAGCAGTGGGACGCAGACGACGCATCTGCGCTAGAAGCAGAAGGCCGTCCTGCCCTGACTATTAACACGATTCTGCCCACGGTAAATACCATCTTGGGTGAGCAGTCCACACGTCGCGCAGATATTCAGTTCAAGCCGCGCCGTGGCGGTGACCAAGAAGTCGCAAACACGTTGACTAAGCTGTACATGCAGATCGCAGATAACAACAAGCTCGACTGGGTTGAGCAGCAGGTGTTCTCAGATGGCTTGATCATGGATGGGCGTGGCTTCTTCGATGTGCGGATGGACTTCAGCGACCACGTTGAGGGCGAAGTTCGAATCACGGCCAAAGATCCGCTGGACATTCTGATCGATCCAGACGCGAAAGATGCAGATCCAAAGACGTGGAACGAGGTCTTCGAAACCAAGTGGATGACACTTGATGAGATCGAGGAGCTATACGGGAAAAGGCCAGCAGAGAGGCTGTTGTTCGTGGCGGAAAACGGCATGAGCTTCGGCCCTGATTCTGTGGAGTATCATGAGTCCCGTTTTGGTGGAACTGAGAATGGCGACGACCATTTTGGGCCGGGAGTACCGGGTGATGACGAATATCGGAACGTAAAGTCGCTCCGTGTTGTCGAGCGTCAGCACAAGAAGGTTTCACGCGCTGATTTTTTCGTTGACCCTGATACAGGTGACCAACGACAGTGCCCAGAAGAGTGGAAAGAGGCTAAATGTAAGAAGTTCGCCAAGCAGCATAACCTTACATTAATCAGCAAGATGATCCGACAGGTTCGTTGGACGGTTACTTGTGACAAAGTTGTGTTACATGACGGTTGGTCACCTTATAACGACTTCACAATTGTGCCTTTCTTTTGCTATTTCCGTAGGGGCAAACCTTTCGGAGTTGTTCGAAACCTTTTATCTCCGCAGGAACAGCTGAACAAAATAGCTTCACAAGAGTTGCATATTGTTAATACCACCGCTAATAGTGGGTGGATGGTTGAGAGCGGCTCACTCATTGGTATGACAGCCGATGATCTAGAGGAACACGGCGCTGAGACGGGTCTGGTGCTTGAATATGCGCGCGGCACTACCCCGCCGATGAAGATTACGCCTAATACGATTCCCACTGGGTTAGACAGGATCGCATCAAAAGCAGCTGCAAACATCCAGACTATATCGGGGGTTACTGACTCGATGCTGGGCACAGACAGCGCTGAAGTTTCAGGTATCGCGATCCAAGCTAAACAGAATCGTGGTGCGGTAATGATTCAGGTGCCGTTAGATAACCTGCGTAAAGCGCGACAGTACCTAGCGGAGAAAGTGCTGAACCTTATCCAGACCTTTTACAGCGAGCAACGAATTATTCAGGTGACCAATGAGGATGACCCTCTAAAGCCGCGTGAAGAGATGCTAATCAATGAGATTACCCCCGAGGGGATAATCGTTAACAACCTTACGCTTGGCGAATACGATGTAGTCGTATCCACAGCCCCCGCACGCGATAGCTTCGATGAAGTCCAGTTTGCAGAGGCGCTTAACCTGCGGAACGCAGGCGTAGCAGTTCCAGATGACGCAATTATTGAGTACAGCCATCTAGCTAGAAAAGGCGAGCTTGCCAAGCGTATTCGAACCATGACAGGCGTTGAGCCTCCCACCCCAGAGGAAGCGGAATCAATGGCGCAGCAGCAACAAGTTGCCATGATGGAAATGCAGCTTGAGATGCAGAAACTCGAAGCTGAAGTTCAGAAGCTTCAATCTGAAGCTGCGCTCAATATGGCGAAAGCTCAAGATGCCAGTGAAGTTGATCCTCAGATGCGCGTTGCAGAGCTACAGGCGAAGCTCCAGATGAATCAGGAACAGCTGGCTCTCCGTCGAGAGCTTTCTTCCGCAACTAACCAGATACGCCAAGGGCAGTCCGAGACTAGTGCAGCTACCAAGATAGCGACTACGGCTATGCAGCAGGCGAGAAATAACACCCCCCAGCCAAAAAAAGAACAGGAGTTCTTAAATGAGTAACCAAGACGAGTCTTCAACCGAAGAAACAACCCTAGAGTTCCCAGTAATGCCTGGAGCTGATGCGCCCGAAGACGATGATTCACCGCAGCTTGACCTAAGCTTTGAGGAAGTATTAGAGGAGATTTCAGACAGTGCGGATGACGAAGTTGAGGGCGAGAGCACTGATGAAGAAGCGACGTCTGAAGAGGCTGAAGAGTCTGCAGACGACGAAGGATCAGAAGAAGACGTAGACGATGACGAACCCCCGCTCAAAGAAGCTGCGGAATTAGAAGAGCCTGAAGTCAAGGAAAAACCAGCTAAAAAGACGATGGTGCCTAAAGCACGTCTTGATGAGGTGTTGGCGAAGCAAAAAGCCTTACAAAAGCAGTTAGACGAGATAAAGGCCGCGAATGAGAAATCCGAAGACGCCCCTGAAGACTACGACTTTGACCAAAAAGAACTCGAATACCAGAACATGGTACTGGATGGCGAGACTGACAAGGCAGTCGCGTTACGTCGCGAGATTAGAAAAGCAGAGCGGGGCCAAGTCGAATACGAAATGCGCCAAGAGATGACGCAAACCGTTACTAAAGACAGACAGATGAATGCCCTACAACAGGCTGCTGCTGCAATGGAGGACAGCTACCCCGTCTTTGATCGTAACTCTGAGGACTTTAGTGAGGACTACACAAACGAGGTTGTAGAGCTAAGAGACGCTTTTATAGTACAAGGTTTTGAGGCTGTAGACGCGCTGTCAAAAGCGGTGAACTTTGTAGTGAAGGATCACGATTTGGATCAAGCGCAAGAAAGTGCGCCAAGTTTGGCTGGGCAAGCGCAAAAAAATGTCGATGAGATCGCAAAAAAGCGCGCTCAAGTTAAAAAGAAGCTGAAGGCAGCAGATGCACAACCGCCTGAATTACCAGGAGAGAGCAGCTCGATGCATGGTGAGAAGAGCATAGACCTTTCAAATATGACAGAAGAAGAGTTCGCGGCTTTGCCTGAAGCGACATTGAAACGCCTAAGAGGGGACATTTTGTAATGCCGACTAAGAAAGACCCTCGTCTCGACCGAGCGGGGGTAAGTGGATTTAATAAGCCAAAGCGAACGCCGAGTCACCCAAAGAAGAGCCACGTCGTCGTAGCTAAACAGGGCGAAAAGGTAAAGACCATCCGATTTGGTGAGCAAGGTGCTTCTACGGCAGGTAAACCTAAAGCGGGTGAGTCCGACAAAATGAAAGCTAAACGTAAAAGCTTTAAAGCCCGACACGGGAAGAACATAGCTAAAGGAAAAATGTCAGCGGCTTACTGGGCTGACAAAGTGAAGTGGTAGAACATTCACCCCACACTCAATGTTCGGTAACGAAAGGTGTTGTATATTAATAATACCTAGACTAATATTCTTTATACGTTCGTCACTACGATATGTGACCGGCCCGTAGCCGTAAAAAACGTACCTCGCCTGCACAAGGCGTAAAACTTGTCGAGGTCGCCCCTCGTTAATCCGCGCTAGTTCGTCGTCCCACGATACGGGAACAACGGATTAGCCGCTCCAAAAGTCGGCTGATAAAGCAGCGTGTGCTGCATAAACGTCAATTTTATTTGGAGGCCATCATGGCTTTAACGAATTTCGGGACGCTTTCGGGCGACCAACTGCAAACATGGAGTCGCGACTTCTGGAAAGTAGCTCGCAACCAATCTTTCATTAACCAATTTGCTGGAACTGGCTCAAACGCTATGGTTCAGCGGGTTACTGAACTCACTAAAAACCAAAAAGGCACCAAGGCAAACATCACCTTGCTTGCCGACATGACCGGAGACGGCATCACGGGTGACTATACTCTGGAAGGCAATGAAGAAGCCCTCCGCGCGTATGACATCACCATTGAGCTTGACCAGTTGAGATTCGCAAACCGAATCGCTGGCCGTATGGCTGATCAGAAGACAGTTGTTAACTTCCGCGAGCAGTCTCGTGACGCACTTGCTTACGCAATGGCTGACCGTTGTGACCAGCTTGCGTTCTTGACTCTGTCAGGTGTTGCTTACACCTCAAAGAACAACGGCGCTCTGCGTACTGTTGTTGGTGGCGCAGTAAACGGTCAAGAACTTGTTGACCTTGCCTACGCTTCCGATGTGTCTGCTCCTACAGCTGATCGTCATCGTCGATGGGATGCAACTGATGGACTCGTTGCTGGCGCAACTAACGCCGTAACCGCAGCTGACAAGATCAGCTACGAGACTATCGTTAACATAAAAGCTTACGCGAAAGATAACTACATCCGTGGTATTCGAGGTGCTGGTAACCAAGAAACATTCCACATGTTTGTTACTCCCCAGCAAATGGCTGATTTGAAGCTAGATACAAGCTTCCTCGCTAACGTCCGTAACGCTGGTGTTCGAGGGACAGGCAACAGCTTGTTCTCTGGTTCTTCTAGCCTGATGGTTGATGGCGTGATGATCCACGAGTTCCGTCATGTGTTTAACACCTCTGGTGCCACGTCAGGTGCTTCTGGCAACGCTGGAACAGCTGGGTACAAGTGGGGCGCAGGCGCAAACATCGATGGAGCGCGTGCTCTGTTCTGTGGTGCTCAAGCTCTTGCTCTGGCCGACATTGGCTTGCCTGAGATGGTCGAAGATACATTCGACTATGGCAACCAGTCTGGTATTTCCGTAGGTAAGATTTTCGGAATGCGTAAGCCAAAGTACAACTCTGACATCTCAGGGTCTGTACAGGATTTCGGGGTTATTAGTCTCGATACAGCGCAGTAGTAGTACTCCCTCCCCCTCTTCGGAGGGGGGGTTTTTACCCTAAAGGAACAAATCATGAAGATAGTAAGTACAGAGTCATTACGAGTGACGACTTTAAGTGGTGGAGCAATTGTCTTCGAGGCTGGTATCCCAATAACTGTTGGGGACGAGGTTGGCTTAGTGGCAATTCAAATGGGTGCAAAAGAAGTTAGAGAAGGTGAAGCGAAAAGCGCACCTGAAGTTGTTGTAGCGGCTAGTGAAGAGCCTAGCGACGACATTGTCGTAGTCCTAGAAAAAATGATGGATGAAGGCGACCCGGATAACTTTAAGGCTGATGGCTCTCCGAAAGCCGCAGCTGTAAACAAAGCAATGGGTAAATCAATTGGCTCAGACGCCCGAGAAGCCGCTTGGGAATCAGTCCTTAACTCATAGGTAAAAGTCATGGCCGTAACTGTTCAAAGCGTAATAGATCGAGCGCAAACCGTATTGCAGGACACTACTGGCGTTAGATGGCCGGTAGTAGCTGAGCTAGTCCTCTGGATTAACGACGCACAGCGCGAGGTAGCTTTACTAAAGCCTGACGCTTCTGCTGTTAACGCAACCGTTACATTAGCAACAGGCACGAAACAGGCAATACCATCAGCTGGTAATCGTTTGCTAGGTGCTATTCGGAACATGTCTGCTGCTAGCGGCGGCACGGGAAAAAGAGCAGTACGGTTGGTAGATCGTGCTGTCTTGGATTCTCAAACACCTGATTGGCATGACCCTACCGTTACTGGTAGTGCTGCCCATACGACAGTTGTAAAGCATTTTATTTACGACGAGACAAACCCAAGAAACTTTTATGTATACCCAGGCGTTGCAGGGAACTCATATCTAGAAATTGTCTATTCATCTAACCCCGCGACTGTTGCTCAGTCCGGGAATTTATCTATCCCCGATATCTTTGCTAACGCCATCATGAACTACGTGTTGTACATGGCGTACATGAAGGATGCTGAGTTTGCGGGTAATGCTCAGCGTGCAGGGACTCACTTCCAAATGTTTACAGCTTCTGTAACAGGCAAAGCTCAAATCGACGCAATAAGTAATCCGAATGCTGACGCCAGCGGGCCACCGATGATGGGGGCATAAAAAATGGCGGTTGCTTACGAGGCGCTTCTTCCTGAGATTTTGCCGATGGTTGATGGTTGCCCTGACACACTGGTCGAAAACACGATTAGGTCAGCGGCTATCGATTTCTGCGAACGGACGGGGGCATACCAAACTGAGCTAGATCCGGTGACAACCGTCGCCAACATCTATGAATATGACCTTGAGGCTCCGAGTGGGACTATTGTCCATAAAGTCATGTGGGCTACTTACGAAGGCAAGGACTTAGAACCCATATCTACTACTTTGCTAGAGCAGCGTAAACCTAAGTGGCGCGAGACTGGTTACGCGGGTGATCCAGAGTATTACGTGCAGCAGTCTAAAAGCGTTTTCTGGCTAGTTCCAGTACCCAACGCGACTGCAGTTTCCAGCACAATAATTAGAGCACAGCTCAAGCCGTCCCACTCGTCGACTACATGTGACGAACAGATTATGGACGAGTACCGCGATGCTGTAGTCAATGGCACTTTATTTAGGCTTCTTAGGATGCCTGGAAAAGCATGGTCTGATTTACAAGGCGCACAGCTGTACGGAAATCTCTTCGGAGAGTCCGTGGTTAACGCTGAGCGCAGAGCAAGACACGCTAACGAAGGCGTAGCTAGGAGAGTGGTTTATGGAGGGATCGGCGGGTCTGGATCAGGAAGACGTAATCGGTACGGACGAGAAAGGGGGTGATCCTATCTACGCCTCGATCCGCGACCATTGGGATTGGGCAAAAACGGGTCTGGAAGAGATTGTCGTTGAGAACCCTCATCTGACATTCAAGCCCGAAGATGTTTACGCCAGTTGTGTTAACGGGCAAGCGCATTTTTGGATGGCTCCAGAAGGTTTTGTTATTACCACTGAGGAGGTAGATGAGTTTACAGAGGAGCGCACTTTTTTTATGTGGCTCGCATGGGCTAAAAAGCGCGGTCAGAGTTGCGTCATAAAGTACTACCCGTTCTTTGAACAAGTAGCAAAAGACGCGGGATATAAAAAGATTGAAGTAAGGACAGCAGAAAAGGCGCTAGAGCCTTATCTACTTAACCAAGGTTGGACGAAAGAAACCGTTGTTTATACGAGAGGACTCTAATGAGCAGTAAGCCGAAAAAAGCAAAAGCCTCCGCAGCAGAACAAGCATCTGCTGCCGTAGCAATGGCTGAACACAAATATTTTAAACAAAAGTATGGCCCACTGTTAATCAAGATGCGCGACCAATCTCGTAGTGATGACCCAACACAGCAGCTTCGAGGCCGTGCAAATGCAGACACAATGCAGGCGCTCTCTGGGCAAAATGCCCAGCAAACCGTTCGTGGAGAAAACAATAGTGGGGATGTAGCGAACGCTTTGACAGGCCAGCTTGGAATAGCAGGTAACTCTGGCTTAGGCATACAAAATCAAATGGGCACGAACGTTTTAGGTACTGCTCGTCAACAGGCATCTGATGCACAAACGGGTATGGCGCAAGCGTCACGGCTGGCAACGTCTGAGGCACTGAACCGCGCTAAAGCAAATACTGAGGTATCAAACGCGAAGTTCAGTGCGATTGGTCAAGTGGCAGGTGCTGCGCTTGCTAAGGGCTTTGGAAATATGCAGACAAGCGGAAACGAACCCTTGCCGTATGGACAGGGTGCAAAAGGGCGAGAGGTTAAAGGTACGTTCTTTAGACCTGTTAACAGCGAAGGTAAGAAGTTTGGCTTTATGAGCCAGAAGGGGTCGTATAGCTAATGTTTGAGGGGATAGCAGCGCAATATGGCGGGGCCGGGTATGGCGCTTCTGGTGGTGGAACTGGGCTGGCTAATGTAGCAGAGCCTGATAAAGCCTTTGCAGAAATGACGCGCGCGGATTACTTAGACTACGTTAAAGATTACCGAGGTTTTGAAGAAGAGCTAATAGATAAGGCACAAAGTGATACAACTCTTGTTGACCAAGCGCGCGAGGATATAGGAGCAGCGGGTGCTTTAGCGTCAGGCGTAAACCAGCGAAACATATCGCGGTATGGAGCGGCTTTAACGCCAGCCCAGATTCAACAGCAAAGTAGAGGGCTTGAAAGGGCAAGTACGCTCGGCGGTATTCAGTCAATGAACGACGCTCGTATTGCTCAGAAAGAGCAAAACACCCGTCTGATGTCAGACCTTATTAATATTGGGCAAGGCGTAAATCGTAGCTCTTTGAGTCAAATGGGTTCTGCAGCAGCTGATGCTACCGCCCGCGAAAACCAATACACACAAGCGAAAGCAGCATCTAAAGCCCAAACGTTTAGCACGATAGGCAGTTTGGCGATGTTGGCGTTCAGTATTTAACAGGGTAAGACTATGGCAGCCAGTAATTTTGGATCAGGTGGTTTCGGATCAGGCTTGGTTAGTGGGATAACCCAAGGGCTTGGGTATGGTCAGCAACAACGGGCTAGCAAGTTGGCGCGCGATAGGTTTGACCTCGACGAAACTAAGTTTGACGAGCAGGTACGGCAGTACGATCAAAATTATAGTTTGCAACAAGATAACTATAAGCTGAATAAAACGCAGACAGATTTAAATGTGGATGCTAATACGCGCGCAGAAGCGCTGCAGCCTGGAGCATTAGAGTTTCAAACGCTCAGGAACACTGGGCAAGGGCTGACGAACACTGGGCAAGACTTACTGAACCAGAAAAATCAGAAAATAGCTGATAGTGAGTCTGCTGATACTTGGATAGGCAACGCTGTAGCCGCTGAGTACATTTCAGAAGACAATCCGCTTCAATTAAATATAGAAAAGTCACTTCGCAATGTCGCAGCGGGGGGGCAGGTCAACGACTCAGTAATTCTAGACACCCTCAACAGAGATACAGACCTACCGCCAGGTTTTAAGTACGACACAATCAGTAGACAAGGCGGAACGGCAGCTGTCAGTGGGGCTTATGAAGACGGAAGACAAGGGGCGCTTACTGTTGATGGCGGTATAAGTGATAGTTCAGAACTAGCTGCACTAGACTATCGGACAATAGTCGGCTTAATGGATGACGAGTATAGGACGAATATTCGAAACGTAAGTAAGGGGGGCAAATCAAGTTGGGTTGTTCAACAAAAAGTAGGGACTTATGTGAATCAGGGTATGCCTCAAGAACAGGCAGAAGCCCTTGCAGTAGAAGAAGTAAACACAGAAACCGCGCTGAATACTTTACAGACTCAAGTCCAAGGTGAAGTTGACCTTGCGGCTGTAGACCCTGAGACAGGGGAAAAAGATGTAAGGATGTCTCGTTCTTTCAGAAGTATTTTAGCGAGTGCGGAGAATGATACCGAGAAACTAGGAATACTCATCGACCAAGCAGAGACGATGGGTATAGAAGTACCAGACATTCTCCAAACTGCATTACAGCGGGGGGGTGTTGACGCTTCTCAACCTCAAACGGGAGCTACCCCAGAGGCTACGGGTCAAGCGCCTAGCGGCACCCCTCTCTGGAGGAGAAATGAAAAAGCACCAGATCCAGGGGCTGAAGTAGCTGCTTTAGATGCGGATATTGAAAAGGCAGAAGCAAGTATAAGCATTTCTGCGTCAAAAACGGGGGGGAGACAAAATCGAATAAGGGACCAAAAGCTCAAGAGAGTAGAGGAGTTAAAAGCGCAAAGAGCTGCACTTCTGGGTACTGAAGCGGGTGGACTCTCGGATATACAAAACCAGTCAGCGGAGGCTAAGAAAGCAGCGCAAGCATTAGAAACAGGTATTTTTGCTGGCCTTGATGCGATGTCTCCTGAAGAGATTGAACAAAAAGCTACTTCTGGTGAATTGCAGACTACCCCGCAAGATGACGCAAACTTGGCAGCGGTACTTAAGGAAGCTAAGGTTGAATCTCCTGCAGATATCCCAGTGAAGTTACCCCCAAAAGCGCAGATAGCAGCATACACATGGCTAATGACCATAGCTCCAGACTCTCAAGCTAGAGAAAACATTAGAAAAGAACTACACAATGTTAGGACTAGCGGCAGAATAGATGCATCTCGTTTTGATTTACAAAAACAAGCTACTGCAGACTTTAACGCTGAAACCGCTAGGAACACTTCTAGAACAGGCCAATTGACTGCAGCGACTGGAGCTAGCAACGCGCAGCGCGGCTGGGCAACACTGTCAAAAGAGATAGACGCAAATAGCTTTGCGGTCTACGAAAAGGAGCAAACTAGGGTAGAAGGCGTACTTGAGGAGTTAAACAAATCAGTTTATGTATTAGACGATAAAGGCGACCCGACGGGTGCTCTAGATTATGACGAAGCAAGGTTTGCAAAAGGTCTGAATGTAGCTGTTGGTACGCTGCAATCTCGATTGGAGAGCTTAAAAGGGATTGGAAACAAAGCCGCATATGACCAAATTCGTAGCGCCCTTAATAGAACTTATAGTATCGCCATTCAAACAATGGCAGAGAGCGAAGAGTATGGTTCATGGACTGATATTCTTGCTGATGGAGAGATTAAATTTATTGATGGGGCCGACGAGTTTATGTCCCGAGTGTATGTCGAGAGCAGGGATGAAGGGGGGGCGCCAAAAACTTTCGCGATCAGAAGCTTATCGTCAGGATTAAAGGTAGAGGAAACAATACCAGCATCAGTAGTAAAGAACATGTTTGGTAATAAAGGCTATACCGATTTCCGCAGACAGCTTGGAACCTTTGAAGCATATCGTCAGGGGCAGTCGGCGGCAGCAAAGTAAAGTGAATTATTCAGCACTTCAAAAGGCCATGCTCCAACGGGAGTCCTCTGGTGATTACAGCGCAATTAATGGCTTACATTATGCGGGGGGTTACCAGTTTGGTGCTTTGGCTTTGGAAGATAGAGGACTGCTGAAGCCAGGAACTGGAAGACTAGGTAACAGAACCGCAATGAACAACCCTGACAATTGGACGGGGAGAGGGGGCGCTACTGATCTAGATTCGTTCTTAGCTAATGAAGCTCTGCAAGATCAGTTGTTTGTCGAGCAACATCAAGCCAATCGACGAGAGCTAACAAGAAAAGGTTTTTTTACAGAAAAAACATCAGAAGAAGATAAGGTGTCTTTTACCAATGCGGCGCACCTTTTAGGCGCTACTAAACTCATAGAAGGCGGGTTGGAAAGCGAAGATGCGAACGGGACTAAAGGACGAGAGTATTTTGATATTGGTAGTTCTGCATATGCCTCGGCTCAGTCAGATCCTGTCCAAGACCCCGTCCAAGCTTCTGTCCAAGCTCCTGTCCAAGCTCCTGTCCAAGCTCCTGTCCAAGACCCTGTCCAAGACCCTGTCCAAGCTCTCTATGCGAGGGCAGACGCAGCACCAGCCCCTACAGCAGTCAGATCTAAACCGCAGCCACAACCTGAACGAAGAGCCGGTGCGCCGGGAACTCCTGGTTTAGTAGGTGCGTATCCCACTAGAGTAAAAGGTGCGCCTACTTATAATCCAGCTGGTAGTGCGGAAGATCTTGTGGCGTCTATGTCTCAAGAAGACGCTACTTACGATACGGCAGGTGTAACACCAAATCCTATACAAGATCTGTATGCGAAGGTGGACGTAGCGCCAGCAGCTGAGACACAGGCCGCAGCGTTACCCGAAGAAGAGGTAGCCTCTGTAGTTTACCCGCAAGTTGAGCCTGCTGACGTTAGGACGGCGGGGTTACCTAAAAAAGAGGTAGTTCCTGCGGGTTACACGAAAGTTGATCCCACTGACGTTAGGGCGGCGGGTTCTAATCCTGTAGCAGCTTTATATGCGCGTACTGGACGCCAAGATAGCGACGAGTGGATGCGGCCATCTGGACCAGCGCCTATTAAGGCAGTAACGCCGTCGTCTTACGGGGAAACTTTTGAGCGCGGCTTAGACGCGGGTCTTGCAGGGATTCGTACTGATACCGATTACTTCAAAGGAATTGTAAATACGCTTGTAGGCGACGATGAAGCTGCAGCAATTAACATCCAAACTGCACGGGATCGCGAGGGAAGAATCGCGGAGTCGATGTCAGGTCTGGAGAACTTCGAAGAGTTTATAGATAACCCTACACTAGGTGGTTTAGCCAATCAGATTTTCAAGACCTCTGGTCAGTTAGCTCCTTATGTACTGACTACGATTGGTACAGGTGGTGCAGCAGCAGCCGTAGGGATGATTGGCAAAGGAGTACTAACCGTTGCTAGCCGTCAAGTAGCCAAAAAAGTCATAAGAGACTCTATAGAACGCAGCATAAAAAAAGAGGCGACTCGAAGCGAACAAGACTTAGCAGAACTCGCTTATCGTTTAGCCCGCCGCACTACTCTTGGCAAAACAGCACGCGCAATAACACCAACACGAGCGGCTATTGTTGGTCAGTTGGGCGAAGAGTTTACTCTTCAAGCAGGCGCTAACTTCGGAGAGAACTTAGATATAGAGGGGTTGTCTCCTCAGCAGGCTGCGTTGCGTGCATTGACAGTGGCAGCACCCCAAGCCGTGCTTGGTGTTACTGGTGAACGCATTATTCAGGGCGCTATTTTTGATAGCTTGGGGAGGGTAGCTAAAGAGCGAGCTGTCGCGGGATCTGGTTCTCTGTTGTGGGGGCTAGGGAAAGAAATTGCCAAAGCAACGGGACGAGGCACAGTTGGCGAGTCCATAACAGAAGGTGTACAGGAAGGTTTGCAAGTTGCTAGCGTCATGGAAGCAGACCCAACTTATGCCAAAGAAGATGCCCTTATGCGCTTGGCCGAGTCCTTTTTCGCGGGTGCTATCGGCGGTGGAGCAATGGCTGGAGCGGGTCGAACCGCGACAGGTGCATTAGAACTTTCTGGTGGCGTTATTGGAAAAGCTGGCGAGTTTATAGAGCGTGCTCGCGAGCAACAGGTAGGTTCTCAGTTTGAACAGCAGCAGTATGGTGTAACCGGCGATGGTACTACGACCCAAGAACCCAAGGCCCATATTAATGCGCAGATCAGGTCACTGACAGACCCAAAGACTTCTCGAAACAGCGTGTGGATAGCAGGTAACAAGCCAGAGTATGACGCATCTCCTGATAGCGTTAAGCAGGTAGAAATTGGAGGTGAGAGGTTTTATACAAAGTTTATTCCTGGCCGTGGCACCATCATTTCAAAAGACTACGATGTAGCGGAAGCAGTTGCTAACGATGCAGCAAGCGATGCGTCTTTGCAGGTTGCGCTTGGATATAGCAATACGAAGCCAGTAGACGCAGATGTTGTTGTTGAAGCACGAGAGGCACCTACCGAAGTAGGCGGCAAAGGTAGCGTCGTTTGGGCTGAAGCTACAAACGAAGCAGGATTAGCCGCCGCGTGGGCTGCCGCTGAAAAGCAGGTTCCTGAAGGGGGGTCAGTAGGGCGGCAGTCCGTGGAAGCCGCGCTTGAAGAACGCGCCAGACTAGTTAAAGACGAATCTGGACCACAGGTTCGAAACATAGATGTGCCAGATGATGTACGTGCTGAATTTCAAGAGGATGATGGCCCTGACGCTTTTGACGCAACTGATCCTGATGACCCGACTGATTTCAGCGACGTAAACAGAGGCGAGCTTGTAGATAAGTTTGCCCCCGGCGTGGAAGTTCAGGAAGCAGCGCAATTTAACAACGTCGGAAGACAAGAAAAGTATATACCTCGCGACCCCGCAATTGAATATGATTCAACTGCTGCAGCGCGGCAAGAGTTCTCTGAAGCCTTCTCTGACTTAGATATGGAGGAGCTGGGCAAGAACGAGTTTGATCCTATAAGTTTCGAGCCGGATAGTCCGTTCGCAACGATGCCAGATTCATTTATGCGACAGGCGGCGCAGGCCCAGAACGAAACTGGGGGTAGCACCATTTCCCCGCAGCTTAATAACGACGGCACTTGGTCACTTATGCAAACCGTCAGCCCTGAAGCGGATGTTTTTAGCTTTGATTCTCGAACTGACACACTGGTTGACTCCGAGACAGAGGCTCAATTAGACGCTGCCGAAAGGCGAGCGACCATTGATGCCCGAGAAGAGGTTGAGACTACTACCCAAGAATTGTTGAGCCAAGTAAAAGGTATTGGTTCGAAAATAATAGCGCGCGTTCGGAAGAACATGACCGTCACGCAGCTATTAAACGCTGTTGCAGATAACGACGTTGGGGCCATAAGAGCTATACCAGGAATTGGGAAGAAAACCGCAGAGCGAATTATATCTGGTTTGAAAGATGTTCCTAGACCAGACACTAAGCCTGAAGTTCAGAGCGAGCCGAAACCAATTAACTCGATAAGAGCATTTGTTGATGGCGTGATAAAGAAAGCTAAACAAAGCCGTTATGCGCGCCAAAAATTTACTAAGAAAGGTTGGGTAGATAAAACTAAAGATGACCTGGTCACAATAAACGGACAAGCTGTCAACCTGGTTGACCTTGTCAAAGACGGGCAACGCCTATTTTCAAATCAAGAACGTGTTAATTTCACAGAAGGTGGCAACCTAACAGCGCAGCGTAATGGCACTCTGCAAATTCTGTCAGCCCTCATAGCTGAAGGTTACGATATTAGAATCGGCGGATATAGCATCCGTTCAGCACAATTAAAACAATTGAATGATCTTGTTAATAGCATTAGTAATGAAGAAGCCGCGATAGCCCAAGCAGTTTTAGAGTGGGATGTAGACCCAGATGATCCTCAGTTAATGGGACGGCTTGCAGAAATGCAGCAGGCACTCGCAGAAATTAATGAGTCAAAAGCTAGAGTAAACTCCCCGTTAGACCGTCTCAAGTTACAACGAAAAGAGTGGGCACAGAAGTTCCAAGCCTACATGACATATTTAGATGGTCGCCCCAAGGACAAAGAAGGGAACCCCATTCTGGAGTCTGACCCTCCTGTCACGGAGCCAAAGAAGCCGCCGTTACTAGCGTTGATGGATGTGGAAGCAGGTTTCGAAGGCGGCAAAGTTGTAACGCTTGGTAAGTTGTTGAACGTCACGCCTATTGACCCTCTGGCAAAAGATACACAGTACCAGCTAGTGAATGAAGACGGATTTGTTGTTGTTGAAGGTAATAAGCAAGTAGCGCAGGAAAGACTAGAAGAATCTGGCCAGCCTTACATTATTAACAAATTGACGTGGAACAACGTCACAAAAGAAATGGATGTCACTCGTTTATCTGACGAAGAGTTTGCAGCAGAGCGCAATGTCGGGTTCAACGAGCGTACTGAAGACATGGCTCCTGATACACCAGTAGCTGATCAGTCAGAAGATACGATGGGGTCTATGCAGTACTCTGAAGATACCACTGACGGCTCTCCTGATTACACGTTTAATCCTGAACACGAAAACGTTGGGAATCTAAAAGGGATTGGCCTAAAAGCCGGTACTCTCGCAGCAAAGGTTGCGAATATTGCCCGCCGCACATTAGGGCTTAAAAATCCTATTTCAGTCATATCGGTGAATGAGCTGTTAGACAGCGCCAGTGTCAAAAAGTTAGCAGATCTAGAGAAGCAGCTCCTTGCATTAAGTAACGTCCCAGATAGTGACTCGCGTAAAGCCAATATTCGGGCAGACATTACTACACTACGGAAAAAAACCGAGGCTGCAGCAGAGAATGCAGCAGCATACTTTGGTGATCCAAAAGTAGCGCAGTATGTAATAGATGTAGCGCGCGAGTTGATAGCAGATGCGAAGGGCGGCGGTCGGTATATTGGTTTTGGTGATGCACATATTGTACTAATTGACGCTGACGTAGGGAGAAACGCGCTAGATACAGCATTGATAGTGTCCCACGAATTGGGCCATGCTTTATATAAAGAACAGCTTTCTTCTACGTTGCAGAACCGTGTTTTGTATAACCGTCTATTTAGGGATTTCCAAAAAGCTCGTGATGCGAAGGGCGCACCGGCTGCTTATAACGGCCAACGTGGTTTTGAAGAATGGTACGCAGATCAGGCAGCTACTTGGGCGGTAAGTGAGTACAAGAGAGATCGGGAAAAAGGTTTGGTTGGGGCGCATTTTCAGAAAGTCGTGAGAGCGCTGAAACGTTTTCACAAAGCGCTGTCTGTAGAGATGCAGAAACGGTTTGGTAAAGATGCGTATTCCCCTAATTTTGATGGGTATATGGCAGAGGTGCTTAAACGCCGTACAACTGGCAACACTAACTCGGGAGCCTCTGCTGCAACTATGCAGCAGAAAATAATAGTGCGGAAGATGGCTGAAGTAATGGAGAAAGAGCGCCCTGGTTTTGTTGGCGCAATCGAAAAGCAGGCTATAAAGATCATTCGCAGCGAGAACTTCACCCCTATTTATAACTTCCTTGTAACTGCTGACTCCCGCCTGCGTAAGGTTGCGAGTCACAAAATGGCTGACATGTTCTATGGTCGTGCTCAAGAATCTACTGGTAGAGGTAGAACGAAGCTTGGCTTTCTTAAAACAGCTCCACTTGAGGCCCATACTTGGTTTAGTAAGTTAGAGCGCGCACTTAGCGGGAAACTTGATTCGCCAGAAGTGAAAGCTGCCATCACCGAGGCATTCACTAGCACACCTACCAGAGATCTTGATGGTGATGCGTTAGTCATACGGCAGTGGTTCGACAAGATCTATGATGAATATATAGAACCCTCTAACACAGACATAGGGCGACAGCGTGACTACGCACCTGTCGTATTAAAACTGTCTGAGGTTGAAAGCAATCCAGAAGGTTTTGTAGCACTTTTGCTCCAAGAAGACCCTGAAGCTGACCCTGAAAAGATAAAAACGGCAGTGAGCAATCTGGTTAACTACCAACAGACTGTAATGCAAGGCAAGCCAATTACTGTCAAGGAGACAGACCCAGCGAAAAGCGTTGAGAAGGTCATCGAACTTACGAGGAATATGGATCGTGCGAAATTGGCTGAGTTCCTTGAAGATCCAGATGTTGCGTTGTTGCGTTATCTGAACCACGTAGTTAAGCGTGTTGAGTGGAACCGTCATACTAAAGACAATAAGGGCAATAGTATTTATGAAGAAGAGCTTAAAAAACTAACTCCAGCACAGAGAGATGAAGCCGAAAAGATTGTACATAAGTATCTAGGTTATACCGATGGACCGCTACCTCCGTATTGGCAGGCAGCAAATAGTATAGGTACTGTTGTACAGATTGTTGCAATTTTACCTCTTGCAGTTTTAGGATCGTTACCAGAACTTGCTGGGCCAGTAATTGTTAGTAAAGAATTTGGTGCGCTTCAGGTTGGTTTTAAGGAAATTTTAAATACTGTTCGAAATCGCGCAGAAGCTCGCTCGCTCGCAGAAGATATTGGTGTAGTGACCAGTCAATCAGTTGCTAATTCCATGATGTCTCAGTCTGAGCTTGAGTGGATGGGCGACAATGCTCGTAAGTTTACCAATGGTTTTTTCAGGGTTATAGGGCTAGATACGTTTACTAAATTCACCCGTGAGTTCTCTGCAAACATGGGCGTCAAGTTCCTGCTTAACCATAGCAACCCACAAACCACTAAAGCCTTCTCTGCAAGATGGTTGAAGGAGCTTGGTGTAACTGCTGAAGAAGTGCAGACTTGGAACAGAACTAAACAAGACTTTGATACTCCCGAAGGCAGGAAAGTTCGCTTAGCTCTACAGCGGTTTGTTGAATCATCAACGCTTCGTCCGAACGCAGCAGAGCGCCCTTTGTGGGCTTCTGACCCTCGTTGGGCGTTGGCGTGGCAGCTTAAAGGGTTCTTCTTTAGCTATGGCAAAGTGATGCTTGCGGGGGCGAAGCGTGAGGCTGCAGCTAGGTTAGAAGGCACATCAGGAAAAGATGTAAATACTTACGCAGCTATGACTGGTGCAGCGGGGGTATTTGCGCTCATGGGCGTAGCCACTATGCCATTAGCTATGCTTGGCATGGAGCTACGTGAATATGCGAAGTTTGGTTTAGCGTGGGCTATTCCTGGCATTGACCATGAAGCAAAGAATTATTTCCGTACAGATGATCTTACTTGGTCGCAATATTTCGGGGCTTCTTTTGATCGCTCCTACGCAGCAGGCTGGATAACAATTGGTTCACAAGCTATGAAGTCTATGGAGTGGGGACGAGGCTTAGATGGTGCTGCAGCGGTTATTGCTGGCCCAACAGCAGAGACTATCCATCGTGCTTTTACTGAAGGTGTTCGCAGTACGGTAGAGAACAGAATATCACCGACGGGGTTGCTGTGATGAGTGATAGCGAAATAAACCGAAGATTTGACCGCCTTGAGGTAAAGATTGATCGACTTACAGAAGTGCTGACCACTATTGCTGTGGTGGAAGAGCAGATCAATGGGCAGAACGCCCGTCTCAAACGCCATGAATTCCGGCTCGACGAGAACGAAAAAAAGATCGAAGACGTGGCAGAAACGCTAGCAACGAACTCCCAAATTCTCAAAGTGGGGCAGGGGATCGTTGCCTCCATCTGGGCAGCCATTTTGGCCTCCGTTATGTATTACTTTAACGGAGAACCTTAATGTTTAAGTATTTTCGGTTAGATGAGTTCGATTGTCAGGAAACAGGGGGTAACGAAATTTCGGAAGACTTTGTCCACGAACTAGACAAGCTGCGTGAAGCCTGTGGTTTTTCGTTCAAGATCACATCTGGCTACAGGTCAAAAGAGCATAGCATAGAAAAACGGAAGCAAAATCCAGGCACCCATGCACAGGGGATCGCAGCTGATATAGCGGTACAGGGTGGCGCGCAGCGGATTCTCTTGGTCAAAAACGCTTTAGAACTAGGCTTCACAGGGATCGGGGTAGCAAGGACTTTTATCCATGTTGACATACGGGAAACAACACCTGTCCTTTGGTGCTATTAAAGACTGGATAAATAATAGCGGGACTAATATAATTGAAAGACCTATAGGTACTCGAAATGGCGTATTCAGAAACTTTGAACTTAGTGACTGGCGATACTCTGCCAGAGCTGACGTTTACTCTAAAGAACAGTCACGCAGCAGCGGCTGGGCAGACGCTTGACCTAAATAACAGCGATACCTGGGCACCAATAAATGTCACGGGCGGCGTTGTA